>Ga0134124_10000154_pt1 | contig 63462 bp, 58 predicted proteins | sample KB304_FD_96880 | JGI IMG/M metagenome (GOLD analysis project Ga0134124, IMG submission 96880) | Terrestrial soil microbial communities without Nitrogen fertilizer from Kellogg Biological Station, Michigan, USA - KB3-0-4 | ecosystem: Environmental > Terrestrial > Soil > Unclassified ...
ACGCCGCTGGCCCAGGACATCGCTCGTGAACGAAGCATTCAGATCGAGCGCGTGCGGCGACGGTCGGCGGCTCTCAAACTGAAAATCGCGTTAGGCGCGGATCACGGCGGCTACGAGATGAAAGAGGAAGTGAAGCGAGTGCTCGCGGATCTGGGCCACGATTACCAGGACTTCGGCACACATTCAACCGAAGCCGTAGACTATCCCGACTATGCGCATCTGGTCGCGCGCGCGGTTGCAAGCCAAACGTGCAACCTTGGAATCGTGATCGATGGAGCCGGCATCGGCTCGTGTATGACAGCTAACAAAGTTCCCGGCGTGCGAGCCGCCATGTGCTACGACGAAGCGTCGGCCCGAAACAGCCGCGAGCATAACGGCGCGAATGTGCTGACGCTTGGCGGCAAGATGATCTCAACGGACGCTATGCAAAAGATCGTTCGCGCCTGGCTCGCGACAGAGTTGACGGAAGATCGTCATCGGCGCCGGGTTGAAAAGATCGACGCCATCGAGCGTGAATACCTGAATCCTTCCAAATAGCTTTTGCGGGCTTTGCGGTCCTTTGCGTCTTTGCGCGAAATAATACTCAACGCAAAGACGCAAAGGACCGCAAAGAGCGCAAAGGCAATCTTGAACCCCTCTCACGCCCGCGCGTTTAAGCCTCCGAATCACAGAAATATCTCAACGCTTTTTCTGCACCGCCAGTAGAGCTATACAGGAGCGAGGATAAAGACGAATGCCGGGTGAGGTTGCTGACATAGCCCTGATGACCGATAGCCTTGGGTTGCCCGACAGTTCCGCGAGGACAGCAGCATCGTCAGTCGCTTCCATGATCGAACGCGCGAAAGCGGGCGATCCGGCCGCCTTCGAAGAGATGATCGATTGTTACCAGCGCAAAGTGATTTCGACGGCATGGAAAATGATGGGCAACCGGGAAGACGCTCGCGACGCCGCACAGGAAGTCTTCTTGCGCGTGTACAAGTACCTCGGCGGGTTTCGCGCAGACCAGGACTTCGCGGCGTGGCTATATCGAATCATCATTAACGTGTGCCGCGATCACATGCGAAAGCGCGGCAGACCGGATCAGTTCACGTCGTTTGAGGCGGAACATGAGCTTGGCAACTTAGATGCGCACGCGAGCAATGACGACGTTGAAGGCGCGGCCATCCGGGCGCAGCAACACGCGATGATCATTCGGGCGCTCGATACTCTCTCTAAGAAAGAAAGAGCGGCCCTCGTGCTGCGAGACATGGAAGGATTGACTACAGAAGAAGTGGCGCGAGTATTGGGCTCGACTCAGACAACTGTGAGATCTCATATAAGCTCGGCTCGCGCAAAGATCAAGAAGTTCAGGGACCGGGCTCTTATGGGAGTGCGGACTCGATAAAGAGGACAAGTCATGAATTGCAGGCGCGTTGAAAAACTGATTCCGCTTTATATCGAAGGCGATCTCGAGTCTCACTCGAGAGAACGGATCGCGTCGCATCTCGAGTGGTGCGGCCGCTGCAACTGGCTGGCTGACGAGTTCAGAGAGAGTCAGAGCTGGCTGCGTTCGACCCGGCCGCCTGAGTTCGATGAGACGTTTCTTAGCAGCTTCAAAGCCGACGCTCTGAAACTAATTGCCGAGACCAACGCAAAGCCATCATTCCTTGCTTCCGTGATCCAGCAGTGGAGCCGCAGACAGGTGTTGGCCCTGGCGGGCGCGATGATGATCATCGTCGCCATAGTCGTGTTGTACGTCTATCAGGGAAGTACAAGCGGCAGGCTACAGGTCGCAGATACCACAAGCCCGCCGGAAATCGAAGTTACACTCCCCACGGAACCGCAACCGGCTCCCCACAAGAAGCCTGACACAGGACTGGCTACTGGAGCCGATTTGAAGGTCCCCCAACGCGCCGCGAATCGGACGGCCGTCAACGCGCGTCGCGAGCATTCGGTGGTCTCGCCGCACACAATCGAACCGCCGTTACCGGTTCAGGTGAGTCAGTCAGCAGCTTCAGGCCCGGGCTCGCTTGAGCCTCCCCTTGAGCCTTCCGGCAATGGCGACGATTCCCAGCCGATGCTTCGAATCGAAATGCAAACCAGCGATCCAAACATCCGCATCATTTGGTTCGCGCCAAAGGAAGTTGAAAGTCCAACAACCAACCAATGAGCAACCAGTGAAAGAAAGAACAGGAGGTCTTATGTCCATCAAAAACAGAATCACGACAGCCGCTCTCATCGGCTTATCGCTCATAACCACTCTGGCTCTGGCGCCGATGACATTTGGTCAGGAAGCGTCTACGCCGGCTCCAACGCCGGCGGCGGCCGCGAAAGGTCCGGACTATGTCGAAGAAAAAGGCTTCAAAGGAAAAGTCTTCGAAATCAAGTATCGCGATCCGTACGGTCTTCTTCAGGTGGTCCGGCCGCTTGGCAGCGGCTTCAAAGGCGCGACTACGTCGGTCGACAAGGAGTTCAAGACTCTGACCGTGCGTGACTTTCCGGAGAACATCGCGGCGATCGAAGAAGCTATCAAGCGGCTGGACACGCCGGAATCCGCCCGCCCCGACATCGAGTTCAGCGTGCACGTATTAATTGCGTCGAACGCGGCGGGGGGCCCGGACGACTACCCTTCGGAGTTGACTGACGTGGTGAAGCAGTTGAAGTCAGCGCTCAAGTACAAGTCTTACTCGCTGATGACGTCCGGGATTCACCGAGCGAAGGAGGGTTCGCGCGGAGTTGAAAATAGCGGTGTCGCTCAATCGAGCCTGTTTTCTTCGGTGCCCACGCCGCCTAACCCGATTTTCTATGAATACATGCTTCAATCGATCTCGATTGACTCCGCGTCGGGAACGCCGAGCGTCCAGGTGGGAGACTTGCGCTTCAACATGCGAGTCCCGCTTAACCTCGGAACCAGCGTTCAATATCAGAACGTCGGCTTCCGCTCGCCGGTCGGTTTGCACCAGGGGGAGAAAGTAGTCGTGGGCAGCACAACCATGGGCGACAAAGGTCTGGTGGTTGTAGTCTCCGCGAAACTGATCAAGTAACTCTCCTCGCACGCGAGTGGCTAGCCTGTGACGCCGGTTGGCCCGACCTCTTAACAGACCGCGTGAAAAGTTCGTAGTCCGGCCTTGAGGCGGAAGTTCGTAATTCAGCGTGAACGCAGATACAAACTTCCGCCTGAAGGCCGGACTACGAACATTGCATCTTTGCACAGTTTCCTTTCCGTCGAACTTTCCATCTGGCCGTCAATCAATTATCATAACGCCGCTTTGTTAGCTCTTCTTCTCGTTGCTCGTTTAATAGGCTTGGGGCCATGGCGTGTTGCTTGCGCACGAATGTGTTGCTCCTCTGCGTCCTCGGCGTCCTCTGCGGTGGATTCCCTGCCTGGATAAAAAAGAACCGCAGAGGACGCCGAGGACGCAGAGGGTCGCCTTGCCGGCCACACGAATAAAAGACTGCCCGTTGAAGGTACCGAGAGCGCTTCCGAAAAAACCATATGAGCGATCCAAAATACGCAGTTGAAATGCGCGGCATAACCAAGCGGTTTGGCGACGTGCTCGCAAACGATCACATCAGCCTGGCTATTCCCGACAGGTCGATCCACGCAATCATCGGCGAGAACGGCGCGGGAAAATCGACCGGGATGAATATCCTCTACGGCTTCTATCAGGCCGATGAAGGAGACATCCTCATCGATGGCGAGGTGCGCTCGATCAACGGCCCCGGCGATGCCATAAAGCTCGGGCTCGGCATGGTGCATCAGCACTTCATGCTGGTCGAACCGTTGACTGTGACAGAGAACATCGTATTGGGCGCCGAGCCGACAATCGGCGTGTCGCTCGACTATCGCAAGGCCCGGGCGCGCGTGCGCGAAATATCCGAGCAATACGGCTTGAGGATTGATCCCGACGCTCGCATCGCCGATCTCTCCGTAGGTCAGCAACAGCGAGTCGAGATCCTGAAGACGCTGTATCGCGGCGCCCGGATATTGATTCTCGACGAGCCCACCGCGGTGCTCACACCTCAGGAAGTTGCCGAGATGTTCGCGATACTGCGCGGACTTCGCGAACAAGGAAAGACGATCGTCATAATCACCCACAAGCTTGCTGAAGTCCTTGCGCTTTCCGACAACATCACCGTGATGCGCGACGGACACGTGGTCGGAAATCTGCCGACCAGCGAGGCGACGGCTGAGGGGCTTGCGCGAATGATGGTCGGCCGCGAAGTCCTGTTGCGCGTCAAGAAGGATGAATCCAAGCCGCGCGAACCAGTGTTGAGCGTAAGAGGGCTTACACTGAAGTCTTCTGATGGGAACGCAATACTCGACGACCTGTCGTTCGAAGTACGCGGCGGGGAGACGCTCGGGATCGCGGGCGTGGAAGGCAACGGACAAACCGAGTTGATCGAGATCCTCGCGGGATTGCGAAAAGCAACCGAGGGCGACGTGCTGCTCGAAGGCACGAGCATCAACGCGCTCACTCCTCACGATCGCAAGCGGGTTGGGATGGCTCACATTCCGGAGGACCGCCATCGTCGCGGGCTGTTGCTGCCGTTCGACCTGGCTGCTAACAGCATTCTTGGCGTGCATCGGGATCGCCCGATCAGCGGTGCGGTGTTGTTGAATAACGATGTGATCGTCGAGCGAGCCGAGCGTCTTGTGCGTGAATACGATGTTCGTCCGCCAAACATAACTTTGCCTGCGCGCGCTCTGTCTGGGGGGAACCAGCAGAAGCTGATCGTCGCGCGAGAATTCGACATAAAGCCTCGGCTGTTGCTCGTCGCGCAGCCGACTCGCGGGGTCGATATTGGAGCGACCGAGTTCATTCATCGAAAGCTGATCGAGCTTCGAGATGCCGGCGGCGCGGTGTTGCTGGTTTCGGCTGAGCTGGATGAAGTGTTGAGCCTCAGTGATCGCGTGATAGTGATCTACGGAGGCCGGATAGTTGGAGAAGTCGATCCGAAGACCGTCAGCGAAGAGCAGATCGGGTTGATGATGACGGGCGGAAAGTCTTAGCTTCCTGGCGTGCTTTGCGTGTCTTGTTTTCTTTGCGTGCTTTGCGGTCCTTTGCGTCTTTGCGTTAAACGTTTTTTTGCACTCCAACCGGTTTAGTCCTGGGTAAACCTACTTTCTCAATGTGAGGTGACCCATGACTGAAAACGAAATCGCCACCACCATCGTCCATACAGCTTTTCACATCCACCGAGACATCGGCCCTGGTCTCTTCGAATCAGTGTACGAGCGAATCATGGAAGTTGAGTTAACAAAACGTGGCTTGACCGTCGCCCGACAGAAGCCGATACCCATTGTCTATCACGGAGTGCACTTCGAAGCTGGGTTCAGATGTGATCTCCTGGTTGAAGACAAAGTAATAGTCGAAGTGAAATCCATTGAGACCCTTCATCCGGTTCACAGGAAACAGGTGCTGACGTACCTGCGATTCGCGGATAAGAGACTGGGCTTGCTGATCAATTTCAATGTGGGTCTGATTAAGGACGGGATTGTGAGACTGGTGAATGGTCTGAATGAGTGAGACTCAATTCTCAGAAGCTGGAATACTCAACGCAAAGACGCAAAGGACCGCAAAGCACGCAAAGAAGACCAGCACGCAAAGGACCGCAAAGCACGCAAAGGGGCTTCGCAAGATAGAAGACCTGCGCCGTTCAAAAGAGTGGAACAAGTAACTCCGACGAGAGTTTCTGACCACAAGTTCAGGAGGTGTGCCCAATGAAACCCAGAATCGTTGCTCTCTGTGCCCTGCTGTTGTTCGCTTCCAGCGCCGCCTACGGACAAGGCGTCATCATCCCGGATGAATGTCACCGCTGCCCGCCCTTGCCCAGACCAATTCCCCGCCCCGTTCCAATCCCAAGAGTGCTCAACATCAAGTCTGTGAAGATAACTACACGCATAGAAGCTCAGGTTGCGACCACGAAAGTCGAGCAGGTCTTCGAAAACGAGAGCCCTTATCGGCTCGAAGGCGCTTACTTCTTTCCGGTACCCGAGAGCGCGTCTATTTCAGACTTCGCCATCTACGACGGCGACAAACGCATGGCCGCCGAGATAGTCGAGAAGGATAAGGCGCGACGAATCTACAATGAGATCGTGCGGCGCCAAATCGATCCGGGGTTGCTGGAGTACGCCGGCAAGGACCTCTTTCAAGCCAGCATCTTTCCGATAGAACCGCGCAGCACAAAGAAGATCGAGTTGACTTATTCACAGGTGCTCAAGAACGAAGGCGGCACCGTTAGCTATCGGTACGAACTGGGCTCGGGCCGCCGCATTCAGCCGCAGCCGATAAAAGAAATCGCGGCAAGCGTCGAGATCAACTCGCCGATCGATCTGAAAAACATTTTCTCGCCCTCTCATAAGATCTCTGTCAGTAAAGACGGCGAGCGCCGCGCGCGTTTGAGTTTTGAAGGCAAGGGCGAAGACTCACAGAAGGACTTCCTGCTCTACTACTCGCTTTCGGAGAAAGACTTTGGCGTGTCGCTGCTGACCCATCGCGAGCCAGGTAAGGATGGCTACTTTCTGATGCTCATCTCTCCAAAGTCGAACATCGGCGAACAACAACGCGTCGCGAAAGACATTATCTTCATCCTCGATACTTCGGGGTCGATGAGCGGTGAGAAGATCACAAAGGCGAAGGCGGCGCTAAAGTTCGGCGTCGAGTCGCTCTCTCCACACGACCGTTTCAATATCATCTCGTTCTCCGGTGAAGAGCATTTGATGAAGGCCAACCTCATCGATGCCGGCGCGGCAGGCAAGGAAGCCGGGCTGAAGTTCATCGAGAACCTGCGCGCCGAAGGCGGCACCAACATCAACGACGCGCTTGTCGCGGCTTTCAAGCAGTTTCAAACAGGTGAGCGCCCGGCGATGATCGTCTTTCTTACCGACGGCTTGCCGACCGTTGGCCCAACCGACATCAAGCAGATCGAGAGGAACGTCGAGGAGGCGAATCGCGCGCGTGTGCGATTGTTCTCATTCGGAGTCGGCTACGATGTGAACACGAACCTGCTGGATAAGCTGTCGGCGGACAATCGCGGCGTCAGCGATTACATCGAGCCGCAGGAAGATCTGGAAGTCAAAGTCTCTAACTTTTTTGCGCGGGTGAACTATCCGGTGCTGTCGGACCTTAAGCTGGACTTCGGCGGCGTCGAGACTGATTCGATGTACCCACGCGCGCTCGGAGACCTGTTCAAAAACTCGCAATTGGTAATCGTTGGGCGGTACAAGAACAGCGTCAACTCGGCGACTATTCGCTTAACCGGAAAGGTCGGCGCTCGCGAAGAAGTCTTCACCTTCGGCAAACAAAGCTTCCCGGAAGAGCACACCGAGAGTTCATTTCTCGGCCGCTTGTGGGCTACGAGACGAGTCGGATATCTGCTCGAACAGGTTCGTTTGAACGGCGAGAATCGTGAGCTGAAAGACGAGATTATTCAGCTCGGCACTCGTTACGGAATCGTCACGCCTTACACGTCGTTCCTGGTGACTGAAGATATGAAGGACGTTGGAAGACATAACATTCCGATGGAGCAACGCCGCGCTTTGGACAGCATGGCGCCGGTGAATCTGGGTTTGGGCGGCGTCTCGCGGGCATCGGGCGAGGCCGCAGTCGTCTACAGCAAAGCTGAAGGCAAGATGAAGGAATCGGACAAAATCGAAAGCCCGGAGTCCTACCTCACCAACGTTCGCACAGTTGGCGACAAGACCTTCCAGTTGAAAGGCGACGAGTGGATCGACACCGAGCTCAAAGACTCTTCGAGCTTGCCCAGGGTGGAAATACAATTCGGCAGCGATGAGTTCTTCAACCTGATTGCCAAAGAACCAAAGCTGGCGGAGTTCTTCTCACTCGGAAAGAAAGTCACCGTCTTGTTCAAGGGTAAGATCTATCACGTGACCGGTTGAACTATCACGTGACCGGTTGAAAGAACCTCTGCGTCCTCTGCGTCCTCGGCGGTTGAATTATCTCTTAACCGCAGAGGACTCCGGGGACGCTGAGGAAAACACCCAGGTGGCCTGCTCCTCTTTGCCTGACAGTGGCGCTCACTTATACAATCGCTGCGTCATGAGAATCCTCGTAATCGGTTCCGGTGGCAGGGAGCACGCCCTCGCCTGGAAACTCGCCGGCAGCCCGCACACAGAACAACTCTTCTGCGCACCGGGTAACGCCGCGATCGAGGAAATCGCTACACGCATCCCCGCCAACGTCAATGACCCCAGAGGCCTCGCAGCCCTCGCCGAATCGATTCGAGCTGATCTTACGATCGTTGGTCCGGAAGCTCCTCTGGTCGCGGGGGTCGCCGAAGCGTTTCGCGCGCGAGGACGCCGCCTTGTAGGCCCGTCCGCCGCGGCCGCGCGCCTCGAGGGCAGCAAGGTATTCGCAAAGGAGTTCGCTACTCGCCACTCGATTCCGACCGCTCGATTCGTTGTGTGCGATTCGGCCGCCATTGCGCGCGAGGAGCTGCGAAAAGGATTCACCTTTCCGGTCGTGGTCAAAGCTGACGGACTCGCAGCGGGCAAGGGAGTGCGCATCGCAACGGATCAAGCGGAGTTCGATGCCGCTATCGACGATATGCTGATTGCGAAAGTCTTCGGCGAAGCCGGAATGCGCGTGGTGCTTGAAGAATGCCTCGTCGGCCGCGAGGCCTCCGTGATGATCTTCACAGACGGGCGCGAGTACGCGCCAATCGTTCCCGCGCAGGATTACAAACGCGTTTTCGACGGCGATAAAGGTCCGAACACCGGAGGCATGGGATCATTTTCGACGCGCGGCCTGGTTGACGACGCAATGCTCTCCCGCATCAAGCGAGAGCTCATCGAACCGACTCTCGAGGGCATGCGCACTGAGGGAAATCCTTTCGTAGGGGTTCTCTACTTCGGACTGATGCTCACAATCGACGGGCCGAAGCTCATCGAATACAACGCTAGGCTCGGCGACCCTGAAACTCAGGCTGTGCTGGTCAGACTGGACAGCGACCTCGTTGAGATCTTCGATGCGGTGGCCGAGGGTCGCCTCGGTTCTACCAGGATCAACTGGAGCAATGATTCATCAGTGTGTGTTGTGGCGGCGGCCGGCGGGTACCCCAATGAGTACGAGAAAGGAAAACAGGTCATTGGCCTCGCCGCAGCAAGCTCTGTCGGAGGCGTCGTCATCTTTCACGCCGGAACGCAGCGCGATGATCGAGGCAATTACTTGACGGCCGGCGGCCGCGTCCTCGGGGTGACTGCGCGTGCCGCGACGCTGGCGGATGCTCGCGCTCGCGCTTACGAAGCAATGAGCATGATCAGTTTCGATGGAATGCACTATCGTTCAGACATCGCCAGGGTATCGCTGCTCGACCACTGAGAGTCAGGCCGGGCAATGAAACGTTTTCGAGCTCTAACGTCAACCTTGCTTCTACTACTAGTGGGTGTACCAGAGAAATCGGTAGTCCTGTATGGGCGGTCCTCCGTGGCCGCCCCTCAATGGGAAGCGCTTCATCTAAGGAGGGGCGGCCACGGAGGACCGCCCATACAGGAGTGCCCTTAATAGCTCTCGAAACCTCTGTTACAAGTCGCTAGTTGCATCTGCTCAGTGAAGAGCTATCAACGCATCTGTCAGCTTATTCACCGTAGCGATCAGCGACCTCCCGGCCTGATCGAAGCTCCCGGCGGCGGCTTGAGTCTCCGCTGTCTGCGCGATCCTGGCTACACCGGCCAGACTCGGGTAGTAACTCTGGAGCACCCCGTTAAGACGAAAGCTCGACTCGAGCTTATCAAGGCCGGCTCGTACGCTCGCAATGCTGTCTCTCATTTTGGCTTTGCTTTGTCCGATCTGCTCCGGGGACATGGCGGCGATCGATTCGTCGCGATTACCCTTGGCTCGCTCGGCGATCTCGACACCCTTCGAAACGCCTCCGAACAAATACAGAAACTGACTCAGGGTTTTGATCTGCGCGGCGATTTGTTCGCGCCCCGCTCGGATCTCGGCCTGTTGTTTTTCTGCAAAGGAAGTAGTCGGTTTCTTTTGCGGACTACGCCGTTTAGTCTGTGAAGCTACAGGAACAGCGAAGAGAACCAACCACGCGACTGCCAGAACGAGAACTCTTTTCAAAGCGGACCTCCTTGTCGGCCACACGAGTAGCCTATACCCAGAGAGGCTGCTCAATCAAAGTCTGGGCGCGGTTCGGCGTTCTCTCTCGAACCGCTGAAGACTTGCGCTCAGCTTGAGTTTTCAAAGTACAATGTCTTTGAGGGAGCAGACTATGACGGAAGAAAAAAAGAGCCTTGAAGACGATCTCATGAACTATCAAGACAAATGGGTGGCGATCCTCGAAGACGAAGAACGAGTTGTGGGAAGCGGGGAGACTCCTATTCAGGCCAAAGCTGAGGCGGAAGCGAATGGATACACGGAGACGGCTCTCTTCAAGGTCCAACCGTTTGGCAAGTTCTACTCCAGACCTTGTGATCTTAGGCAGACGAGGGTTTTTCGAGCACTTCACTATCAAGTTTGAGGAGTACAGGAAGCAGTTGGAAATAGAGGCAAGGAAGTGAGCTCAGAAGCTGAATCGAAAAGCGAAATCCACGTGACGCGCGGCGCCTGCCGTGCTCGACAAGCCGAAGAAAGGCGAGGTCAGCACGCCGCTGAACGAGCCGGGGTTGACGTGATTGAAGAGGTTTGTGAACTGCGCCGAGATTTGTATGTTATATCGCGAACCTTCGCTCGCGTTGTTGTTAGCCCGGCCACCACCGCCCCGTCCGCCGCCACCGCGTCCGCCGAATCCCCCGCCGCCGCGTCCACCGAAGCCCCCGGCGCCGCCTCGACCGCCCGCCGCGCCTCCGCGACCTCCTTGCCCTCCTTGCCCGCCAGGCCCTTGTCCTCCTTGCCCGCCTGGTCCCTGATTATCGGCTTGATCCTGGCCGTCCGATTGAGTGTTATCCGGTTGCGGACCTGCGCCGCCTTGCGCCAATCTTCCACCGCCTTTGCCCAGGCTGAACGTCTTGGCAACTGACAGATTGAAATTGAACGACCCGGGATTCACCGCGCGAACTCCGTTCGGATAATTCGTCTCGAGAAAATCGCGCAACAGCACCGGCGTTTGCGCGGGCCCGCAGTTCGAGATGCAAGTGTTGGGGATCAGCGGATAGAGACTGGCGGGAAGATCGGAGTTGCGATTGATGCCTGCCGGTCGGTCGTTGATAACGGTGTCGAGATTGTCGTCGCTGCCGGTCGTGATATTGAACGGCCCACCCGATGACGCGATGATGAACGGGGTCAGCCGAAACCCGTGAGGAAGGTTGATCGAAGCAAGAATGTTCAGGAAGTGCCGGCGGTCGCTGAACGCCGGTCCCCATTCAGGATGCAAGTCGTAGCTATTCGCCGGTAACGATTGAGGACCGTCGGCGTCGCTCCTTGCCCACGAGAGCGTGTAGTTGACGAACAAAGAAAAGTTACGCCCGAAGCGCCGGTCTCCTCTAAACAGGAACCCGTTGTATCGCGAGTTCGCCGTCGACTCGAGATTGTAGATGTTGCCTTGAGTCGGGTCCGGCCGCAGGAGCGTGTCCGGCAACGGAGCGTTTATGTTTCTCGACCTAAAAAAGTGAACGCCTCGCGCGTAGATGTGAGTGAGCGAGCCGGTGATGCCAAGTGGAAACTGGTGCTCGATGCTGCTTTGAGCATAAATCGTGTAAGGCGCCTCGAGCGAAGGATCGAGGGTGCGAATGAATTGCCGCCCCGGAAGGACTGTGCTGCCGGGGTTCGCGCCCAGCGGATCGTTGGTGTCAAAGATGGCGTTTCGAATAATGATGCTTTGAAGATCGCCGCTGTCATAACGCAGTGTGTTCTCATAAAGAGCCGGGCTGAGCCGATTGAAGAACAGCCCTCCCCCGGTTCGCACGACTGTCTTCTTGGTCGGCGACCATGCGATGCCCAGGCGCGGCGCGATGTTGAGCTTGTCCTGCAAGTGCGATTGAAACTCATAACGCAGCCCTGCCGAGATCGTCATATTGGGACGAAAGCGAATATCATCCTGAACGAAGAAGGCCGCTTCATACTGGTTGTAGTTGAAGAGGGGATTGCCCAGATTGATTGTGAACTGCGTCGCACGCGCAAGAGAGCCAGCCGGGTTTTGCCGGCTCTCGACCGCGGCCGCGTATTGCTCGAGACTTGAGAACGTGTAGGTGCCGTTGAAATTATTAGAGCTGAGATCGCGATTGTTCTGATACTGAAGCTGGAAGCCGCCTCGCAACGTGTGTTTCTTCAGCGTGAACGTCAGGTAGTCCTGAAAATCGAGCTGGTCCGAACGCGAGTTGGCCGGACAACAGGTCGCGCCGCCGCCCTGGAACGCATCCAGCACGTTGATCGCAACTCCCGGCGTCCTTGCTGCCGAGTTCGTGATTTCGTGCTGCCATCGCAATCGCGTTTCGTGAATAAGCCGGGCGTTGACCACGAACGTCTCCGAGAGAGTTGCGGTGTGATTTGTATTGTCGGTAGTCGTCCCGCGATCGGGGAGCGTGAAACCGCCGCCGTTACTGACGCGCTGCGACTCGTGATAGTTGTAGCCGATGTTGAGAGAGTTTCTCTTATCGAGCATTGCGCCGATGCGCAGGCCGTAGAAGCGGTTGTCGTTTGTCGACGGTGTATTCAGGATCACCGGCCCGCTAAGTGTGATCGCGTTTACAATCGCGTCGCTGTCGACCGCGCGCTCTTCGCCGTTGAAGAAGAACGACATTCGCTTTTTGATGATGGGGCCGCTCAAGGTGACTGAATAGCGACGTGAGAACAAATCGGGTGTCGAAAGCGCAAATGCGTTGCGAGCGTCGAGAGCCGAATTGCGAAAGTTGAATCCGACGCTGCTGTGCCATTGTTCGGTGCCGGGTTTGGTGATGATTTCAATTCGCCCTACGCCGGGACGCGCGTATTCAGCCGAAAGCGGGTTCTGATTGATTCGTATCTGGAGGATCGATTCACGAGGCGGCAAGCGCCCCCCGGGAAATCCGTCAATATAGATTTGCGGGCCGTCTTGTCCTCCGCTCGAGCCTCCGGCAGCGGGTCCCGCAAGCGCCTGCAGGAACTCGAGCATGTCGTCCTCGTTGTCCGGCAGCAAATCCTGGATCATCTTCTCGTCGAGAACGATCGCGCTCATGTTTTGATCGGGTTCCACGTTTATGCCGGAGCTGTCGGCCGTTACCGTAGTTTCTGCTTTTATCGAAGCGACGGTCAGCGTGATCTTCAACGGCGCGGGCGCGGGAACCTGCAGCTTATCCTCGGTGTAGGATTCGAAGCCCTTGAACTCAACATTCAACGTGTAAGTTCCGGGCATTATGTTTGGTAAGCTGAACTCGCCGTTGGCGTTCGCGGTCGTCGTTCGCTTCTTGCCGTCGGCGCCGACCAGCGCGACTCGCGCCCCGGAGATCACCGCGCCATTATCGTCCAGAACCTGTCCGCGCACCGGCGCAACACTTTGAGCGCAAATAGTGAAAGCTGATGCGAGCAGTCCGCAGCAGATTATTACTCGGGCAATGCAGCTTGGCATTATCGATCCGGCAGTGGTGAGGAGAGGCAGGAGAAGCCTGGGAGCGCAGGCAGCCCAGCCTGCCTCTGCGTTAGCGGAGAGCGGCAGGCCCGATGCCCGCGCTCCCAGGATTCGGTTACTGTTTAGAGAAGACCAGCGTTGATTCTTGCGAGCCTTGCATGCCATCGACCGAGCGTTTGACCTTCAGCGTCTTACCGCTATCGGCCAACTCCCAGCGGTCTTTGACCGTTCGGGTCATATCATTGCCCTGGACATTGAAGGTCCGAGCGTTTGTGAGTTCCAATACTTTTCCGCCATCCTTCCATTGGGCCTTGAGCGTAGCAGCGCCGCCTCTGCCGCCGGCGGATTCAACTTTGGATTCACTGCCGTCGAGTTTGTAAGTGGCGGTGCCCATGCCCATACCCATTCCGCCTCGGCCACCGCGGCGGCCGCCGCCTTGTCCACCATCTTGTCCACCAACTTGGCCGCCGAAACCGCCTCGTCTCCGGCCTCCAGTCATGCTGCCATCCTGGCTGCTACCTTGGCCGCTACCTTGTCCGACACGATCCCTGGGCGCATTGTTCTCGCCGCTCGCGCTATTCTGATCGCCGCCGCGGGCACCGCCGGCGATCTTGTTCTCTACCGTGAGCTGCTTATCATCCTGCGTGACGACCATCGTATAGCTTTCGACGTTTTGCAATTGACGAGGCAGCCCGTCGCTTTTGTCTTTATTCAGGACCCACGTGCCTGAGAAGTTGGCGGGCGTCGAACTTGCCGCGAAGACGCCAGCCACCAGCGCCAGGGTCAGAGCACATCCGATCAAAACTCTCTTCATTTGATGACAACCTCCTAAAACTTACGATAACGATTAAGGGCACTCCTGTATGGGCGGTCCTCCGTGGCCGCGCCTCCTTCGATGAAACGCGCTCATTGAGGGGCGGCCACGGAGGACCGCCCATACAGGACCTACCGATTTCTCTGGGACATTCTTCTAGTTCTCATTTGTACGCCTTGGCCCTTTCATTCCAGGACCGTGGCCGAAAGATCTTTCCGTAACCGTGTAGTCGGCCGGCACTTCAAACAGCGATTTCGCCGGCTCGCTTCGATTGATGCTCGTCAGCTTATATGTGTGCTCGCCCATTCGCGGATCGCTGTGCTTACTCATTACGATCGTTTGAAGATCAGGCGAGTACCAGCTCTCTGACACAATCTGGATCGGTTGGTCGTTTCCAAACTTACCGGCTGGAATCGTAAACGTCCGGCGTGTGCCCTCGGCCTGTACGCCCTCGATCGTCTGCGTTCCCAGCGACTCCGTTTTCACGTCGGGCCTTTCCTTGGCGGCCGGAGAAACGCGATTTGAGGCGACGCCGGGAGGCGGCCCGGTGCGAGCTTTCATCTTCTCAGCAGTGCGGGCTGTGGTGTCGAGTACGTATTGCACACCGGCCACCGGGTCATGTATGAAAGTCCTCTTTCGCGAATCCCCGGTCGCCGCAAATGAACCCACGGCGCCCAGCGTCTGTTCATTTCGCGTTCGTCCTTCGCCGTCCCGATAAATAGCGCCGGTTGTCTTGCGAGTGATGTGTGTGCCGTCGGTCAACGTCTGTGTGCTTTCAGTGGTAACCGTCGCCGAGTATGGCGCGCCGGTGACGGTCTTTCCGCCGAAGTGCATTTCCGAGCCTACGAAACGAAACATCGAATCGCGTTGGCCAGGACCCCTCGGTCCGGGATCCTGTGCTCCCGAAGCACTCGCGGTCGAAAAGTCCCGGTGCCGCGGCCTCGGCGGTGGTGAGTCCTGCGCCATTACCAGTATGGCTCCCGCCAAAACGGCGAGAACGCAAACAGTAGAGATAATCAAACGTCTCTGCGTTATCAACATGATCGAGTCCCCCTTCATCGATACCAAACTTTGTGCCTATTGAAATCCCCAATAGACGTACGCCATTAAGAAAACTCCTGTAAGGGCAACGCACGCGATACAGAAGAAAATGAAAAGCAACGCCAGTCGTTCATCGCCGCCGGTTTGATGCCCCCTGGTGTTCTCTTGCATGCACCTCACCTCACGAGGTCACTGGACAAATCGAATTGCGCGCGCCAGGCCGTCGTCGCCTACAACCAGGTCAGCGGTAATTAACTCGCCCGCGCGTTCCATATTCATCGGCACGCCAAAGGCAATGAGCGCCGAGCGCGGAACTTTGACTCTCACGACGTGCCCGCTTTCCTGGGCTCGCGAATCATCGACAAACGTTAGCGGAAGAAACTCGGTCGCGACCTCGGCTGAGCGGCTCGCCGGATGTCCGCGCCGAGGAGAAGTCCGACGCAGCTTGTTCGACACAAGATGAACCGAGTTCGGGTTCTCCGCTTGTGTCGCGACCTGAGTGTGAGACTGCTCCGTCGGCGCGATCGGTTCCGTCGACCGCTGTGCAACCTGTTTAGTAGATGATGCCGCGGGCAACAATACAAACACGGACACTGCGAGCACCAACAGAGTCGCCGCCGCTGTAGCCAGCGCGAGAGAGCGAGGACGCCTCATAAGAGCAGTGTAGAGGTTCAACCAGCGTTCATATCCGAATGTTTGCCTGGATGTTTGGGCGGATGTTCGCCGGCCAGCCCGCGCTCCGATGTCGGCTATTCTCAGGCGCAAGCCTTCATACAGGTCGCTTGAACCAGCGGTGGCCGCTATCTCGTCATCGCTGACCTTGACTGCCAATAGCAGCTCCGCACAGACATCAGCAAGCCGCTCATCGCGCGTCGTCACTTTCGGCTTTCCTAACATATCCATTCACCTCTGTCGCTGCGTGATGGGCCGTGCGCGACATTCAAATCACTCAAACAAAATCACACAAATCGGTGCAGCACTTTCTGCAGAGCCCGGCGCGCGCGATGGGTTCGCATCTTCACCTTTGAAACCGACCATCCGGTCAGTTCGGCAGTTTCCGCTACAGAGAGATCGGCGACGCTCAACAGTGTGAGCACCAAACGATCATCCGGTTCGAGCCGATCGAGCAGTTTGCTTGCGAGATCGCGCGAGATGACCGCCTTCTCGATTTCGCTCGATCCGTTGCCGCGCAGCCTTTCAGACAACAGCGCGGTGTCGTTCTCGTCCAACTCGCTCAAAGAACTCTCGGTCCGCTTCGCTCGACGCAGCGCGTCGTAGCAGGTTCGAACCGTTATTCGGGTGAGCCAGGCAATGAACGACTTTTCCTGGCCGCCGCGGTAACTGCCCAACGCGAAGTAAGCGCTTGCAAAACTCTCCTGCACAATGTCTTCAACCTGCTCGCGACGGTAAAAGAAACGATAAGCCAGCCGGATGACTGAGCGGCGATGCCGCTCGAACAGAAGCTCAAAAGCCGTTTCATCCCCTTCTCGCACTGCCGCCACGAGCGCATCATCGGCCGGCTGAGGCCCCAATTCAGCGGCCGGCTCAGGCGAAACCCGCTCCAGCGCCGGAAGCGCTGCAAACCCGGAGATATTGGTGCATTGAGCCATGCGAAAACTAAGACGAAATTACCAAGCTGATCAGGGCCGGTAGCCTAAGAGGGAGAGCCTGTTACCACAATTTAGGGCCACCAGTTGCGCGCGTTCTCATCAGCTCTGGTTATATAGTCGCTCCGAAGGCCGTTTCGGATACAACTTTTTTTGAAGCGTCAGACATGGAGATCGTTGCCCTCGCGGAATACCTGGTCCGGCTCGGGCTTGGTTGCGGGTGCACGTCTTGGCAGTAGATCTCTTTCTTTGAAATCGATACACGGTCTATACTGAGTAACAGGAGAATACATGGACTCAAAATTCGCGAAGCACGTCGATCGAGAAGAGATCGTTCAAATAGTCTGCGACCTCGTTCGCCAGAACACCGTCAATCCTCCGGGCAACGAGCACCTCTGCAAAGACATCGTGACGCGATGCATGCAGTCGCTCCGAATGGAGGTCGCTTTCTACGAAAAGGAACCCGGCCGGACAAACGTAGTCGGCCGGATCGGAAACGGCAGCAAGTCGATCGGTTTCGTCTCTCACATGGACGTAGTGCCGCCTGGCGAACTCGATCAATGGAACACTCCGCCCTTCGAACCTACGATCATCGACGGCCGGATCTACGGGAGAGGCACGCTGGATGACAAAGGCTCGTTCGCGTGCGCGTATTCGGCTTGCAAGGCTTTTCTCGCCGAGAATCCGAGCTTCGACGGCACGATTTACCTGATCGCCGCCGCTGATGAAGAGGTGGGTTCCGAGCTTGGAATCATTTATCTGGTGGAAGAGTGCGGTTTGAAGTTCGATGTAGCGATCATTCCCGACGGCGGAAGAATGGATGTTTCAATCTACGGCGAGAAAGGGATTCTTTGGGTCGAGCTCGAAAGCCATGGCATTCAGGCTCACGGCTCGACACCGGAGCTTGGCCGCAACGCTATCGTGCCGCTCGCCGAGACGATCGCCGAGATCAAGTCGCTCGATCTCGGCGCGAGCTACGATCACGCGTTCGATGGCTGGACGATGAACATCGGCACGATCCAGGGAGGCTCGTCCACGAATACAGTTCCTTCAGTAGCCCGGGCTACAATCGACTTCCGCTTGCCCGCGGGGATCGGCAAGAACCAGGTGCTTGCGCAGATCGATGAAAAGGTCTCGGCCATGAGGCTTCGTTCACCGGATTCCGACGTGCGTGTGAAGGTCTTGCACGAGACCGAGCCCCACCTTTCTGATAAGAACTCGATCATCATCCGGAGTTTCGATCAGGCTGCGCGCCGGCTGAACCTGCCGATGAACTATGAAACTTTTGGCGGTAATACAGTTGCAAAGAATCTGTACTTCGCCGGCATCACATCAGTCGTGCACTATCCCGGCGATGACAAGCTGGCTCACGTGCCGAATGAGTTCGTTATCATTGACGAGTTAGTGTTGGGATCCGTGCTTTACGCAGAGACGCTGGAGGCTTATTTCTTTGGATGATTTGGTGAAAGTACGCAAGGGACTCAAAGGACAGAAGGGACCAAGAGGACAAAAGGGACCAGGAGGACAAAAGGGACCAAACGGAAGCCGGCGATCTTCTTATGATCGCGCCTGGCGCAGCCCTTCCTTCTTTTTCGTCCTTTCTGTCCCTTTAGTCCTCTTCGTCCTTTCCATTCCCCACGCCGCCCAAACCCTTCAGTCCAGAGCCAGTGACATTCGAGCCGCTATGGACGCTCGCGAGTTCACTCGCGCAGAAACTCTCGCGCGGGAGCTTCGTTCAAACGATCAGGCCGCTTTCACCCGTAACAACTACGACTACCTGCTGGCCAGGCTCCTCGAGCGGCGCGGCGCAAAAAGCGAAGCCTCAGCGCTCTACCTGGGACTGCTGGACCGCAACCCGATCGTAGCCCAATACGCGCTGTGGCATTTGTCACTTTTGGCAAAGGGCTCGGGTGATTTCGCGCTGGAGCGCCAGTACATCACACGGTTGCTGGTGAGCTATCCGGCGAGCGCGCTTGCGTCGCGCGCAAGAGAACGACTCATCGAGAGCCATCTCGAGAGCGGCGATTATCGGGCCTCGATCGCTCTGCTCAAACCGATCGCCTCGGCGGCCGGTGTCAAAGGACGAAGCGCGTCAGCGAAGCTCGGCCAGGCTTACGCGAAAATCGGCGAATCAGAACAGGCGCGAACGGTCTTCAATCAACTGATCGGCGCTTCCCGGGATGACTACGCTCTGGCGGCTTCCGCGGGGTTGGACTCGCTCGATCGAGCGTCGCGGATCCAGGCGAATGAATTCGACGAGCTGCGACGAGCGCGAATCTACTTGTTCAATCGTCACTGGCCCGAAGCGCGCGCGCACTTCGTCAGCATAGTCGACCGATTTCCCGCGAGCCTGAATCGCCCGGAAGCGCTGTACCAAACCGGCTTCACCTTTTTCCGCGAGTACAACTACGAGGAGGCCATCAAGTGGTTCGAGCGCGCTCACGCCGAGTACCCGGCAAAGAAAGAAGGTGAGCAAGGCTACTATTGGGTCGGTTCCTCGCTTCAGCAGGCTCATCGCTACGAAGAGGCGGCGCGACGCTATTCCGATTTCATCACAGCTTACCCGGCAAGCGACTTGCTCGAAGGCGCGTATCGCAACGTTGTCGATTGTCTTCGCTACGCCGCCAAGTTTGACGAAGCAATCGAGTGGTCCCGCCGCATCGTGCAAAAGTACGCCGGCCAGCCGCTCGCGACTGTCGGGCTCTACAGCGAAGCGAAAATCCAATTGACTCGGGGAAACTACGACGCCGCGCTTCAGTTGCTGACACGCGTGTCGGCTCTCCCGGTAGCGGCGAAAGTCATCAGCGCGCCGATTCGCGGCGAAGCCGCGTTTCTGCGGATATTCACACTAGAAAAGATGGGACGGCTGGCAGAAGCCGCGCGCGCTTACCTTGCGATCCCGGACGAGCGCGACAACTATTTTGGCTATCGCGCGACCGAGCGGCTCCGAGCGTTGATGGCCGCTGAGGATGGCCGTCGCATAATCGCGCCAATGGCGCGAGCATACCAGGCCCAGGCGCGAGCGGCGTTCGAAGGCGGGCGTTACTCGGAAGCGAAAGACGCCGCCAACCAGGCGCTCCGGCTGGTCGACGACGAGTCGGCTCGAAAGGAATGGCTCGGCATCCTCCGAAAATGTTACGCGAACCTTCCTGCTTACTCGGCCGCCTCGCGCTACCGATTAATACCGATCGCGCGCGAGCTGAATCCCCGGTCGACGCAGGGCGAAACTGAAGTAACTCACCACACACTCGCCGCGGAGTTCATGTTTCTTGGTCTATACGACGAAGGCGTCACGGAGCTTGCGGAGACTCGGCCGGCGGGCGGCTCTTCGTTTGACACAAATAGTGATGTGGCTTACTCGATGGCGGTTTATAGCAATCGAGGCGACCAGGCTTATCGAGCGATAGCGTTCGGCGAATCGGCCGCCAAGTCTATCCCGCAGGACTATCAACTCGAACTGATGCCGCGAGACCTGGTCGAGTTGATTTATCCCGCTCCATATCGCGATGCCTTCGATCGATATTCGCCGGTCGTCGACGTCGATCCCAGGCTCGTCCTCTCGCTGGCCCGGCAGGAGAGCCGGTTCAATCCTTCCGTAAAGAGCGGCGCCGCGGCCCGTGGTCTCTTGCAGTTCATACCGGAGACTGCTCAGAAGCTCGCCGATGAAGAAAGGATGAAGGACTTTGAGCTCGACGACGTGTACACACCGGAGGTCGCAGTCCGCTTAGCCGTTCGCTACGTCGCGGATTTGCTAAAGCTCTTTCCGAAGAACCCTCACGCGGTGCTCGCTGCGTACAATACGGGCGAGTTCAATGTCGAGAGATGGATCTCACGCGCTCGATCGAGCGACGTTGACAGGCTGCTGACTGAAATTGCGATTCCGGAGACAAAGGACTACGTCGCTAAAGTGATGAACAGCTACCGCGCGTATGTTCGCCTCTACACTCAGGACCTGAAACCGCAGGCACATTGACTCGTCCTCCTGGTAACGAATTTATTCGTTGCGATTCGTCCCAAACGACTAAAGTCGTTACTACGTGATACTGCCTCCTGGTAACGAATTTATTCGTTGCCGGCTATCCTTTTCCCACACCTATGTCTCTACAATCATGAAGGCCGCAATATGGAGAGCGGATGGCGAAGGCAGGCGGGGAACCGCCCGATGAAGTTCTTGTGGTAGCGGCGATACTCGGCGACCTGGATGCGTTCGACGAGCTGGCTTTGCGTTATCGCGCGGCAGTAGTGCGTTCTGCCCAGGCGATTGTCGGGCGCGAAGACGCGGAAGACGTAGCTCAGGATGCGCTGCTGCTGGCTTTCAAGGCGCTGCCTTCAATCGAAGAGCCGACGAAATTCGGCGCTTGGCTTTCGGCCATTACGAAGCATCGCGCTTTCCGCTTCGGAAAACGCGAGCGGTCGCATCAGTCCGGAAGAATCGACCTGGACGAGTTTCTTCTCGAACAGGTTCACGCGCTCGGTCACCCGCTGGTTGCCGCGCCCGAGGGCGATGACGAGTTGAAGCTTGGGCTTGAGAGCCTGCCGGCCGAGTACGCGCTGGTGCTCCGGTTGCGGTTCTTCGATGAGATGCCGCTCAAACGAATCGCGGCTTTCCTTGGCGCGCCGCTCTCGACCGTGAAGTGGCGAATCCATCGCGGCAAGGAATTGCTGCGCGAACAAATTGAACTTCTAAGACAACGAGGTGAGACATGGAAAGAGACACAGAAACTGGAAAACTGATGAACGTGCTCCGGCGCATAGCGCGCGCCGCGACTCACGCCGCGTGGACTCGCAACGCCGAAGCGGCGAGATTTTGCGTGACGCAATACAACAAGGTACTGGCGCGCCTGACCGAGCTCGAGCCGGCCGTTGCGACGCTCTTTACGACGCTTCCCGAAACGTCGTCTCCGGACGTCACCAGAATCGCCGCTCATGAGCTGGCGGCTTATTTCGACGACGAACCGGCGGAAGACTCACCGCGCGTCCGAGTGCGGTTCCGGGGTTGCGGCGGACGCGCTTGGGCGGGGGCGGTAAGAGTCGGCTCCTGCAGATGAGAGGTGTGAAATGGAAAGAGAAAAAGAGATTCCAAAGCTGGTGAACGTGCTGCGACGGACCTCGCGGATGGCGTTGCAATCTGAGTGGACCGGCGGCAGCGAAGATGTTACCGCATTTTGTATCGATCAATACAATCGAGTTCTGGCTCGCTTGAAAGAAATCGATCCGGGTGTGGGATCGGTGTTCGATCCACTTCCGGCCGGCAGTTCGCTTACCGTAGCCGCGATGGCTTGCCGGCAGCTCGCCGCTTATTACGAGGATGAGGTCGGACGATCGAGCGGCTGGGGTGGTGTCTGGGCCGACCCGCGTTACGGCGCGTGGGTGGACAAGAAAGCGTTCAAAGAGTTCTGGAACAAATCGGCTCGCGACATTGAAGACCTGGGCGAGCACATTCGCGAAACGATCGACGACTGGGTCAATCAACGGAAATCTGGCGGCAAGCAGGGCGAGAGCCAGGAACGTAAGACCGCCCCAATCGATCCGGAAAAAACAAAGCCTCAATGAATAGCAAAACAACCTTGGAAACGAGCGGATATCAAAAGTCCTTCCGCCAAGCGTGTAGTGAAACTTCCGCCGTATGCCTAACGACAGGAGAAGAGTCCGTTCTGGCTACGTCAATTAAGACGGTGCGCGCAGTTATGTTGTGTTTCAAGTGACCAAATCCCAACGCTCTGGCAGCACTCGTCCGTGCCAAGGGGCTGGGGTCTTTTTTTACCCCTCGGGCGAGGGCCGCTATTGCCGCTTCGTGTCGCTGATAAGCAAAGGGGCGCAAAGCGTTGAGGGCTGCTGCGCGCACTTCGGGATCTGCATTGGAATTGGCGACATTGGCGAGTATCGATACTCCTCCACTTAGACCCTCAGCGCCTTCGATGATAGCGCTTGCAGCCAAGGCATCCATCAATGTAGTTACTTGTCTCGGATCCTTGCTATTGATGATGTTATCGTAAAGTCTCCTCCTATCATTCTCATCTCCGATCCGGGCCAGTGCGACGACTGAGGACGCGAATATCTTTGAAGAAGGGCTCCGAGCTTGTTCGCGATAATAAGATCTCATCTCGTTTAGCGTGTCGTCGTCAGGCTTGAGATTCAGCAGAGCGACCGTCGCGCTGCCCCGAACACTCGAGGACAGGGCCTCTTCTTTGATGACCTTTTTAATATTATTGAGGCTTACCTCGGTCGAGATCTGAAACTCTGCCTGGACAACGTCATCGAACATTTCGGGTGTGGACGCCCCCACCGCTATGAAGAGATCTTGATTCTTCGCATCACGGCGGAAGCGCGCTAAGAGTCCCCTTATGGTGGGGGCTTTTCGGTGGACGGCTGCCTTGACGGCAAAGTTATGCTGGAAAGTGTCGAAGAATCTCCCGTTTCTCGCAAGCCTAGCCTCGCGCTCGAGTTGCAACGTCATACCCCTTGTAGACGTAGGTCCCAGCCTCCGGATACGCCGAAGAACCGTTCTGCTGCTTTTCTGTTGTCGTTGGGCATACAGTTCGAGCAATTCTGCGTCGCGGCACTTTTTGAGCTTGACGATCGGTAGATTAGAGCCCTCCTCACTTACCTTGACGTTAGGGAGCAGGCTCGGTATGTAGTTCGCTTTGTCAAAGTACACGTCGACCCGAGCGCCAATCGGAGCGACGTGAAACCAACTCTGATCCTCAGTTTCCGACTGTTGGCCCTGAATCTCCTGGTCCGTCCCGTGGTACTTTACGGTAATTCGAACGCCCCGCCAGAGCTTGGGTAAATCGCGAGGACTTTCCCCTGGCACCACCTGACCCTTTAAATTCGTTTCTTGCGCCGCAAGCGGCGCAGCGCAGGTGAAAAGCAGGATGAGACAAGCAATATAGTATTTCATAATCTGATTGCTCCTTATTCCAATTTGTAGTACGCGCGCAGTTGGTGGGACAGGTCAGGTGAAGAACGGGGCGAACCCACGCAGATTTCAAGTTCAATATCCAAGCCACTTTCTGTGAGTGTGAATGCCCAGGTGTGAGAAATTTTCTCGTCCTTCTCGGGATCAACCACGTCCCGGTAGAGTTGCGAAGACAGTAGCGGGGATATGACGTACGCGCTTGAGAACTCCGCGCCGCGTGGATCCTGAAGCTCTACTGTCACAAACGCTCTTTGCTTGCCGTGGTCGGCTGGAAGATGTGTTCTGAGCAAGTACCGCCTGACGGTTGCCCCCCCTTGGGACTCTCCGGCCGAGCATAAGCGTGCTGATGTCGGCGTCCAAGGTGTATCGATGGTTCGGTAGGTGGCAGGCGCCCCCGTTTGAAAGGGAATGATCGCGTAGTCACCGGTATTGCTGAAATCCGTGCGGAAGTCCTGTCCTTCATACTTGGCTGTTAGAGAAGTCACCTGGAAACTCGCCGGAATTAGATCAATTCGAAACTTTCCATCAAGACTCGTCGGTTCGGATCTCAGATTGGGGAACTGCGAAACAAAGACGGTCACATGAGATACGGGCGTGCGCCCTGGGCTAGTTTGATAATAGATTATTCCTTCTATGCTTTTGGTTTTAGCCGGCACGATGTAACGGTAGGCTACAAAGGCAGCAAGAACGATCGCAATCAAGGCAAAGAGGCGTGGCGACTTCTGAAGAAGATTAATGGCCCCGGTTTTCAGCGTACGACTCACTTCAGCATTACTGACCGTAATATATAGTGCGATTACTAAAACAAGAACGATGATTCCGGTGACGGTCGCGCGAACCCAGAACCAACTTCCAATATCTGTCTTCGTGAAGAATGCATAAAGTGCACCGACGATGGCGAAGCTGCCCGTGATCACGCTAATTATTTTCGCTATCTTGTCCAACATCGACGCCAACACCTGAACGACAGGCCTTTCATATCTGAACCTTGAGTTCCGGATGAACCCAAACAATTGAGCATAACAAGATAGTCTCTTTGTTAGCGCAATCAGGCCCTCAATTACGCGTAAAATATGCTCACTTGAGAGCGATGTCAAATGCTTTGCGTGGCCTTGATTCCAAAACCTGTGGTACAGCAAACCACCACTAGACCTCGCTACCGTTTGGCTTACGAGAGGAACTGATATACGAATCAACTTGATTTCCTTTACCATAGATGATAATAATTCTCACGTGAGAATTAACCGCACAACTGGAGTGACTTGCCAAGGTGAGGGAGTCGAACATAGTTGCACTGAGTTCGAGAAGCTTTGCCGTTCACGCCGCATTCGAGTTACCCCGCAACGCTTGGCGGTTTATCGAGCGCTCTCCGAGGACCTAGCGCATCCAACCGCCGAATCCGTCTACAAGAGGTTGAGCAAGCAATTGCCGGGGCTGTCTCAGGCCACGATCTATCGCACTCTTCAGTTTTTGGAAAGCGAGAACCTGATTCGACGCGTCAGCTCGCCCGGCTCGATAGGCCGTTACGACGCGAACATCGGCCCGCACCAGCATTTGCTTTGCCGCGTGTGCGGGAGCCTGAGAGACATTTCGGTTCCGGCGCTACATTCCAAAAGTGTCCGGCTTTACGGTTGAGGAGCTGGACATTCGACTGGTCGGACTTTGCGAAACGTGCTCCAGCTCTCAGTCAAAGTCGCAAAAGTGCGGAGCCGCGCATTCAAGCAAGCAGACGCTACACACTAATTCGAGGAAGAAAGGAAACTGAAATATGGCTGAACTAAAAGGAAGCAAAACGCACCAGAACTTGAAGGACGCATTCGCCGGCGAGTCGATGGCTAACCGCCTGTATCTCTACTTTGCGAAGGTCGCGGACGTCGAAGGATATCCCGAGATCGCCGGCAACTTTCGCGATACCGCTGAAGGTGAAACCGGGCACGCGCACGGTCATCTCGACTACCTCAAAAAGGTGGGCGACCCCGCGACTGACCAGCCGTTTGGCGATACTGAGTTGAATCTCAAATCCGCCGTTCACGGTGAAACTCACGAGTACACGGACATGTATCCGGGTATGGCAAAGGCCGCGCGTGAAGAAGGCTTCGCCGAGATAGCCGACTGGTTTGAGACCCTGGCAAAGGCCGAGAAGTCCCACGCCGGACGCTTCAGCAATCTTCTCAGTTCAATAAGCTAGACCTTCTCGGAGACATGTAGGGCGGCCCTCCGTGGCCGCCCCTCGTTGTGTGCACGCAGAACCGCCTCGCGAAGAGGGGCGGCCACGGAGGGCCGCCCCTACATGTCGGTGTTGCGTCTTGTCGGTGTTGCGTTTATGTCGGTGTTGCGTTTATGTCGGTGTTGCGTTTATGTCGATGAACGAAAAGAACATTGGATACAAACCAACGGACGGGTTGTCCTACGATGCAACTGAAGAAAAGTACTGGGATGCCGCAGGGCTGAACAAGGAAATCGAGCGGACGTTCGAGATTTGCCACGGCTGCAGGCTTTGCTTCAAATACTGCGATGCATTTCCCACGCTCTTCTCTTTGTTAGACAAGAAGTACGACGGTGATGTGAGAGGTGTCACCCCAGGTGAAACCAACACGATCATGGACTCGTGCTTTCAGTGCAAGCTGTGCGAGGTTCAATGTCCCTACACCGAACGTGACGGGCATGAGTTCAAGCTCGACTTTCCAAAGCTTGTGCATCGCTACACCGCGCAGAGAACGCGCGAGCGCGGGCTCACCTTGCGAGACAAAGTGCTTGAGAACCCGGATCTCACCGGAACAATGGCTCGGGCGAGCCTAGGAGTTGCAAACGCAGCGAACAAAGTGCGGCTTCATCGAATCTTCCTGGAGAAGACGCTCGGCATTCATCGCGACAAACTGCTTCCGGATTTCGCTTCGACAACGTTCGAGAAATGGGCCGAACGCGCAGGCAAGATCGCTGACGAACCCGGAGGCGAAGCCGTCCTGTTTCAAACCTGTTATGTGCAGAACAACGAACCGCAAATCGGCCGCGACACCGTCGAAGTGCTGGAACGGAGCGAGGTTGATGTTCGGTGTGTCGCGGGGCTTCAGTGCTGCGGTATGCCGGCGTGGGAACGCGGCGATCTTGAAACGCTTAGAAAGATGGCTGGCGCGAATCTGAAGGTATTGCTGCCCTTCGTCGAAAAAGGCGCCAAGGTTGTGGCGATCAACCCGACTTGCTCGATGATGATGCGACGCGAGCATCCCACGCTCGTGGCACTCGAGGATCGCCCGGCCGCCGAGAAAATCGCCGCGGCGGTGATGGACCCGAGCGAGTTCCTGTGGTCGATACGCAACGAGCCGCGATTCAACTCTAACTTTCGCAGCACACCCGGAGGACCAGTCGCGTATCACGCGCCCTGTCATTTGCGGGCTCAGGGAATCGGCTTCAAGGGACGCGACCTGATTCGCAAGATTCCCGGCGTCGTTCCGCAGACGGTGATGGAGTGCTGCGGGCACGACGGGACCTATGCGATGACCACTGAAGGCTTTGAGCCATCGGCGCGAATTGGCAAGAGAGCGTTCGACGGAATGCAGGAAAGCAAGTCTGAGATATGGGCTACAGATTGTCCGCTGGCGGCGATTCAATTTCAACAGCACGCGGGCGTAAAACCGATGCATCCGATGTCGATCCTGGCGCGAGCCTATCGCGAGGACGGCTTCGATAAAAAGGTCGAAGCGAAAACGGATGCGAAGAACGAACTAGGTGACCAAAAGTGAAACCAGTAGAGCGCAAAGAGATTCTCGACTACGTGACCTACGAAGAACAACGTGATGCCATCAGAGACGAGGCAATGGCGGCAAAAGCTATTCGTCGAGTACACATCGGCGAATACCTGACGCTTCTCTTTGAGAATCATCTGACGATGCGTTACCAGATACAAGAGATGGTCCGCGTTGAAAGATTGGTTAAGGAAGCGGACATCCAACACGAGATCGACACTTACAACGAAGTCCTTGGCGGCGAAGGCGAGTTTGCCTGCACCTTGCTGATCGAGATCGACGACCCGGCGGTGCGCAACGTCAAGCTCAAAGAGTGGTGGGCACTGCCTGAGAAGATCTATTTATTGCTCGAAGACGGCTCGCGAATATCTGCGACCTTCGACGAGCGCCAACGCGGCGACGATCGAGTGAGTTCGGTTCAGTACATGAAATTCAACACCGGCGGCCGTGTTCCGGTCGCCGCGGGCGTTGATCTGCCAGGGCTGCAAGTAGAGACAAAGCTCACTGAAGAACAGCGTCAAGCTCTACATGAAGACTTATCATCCTGACTAATTGCCATTCTGGTGTCCCTCAACTTGAGGAAAGCCTGAGTGCGGCGGCGACAATTGGCTTCGCCCAACTCGGTGTCCCTGTGAGGTCGCTCGGGCTCAGAATCTTTCCGCGCTCAAGATGCAGCACCAGAACCGGAAGCGGTGTTTGACCCGCGTGAGGATCTGCATAAGCACTATTATCGTAGAGCCGCAGGGCTGTAAGGCTGGGTAAAAGCTTAATGAGGTTGAGGCGGCTATGTTCATACCGTCGATAGATGTCTTCGGCTGGAATGTCGTGACCGCCTCTGCGCACGCGGGCTTGCACGCGCTCGATGTGAAGTCTTGGACTGGAGAGTCCGGCATACCAAACATAGATCTCGATACCTTGCGAAGCAGCCAGCCTAAGCAGGCGGGGAATTGTGTTTGCGCCAAGCGTAGTCTCGAAGGCATAGAAAAGTCGCTCTTCGATTGCTCGTTCAAGAAGTCTCACGCCGGCGTGCCAGGCAAGACTGTTCGCATCTGCTTGAGAAAGCGTTGAGTCGACCGTTATCAATGAACGAGCAGCCTCATCGGGGTCATAGCAGTCACCGCCCATTTTGCGAAACGCCGCGCCCGCTATGCTGCTCTTGCCAGCGCCATTCACTCCAGCCAGGACATAGATCCGAGGTGATCCATGAGTGGTCATTCGTTAGGTCTTATAGTGTCTAGCGCCGCTTGCGCGCGGTCTTGACCGCTGCGCGTCCAAGCTGAGGCGACGAAGCATTGAAGGCGTCCCGCATCCCTTTTCGGACTTTGGAAGTTTGCATGCGCGACAGCAACGAGTCAAACTCGGCGCCCAGACTATCCAGAGTGGGCGACCGCCCCTTCACCATAGATTCAAGCTCATCGGAGGAGTTGAGCACGGCGCTTGGCGTATCATGTCGAGTAGTCGCTTCAGCCCCGCTGTGGCCGCTGGCTAGTCTTCCAAGAGCGCCACCGGGATGCCAGCGCGCGTATTGTTCGCGCGTCAGGCCTTTGTGAGCTTCGAGCGCGACCGACAACGAACACAGCACATAGAGCTTAGCGAGAATGCTTGCGCGAGGTACCAGATTCAATTCACCGCCTTCGTTCTCAACGCCTGCATCCAACAGCACGTCGGAAATCCGAGCGAGTTCCGATACTTTATTGCCGGACACGCCGATTATCTTAATGCCGAGGTCGCGCAGCGTTTCAATCGCCGACAACAGTTCAGGGGTGGCGCCGCTGTTCGAGATCGCGATTGCGACGTCACTAGCGCAGACCTGACCTGCTGAGCCGTGAGTGCATTCGGTTGCGTGCAGAAAATACGCCGGCGTTCCCGTGCTCGAAAGCAGCGACGCAACGTAGCGCGCGATGTGCTCGCTCTTGCCGATGCCGGTGACATGGACCCGTCCGCCTTGTGACTCGCAATCGAGGATCAAATCGGCGGCACGCTCGACGGCGTCAACCTTGGCTCGCGTTCGAAGCGCGGCGAGCTCATCGATCACGAGATCAAAGAACGTCTCGATCGAGTCCGTCGGTCTCTTGCTCTCGCCGTCAACCGCAGCGGCATTCGCCGGTTCTTCATCCGTCAGCCTCATAACTGAGTCCGCCAGCTTCTCCCATGCGGACGCATCTACAGGCACGTCCTTGGGCGGTGCTTGGTCTCGACTAATTGGCATTGGGATTTCCTTACGTGAGCTTTGACATCCAGGCGCCTGTTTGATTCGTTCTAATTCTATGAATAATTGGCTGGTTTGTCCATAATGGCTATTATTGTCCAAGGCTTTGACAGCTCTCGCATGAGAATTGATCATCGTTGTTAATACTCCCTCCCAGGAGGCGTTTTATGGCTGAAGAAGAAGTGAAGGAGCAAAGCGTGCAAGCCGTTAAACACCTCAGACCCGTGCCAAGTCCTCCCGACGAACTCGATGTATTCTATCGAGAACATCACGATCAGGTCTTTCGCACGGCTTATCGCGTGACCGGAAGCGCCTCGGACGCCGAGGACGTGCTTCAAACCGTTTTTCTCAGACTCGTGCGGCGAAAAGAGAAAATCGACCTGTCGCCAAGCCCGGGAAGTTATTTTCATCGCGCCGCTGTAAACGCCTCGCTCGATTTATTGCGTAGCCGGACCCGCTCGCGCTCGGTGTCTATCGAAGACGTCGCGCCTGCCGCGACCGAAAGCTCCGAGCCAAACCCGGAAACTCAATACGTCGATCGCGAACTTCAAACTCAAATCCGGCGAGCCATTGCTACGCTTGGTCCGAAGGCTGCCGAGATCGTCGTGCTCAAATACTTCGAGGGGCACAGCAATCTCGAAATCGCCAAAATGCTCGGCACATCGCAGATGGTAATCGGCGTGTTGCTGCATCGCGCACGGACAAGGCTTCGCAAGGAAATCGCTACGTTCCTGGAGGGACATCATGAAACGGAGTAACAAAGAGCTTAACGACATTCTCGATCGGGCCACGGCCGCGATCCGCCGCGAGCGGGTGGATCAGTCCGTGGTCGAGGGCGCGGCGGAGCGCGTACGGGCGAAGCTGTCTAACCAAACTGCGACGGCCAGCGCGCCCGCTGCGCTTGCCGAAACTGTTGGCAGCGGCGTCGATCACATTCGAAACTGCGACGACTTTCAGAAGCTCATACCGGAGTACATGAGCGGAACGTTGTCGCCGGCTCGCTCGCTTCTTTTTGAAGACCACACCCACGAGTGCATTCCCTGCCGCAAGGCGCTCAAGGAAGCGCGCTTCGGCGTCGCAGTTCCGGCGCGCCCCAGCGCATCACGTATATCCACCTCGCAGCGAACGATGGTGAGATGGGCCATCGCGGCCACGGTCATCATTGGGATCGGGCTGGTTTCGTTGACCTTTTCTGATCGCCTCTTCCGCGGAGGTGATGCGTTTCACATGGTCGTTCACGCGATGGACGGGCAGGCTTATCTCGTCTCCGACACAACCACAGAACCGCTCAAGGTCGGGGAAGAGATCAAGCTAGGCGACAAGGTTCGAACATCCAAAGACGCGGGCGCGGTTGTTCAGTTGCCCGACGGTACGCTGATCGAGATGCGAGAGCGCTCGGAGTTTTCGGTTACAAACGGCTCTCAGGGGACAACGATTCATCTCGACCGCGGCAACGTCATCGTGCAAGCCGCGAAACAGCAGGAGTCTCGCCACTTGTATGTTCAGACCAACGATTGTCTGGTCTCCGTGGTGGGGACGATCTTCTCTGTCAACAGCGCGACGAAAGGGTCGCGAGTTTCGGTAGTCCAGGGCGAAGTGCACGTCGAACACGGCAGCAAACAGGACGTGCTCCTCCCGGGCGACCAGGTCGCCACCAACTCCAGCATCGAGAGCGTTCCGGTGAAGGACGAAATCTCGTGGAGCCGCAACGCAGACCGCTACAAGCAGATGCTTGCCGACCTGCGCAAGGAAGTCGATCAGCGCGTCGCAAGTCCCGGAGTGCGATACTCGACTCGCTTGCTTGATATGACTCCCGACAACACTGTGTTCTATGTTGCAATTCCAAACCTGACCCAGATGCTGACGGAATCCAACAAGATCATCGAAGAGCGATTGAACGAGAACCCGGAGCTTCGTCAGTGGTGGAACAAAGAAGAGGCTTCGTCGCGCGGCAATCAGGAGTGGGACAAAGTCATCTCGAAGATTTCGGAGTTCGGCGCCCAGATCGGCGATGAGATCGTCGTGACCGCACAACTCGCCAACACCGGCAAAGGCGATCCGGACGGCCCGCTGGTACTGACCACGCTCAAGGACGCGGCCGGCTTCCGGTCTTACGTCGAAGGCCAGTTGTCGACGATGAGTACGAGCTCGAAGAAAGGGCCGAGCATTCGCTTCATCGACGATCCGTCTACAGTGATGAAGACTGAATCCATGACTGGCGCGGCGACGCCTGCCAGCGATCTGTTCATATGGATCAATGGAGATGTTTTGGCGGCTTCGCCCAAACTCGACTTCCTGCAGCATGTGCAGACGAGCATGAAAACCGCTAGCGCCGGACAGTATGCGGACGGCTCTTTCAAGTCGCGAATCGCCGAGCTGTATCACGACGGAGCGGGCTTCGTCATCGCCGCCGATCTCCAGCGATTCATCGCTCAATCGAAAGGCAGCGACGTGAAAACCAACACCGCGCTCGATCGATTGGGGATCACCAATCTGAAATACTTCATCGCCGAGATGAAGGAAGACCAGGGCAAGTCGTTCAATCGCGCGGTGCTGAGTTTCAGTGATTCAAGTCACGGCATCGCGTCGTGGCTTGCAGCGCCGGGGCCGATGGGAGCTCTGCAGTTCATCTCGCCCGATGCGAACATTGTTGCGGCGTTTGTTGTAAAGGAGCCGGTCGCTTTGGTTGACGATTTGATGAGTACGTTGAACGCGGTCGATCCAAAGTTCAGCGAACACCTCGGCGAATTCCAGAGCCAGACGGGGCTGAACATCCGCGAGGATTTCGCGAGGCCGCTTGGTGGGGAGTTCGCGTTCGCAGTAGACGGGCCGTTGCTTCCGACGCCTTCGTGGAAGATGGTGTTCGAGGTCTACGATCCGGCGCACCTGCAAAACACCTTCGAGCGAGTCGTCGATATGATGAACACGATGGCGACGCGGGAAGGCAAGAAGGGCTTCCAGTTGAGCCGGGCTGACTCGGGCGGGCGCGCGTACTACACGATCAAGTCGCTGGACTTCGGGCTCGAGGTGAATTACACGTACGCAAACGGCTACTTCGTTGCCGCGCCGAGCCGCGCGCTTGTCGAAAACTCCGTGAAGTATCACGAATCGGGCTACACGCTGTTGCATTCGCCTCGATTCGTGGCCGCGCTGCCTGAAGACAAGCAGGCTAACTTCTCGGCGCTTATTTATCAGAACCTCTCGTCGGTGCTGAACGGAATCACGAAGCACGTGGGTAGCGGCGTAACACAGAACCTGCCCGAAGCGCAGCGAAAGAGTTTCAATTCACTCGTCGGAGGACCGGTGCTGGCATACGCTTACGCCCAGGGTGATCACATTTCGTTTGCGCTGAACGGCGAGGAAGGCCCGATCGGGTTGAAGCCGTCGAGTTTGATCGGAATGCCCGGCTCGTTCGGCTTGCGTAACATCGTCGAACACGCCGTGCGTTGATTGACTCGGCATAGGTTGTTCATCAAAAGCGCCTGCCATTGGACTGGCCCCAGTGGCAGGCGCAAGTTTTTTGAGAGCCGAAACTGTCCATAGCGTTCTTCTCTCGAATGATCTCAATCGCAAGAACGCAGTCAACTCGTCGCAATGACAGGTTGGGGAAGAGGGACTTGTCCCGCTGTCTTTGGAATAATCCCTCCGGCGGGGACAAGTCCCTCTTCCCAACATGTCAATGTCCTGAGTTGTCTTCGACGATTATTTCTTCCTGCTCGAACTTCTCGTAGTCGGGTTTGGTGAACGAGTTGAGCGCCGCCGATTTTCCCCGCTCTACCGCTACAATGATGTAAGACTCGCCGGGCCAGCACGAATGATCCAGATCGTAGCCCGACGGCGCCGCCGGATGATCCGGATGCGAATGATAGTAACCAATCACACCCAGACCTCGGCTTCGAGCGTAGTCATCAGCACGTTTGGATTGTTCCGGCGTAATCAAGTAGCGAGTCTCTTTTGACTCCTGGCGTTCGTTCTCGGCGGGATAGACTTCAGTAAGAACGTTCGTCTGATCGTCGCGTGAACCGAGCAAAAAGCCGCAGCATTCGTAAGGGTAAGTCTGCTCGCCGTGTTCTCTTATTCGGCCCAGGTGTTCGCCTTTTACTTTGATTGCCACTCGCTCTTCGTCCTTTAACTTTAGAAAGTCACTTCTTCAGCGCGCTTCACGGTGATCGCATGAGCGCCCGCGTCAAAACCGTCCAGCAAGGCGTTGTGATGAGCAATGATCTGCGCCGCGGTCAGCAGTTTGTTATCCACGGTCGTATGAGCGTCGCTGACCAGGGTCACATCGTAGCCCATCGTCACCGCTCGCCGCGTTGTTGTATCAACGCAGTACTCGGTCATGCATCCGGTGATTATCAGATGGTTGATGCCCAGCGCTTCAAGTTCTTGCTGAAGCGTCGTTTCGAAAAAAGAATCCGACGCGCGTTTGCGGATGATCAATTCGCCGTCGCGAGGCTTGATGTCCGGGTGAATCTGCCATCCCTCGGCGCCAACCTCGAGCGGATGTCCGGCTTCGCCGTCGTGCTGAACGTAGACGACTGGAGCATTCACAGCTCTAGCTTTCGAGAGAAGCTTGTTGATTTGATCCAGCACCTCGCGCCCACGATACGCGTGGAAGCCTTCGATGATGCCGACCTGAACGTCGATTACTAATATGGCGACTCCAGTCATAATCCCAGTCTCAGAACCAATCATCACCACGCTTCGTCACTGTTGCCTCATTCTCAGCAGAACAAGTTGATTGATCTCAACTTTCTTATCTTCCTGCCTCGATGTAAGGCTACGCTTCCGCATGATGTTGAAGTGGAAGTCCTTCTCCCATTCATTGATCCATCCGCGCTTGAAGGCATGCTGTACGGCCTCAGCATTGAGCGATTTTGATTTGTCTTTCCGAACTCGCTTGACCGCTTGGAATATTTTCTCAGACGGTAGGCCTACAAACTTTTTCACGCAGCAATTGCCGACGGTAGCCTGATTCTTATTGCGTCGATTAAGCAATACGCACAGCTCGACAATTGGGTAGTGGCCGCAGAGGCAGGGTTCCGGCTCATCGCTTTCATAAACTTCGAGCAGAGACCATTCAAGCTTCGCTTCGTCCCAAGTTCTTGCGACAGAGCGCTCCACAATCTCACCGGTCAGTTGGAACTGAGGCATACAAAATCCCGGGCCTTGCTCTGGACATGGCCTTCATCCCACAAGCGTTTGCTAGATACTAATCATCCGGACACATCGTTTTGGTCTCGCCGACTCGTGCTTCAACGCTATGTGCAGCGCCCACCCGCCGCGCGACCGATGGTATCCTAACGAAAACACGTTTCGCATTGTGGTAGGATATACCAACGAAAGGAGCGAAGACCAATGTCGAAGGTGAACGTCGAGATCGAAGTTCCGGACCGAATACGCGGGACTGACATCGAGAAGAAGCTGTTAGCCAAACTGCGCGACCATGCGCTCGAACAAGCCGTCGTTGAACTCTACAAAGAGGGAGAGATCTCCAGTGGGACGGGTGCCGATCTTATTGACATGCCTCTTTACGATTTTATTCGATTGCTTGGCCGACATCAGGTTTCTGTATTCAATCAAACCGCGGAAGAGTTGGAACGTGATGTAATAGCTTCGAGAACCGCGCGCGGGCAGGTACGGGAAGCTAAGTGAACGTAGTTAGCGATTCTTCGCCTCTCATTGCATTGGCTGCGATTAATTCTCTCGATTTGCTGCAAGCGCTCTATGGCTCAATCCATATACCCGATGAAGTCTACGAGGAAGTTGCAGTCCGCGGGCGATATCCAACAACCGCAATAGCAAGTATTCCTTGGATCATCCGTCGCACGGTTGCAGACATGCAGCAGGTAGCGCAGTTCCGAAATTCAGGTCTCGACCCAGGGGAAAGCGAGGCCATTACCCTTGCCTTAGAGCTTCCAGCCAGTCTTCTTCTCGTCGACGAGCTCGCGGCTCGCAAAATCGCCCGCCAGCAAGGGCTCGCGATTACTGGAGTCGTTGGTGTTCTCATCGATGCGAAAGAGTCCGGTTTGATTACCTCAATCAAGCCTCTCCTCGGTAAGTTGGTGACAGCGGGTTTCTATTGTAGTCCGAGATTGATCGCTCACGCGTTGGAACTTGCCGGCGAGTGAAGCGTTGCGACAGTCTATCTATCCTCATCCCAGAAGCGTTCGCTCAAGTACTTGTCCCCCGCGTCCGGAAACACCGTCACGATCACACCCGATTCGATCTTCGCCGCGACCTTGAGCGCGCAAGCGAGCGCTGCACCCGACGACACTCCAACGAGCAAGCCTTCCCGCTTGCCCAGCCGTCGCGTGTACTCGTGAGCTTGCTCGGTGTTGATCTCGTAGCTCTCATCCGCGATGCCGGGATCATAGATTCCGGGCACTATCGCCGACTCCATGTGTTTGAGTCCTTCGAGCCCATGAAACGGCGAGTCGGGCTGAAACGATATAACTTTGATATCGGGGTTCAGTTCTTTCAACCGGCGAGACGCACCCACGAAAGTCCCGCTCGTTCCGAGGCCGGCGATGAAATGGGTCACTCGTCCTCGTGTCTGTTGCCAGATTTCGAGCGCGGTTGTTTCGTAATGAGCCTTCCAGTTGGCTTCGTTGTTGTATTGATCGGGATAGAAATAAATATCGGGATTCTCCGAATACAAGCGGCGGGCTTCCCTGATCGCTCCGTCCGAGCCTTCGAGCGGACTGGTCAACACCAGTTCGGCGCCGTAGCTCAGCAGGATTCGCTTTCGCTCTTCGCTCGCGTTTTGAGGCAGCGCCAGCTTCACCTTGTAACCTCGCGCAGCGCCGATCCACGCATAAGCGATTCCGGTGTTGCCAGACGTCGCATCGAGAATTGTCTTCCCCGGCGTGAGCTTTCCGGTTTGCTCGCCGTCCAGGATCATGTTCAACGCCGGCCGGTCTTTTACGGAGCCGCCCGGGTTGAACCATTCGGCTTTGGCGTAGACCTGCACTTTGTTCGATTCAGGCGCAATATGCCGAAGCCGCAGCAGCGGCGTGTTGCCGACTAACTCCCATGCTTCCATCGGCTCCTGCGCGCGCCTTATGTTGGCTTCGGTAATCTTGTTGCTCACCTTCGCGTTCATTTCGTTTCTCGTGTTGAAACTCGAATTCGAAAATAGCATCGCAGAGTTCGAATCTCAAATTCACGCCGATGAAGGGGTACGCGTCACGACCTTAAACGCTCCTGCCGGAGGGCCAAACCATCGATCATCGACTTCAGTCAAGCGATTCGTTTACTATAGATCACACTTCTAATCACACCCGGAGGCACAATGGGACGGCGTTCAAATACTAAAGACCTTTTTGAATTGGCGGGCGATCCACGATTTATCGAAGGTATCTACAACTACTGCGACCGTTGGTGTGAGCGCTGCCCTCTCACCGCGCGTTGCCTCCTGTTCGCGCAGGAACAGGCCGACGACAATGATCCGGAAGCTAACGACATCAATAACGAAGCCTTCTGGGAAAAGCTGAAGTCAATATTCGAACAGACCCGGGAGATGGTTACTGAAATGGCCAAAGAGCAAGGGATTGACCTGGACTCGCTCGACCTGACCGAGGCAACCGACAGAGAGCGAAGGCTTCACGAGAGAATAGAATCCCACGAACTGTCGCAAGCCGCGGAGCAGTACGCCACGCTGGTCAATCAATGGTTCGACGGCGAATACTCGATACTCGAGCAAGCTCTCGTCGCCAAAGAAGGTGACCTGCCCCTGGTTGATTTCGATCTCCGGGAAAAGATCGAACGAATCGATGACGCGATAAACATCATTCGCTGGTATCAGTTTCAAATAGCCGTCAAGACCATGCGCGGCCTCAGACGATCCGACATCGATGACGAGGACGATACTGACGCCGAGGACTACGATGACTCCGCTTCCGAGCAGATTCGACAGAAAGACTCTGATGGCTCGATCAAAGTGGCGCTGATAGGAATGGACCGTTCGATCGCAGCGTGGGGCAGGCTCAAGGAGGAATTCCCCTCGAGCGCCGCTACGATCCTTCCAATGCTTATTCACCTGGAGCAATTGCGCAGAGCGACGGAGCACGAATTTCCCGAAGCGAGGAGCTTCGTCAGGCCCGGCTTCGATGACGCCATCGGTTCATTCGTGAGCTAGGAACAAAAGGAGCTTCGGTTCTCGCGGAAGGAAACAGTTTAGCCCACGACGATTTCAATCAATCATATGAACAAACGCAATCTAACGCTCATCACAGCGATCATTCTCATCTGCTCCGTCTCGCTGAGAGCGCAGCAACCGGCGCTGACTCCGGATTCGCGCGCCATGCTCGATCGCATTTCGGCTGATTCGCTTCGCGGGCACTTGTCCTTCATCGCCTCGGACGCGCTCGAAGGCCGCAATACTCCATCGCGAGGTCTGGACATCGCCGCCGAGTACATCGCATCGCAATTCCGTCGCGCGGGTCTCGAACCAGCCGGCGATGACGGTTACTTTCAGACTGCTCGTTTTCTGACGCCCGAGCACGACATGGCCGCGTTCAAGCTGGAGATTCACGGCGAAAACGAAACGATAACCGTACCAAACAGCCAGGTCAGCTTCTCGATCGAAGGCGCATTGAGTTTGAAGCGGGCCCCGCTCTTCAAGATTGATTTCAAAGACTCGGCCGCGCTTGCCGAGCTCAAGCCTGAACAGATGGATGGCCGAATCGTCATCGCCGAAGTGCCCGACATTCGGCGCGTGGAACCTGCGCTTCGCGGGGAAACGTTCAGAAATCAGAGCGCATTCATGAGCAGGCTGACGGATTTCAAAACGGCACTGATTATCTCGATCGATCGAACCAGCACTTCGGGGAGCGGGGCGGCATCGCGGTTGATCGATCCAGATAACAGACGGCCTGTGCTGGCATCTCCAGTAGCGGTAATCACAGTTCATGACCCGCGGGTGATCAAGTTTTACGATTCGATAAAGCCGGGCGCAGCGCCGGCGGACGTTTCGCTTCAACTCGACGCGGCAATTGAAAAACCGGTTAAGCTTCGCAACGTTATCGGCTTGTTGCGCGGCTCGGACCCGGCGTTGCGAGACAGCTTTGTGCTGGTGACCGCGCACTATGATCATCTGGGCATTCGCGCGGGTATGCCGGGCGATAACATTTTCAACGGCGCGAATGACGATGGCAGCGGAACGGTGTCGGTAATCGAGGTTGCATCGGCGATCGCAACGCTCAAGGGGCGCACACAGCGAAGCATAGCGTTCGTGACTTTCTTTGGTGAAGAGAAAGGGCTGCTTGGCTCGCGCTACTACGCCAGCCATCCCGTCTTTCCAATTGAAAAGACGGTTGCCGATGTTAATCTCGAACAGGTGGGCCGAACGGACAGCAGCGAGGGTCCGCAGATTTCTAACGCGACGCTTACCGGCTTTGACTATTCCGAGCTTGGGCCGATCTTCCAAAAGGCCGGCGAATTGACCGGCATCAAGGTCTACAAGCACGAACAAAACAGCGATTCATATTTTGGCCGAAGCGACAACCAGGCGCTTGCAGATCTGGGCGTGCCGGCTCATACGCTTTGTACGGCTTTTGTTTATCCGGACTATCACGGAGCTGGAGATCACTGGGAGAAAATCGACTACGCGAACATGGCGAAAGTCGATCGCATGGTTGCGTTGGCGCTGATTATGATTGCTAACAATCCTGCGGCGCCGAAGTGGAATGATGCGAACCCGAAGGCCGCGCGTTATGTGAAAGCGTGGAATGATCATCACGGAAAGTGAAGCGTGGCCGACCAGGAAACCGTCTTGCGTTGCTTAATAACCTTCGCGTGCTTTGCGGTCCTTTGCGTCTTTGCGCTGCGTATTGGGTCTTACTCCTTCAATACGCAGCGCAAAGACTCAAAGGACCACAAAGCACGCAAAGGGCTGACCCCGGCCAGCAACCAATAACCGAACACTACTTAATCTTCTCAACGATTGACCGCGTCCGAACTTGTATTATAATGTTGGCGCTTGAAGGGACTGCGCTCCATCGACGAGGTTTCAAACATGCGACGCTTCCTTCCACTCCTATTTCTTTTTGCATTGGCCACAACCGCTTTCGCACAACAGCGGGGCGCGACCATCATTGCCATTGCGCCGACGTTCGGCGCGCCGGGGACTACGGTGAGCATTCGCGGGGCCGGATTCACGGGTTTTGAGAAGGGATCACACTGGGTTCGGGAGCTCGCAAACGAGCCGCCTCCGGGGGTAGTTGAATTCAACGGCGTTCCCGGCGAGGTTCTTTTTTGGCAAGACGACCTGATCACCGTGAAGGTGCCCAAGCATACTTCAACCGGCGTCATTCGCGTGATACTGCCCGAGTCGCGAACTGTCCTGACGGGCGATGTCTTTGATGTCTATTACGCGACGGCCGACGGGTCCCGTACTCCCAGATCGGTTTCCTTACAAACCGAGCAGCCACCGACCGGCGGCGATGGAAACAACGAGTCACGCGAACGTCCATTGTTTCTGGATGAGCAGGCGCCTTCGGGCTTTCAGCTTTTTTCAGACCCCTGGTTCTCCTCGCTCTCACCGGGCCAGCGAACCTTCCTGGGCGAGAACGGGTTCCTATTCGGCAATCCTTTCTCGCTCGGCCGCACGGACAGGCTCTTTTATCAACGAGGCTTTCGGGGGCAATCACGATTTGATCGGTTCCGGTCGAATGAGTTTCTCTTCCCCGATTTTTCTTTTCGCGGTTCACGCAATTTCGGCCTCAGGCCTTTTTTGTTTTTCTTTAACCACCCCTCATCATTTCGTAACGGCCGCCGTAACGAAGGTCGACACGAAGAACACATCTTCAGGAGGTAAACAATGAAGCGCGTTGCATCAATGTTTGCGGTATCGGCAGTTATTTTTGCTTGCTGCGCAGTGGGGATGGCGCAGGGAGGCAAGCCGGTGATCGGCATCAAAGCTTTTGAGAATCCGCCGAATTATTACAGCTCGACCATCGGCACTGGATTGTCCGATCTGTTCACTACCGAGCTCGGTAAAACCGGAAAGTACAGGATCGTCGAGCGAGAAGCATTGACGGATCTTGTGGGCGAGGTTGATCTCGGCAAATCGGGCTACGGTGACAAAGCGACCGCGGTGCCAAAGGGTCACTTCAAGGGACTCGAGTACCTGTTCATTTGTAAGGTAACCAACTTTGGCGAGAAGGAACGCAAGGTGGGCGCCGGCGGACTCGGCGGGCGAGTGTTCGGCGGCGCGGGCGTGCGCAGGACGGAGGCTTACGTGCGACTGGACTTCCGAATTGTCGATGCCACAACCAGAGAAGTTGTTTACACCGGTTCGGGCGAAGGCTCCGACTCGACAACCGGAGTGTCGGCGGACGGCGGCGCGTTCGGTTCGGGCGCCGGTGCGATTAATTTCTCGGATCGCTCGTTTCTCGACAGTCAGGTTGGGCGCGCAACAATGAAGTCAATCAAGGATGTGATCGACAAGATGGATCACAATTTCCTGGCCAATCGGACATCCGGCTCCGCGGACATCAAGGGCAAAGAAGCCGCGGCGCAGGGAGCCGCTGAAGCCGCTGCTCAAAGCGCACCCGGCAAGATTCTCGCGGTCGTCAGCAATCAATTGATCATCGTGAGCCTGGGCGGCGCCCAGGGTTTAAAGATCGGGGACAAGCTGCGGGTATTCAAAGAAGTCCCGGTCACAGATTCAAAAGGCAAGGTAGTTTATAGTGAAGAAAAAGAGATTGGCGTGCTGACCGTAACCGACGTGCAGGCCGATCGCTCGAAGGCGGCTCTTTCAACCGGCGCCGCGGTTTCGGAAGGACTGATTGTCCGGAAACAGTAGGCAGTAAACGCCGCACAGCCCGGCCTTCAACGCCGGGCTGTGGGTAGTGGGGTGATAGTGTGTTGCTCGCTCACATTCGCGTTTCTCCTCTGCGTCCTGGCGTCCTCTGCGGTTGATTCCGAGCCATGTGCAGGAAAAACCGCGGAGGACGCCGGGGACGCAGAGGACTACTTGCTGGCAACACGCTAATACCCCACTACCGGGCCGTGCTAATGCTGTTTACTCTCGCAGGACCTGTGCTATGATCTCCCGCGTTGCGAGTTGATCGGCAAAACTCACAGCGAATGTTCGGCCCCGCTCCTCACCTCGCTATTAGAACCGAACGACAAAGCAGTTGTCTCAGCTAGAGAGATCGTCCCACCACGACCTCCTCAGGAATGTTCTTTATCCTACAACACTCATACAGGAGGAATCATGAAGGGATTCAAGAGCGAAAGCGACGACACGGGACAGGGCAGGATTAGCCGCGGTGTTCAGATATCGGGTGACGTGCAGTTTGCGGACGCGCTGTTCGTAGACGGGAAAATTATCGGAAAGGTGTACTCCGAAACCGGCTCGCTTCTGATAGAGCAGGCCGGCGACGTTCAGGCTGATATCGACGTCGGCATCTGCGTGGTCCGCGGCACCGTTCGCGGCAACATCAATTGCAAATCACGCGCGGAAATTTACAAGACCGGTCGCGTCGAAGGCGACATAAACTCGCCGGTCTTGCTGGTCGAAGAGGGTGCGATTCTGAGCGGCACGATAGACATGAGCAATGGAGGCAGCAGGGGAAGGAGTAAGGAAACAGCACAATTGACGGAGCAGGGCGCCGCTGATGCGGCAGAGCAGTTGCGCAGGAGCAAGGGCGCGTCGTAATGAATCAGACCGAGCCGTTAACTTCATATGCAAGCCGGCTTGCTCATCTCAATTTGCTGCAGACGCTTGCTCGCGCAATTCATGCTCGATTGGGTCCAGTCGTCAGGTGGTTGAAACGAACCCCCGACAACTCTGAGGCCGAGTCACACATACCATCCGCCCTGAAGATAGCGAGGTATGGTCTCGTGTTGATGGACCCGGATGGACAGGTTGTTTGGACCGGGGAATGGGATTCGGGAGGCGTTTTTGAGTTCCGGCCTCGCCAGCGCCTTTGGGTGTTCTGCGCATTCACGAACCACTCCGAGCGCGAGACGGAGATCTCGGAATACGAGATCGAGCTGATGAGCGAGGATGGAACCATCGTCGAGCGTTTCAATGATTCGTTTGGCGACTCACTGATCATTCCGCCGGGCGAGAGCAAACAGTTTCCAGCCGAGTGGCGAATGTAGCCTTGCAAGGGTGTGATTAGGGTTCAACTTGAGTGGCGCTTAGATCACCAGCAAATACCAGCGGTGAATCGAGCGTTCCGCCCGGCAACCCCGTAGGGTGCGATGTGCATAGTTACAGACGCCGATGTGGCCACCTGGCTCGCTAGAAAAGGCATAGAGTGAGCGCAGGACATTTCACCCCTACAGGGTTAGCAACATAAGGAACTCGCCACTATAAACATTCTACCCTACGGGGTTCCAAGGGAATTCTGAGGACACTCCTCCTGTGAAGAGACGCGGGCAGCTCCAAGGGTTCGCGGTCTCAGTCGCCGGCTTCCGCGACCGGCTCTTTGATCGGCACCGCCCGCAGCGTCCTTCTCCACCGCACTATTGAATCAGCCAGCACGATTACAGCGCAGGTCATCATGATCGCCGTCAGGCTGGCATCCAGGTAGCCTCGAAACATTGTCTCGGGCTTCTGCGCATCCACAAGAAAAATATCGAAGATCGAGCGCCAACCTGCTGTCAGCGTAGTCGTAGCTACAAACGCCAACGGAGTAATGGTTACCCACGCGTACCTGGCACGCCCTGAGTTGATGATCACCGTAGTTCCCACGCACAGAGCGATTGTAGCAAGAAGTTGATTTGCGATTCCGAACATCGGCCATATGGTCGATATGGATCCCGTGCGAATGAAGTAAGTCCAACCGCCGACGATCAAAGCAGACGTGATGATGGCGCCCGGCATCCAGTCGGGCCGTTCGAGAGGTTTGTAGAACCTTCCCATAAACTCTCCCAGCATGAACCTGGCGACACGAGTGCCGGCGTCGATCGTCGTCAGAATGAATAGCGCTTCGAACATGATCGCGAAGTGATACCAGTACTTCATCAATCCGCGCATGCCCGGCAGTCCCGAGAATATCTGAGCGATGCCGACAGCCAGCGTGACCGCGCCTCCCGTCCGCCCGCGCAGATTTTTCTCTCCAGTCTCCTGTGTGAGTTCATCGAGCTTCTGCTCGTGAAGGTCAAATCCTTCGCTGCTGTTCGTATCGACAAACTGAGTGTATGTGGTCTTTGCTTCCGTGGTGCCTTGCTTCATGTTGATGGAAAAATAATCACCGGGGAGCAACGAGCTCGCAGCGACAAGAGCAACGACGCCGACCAATCCTTCCATCAACATGCTTCCGTAGCCGATCACTCGCGCGTCGGTTTCTTTATCGAGCATCTTCGGCGTGGTGCCCGAGCTGATCAACGAGTGAAAGCCCGATATCGCCCCGCAGGCTATCGTCACGAATACAAACGGGAAGACCTTACCCGGAATGATCGGCCCGCCTCCCGATACGAACGGCGTGGTCGCCGGCATATGGAGATGCGGCGCGACGAAAAGCACTCCGATGATCAGGAATGCCACCGTTCCGATCTTCATGAATGAGCTGAGGTAATCTCGCGGGCACAGCAGCATCCACACCGGGAGCACCGACGCAATGAACCCGTATCCCGCCATCATGTAGGTAATAGTTGTCTCCGAAAAAGTGAAGCTCCTGGCAAGCGACGATTCCGCGATCATTCCACCAACAACGACCGCGGCGAAGAGACCTATCACGCCAATGGTTGTAGCTTCAGCGGTCTTGCCCACTCGGAACCGGAACATATAGAAACCCATCACAATCGCAAGCGGTATCGTGAAGCCAACCGTGAATGTTCCCCACGGACTCTCGCCGAGCGAATTCACAACAACAAGGCCGAGCCCCGCAAGCGCGATGACGACTATAAACAGAATCGCGATGCCGGTGACTACACCGGAGAGCGGGCTTATCTCAGCTCGAGCGATTTCCGCGAGCGACTTCCCTCGCCGCCTGACTGACGACGCGAGAATGATGAAATCATGCACTGCACCGCCCAACACGACACCTATCACCAGCCACAGTAGTCCCGGCAGAAATCCAAACTGCGCGGCAAGCACCGGCCCCACGAGCGGACCCGCTCCGGATATCGCGGCGAAATGATGTCCGAACAATACCCATTTGCTGGTCGGGTAGTAGTTGCTTCCATCGTTCATCGCGTGAGCGGGAGTCTGGCGGCTGTCGTCCAGCACCATCACCTTCGCCGCGATAAAGGCACTGTAATATCGATACGCAATGGCTAACACGCAAAGCGTGCCAATCATGATGGGAAGTGCACTCATGGAGCTCTCCTCTTGATTAGCCTTTCGAAGCAACAGGAATGAAGGATTTGATTCGACGGTGATGCTAAGCGATAAGCCGCGCGGGTGTCAACGAAGACGGGTAGTGTTCGGTTATTGGGTTGCTGACTTGTGACGTGTGATCAGTCCTTCGCGTGCTTTGCGGTCCTTTGCGCCTTTGCGCTGAGCATTGAGTCTTGCTGGGTATTGAAGGAGCAAGACTCAATACTCAGCGCAAAGGCGCAAAGGACCGCAAAGCACGCGAAGCATATTTATCCTGAAAAACACGCCACGATGTGCAACATATTACAAATCCTAGGAGGGTTCATGAGAAGCGGCTGCCGCGTTTGACTCTCAACTTCTCGCGATAGTCGTCGCCTTCCATCGGCACCAACCTGCACATCTCGTGCAACCTCGACCGAAGCCGGACTCCTACGCGATCCGATAAGCTTTCGTCGTACGCCGAGCCGATCGGGATGTCCAGATAGTTAGACGTGAAGATGGTGACCTTCTTCTCATTGTAGCGCTTGTTGATAATGTGGGTGATGGTTTCCTGAACCCACTCCGTTGGCTTGCTGGCTCCAAGCTCATCAAGCACCAGCACCTCAGCTTCGAACACCGGAGACAGGATCTTGAGCTCAGACGTATGCGTGTTCGGGTTGTAGCTGTCCTGGATCTCTTTCAGCAGATCGCGGAAGTCGTAAAACAATCCGCCGATTCCTTTGCCGATCAACGCCTTCAGGGCCGCGACCGCCAGATGCGTCTTACCTACTCCGCAGCGGCCCAGGTATAACAGGCCGACGTCAACTATAGGGTATTCATCGACAAATCGTTTGGTGTTCATCAACGCGCGGCCAACCGAAATGCAAGCCGGCTCGAAGTTGTTGAGGTCGCAGTGCAGGAAGCGCTTTGGTACGCGGGACTGGGCGAGCAGGAGTTCAGTGCGAGCGTCGGTCTTGCACTGGCACTGCCTTACGCCCTTGCCTTCGATGGGTTCCCAACCGGTTCCACCGCATTGCGGGCACGGCGCAAGTTGTATATCTGATGACCCAGAAATCATTGCTTCCTGCTAATTATTGGCGACGAATTCGAGAGGGGTTCTCGATCCAACAGGGCGCATTTATATCAAACGCGCATGCGAAACGCAATAACTAACCGGTCATGGATGACAACTTTTTTTCGAAAAAAGTTTTCCACAATCGAACTACTGAAGTTACACCTCTCGAGTGAATGTAAATTCTCGCTATCACCCTGAAAGCCGTCTGAGCGCGCGTCTCAAGACTGCCTCGATAGTGCGCTCTCCTTCCTCGCGCAGCGCAAATTGAACGCAGCGGTCTGCAATGGCTTTTGGATAGCCCAAAGCCATCAGCGCTGAGATCGTATCTTCTCTCACAGCATCCTCGCCGGCCGCCGCTTCTCTCGAGGCCGCCTGTTCGCCAGCTCGGGCTTCGACTGAGATTGCAGCCATCTTGTCTCTCAACTCGACGACGACCCGCTCGGCAGTCTTCTTCCCAACTCCGGGGATCGACGTAAGCCGCGCGAGATCATTGGTGCTTATCGCGCTGATCAATTCCGCGGCCGACATACCTGAAAGCATCGTTATCGCGAGCTTCGGCCCAACGCCGCTGACGCTTGTAAGCTTCAGGAAAATGTCTTTCTCTCGCGCCGTCCAAAATCCGAAGAGCTGAAGCACGTCTTCTCTGACGTGAGTATGAATCCTGAGCGACACATCCGAGCCGGGCTCGCCCAACTCATAGAATGTGGAGACGGGAATAGTGACGTCGTAGCCGACCCCGCCTACGTCGACAATGATGGAATTCGGTTGTTTTTCGATGAGCTTACCGGAAAGTTGCGCGATCAATTGGAGCTCCCGTGAAGACTGCCCGAAAACGAAGTTTCTCAGCTTGCATCGGAAGTAGTCAACGGACTCGGGTAGTGTCCTACGCTAGGACTGCCACCCGGACTCGTGAGGTTGGTGTCAACTGTTCGCGCTCGAATGTCAACTCTTCGCTCTCTAATCCCGTAGGGATGGCGGCGTGTAGCCACGGGTGAGTCCGCGAACCCGTAGTGCGAATCGGAGGCGCGACATGAACCCGCGGAGCGGGTGGCGGCTTTGGATTGGCCGAACGTATCGAGAACAAAAATAATCCGTGGCAATGCTCGATGCCGCGTTCGTCAACGGCCACCCACCGTCACCCGCTTCGCGGGTTCAGGCGTCTTGCGTGCAGTGCACCACTGGTTCGCGGACTCACCCGTGGCTAGGCTCCGGCATCCCGTTCCGGGATTCGAATGCAAGAAAACTTGACGCGCGCTCGATTCGTAACAGTCATCGACCGTATCGCAGAGCTACTTCATCTTGCTCTGGGCTCTCTCAAGCGACCGCCGTGCGAGTTGCGCATTGGGCGACTTGAGTTTTTGAAGGATGCTCAATGCTTCACGAAACAACCATGAGGCCTCCGCATAATCGCCTTCGTCCTCGATCAGCCGGCCTAACTGATGCAACGTGATGGCAATGCCGCTCTGATTGCCGAGTTTCTGTTTGATTGCTAGGCTCTCGTTGTAAAGCCGCCTCGCTTCGACTCTCTCTCCTTGATCCTGCGCAAGTCTGCCTAACTGATGCAGCGTACTGGCAATGCCACTCCAGTTGCCGAGTTTCTCGTTGATTTCCAAGCTCTCGTTGTAAAGCCGCCGAGCGTTATCGATCTCCCCTCGATCGTTTGCAAGCGTAGCCAACTGATGCAGAGTGCCGGCAATGCCGCTCTGGTCGCCAAGTTTCTTATTGATTTCCAAGCTCTCGCCGTAAAGCCGCCGCGCTTCATCGATCTCACCTTGATCGCGTACGAGCATAGCCAACTGATGCAGCGTGATTGCAATGCCGCTTTGGTTGTCGAGTTTCTTTGCGATTTCCAAACTTTCGTTGTAAAGCCCTCGCGCCGCATTCAGATCCCCACGATCTGCGTGCATTACTGCAAGGTTGTGTGTAAAGGCAGCGATATCACTTTTGCTCCGCAATACGCGCGCCGCTTCGAGCGCCTGTTTGTTGCATCGCATTCCTTCACCCCAATAACCACGCAACCCAAGAAAGCCGGTCGTAGGGAGACCTATCGCATACGCTATCCGCATCACGCTTCTCCAATCCGCAGTCTCGAATGCGACATCCACCGAGCCCAGAATGTTGTCTTTCTCGGGCTCAAGTGCATCGAAGTCTTCCTTTGTTGTTTCCGAGTGTAATTCGGCGTATCCCACAAAGTGCGCAACAAACCGGCGGCGGAACTCGGAGGAGCGTTCGTCCTTTATCAGCCGGTCTCTTGCCAAGTCGCGAGTCAGTCCTCTGATGGCCAGCCTACCTCCTGCGCTGGCAGTCTCGACAAGGCATAAGGCCGCGAGACTCTTAACCGCTTCGCTCAAGCGCCGTTCATCGTCGCCGAACCCGGCGACCTCCACCAGAGCATTGCGCGGCGCGTCGGGCACAAACAACGAAAGCGCCAGCAACGCGTCGCGCCCATCGTTGCCCAACTGAGGCAAATTGAACCAGCGATCAGAGACCCGCTGCGCGGCATCGCCTTCGCCGCGCGCCAAATCGTCCAGCACGTTGCCCGGCCGCTGTGCCAGATCTATCTGCGCGATTACCCATTGCATCACAAGCGGGTTCGCTTCGGCCGCTTCGACGATCCGGCTTCGATCAAGCTCCTCGAAAACGCGCACGTTCTGAGTCTGGGGAATCACGCGATCGAGGAACTCGTTCGCTTCTGAGGTCGACATCACATCGATCGCAACATTGCGCGCGCCAACTACTCGGCTGCGTGTCGTGATGAGCGCAGGGCAACATGGATCATTGGTGAACCATTCCACACAGTGTTCTTGCTCTTCAGGGGAGACGGTTTCAAAATCGTCAAGCACGACGAGAGTTGGCGCGTCAGAACGGAATATCAGAGCGCGTACAGCTTCTTTCTTCGCCTCAAGCACCAGCTTTCGAATCTCAGATTCACCCAATTGCACGGCAATCTCGTCGAGTAGGATTGACAGCGCGAAACTCGCACGACTATTTGCGCCTATCCACACGATGCGATTTGGGGCGAGTTCCGCCATTTCTCTTGCCGTTTGGGCCGCAAGCGTGGTTTTGCCCACGCCTCCAGCACCCCATAGCGCCACTAGTTGGTTCTTTTCTGGCGCAAGTTCCTCTTTCAATCGGGCCACTATGTCTCTGCCTGTAGCGTCCTGGCGTTGAACGAAGCCGAAGCTGGGAGGCCTAGGGAGGGCAAAGAGGCGATCCGTGAGTGACACCTCTCCATCCGTGATTCCGCGCTTCTTAATCGCAGCCACAAGCCACTCAATCGTTTTTGAATCATTTCCCTGTCGGAGGTCAGCAAAGTTGATGCCGGCGAGGTATGGCGGTATTTCAGAAGGACTGGAGCCGGGCAACAGAATGGGAATAATGAAATGAGATCGGGCTTCCTGCTTGACGGACAAAGCTGTCTTTATTTCGCCTTTTATTCGACGTATAACCTTACCAGGCCCAATGCAAACGCCAATAGTTTTAGATTGGGATATCGCCTCTTCCAATTGCGACGCCCACGCTTGACCAGGTACTAGTTCCCACTTGTCGAACCAAACGTGCAGACCCCGGTCTGTCAGAGTCGAGGCGAGTCCCTCAACGAATTGCGCATCTGAATGCTCATAGATGAGAAACAGATCGTATTGTCCCAGTTCTACGTGCATAACATTCTAACTTTCGTCATTTAGATGTAGGTCCAGCAGCTTGCGCTGATACTCTAGCGATATTTCGTCGTCGATCAGTTGACCTTGTTTGAGCCGTCGCAAGATTCCCAACTTTCTTTCGATACCATTCACCGGTTTCCCTGTCACTGTTTGCTTGGGTAACCACCTTCCTGGTGCCACGCCGTTGATCCCGCAAGTCAAGAGATAGAATGCGTAATCACGGTTGGACTCAACGCGAAAGTCCACCCAAGTTCTGAGTTCCAGAAAATCGTTTACGTTGATGGTATCTGCATCAGGAAGAAGTACCGGTATAACCCTGAAACTCTCTTCTCTCGCTTGGCGATTCAGTGCCCTTTGAATCTCTTGTTCAAACCACCCCGTCGGTGTCTTCGCACCGATACATACGGCGCATGCTCTCGCCTTGTATAGACCATCCGCCATTTCTCTCTGCCACGTCTGGCCTGGTACTAATACCCATCGATCTAACCACACCCGGAGGTCACCCTCATCTTCCAATCTCGCAGCGAGTCCTTCAACCCATTCGACATAAGTGTGCGAGTAGCTCAGAAAAACGTCGAATGAACCAGTCAAGACGACTCCTTCCGCTTGGTCCCCTACGTGAATAGCGCCCTGAGCGACCGGTCTCGGTTCTGGCTTAGTATCTCCAGGCCTTGGCTCTTCGATGCCGCCAGGAGGTTGACGCGCTTCCACTCTGACTATGATTTCCGGAGGCTGCGATTGAGGTTGAAAAGCTTGAGAGCTGTTAGAGGCTACACCGACGAGTTTCCTCACGCCCGCCTTGAGTGACTTGCCGGACAGTTTGAAGATAGCAAGAGCAGCAGCTAAGACCGCACCGCCTCCGACGGTGCTAATAATCCCGTCGCGCAGTCCTTGGGAGAGACTATTCCACCAGTCCAATAATTCTCTCAATACGTCCGCTCCCGTGCTAAGTCGCTTGCTATCAGCGCCGCTTAAGGATGGCCGAAGGTTGCTGTATGCGCGGCGTGTGTGATTCTAACCTCAGGGGCGAAAGCTGTGCAATGAAATGAACCCCGTGGCTACAGGACGAATATGATTGGGGTAGCACTCTTAGTGATTCAAGACTCTTAAGCTCGAAGAGAAGAGACTTTCGATGTTAGCCTACGTTTCACTGCCGGGGGTGCCCTTCGTCAGGAGCGCTAAGGAGGGGTGCCAGGTTTGAGATTGTGACATTCGTTGAAATGTCACATTTCAAACCTGGCACCTCTCCTTGTTTTTCTCCCCTTAGGTGGCTTTTTGGATTCGGCTATGATCGCAGCAAGTAATCCCAATCCAAAGCGCCGCCGACTTGAATACAAGCGCAGAGCCAGTCGAGGGCGGCGTGTCTCCAAATCAACCTAAGGCACCCGCTCGCTTGCTTCGCGGATTTGGCGATATTGAGCGTTGATGAGCTCTAAGTGGCGCCCGAGGTTTCATTACTAATAAGGTCGAGAATTGTGGTAGTATCCGCCGCGTCGGAGGCGGACGTGGACCACATTGTTTTCGTTAGGGAACCATTCACCCTTGTAGTATTAGTTCCTAACCAAGGAGAGTTAGTATGGAATCGACCACAACCGCCGCTAACACCATTAGTATCCCGCTGCAAAATCAGACTGGACTGGATGGAACTCAGTACACGATCTATGTTCTTGGGTTTTCGACTACATCCCAAAAGATGTTGAGCGTGGGAACCGGAACCACTATCGCGACATTCGTGCCGGTTCCGAACGCGAGCGGAACGCTGCCCGCCTACAAGCTGGGCTCGGAGATTTCGCAAATCAATATCGACGTCAAATCTCCTCTCAGTAAGATCGACGGGGCGCGCATCTATTTCTTCGTTGCCGAGAACAGCACGTTTCCAAATGCTCCCGAGGTGACCTACTCAAACAGCGGAGCCAATGTTACTAACGTAAAGAATCCGCCTAACTCCGCTGTTCCCCCGTACTCATTCGCCGAATTCACCGTAGTCGATTTAACATACGGCGCAGTGATTGACCTGCAAACCGTCGATGGTCTGACCTTCCCGCTTAACCTTACTCTCAACGATTCACTCGGCGCCGTGGGTCAGCCGCTCTCGGCTAACAGCGGGTTTAATCGCAGCTCTATTTTTGCCGCCTATCAAACTTTTATGAAGGCAATCGGCACTGAGTCCACGCCCTTTCTCGACTTGCAATACAGCACCAACAGCGGAGGCCTCCTCAACCCTGGTATTTACCTCACAGACACAAATGAGACTAACCAGTTGAGCAATCTGGGGAGTGCGCTTAATAGCCTGTTTGATGGTGATCTGGAAACTCTGTTTTCCAACAACCAGCTCAGTATTCAAGGCGTTTCTTCAGGCAGCATTAGCCCCGATGTCTACACGGTCAACTCCACGGAAGCACAACCGCTGCCCACCACGAACGGGCTTTCCCATCCCGCGCTGCAATTCAAAGGCAAAACAAATGGCATTGAGTTGAATGTATTCAGCCCGCTCGGCCTTTGTACACTCACGTTTGATAACAACGGTACCGCCACGCCTATTTCGGGACAGCTCGACGACACCACCCTGACCTTCGATACGCCTCTGCCTTCTGACACCAATATCGTGGTTGGCATGTATGTGTCAGGCGCCGGCGTAGACCCAAACAACACCACCGTTACATCCATTACACGCGACGGGAGCAACAACATTACCAGCGTCTGCATAAGCGGAAAAGAAACAGGCAAGCCCTCTCCGTCACAGTATGGATTCTCCAAGATTCCCGGCGTGTTTATGACCAGCGGCGCAATGGTGTTTGCCAACGCGGGCGTCTTCGCCTACGCAGGCAGCTACTCGGGCGATCAGAAAACCGTCGTGTTGAATCTCCAGAACCAGCTCGTCAGCGCGCTGAATCGAGGCGTGGCCAACGCGGCCCCCAGTTCAGGAGCGGGTGGATATTCCTCCCAGTACTGGGGAACACAAAGCAACTGGTATCCATCTAACACAACACAGAATTTGTTCTCCTTATTCATGCACACCGCTACAGCATGCGCAGGCACGGATGAAATCCCGATCTTTATTCAGGCCACGGGCTCGACCATCTGCGCTCGAGGAACTACGATGGGTCAGGCGTATGGTTTTGCCTACGACGAAAATGCCGGTCCCGTGCCGCCCGCTCCACAAGGCCAGCCGGAAGTGCCATCAAAGTTCGACCCGCTTCCTTCCGGAGCGAACGTGCTGACGATTACGCTTGGCGCCTGGGATTAGCAACTACCGTGAAGAAACCGCTTTGCGAGCTTTGCGGTACTTTGCGAGCTTTGCGCAAGGAATCCGCTCGAGAAAGAGAGATACGTTGAACGCAAAGCTCGCAAAGTACCGCAAGGCTCGCGGCCTCAGGTGGTTTCTACGGAGGACCGCCCATACACGAGTGCCATAGGGTAACATATTTAGCGAGGGAGAATTTGATGAACGCCCAGGAGATCCTGTCGACGCTCAAAAAACTAGGGAAACCTCAGACGGCCGCGATCTATAAGCGCTACGGATCGGGCGACAACGTCTTCGGCGTGCTGACTTCGGAGATCGCCAAGCTTCAGAAGAAAATCAAGATCGACCACGCGCTGGCGCTGGAACTCTGGAACTCGGGGAACGCCGAGGCTCGCGTCCTGGCGCTTCAGGTCGCCGACCCGGAGAAGCTGACCCAGGCCGATGCGGACGGCCTGCTCAAGGATGGGCCGTTCCCATTCATCGGCTGTTACTTGTCCGCACTCCTGGCGCGCAGCCCGATTGCGGAGAAAACGATGCGAGCCTGGATGAAATCGCCCGATGAGTTCCGCCGCGATATAGGTTACGAACTCCTCGGCATGCGCTTGAAGGACGATCCGGGCTCGGTCAGCGACGCGGATGCTGAAAAGATACTCGCGACGATCGAGAAAGAAATCCACCGTTCCCCGAACTGGGCGCGGTACGCGATGAACCTGGCGATTATCTCGATCGGGGTGTACAAGCCCGCCCTCCGCAAGAAGACGATCGAAGCGGCCAAACGCATCGGCAAGGTCGAGGTCGACCACGGCGAGACTCACTGCAAGACGCCCGATGCGGCCACCTACATCGAGAAGGCTGGGAAGCGTAAGCGCCGCCCCTGACACGGAAGACATGGTCGTCAGCAGGTATCCTGGGTCGGGATACGTGCACAGCAGATCACCCCGCGGCGAAAACCTCGAACGAGCGATGATATTCCATGTGCCCGCGACACCAATGATCAATTAACCCGCGTCCAAGTCCGTCCTGACGCGCCCAGATAAACTCTTGAAAAAGCGTCGAGCGATCGTATACTGAGCCGTAGCCCCGCTCCATTTACCGCTCGCGTCTTGCCCCTCTTTGATCGAAGCATCCGAACGGTTTCAAAGCCATGATCTCAAAAAAATTCCGTGCGACCTTCAAGCGTGTACTGTGGGTGTTCATACCCGCGGTGTTGGTGTTCGCCGTTGGCGTTGCCGCGCTAGATTTCTATTTCATTCATCATATGACTCATCCGCAGCGGACCGAGCTTTACGGCTCGCCGCGCGATTTTCAACTGATATTGCAGAAACCTATGTGGTTCGACGAGAAGTGGAAAAACTCGGACGGAACTCAAACCGTCGGCTGGCTGTTGAGCCGCGGCAAGACAGGCCCCGCAGTCATCCTCAGTCACGGCTACGGCTCGAATCGCTCGGAGTTGCTTACGCTCAGTTTCGAGTTGTGGAAGTCAGGCTACAACGTGCTGGTTTATGATCTTCGCGGACACGGGGAAAGCCCGGTCGGCTGGTCCGGTTTGGGCACATATGAAAAAGAAGACTTGTTGTCGGCCATTAAGTTCCTTCGGACGCAAAAGACCGAGACGGGTCAGGACCTCCTCGACGGGCGAGTGGGTCTCTACGGAGTCGACCTCGGTGGGTATATTTCGCTGGTCGCCTCGGCAGAGGATCCGATGATAAGAGCGGTAGCGGTTGATTCAGTCTTTCCTGATGTGTCGCACTTCATGAGCCATCAACTCAAAACGATGGTTGGCAGCGACAGCGATATGGCTAATCGGCTTGCGAATTCCGAATGGACCACCAACCTGACGAAGCTCGCAATGCAGCTCTACCTGTTGAGGCGCGAGGATTCAGTTCCAGCGGTTGATTCGGTAGCCACGGCTACCGGCCGAAAGTTTCTGTTCATAACAGGAAAGAACAGCGGCGGGCTCGCGAGCATGACTCGAGATCTCCACAGCGCTACGAAGGATCCCAAGCAGCTCGTCGAAGTTGAACAGTCCCGACTGCTACGGCTATACGATCAGCAATCATCGGAATACGACGCTCGCGTGGTAGCCTTCTTCAAGGAATCTATTCCTTTGGGACCTGATAAGCCTGGTCAATCAGGCCGAGGAAAATAAATCACCTAACCACAAAGGCACAAAGTCACTAAGAGGTAACGACCTGTATGGGCGGCCCTCCGTGGCCGCCCCTCTTCGGTCCAGCGAGCGCCGTATGTAAAGAGGGGCGGCCACGGAGGGCCGCCCATACAGGTCGTTACTACATTCTTTGTGGCTTTGTGGCTTTGTGGTTGACCTATTACTTTTTCAACTCAACCCTGAGCGCAAGTGAGTCGCCTTGAGAGGCTATGGGCTCAATCGTGAATCGCGGGTCGCCTTTGAGACCTTCCAACCAACGCGAATCGGTGATGATTATCAAACTGGGCTCCGTCTCGAGCGCGTCGGAAAGCATATTCTGATGCAGCGCGTAGAATGTTCCTCCTCTTCGCGGCTCGCACAGAACACGACCTTCGGCGTAAAAGACCGGGGCAAACTCCTTCTTTAGATAGAACCCGATCTTCTCGCCGGGTCTGAGCGCCGCGGCTGCTTCGAGCGAGAGAGTTTTTAGCGTCACCTCATCTCTTAGCACAGGAAACACCAGCACGACCGAAGCCAGAATCAAGCTGAGAATTACCGCCGCGGTTCCGGTAATAAAGGTCGCTCTCTTGTTCATCACAAGCGCGACAACCGAAACGAGGGCAAGCGCCAGCGGCAGCCCTTCGAGCAACACCCCCACTCCGCTAACGCTGCCTGCCTCGCGATGGAGGTAAATCATAAAACCGACGCTGATGCCCACGAGCACGAAAGCGGTCGCCCATATTGCGATCCTCAAAGTGCGGGCGCGATCGCCGCTCCAGAATCTCTCGACCTCGACACCGAGTATCACGGCGAGCGCTGGTGAGATAGGCAGGATGTAGCCCGGCAGCTTTGACTCGGAGAGCGAGAAGAATATCAGCGGCACCGCGACCCATATCCACGCCAGCGCAAGAAGCGAGTCCCGTTCTTCAAGTCGGGGTCTGAGCGACCGAAGACGCCGAACGCCGGGAATCAAAAAGAACGTCCACGGCGCCGTGCCCGCAATAGCTACGATCAGGAAGAAGTAAACCGGCTGCGGGTGACCGAACTCATTACTGGTGAAACGTTGGAAGTGATGCCTGATGAAAAACTCTTCGATGAACGCCCAGCCGTGACGCTCGATCACCGGGATGTACCACGTTCCGGCTACTGCTACAAAAGCTACAAAGCCGATCAGGCAGTCTCGCCAGCGAAGAGAAGTCACCTGTCGAGTCAACAGCAGAAACAGGCCCAGTATCGCCAGCACTAACACGATGCCGACAAGGCCCTTCGCCAGCACGCCCAGGCCCATAAAGGAAAACGCGAGTACGGTGTAGATCAGCCGGGCTCTTCCGCGCGTCTTTGTCGCCAGGAACCCCGCCAGCAAAGCGGCGGTCATCGACGCAGTGAGAATCATGTCTGGCGCGGCCACTCGCGCATAAGCGATGAAGATACCGCTGGTCGCCAGCACCAGCGACCCACAAACGGCGACGCGCGGCAACGCCAGCCGGCGCAAGGCGAAGAAGAGCAGAGCTACGGTAGCAATCGCCGCTACGGCGGTCGGCAACCGGGCTGCGAGTTCATTGACGCCGAAAAAACGATAACTGATCGCCGATAACCAATAGAGCAGTACCGGCTTTTCAAACCACAAACATCCGCAAAGACGCGTCGAGATGTAATCGCCGCTGACGAACATCTCGCGCGCGACTTCGGCGTAGCGCGGCTCGTCCGGCCCGAGAAGTCCGAGCCCGCCCAACCCAAAAACAAACGCAAAAGTCGAAGCCGCCAGAATCGCTGCCAGCGCGTAAGGTCGTTCCTTGGCAGCCGGTTGTGGTTCCACTATTATCTTTGCCTTGTCGTCGGGCGCTGAGGGATACGTCATTCGAATGTCTGAGTGTAGGTAGCCGGCGAAATCGGGTCAAGCCAGCTTCAAATTGTATTAGCGTGTTGGCGGCAAAGCAGCCCTCCGCGTCCTCTGCGTCCTCGGCGGTTTTTCTTGATCAGTGCGGGGAATCAACCGCAGAGGACGCCGAGGACGCAGAGGGGAAACGTGATCGTGAGCGAGACCTTTCAGGAAGACTGACAAAGAGACCTATTGGAATGATCAGAGTAGCAGTTGTCGGTGCGGGAGCCTTTGGCCGCGAACACGTCAGAGTCTATTCCGAGGTCGCGGGCGCGCACCTCGTCGCTGTATGCGATTTGGATCAGACGCGCGGACGTGCCGTGGCCGATCGCTACGGCGCAGCGTACCTCGCTGACTATCACGACCTGATCGGAAAAGTAGACGCTGTGAGCGTGGCCGCGCCTACAGAATCGCATCAGGTGATCGCTTGTGATTTGCTGGCAGCGGGAATAGCAGTTCTGATCGAAAAGCCAATCGCGCGCACGCTTGATGAAGCCGGCCAAATCATCGAGGCATCGTCCCACAGCGGAGCCGTCCTGCAGATTGGGCATCTTGAACGCTTCAATCCGGCGGTTATCGCCGCAGCGAGCATCCTGACTCAGCCGCGGTTCTTCGAAGCTCACCGGCTGAGCATATTTACGCCTCGCAGCCTGGACATCGACGTCGTGATGGACCTCATGATTCACGACATCGATGTCGTGTTGGCATTTGTGAACAGCGAGGTGTCCGAAGTCCGAGCCTCCGGTGTTCCGATTCTGACTCCCCGAATTGATATCGCAAATGCGCGGATCGAATTCGCGAACGGCTCCGTAGCGAACCTCACCGCAAGCCGGGTCTCGGCAGAGCGGGTGCGCAAGCTTCGGTTCTTTCAGCCCGGCCAGTACGTCTCAATCGACTACGCCGCGCGAGAAGCCGGCGTAGTCAGCGTGAAACCTCGCCCCGAAGGACGGCCGGAGTTCGAGAGCCGGTTGCTTCCGGTTGAGGAAGGCGAACCGCTGCGACTCGAAATCGAGTCGTTCCTTGCCGCCGTCGGAGGAGCCGAGGTTAAAGTGTCCGGCGCGGACGGCCGTCGCGCATTATCGCTTGCGGTAGAGGTTACTGAGAAGATCCGAGAGCACGCCGCACGCGCCGGTGTCCCGTTCGCCGGCTGATCATTGCGTGCTTTGCGGTCCTTTGCGTCTTGCGCTGAGTATTTTTCACGGGGCTGGAATACGCAACGCAAAGACGCAAAGGACCGCAAAGCACGCAGGGATATGAAAGGTACTAACTATGCTTTTACGAAGTCTCGTACGAGTCCTGATATTTTCATCGGTCCTCATCATCCATTCGACCGGGCTCGCGCAAAGGCGGGACGCGTTTCACGTCGACTACACGGTCGCCGTAGCCAGCGTAGATGAACAGCTCTTTCACGTCACCGCTGACATCAAGAACATAAATGAGCCTCGGCTTGATCTCGCCTTGCCTACCTGGACGCCCGGTTGGTACACCGTCGAGAATTACTTCAAGAATGTTCTTCGGTTCAAGATCACTGACTCAAAAGGCAATCGCATCGAGCCGCAGATGATCAAAAAGCAAACGTGGCGCGTGGAAACGAAGGGGCTCGATTCCATCAAAGTCGAATTCGATTACCACGCCGCCGTTCTGGCATTGAATCAAGCCAAGATAACCGCTGACTTTGCTTTCTTCACCGGCACGGAGTTGTTTCTCGAACCGATCGGGCACCGCGCGAGTCCCAGCATGATCCGCTTCGAGCTGCCGAAAAATTGGAAGCTTGTCTCGGCGCTCAAAGAGACCAGCGACCCGATGACCTTCACCGCGCCGGACTACGACACGCTGGTCGACTGCCCGACTGAGATGGGTGCGTTCGACGTCACTCAGTTTCAGGTCGAAGGAAAGCCGCATTATCTGGTGACAACACCCGCAAAAGCGTTGGCGAAGGCCAAGGCCGACCAGTTTTGCGAGATGCTCGGGAAAGTAGCCTCGGCGCAGAGCGCAATATTTGGCGGACTTCCTTATGAGAAGTACGTCTACTTCTACTTCTTTTCACGCGCCGAGTCGAACGCAGGCGGCGCTCTCGAGCATTTGAACTCGCATGTATCGTTCGCCCGTTTTCCGAGCCCCGATTTCATGATCGGCACGGCTTCGCATGAGTTCTTTCACCTTTGGAACGTCAAGCGGATTCGGCCTGCCGAAATGTGGCCCTACGACTATTCACGCGAAGACGAAACACCGCTGTTGTGGGTTTCGGAAGGCTTTACAAATTACTACGGCAGCCTTGCGCTGTATCGAGCCGGACTGCGCACTCGCGAGCAGTTTCTTCAAAATGTCGAAGGCGCCATCAATGGAGTGGAGAGCAATGAGGCGCGCTCGTACCTATCGCCGGCCAACTCTTCGGTTTCGACCTGGGTGGGATATGACACACCGGTCGCGTTCGGTATTTCCTATTACACGCAGGGTCAGAACCTTGGGGCGCTTCTTGACCTTTCAATCCTTCACGATACGAATGGCGCGGCGCGGCTTGACGACGTTATGCGCGCGCTCTTCCGCGAGTTCTATCAGAAGGGACGGGGCTTCACTACGGAGGATATGATCGGGATCGTCAACCGCCTGACGAAGCGGGACTATCACGACTTCTATAGCAAGTACGTTTCGGGAGTTGAGATCCCGCCTTACGATACGATACTCGGCTACGCGGGTTATAAAGCCCAGCCCGAATCGCAAAAGCATCCGACCATCGGCGTGGGACTCGACGGAACCAACGACGGAGTACTCATAACGCGCGTCGTCGCGGACGGGCCCGCTGCGAAGGCCGGCTTGCGAGTGGGAGACCTCGTTGTGAGCATCGACGGCGCTGATTTGGGCAGGGACCCTCAGACTCTCGTTGCGGCGTTAGGCGAGCGAGTCGGCAAACCTGTGAAGATCGCCTTCAAGCGCGGCGGCAAGGATCAAACCATCGACCTGCAGGTCGGCACCCGGAGCGACAGCAATTACAAGGTTTCGGAATCGGTTCACCCTACGCCCGATCAATTGAAGATTCGCGAAGCCTGGTTGAAGGTGGTCAAGTGACCATGGGAGGAGCTGCGCCGAAAATAATTGCGCAAATGGTGCTAAGCGGATGCTGAGTGTGCTATTAGGTCTACACCGCTAAGAACCGAGCAGGTTCCTATCAACCGAGATTTCCATCCTTGGACCTCTGGACGTTAATCGACGCGGCCTCAATCTCGATTAAAGTCGCTTCGTCCGATGCGAAGGCCGGTGATTCGCTGATCAACTAATCTGTAAGGATTTCCCTCTGCGGTCTGCCTCAAGCTTGAGGGCGCTAAGCAACTGAACCCTTAGTTCAATTTCCTCGACGGCAAACGTAGCAAGTTTTCTCAGATCGTCATCGGCGAGGAGCCTTGCAAGGAAGCCAAAAACTTGTTGTTGATCAGTCTTGTTAACGGAATTCCAAATCTGAGGCTGACGAAGATTATTGAACGTTGCCGCCCAAGACGGAGAATACTCTGTCCAATAACAAGCGGCCAGGTAGTCCCGCATTTGATCATGGCAAAACTCAAACCTGTCGCGTTGTTGAACGAGTATTTTTGTTGTTGCCAAGGCCTCGAGGTCAGACATCAGGAGGGCGCCCGTAGCGGTGAACGCTCGTTGACCGGTTTGCCAGAGGCTCAAAGCCATCTCACAAACCGCCTGCCTCGGCACTCTGGATGCCTTAACGAATGCGTGATCAGCTACTAACCTGAATAGCTCCAATTGATAAACTGGCAGTTCCTGCCCGCCATCGATTAGCTCGGCTATGAGTCTAATTTCGTAGCCTGAATGAACTTCTTCAAGGAGCTTCGGACTGACCTCCTCAGCCCGCTTTTTCTTTGCGTTATCCACAATGAGCACCTTCAGCAATTCTTTTGAGAGCGAGTCTGAAACGTCGGGCAGTTTGTAATGCACAACATCGGTAGAACTTAATGAAGTCTGAGAGGTCATAAGCAGTCTAAGGGACTTGGGTTTGTCATACTTTCGCAATTGGTCGTCGAGCCTGCCTTCGTTGAGGCCGTCTAAAATTATTAGAAATCCCCCTAACTGAATGAGCCTTCCGGTGAACTCCCCGTCGTTGAATGTGAAGCCCCTGGTGCTGAGCGCAATGGTGGCCAGGCGATCGATGGGCATTGGCTCTGAGTCCCTAACGCGAATCACGATTGGAATAAATCCATACCTGCGCCATGATCGATCTAGAGTTCCCTCTTGAAAATAGCGGTAGAGCAGCGAGTAGACCATTTCGGTCTTTCCTGAGCCAGGGTTCCCGACCACGCATACATGGGGAGAACGCTCCGCAAGCTCCCGACTCAGTGAGTCCGTCGTCAGCGGCGGATCAGCTCGCGAGCCGGACAATGCCCAATCGAGACGTTCAAGTTTTCTCGGAATGAATTGGCGTTCTGTATCATAGTCATTCTTAAGCTCCTGATAGTATCTCTCAAACACCCAAAGACGAGCTCGTGTCCAGTGGAGTATGGCGAATCCAAAATAGGCAAACGGTTTTCCGATGAAAGGCCCGGTCAGAATATCGAAAGCCTTCTTCGACCGGCGTGCCTTGTAGAGTAGTATGATGAAAACAGTAAGATCTAGCGCAACACCAGAGATTAGGCCGAAGATGCCGATGAGCCAACCTGACGGCGCTGAAGAAATCGAGAGTGAATAGAGTTCGACTGTACCAGTTATCCCGTTTAGATCTGTTGCCTCTACGGAAACGTGATAGCGGCCCTCAGATCCTATGCCACCCCTGACTGTGGAATTGAACCGATCTCGCGTGCAGGCATCGCCATTCACCACGGTGTTGCTCATCATTCTGCCGGAGCTATCGGTCACGATTACCCGCTGCAATATCCGATTCGGGGTTGTTCGCCACGCGCAATCCCCGATTGCCCAGTCGATGCTAATGTCTTCGCCAGGCGATCTCGTGGACTTAAAGCCACTGTCCGGGATAATAGGCGGTTTCCACGGAGTTGCCCCACCTCTGACTTGGTACAAGCCCCTTGTAGAGCCGATGGATATCTGACTGCTCGTGCCAAAGAGGCTTCTGACATCAACGTCCAATACCTTAATTGGGTTCTCGGTCCCGACGCTAAAGCGGTAGAGCTCGGTCTTCGTTCCGATCCATAGGCCCGCGTCTGACCACCAAAGCGCCATGATGGGCTGATCTCCAAAACCGGACAACGGTCCCTGGGTCTGCGAATTCTCCCTCCATCTGTACAGTCCTCGATCCGTCCCTACGTACAGCGGATCTGTAGGCGGAGCTGCAGCGTCGGACATGGGTCGCGACAGATTACTTCTCGCTATTGCTTTCACTTTCGAAGGGAATTCTGAGACTTTTGGATGCTCGGCGGATCCCAATTCCCACCGGTACAAGCCCCCTCTGATACCTTCCTCGGTTCCAATCCACAGCGTACTCCCATCAAGATAGAGAGCTTTTATCTGAATCGTCGGATCAAACTGGAGACTTCGCATAGGGTTCCCAGTGGGAGCCAATTCATACAACTCGCCCTTACTTGTCCCCAACCACAGGGTTTCGTTTGTTCCGCACATCGCCTCAATAGAACCAGGTATGCCACTCACTCTTTCGACCGGTCGGTACTTCTTTGGACCGGCGCCCGCCTTGTCCAACGAATACAAATGCGCTTCGCCGATATGAATATCAAGAACTAGAACAACCCAGTATTGGGATTCCGTTTCATAGAGCTCTTCGATCGATAGGTCCGACGGTACTTCGTCAACCCGAAGGTCATGTTGATCCGCGGCCGCAACTGAAGTTCTGATAAACATTCCGCCCAGGTATGCAACGATGATTAGGATAATCATTGCGTAGACGCGACCAGCTGGTAGCGCGCTGGTAAGCCGCCGCAAACCGCGATAGACGGGTCCGGTATTGACATCCCGGGTTATTCGCGTGCAATCACCGAAGAGACGAAACAGGGTCGCCAATTGACGCTCCTTACAAGGTAGAGACTGGAGCGGTGCAAGCGCTGAACGGTGCACCGCAGGATATGTTACCGGGTGGCAAACGGCCCGACGAGATCGTCAATGCTTTCTGCAGTCGTCGTCAACGTGAATTGTTCGCGCCCTCGGATAACTCATGTTGAATTGGCCGGCTGTCACGCCGCTGGCTACCGTGACCGGCGAAATCCACACGGATCTTTTCGTTGCGCCTTGGACGATCTCGAACTGTGTTGGCAGCCATCGGGGCGGGCCGACCCACATTAGGGCAGATGTGATCTCGCCTCTCTCTCTAGCGCTTCCGCGTTTCGGAAGAGATTGAAGGAGGCTGAGTCCATTCTCCTCGCGAACGAAGGTTACGTTGCGCTCGCCCACGTCGAATAGGCTCCAT
>Ga0134124_10000155_pt1 | contig 63393 bp, 10 predicted proteins | sample KB304_FD_96880 | JGI IMG/M metagenome (GOLD analysis project Ga0134124, IMG submission 96880) | Terrestrial soil microbial communities without Nitrogen fertilizer from Kellogg Biological Station, Michigan, USA - KB3-0-4 | ecosystem: Environmental > Terrestrial > Soil > Unclassified ...
CTCCGGCGTCCTGTCACGTCCTGCCGCGAGAGCGGGCGCCAGGTGACGTGGACCGTCGTCTCGGTGATGCCGTACATGTTGACCAGGCGCGGCGTCTCGTCGCCGTAGCGGTCAAGCCACGGCGCCAGGCCCTGCGGATCGAGCGCTTCGCCGCCGAAGATCACCCAGCGCAGATCGCCCAGACCGGCACGCCCGGGCTCCTCGCCGGTCCGTTGCAACTGGGCGAAGGCCGAAGGCGTCTGGTTGAGCACCGTCACCCTCTCGCGCGCCAGGAGATCGTGGAAATCCTCCGGCGAGCGGCTGACCAGATACGGGACGACCACCAGCCGGCCGCCGTAGAGGAGAGCCCCCCAGATCTCCCACACCGAGAAGTCGAAGGCGTGGGAGTGGAACAGCGTCCACACGTCGGAAGCGCCGAAACCGAACCACGCGTCGGTGGCGTCGAACAGCCGCACGGCGTGGCCATGGGTGAGCAGCGTTCCCTTGGGACGGCCGGTGGAGCCGGAGGTGTAGATGACGTAGGCCAGGCTCGCGCCGTCGTCATTCCCGAGATCGAGATTCGCCGCTTCCCGATCATCCTGATCATTGCGATCATCGTGGTCGAGCAGCACCCGCGTCGCACCGGCGGGCAGCCCGGCCACCGCGCTCTCGGTGCCGACCAGCAGCCGGACACCGGCATCCTCCAGGGTGAACGCCAGGCGCTCCATGGGGTAGCGCGGATCGAGCGGCACGTAGGCGGCGCCGGCTTTGAGAATGCCCAGCAGGCCGACCAGCAGCTCCAGCGAACGGTCGGCGCAAAGGCCGATCCGCTCATCCGTGCCGGCGCCCAGGGAGCGCAGGCGCCGGGCGAGCCGGCCGGCCCGGCGGCTCAATTCGCCATAGGTCAGGCTCTCGCCCGCGCAGACGGCGGCCACGGCGTCCGGGCGCTCCCGGACCCGCGCCGCGAAGCGCCCATGCAGGGTGTCGGCGGCGGGCTCGCCGCCGGTGCCGCCCCATTCCAGGAGCTGCTGCCGCTCCGCCGGCAGGAGCAGCGGCAGATCGGCGGCCGGCTGCCCCGGGTCGCCGGCCGCCGCGGCGAGGAGGAGCGCGAAACGGGACAGCAGGCGCGCCGCCGTCGTGTCGTCGAACAGATCGGTGTTGAATTCGAGCGCGCCGGCGATCCCCGCCGGGCCCTCGGCCAGTTGGAACGACAGCTCGACGCGGGCGCTGCGCAGGTCGAGCGCCACCGGCTGCAGCGTCAATCCCGGAATCTCCAGCCCCTCCAGCCTCTCCATTTCCATCGGCTCGCTCTGCCAGACGAACAGAGCCTGGGCGAGCGGCGGGCGGGAGCCGTCCCGCCGGACGACGACCGCGTCGACCAGCCGTTCGAAGGGGAAGTCCTGGTGGGCGAACGCCTCCAGGGCCGTCTCTCGCATGCGCTCCAGCACGGTCGCGAAGGACGGCGAGCCCGTGAGGTCGGCCCGCAGCACCAGGGTGTTGACGAAAAAGCCGATCAGCCCCTCGGTCTCCTGGCGGTTGCGCCCGGCCACCGGCGCGCCGATCAACAGGTCTTCCTGGCCCGCGTGGCGTCCCAGCAAAATCGCCCAGGCCGCCAGCAGCGCCATGAAAGGAGTGACCTCCGCGCGCCGGCACAGCTCGCGGACCGCCACCGCCAGGGGAGCCGGCAGGGCCACCGGGCGCACCGCGCCGCGGAAGGTCTGCACGGCGGGCCGCGGCCGGTCGGTGGCCAGCTCCAGCACCTGCGGCGCCCCGGCGAGCCGGCGCGTCCACCAGTCGGCCTCCGCCTCCAGCGCCTCTCCGTGCAGCCAGTCCCGCTGCCAGACCGCAAAGTCGGCGTACTGCACGGCCAGCTCCGGCAGGGGTGAGGGCCGGCCCTGGGAGAACGCCGCGTGGAGAGCCGCGATCTCGCGCACCAGGACGCCCATGGACCAGCCGTCCGAGACGATGTGGTGCATGCACATCACCAGGAGATGGTCGCCGGCCCCGAGGCGCAGCAGGAGCAGGCGGAGCAGCGGTCCGGTGTGCAGGTCGAACGGCCGCCGGGCCTCTTCCAATGCGAGAGCGCGCGCCCGATCCGGGCCGTCCGGCAGATCCGCCAAATCGACCACCGGCAGCGCCGGCAGCCACGGCGCGGCGATCACCTGCACCGGCTCTCCCGAACGCACATCGAACGTGGTGCGCAGCGCCTCGTGGCGCCGGACCACCTCGGCGAAGATCCCTGCCAGCAGGCCGGGCACGACCTCGCCGCGCAACCGCATGGCGAAGGGGACGTTGTACACCGGGCTGCCCGGCTCGAGCTGATCCAGGAACCAGAGCCGCTGCTGCGCGAAGGAGAGCGGGGGATCGCCTTCGCGCAGGACCCGCGAGAAGGGGACGAGCGGCGGCGGCCCCTCTCCGGCTCTTATGGCGCGCACCGCCTGGGCCAGCTTGGCGACGGTCGGCGCCTCGAACAGCGTCCGCAGCGGCACCTCCACCTCGAACGCCGCACGCAATTGCGAGATGACCCGCGTTCCGAGCAGCGAATGCCCGCCCAGCTCGAAGAAGTTGTCGTTGGCGCCCACCCGCTCGACCCCCAGCAGCTCGGCCCAGAGCTCCGCCAGCATCTCCTCCTCGGGGCCGGAGGGGGCCTCGTAGTCCGCGGCCTGCGCGAGCTCCGGCTCCGGCAGCGCCGAGCGGTCCAGCTTGCCGTTCGCCGTCACCGGCAGGGCCGCCAGGAACACAAAGGCGGCCGGCAGCATGTAGGACGGCAGCGATTCCGCGAGCCAGGCGCGCAGGCCCTGCGCCTCCAGCGCGGTCCCGCCTTCGGGGTCGGCCACGTGAGGCACCACCCAGGCCACGAGCCGGCCGTCCAGCACCTGCACCACAGCCTCCCGTACCTGCCGGTGGCGCAACAGGGCGACCTCGATCTCCCCCAGCTCGATGCGGTAGCCGTGGATCTTCACCTGCTGATCGATCCGCCCGAGGAACTCCAGGTTGCCGTCCGCGAAATACCGCACCCGGTCTCCCGTGCGATACAGCCGTGCACCGGGCTCCTGAGCGAATGGATCGGGCAGGTATGACGTCGCGGTCACCTCCGGCTGGCCGAGATAGCCCACGGAGAGACAGTCGCCGCCGATGAAGAGGTCACCCGCAACACCGATCGGGCAAGGCCGCAGGCTCGCGTCGAGGGCGTGGTAGCGCGCGTTGCCGATCGGGCGGCCATAGGGGATGCTCGGCCAGCTTGGATCGACGGTTGTGGCCCCGTCGAGCGGGTACCAGTTGGACCACACGGTGGCTTCGGTGGCACCGCCGAGGCTGATCACCCGGGCGCCCGGGAAGGCGGCGCGCACCTGGTCCGGCAGTGTCACCGGAATCCAGTCGCCCGACAGCATCACCAGGCGCAGCGGACATGGAGCTCCTGCCGGGCGATCCGGAAACAGCGGCGCGAGCTGCTGCAACGCCGCGGGCGCCGAGTCCCAGATGGTGACCGGCTCCGAGCGCAGGAGGCGCACCAGCTCGGCGGGCTCGCGGAGCGCCGGCTCCGAAGCCACGTGCACCGTGCCACCGGCGGCGAGCATTCCGAAGATGTCCCACAACGACAGGTCGAACGCGAGCGAGGTGATGAACAGGAGGCGGTCCGCCGGCCCCACGCCGAGCGTCCGGTTGATCCAATGGATCAGGTTCACCGCCGGCGCGTGCTGTACCGCGATTCCCTTCGGAAGGCCGGTCGAGCCCGAGGTGTGAATGATGTAAGCGATGTCCTCGGGAGAGGTCACGGCAGCCGCCCGCGCCGGCGGAGACCGCGCGACGTTCCAGCCGGTCCAGGTCCGTTTCGTCCGCGCCATCCGGGAGGGGGCAAGCCCCTCCCCTACAGATGGTTGCAGCAGGACGTCGTAGCGCTCGCCCAGCTCGTTGGCGAACCCCTCGGTGCGGTGGTGGATCTGCGCCCGCCCCAGATCGCGGAACAGATCCTCGTCGAGCGCCAGGGTCTCCGCCTGCACCGTCGATGCCGCAGATGCCCCTTCCCGCCGCGCATCGATCACATCGGCGACGAGGAGAGCGCCGCCCGGCGCGAGGAGCGACAAAGCCTCGGCCACTACCTTTTCCAGATAGCGCGGCCCGGGGAAGAACTGCACCGTGCTGGCGAGCAGGACAAGATCGAACGAGCCGGGAGCGAACTGTTCACCGATCTCGTGGGCGAAGCCCACCGGCAGCTCGAGATTGGAGATTCCAGCCCCACGGGCATGCTCGCGGTTGCGCTCCTGCGTGTGCTCCGACGGATCGAGGCCCACGATGCGCCCACCGTTCCCCACCCGCCGTGCCATCTCCCAGAGGATCAGGCCCGAGCCGGATCCGATCTCCAGCACACGGGCATCGGGCCGCAGCCACGGCGCCGCCAGGGACAGCACCCGGTCGCGGTACTCGTCCACCTCGGCCTCGCCGAACGGCAGGCCGGTACGGCGGCTCACGAAGCCACCTGCGCTCACCCGGTCCGTCGCCCGGTCGGCCACGAAATCGAACAGAGCGCGGATGGCCGCCGTGTCCAGCGGCTCCGGCTCGGGCTCCGGGGTCTCGACGTCCAGACAGACCGCGTCGCCGAGACGCGGCAGGCGCCAGCGGAGCCTCTCCACCGCCGGCAGTGTCGCCCGGCTGGCGAGGATCACCGGCGCGCCGGTCCCCGCGAGAATCGTCTCCACCCGGTCCGCCGGCCAGGAAGCGTCCAGCGGCACGTAGGTCCCTCCGGCTTCGAGAATGCCGAGCACTCCGGCGAGCATGTCGAGCGAGCGCTCCATCCACACGCCCACCGGCGTTCCCCGCTCCACCCCGAGCCGGCCGAGCAGCGCGGCGAGCCGCTGCGCGCGCTCCGCCAGCTCGCGGTAGGTCCAGGCGCTCCCCTCCCAGACCGCCGCCAGGGCGTCCGGCCGCGCCTCCGCCTGCGCCGCGAAGAGCTGGTGCAGCAGCAGCTCCGAACGCCGGGAGCCCGCCGTGTCGTTCCACTCGGAGAGGAGCTGGTGCCGTTCCGCCTCCAGGAGCAGCGGCACCTCGCCGAGCCGTGGGTCGCTGTCCGCGGAAAAAGCGGTCAACACCCGCGCCAGCCGATCGAGCAACCGGATCATCTCCGGAGCGCCGCACCACTTCCCGTCCCAACGAAAAGAGAGCTGAAGCTCGCTGCCGGGGACGACGACGACGTTGAGCGGATAGTTGGTCAGCGAGCTGCCCGCCCCTTCCTCGATGGTCAGGCCGGCCACCGGGTGCGCCGCCTCGTCCGGCAGCAGCAGGTTCTCGAACACCAGAATGTGATCGAACAGCGGCACTCCCGCCGGCAGCCCGCTCCAGCGCTGCACGTCGATCAGCGGCGCGTGCTCGTGCCGGCGCGTCTCCGCCTGCTGCTCCTGGAGCGCGGCGAGCCAGGCGTGCAGCCGGCGTTCCGGCGCCACGTCCACCCGCAGCGGCAGCGTGTTGAGGAAGGGCCCGACGATCGATCCAGCGCCGGGGAGGTCCGCCGGCCGGCCGGCCGCCGTGACGCCGAAGACCACGTCCTCCCGGCTGCTCTCCTGGGCGAGGAGGAGAGCCCAGCCGCCCTGCGCCAGAGTGTTCAGGGTCAGCCGGCGCTGCCGCGCCACCGCGCGCAGGGCGTCGCTCACCGCCGCCGGCAGCGCGAGATCCCGCCGCCGCACGTCCGTTCCGTCCGGCTCCTCCATTCGCCCGGTCCGCTCCGCGAGGAAGGTGGGCCTCGAGAGCCTGTCCAGACTCCGCCGCCAGAACACCTCGGCCGCCGCGAGATCCTGCCGCTGCAACCAGGCCAGATAGGCCTGGAAGCTCGGCGCCGGCGGGAGGGCAGGCTCGCGCCCCGAGACCAGGGCGTCGTAGGTGCGCAGCAGCTCATCCAGCACCACCCCTTGCGACCAGCCGTCGGTCACCAGGTGGTGCTGGGTCCAGACGAGCTGGTGGACGTCCTCCGCCAGCTCGAAGAGCGCCAGGCGCAGGAGCGGCGCCTCGCCGAGCTCGAACCCCCGCGCGCGATCCGCCGCGAGGAAGCCCTCCAGCCGCTCCTCCTGTTCCGCCGCGTCGAGCCCGCACCAGCAGGTGCGCGGGATCGCCAGCGGGACCTCCCGGAAGACCACCTGCCGCGGCGTGTCCAGGTCCTCCCAGAAGAACGCCGTCCGCAAGATGGAATGCCGCGCCACGAGGGAACGCCAGGCCCGTTCGAACGCCGGAAGGTCGAGCCGGCCGGTCAACCGCAGGCTCATCTGAAGCACGTACACCCCGGAGCCGGGGGACATCAAGCTGTGAAAGAGCATCGCCTGCTGCATCGGCGACAGCTCGTCGATCGTCACAATGTTGTCGGGATTCATGTCGCGGCAATCTTATAGGAATTGAGCTCGCTCCAAGGATCGGCGAAGCGCCCGCGAGGCTGGCGTTCGAATCGCCAATGAGCTACACGATCGTCGAAAAAATACATTGAAAACATTCGGTCTCGCGCAATCATGCCCAGGCTTCACACGGCGAAGAGCTCTCACGATCGGCCCGACGACCGGTAAGATCTCCGGGTCCGCCTGACTCCGGCGCTTTGCCAGGGAGACACCATGGTCCAGAACCTCGAACAGTTCCTCGTCCTCGAAATCCAGGCCAGCGTCCAGGGCCGTCCGCTGCCGAGCACGGAGCACATGAATGCTCCGGACCTGGTCGCCGGCCTGACCAATCAGGGCTCCGGGAACTGGGGGCCCATGGGGTGGAGCGTCCGCTACCGGCAGGGCGATCCGGCCGCCGGCCCCAAATGGGCCGAGTTCTTCGCGCGCTCCCGCGAGGTGTTCATGGGCACCGAGGAGCTCAGCACCACGTACGGGCTGTGGGGCCATCTTCTCCCCGTTGCGGCGGTCCACGACCAGGCCACGAAGAATGGCGACGTGGAGCAGGCCACGGCGGCCCTGGAATGGCTGCGGTACTTCTTCGGCGTCTACGAGCTCTGCCGCGCGCCGGACGGCACCATCCTGACGGTTGGGATGCGCTCCTCGCCCTGGCATGCTCCGGAGCAGGCGTCGACCTGGCTGGGATGGGTGCGGGCTCTGGCACGCGGCGAGGACCTGGCGCCCTGGGAGGCGCTGGGCAAGAAGTGGGGCCTGGGAATGGGCCAGAGCTTCATCCCGCCGACCGCCCGCGCCGTGTTGCCGTCGCTGGCCGCGGCGGCGACCCGCTCCGAGCCTCTGCCGCCCTTCGCGATGATGGTGCCTCTCCACGTCCTGCGCGGGGATGGCTGGCTGGCGGTCTGGCTGGAGCGCAACGTCAATGGCAACACGCCTCCTCTCCTGGGAGCGGTGTGGCGTGACGGCGCGGCCTCCTATCTGCCCTCGATCTCCGCCCCCAGCATGCGGCGGATCCGCCAGAAATTCGACGAAGGCACCTGCCGGCGTGACGGCGAGGTCCTGATCTACGACTCGAATCTGTATGGACACCAGGAGGCGCCTCTCCCGGCCGGCGGGCAGGAGACCGTGCTCGGTCTTGGCGCTGGCTCGGCCGCCCCCCCTGCCCCCGAACCGGCACCCACACCCCGGCCGGCGCCTCCTCCAACACCACAGCCCACGGCTCCCCTCGATCTGCAAGCGATCGCCGACGTCGTCGCGGGGCTGGCGATTCCCAACAAGCAGCAGGCGTTCCGGGCCGGCCTGGTGGCTGAGCTGCGCGGAAGCTCACCGCGGCCGCTGTCCGCGATCGCCGACGATCTCGCCTCCTTCGGAATCGGCGACAACCAGGAGCAGACGCCCCGCTGGCGGCAGGCGATCGCACAGCTCCGGGCTGCCGCCCAGCCCCCCGGTTGACAGATCAAATATCACGTTTCCCCCACGGTCAGATCGAAGCCGCCGGCGCCCGGCGCTGCTCGACCAGCCGCGCCAGGGCGGCGACCGAGGGATCGAGGAAGACCCGGCGCAGCGGGAGCTTCACCTGGAAAAACTGACCGAGGCTCGAGGCCACCTTGAGCAGCTCGAGCGAGTCACCCCCCAGATCGAAGAAGTCGTCGTGGAGGCCGATGCGCGCACCACGGAGCGCCTGCTCCAGAACTTGTGCGACACCCTGCTCGGTCCGGGTCTCCGGCGGAATGTATGCGCGCTTCACGCGCGGTTTCGCCGCACCGGGCCTGGGAAGGGCGGCGCGGTCCAGCTTGCCGTGCGCGGTGAGCGGCAGGGCGTCGAGGAAGACGAAGTCCGCCGGCACCATCCGCGGCGGCAAGGCCGACTGGAGGAAAGCCCTCAGGCTTGCGGCGTCCTGGGAGCAGCCCGGGCGCACCACGGCATAGGCGGCGAGCACCGGCTCACCTTCCGTGCCTTCCCAGACGGCCGTCGCGCACTGCGCCACGGCGGGGTGGCGCGCCAACGCCGCTTCGATCTCCCCGAGCTCGACGCGCAGGCCGAGTAGCTTGACTTGGCGGTCCGTCCGTCCGAGGACCTCGATCTCGCCGTCCGGCCGCAGGCGGGCCCGGTCGCCGGTCCGGTAGAGCCGCGCCCCGGCCTCGCCGCCGAACGGATCCGGGACGAACGCCTGCGCGGTCGCCGCGGGATCGCCCAGGTAGCCGCGGCCGACGCCGGCGCCGCCCGCGCAGAGCTCGCCGGGCACGCCGATCGGCAGAGGCACGAGCGCCGCGTCGAGCACGTAGAGCCGGAGGTTGCGGACCGGCCGGCCGACCGGCACCGGCGAAGCGCCTTCCTCCGGCCGCCGGACCCGCCCGTGGGCCACGTCGTCCGAGCACTCGGTGGGGCCGTAGGCATTGAGCACGGCGACCGACGGGTAGTAGCTCATCCATTCGCGGCATGCCGCGGACGGCAGCGTCTCGCCGGTCGGGATCAGCCAGCGCAGGCTCCGCAGGTCGGGGCGGTCGGGCCAGACCGCTCGCACGTGCGCGAGCAGCGGCCGGAGCAGCGAGGGCACGATCTCGAGCGCGGTCACGCCCTCGTCGCGCACGCGGCGGAGGAGGGCCGCGGGATCCGCGACCACCTCGTCGCGCAGGATGCACACCCGGCCGCCGGAGAGGAGCGGCGCCAGGAGCTGCCAGATCGAGACGTCGAAGGTGGCGGGAGCGGTTTGGGCCACCGTGTCCCGCGCCGTGAGACCGAGGCTCTCGGTCTTGGCCAGGAGGTGGTTGGCCAGGCCGCGGTGCGCGATCATCGCCCCTTTGGGCTCGCCGGTCGATCCCGAGGTGTGGAGGACGTAGGCGAGATGGTCCGGCGGGATGGACGCTGGAAGGGCGGCAGCCGCATCGGGTGCGGCCAACTCCGCTTCCAGGTCCAGGATCCGCGGCCGCCGCGCCTCCAGGATCTCGCCGGCCGCTTCCGCCGCGGCGTCGAGCAGGCCGGCCGCGGAGAGCAGCAGGCGAGCGGCGCTGCGCTCGAGCATCCGGCCGAGGCGGCGGGCCGGTGAGCGCGGATCGAGCGGCAGATAGGCGCCGCCCGCCCGCAGGATCGCGATCACGGCGACGAGGAAATCGAGGCCGCGCTCGGCGAGCAGGGCGACCGGCGCTTCCGCTCCGGCCCCATATCCGGCCCCATACGCTGCGAGGCGCCGGGCGAGATGCTCGGACCGGCGGGCGAGCTCGCCATAGGAGAGGGTCTCGCCGTCGCAGACCGCGGCCACGGCGGCCGGGTGAAGCGCCGCCCGGGCCACGAAGCGCTCGGGGAAGGCGAGGTCCGGCAAGTCCGCGTCGGTGTCGTTCCATTCGGCGAAGATCTGGCGCCGGCCGGCTTCGGCGAGCAGTCCGATCTCGACGGCGCGGCATTCCGGATCGGCGAGCGCGTTGGCGAGCAGGGTGCGGAAGGCGCCGGCCATGCGCTGTGCGGTGGCGGCGTCGAACCGGTCCGCGGCATAGGTCCAGTCGAGGCGCAAATCGCCACCGGACGCCTCGACGGCATTGACGCTCAGGTCGACCTGGCTGTGGACGGCGCTGCGCGAGATGCGCTCGAAGTCCAGCGCAAAGCCCGCGGGGAGGTCGAGCGGCCGGTCGAGGTTGAGCGTCGTCGCGACCGGCAGCGGCCGGGACGGATCGCGGGCCAGGGCGAGCTTGCGGACGAGCCGCGCAAACGGAACGTCCTGGTTCTCGAAACAGGCGAGCAGGCTGGAGCGCACCGCGGCGAGGTGCTCGCGGAACGTCTCGCTCCCGGCCGGCCGGCTGCGTACCATCACCAGGTGCGTGCAGTAGCCGACCAGGTCCTCGGAGCCGGCGAACGGCCGGCCGGCCACGTCGACGCCCAGGACGGCGTCCGGCTGGCCGGAGAGGCGATGAAGCAGGAGCAGGTAGGCGGCGGCGAGCACCATGAACGGCGTGCACCGTTCGCGGCGGGCGGCTTCCTGGAGCGCCTCGCGCAACGCGGGACCGAGGGCCGTGCCGAAGGCCGCGCCGCGGTAGCTCGGCGCCGCCGGACGCGGCCGGTCGGCCGGCAGCTCGAGCGCCGGCACGCCGCCCGCGAAGCGCTCGCACCAGTAAGCTTCCTGGGCGGCGAGAGCCGGGCTCGCGAGCTGCTCGGCCTGGAGGCGCGCGTACTCGCGCGGCTGCATCGGCGCCGGCCGGCTCTCGTCGCGGCCGCTGAGCGCCGCGGCGTAGCCGGCCGCGAGGTCGCGCAGCAGCACGCCGAAGGACCAGCCGTCGACGATCAGGTGATGGGCGAAGATCACCAGGGCATCGCCGTCCGGGCCGCGCCGCACCAGGCTGGCCCGCCAGAGCGGCCCACCCGCCAGGTCGAAGACCTGCCGGCGGCCGGCGCGCAGCCAATCGAGAAGGTTCTCCTCCGGATCGCCTGCCGCGGGCAACTCGACGGTCTCCAGAGCGATGCCGCCGGCCGGCGCGATCCGTGCGTCGCCGCCGTCCTCGGGGAACGTGGTGCGCAGCGCCTCGTGCCGCTCCACCAGCCGTCGCAAGGCGAGGTGGGCTGCGCCGGGATCGATCGCGCCTGCCGGCGACCGGCGCAGGATCACGCACTCGTTGTAGGCCGCCGAGCCCGCCTCGTCCATGCGCGACAGCGTCCACAGCAGCCTCTGGCCGTCGGTGAGCGCAGCCGAGGTCTCCGGCGGAGGAGCGGCGGCCGGGAGGAAGGCCCGTTCGTGGACCTCGCGGAGCTCGCCGAGGTGGGCGAGGCCGGCGAGGACGTCGGGCGCGCCGAGCCCGAAGTCGACGAGGCAGGCCACCTCGTCGACGCCGATCTCGGCGAGCCGCGCGAGGACCGCGGCGCACGACTCCGGCGTGCCGATCAGGGCGGAGGTCCGGACGTAGCGCTCGTAGGCGGCGCGCAGCAGCGGCGCCAGGTCTTCCCGGCCGAGGCGGTCGAGGCGCCGGGAGTCGAGATCCAGCCCTTGGCTGCGGGCGAAGCCGCGGAAGAGGTCGATCGACGACGCGAGGTAGTCGCAGAACGGCCCTTCGGCGCGCTGCCGGGTGTCGCCGAGGTCGGCGCCGAGGAACGTGTGGAGCAGCACGGTGACGCGGCCGTTGGCCGTCCCGGGAGACGCGGCGAGGGCCGCGCGGTAGAGCGCCACGTTGCGGGCGAGGTCGTCCACGTTCTGGCCCATGAGGTTGGTGAGGATTCCGGCGCCGATCTCGCCCGCGCGGGCGAAGGTCTCAGGGTTGTTGACCGCGGTGACCCAGACCGGCAGCTCGGCCTGGACCGGGCGCGGGAAGAGGCGGATTCCAGCCTCGCCGCCCGCGCCGTCCGGCAGGCGGAGGGACTCTCCCCGCCAGAGCCGGCGCACGGTTTCGATCCCTTCGAAAAGCAGCTCGCGGCGGCGGTCCCACGCCGCGGGCGAGAGCGCGAAGTCCTGCGGGTGCCAGCCCGAGGCGAAGGAGACTCCCACCCGGCCGCCCGAGAGGTGATCGACCATCGCCCACTCCTCGGCGACGCGCACGGGGTGGTGCAGCGGCAGCACGACGCTGCCGGCGCGGAGCCCCACCCGGCTCGTCTCGCGGGCGAGCGCGGCGTGGAGCACCGCGGGGCTCGGCGAAAAGCCGCCGAAGCCGTGGAAGTGGCGCTCGGGCACCCAGACCGCGTCGAAGCCCTGGCGGTCCGCGGCTTTCGCGGCCTCGAGGATCAGGGAATAGTGCCCGGCCTCTCCCTCGGCGCCCGGAGAGCCGAAGAAGGAGAGGCTGAAGGCGAGCGGCCGGGCCGGGCGCTCGACGGCAGGCGCCGCTGCGGCCGTCAGGCTCGGCCGGGCTTTCCGGCGCCAAGGCTCCAGCCGTGCCTCGGGGACCGTCACGGGCCGGACGGGCGCGGAGGCCTCGGGCAGGAATCCGCCGTCCTGGAGCGCCTCGACACTCTCCCGGACCGCGCGCAGGACGTGCTCCAGATCTTCGTCCGTGTGCGCGGTCGAGAGGAAGCACTGGCGGCGCTCGCTGACGAAGACGCCCTTGTCGAGCAGGTGGTAGTAGAACAGGTCCTGGTTGGTCGCCGCGGTGAAACGGAAGAGCGAGCCGAAGCGGGCGACGCGGACCGGCGCGCCGCGCTCGGCGAAGACCGCGTCGAGCGCGGCGGCGAAATCTTCGGTCCGCCGGTTGAGCTGCTCCTGGAGAGCCGGCCCCTGCTCTTCGAGGCGGCGGAGCACGGCGCGCGCCGCGGCGAGCGCCAGTGGATGCTGGCAGTAGGTGCCGCCGTAGAGCGTGGCCTCGACGGCGGGGAACGAGCGGTCGCCGTAGCGCCAGGCGCCGCCGTCGATCCGGTCGAGGTATTCGGCCTTGCCCGCCACGACGCCGATCGGCAGGCCGCCGCCCAGCACTTTGCCGTAGGCGGCGAGGTCGGCCCGCACGCCGAGCCACCCCTGGGCGCCGGCGGGATGGACGCGGAAGCCGGTCACCATCTCGTCGAAGATCAGCGGCACGCCGGCCTCGGCGGTCCAGGCGCGCAGGCGGTGGAGGAGCTCGCGCGGCTGGAGGTCGGGCCGCCTCCCCTGGACCGGCTCGACCAACACGGCCGCGAGGTCCCTGCCGTGAGCGGCCAGGATCTCGAGCGCCCTCGGGTCGGCGTAGTCGAGCACCAGGACATCGGCGGCCGTGGCCTCCGGCACGCCGGGCACGGCGGGCACGCCCCAGGGCGCCTCGGCGCCTGCGCGGGCGCGGGCCTGGGTGAGATCGGAGTGCCCGTGATAGGAATCGGCGAACAGGGCGATCCGGGTGCGGCCGGTGGCGGCGCGGGCGAGGCGCACCGCGACCGTCACCGCTTCGGTCCCCGAGTTGCAGAAGGCGGCCCGCTCGCAGCCGGTGAGCGCGGCGATCCGCTCCGCCACCTCGCCGGCCAGCGCCGCGCGGGGGCCGAGCTGGATGCCCTCGCGGAGCTGCTCCTCGATCGCCGCGGTGAGGAACGGCGCTCCGTGGCCGAAGAGATGGACGCCGAAGCCCATCGTGAGGTCGACGTACTCGTTGCCGTCGATGTCCCAGAGGCGCGCGCCGAGCGAGCGGGCGCCGGTGACCGGGTAGAACATCTCCTTGACCGAGAGGCGGAAATTGGAGGCCGCCCGGCTGTCGGCGAGGACCGGCCGGTGCGCCGCGGCCGCTTCCTTGGAGCGCCGGGTGCGCCGGGTGTAGCGCGCCGTCAGCTCTTCCAGATGGTGCCGCTGGCGCGGCGTGAGGTGGCCGGCATGGACCGCGGGCGGCGCGTCGGCCGGGGCGTGGGCCGGCGGAGCCTCCGTGTCCGGAGGCAGGTTGGCGTCGATGTGGGCCGCCAGGGCGTCGAGGGTCGACAGCTCCTCGAAGAGCTGGCGGATCGTGAGCTTGAGGCCGTAGGTGTCCTCGAACGCCCGCAGGGCCTGGACCAGCACGATCGAGTCGGCGCCCATTTCGAGGAACGGCATGTGGAGGTCGACCGCGGCGGGCTCGGCCTCGAGGAGGCGCGCCGTGACGGCGGCCAGGTCGGCGGCGATGCGGTCCTGGCGCGCGGACCGCGGCGGAGCGGTATCGGCGATGGCGGCGATGGCGCCGATGGCGGCGAAGGGAGTCGTCACGGTCGTTTCTCCTTCCTCCCGAGGGAGGCTTCGTCCTGTGATCCAGTAGCGTTTCCGTTCGAAGGGGTAGAGAGGGAGCGCCAGCCGGTGCCGCGGCCGGCCGCGATGGAAGGCGGCCCAGTCCACGTCCGCGCCAGCCGTATAGAGCCGGCCGAGGCTGTCGAGCAGGGCGCGCGTGTCGTCCTGCCCGCGCCGCAGTGACGGCACGAAGAGGGCTGCCCGGTCTTCAGCGGGGCCGGCGGCCATGCGCGTCAGGTCCGGCCGCGGCCCGATTTCGAGGAAGACCTCGCAGCCGCCGGCGAGCAGGGCGTCGATGCCGTCGGCGAAGCGCACGGGCTCGCGCATCTGCCGCCGCCACCAGGCTGCATCGGGAACCTCGCCCGCCGCAAGCGGCCGGCCGGTGCGGCCCGAGACCAGGGGAATGCGCGGCTCCCGGAAGGTCAGATCCGCGAGCGAGCGCTCGAAACCGTCGAGCGCCGGTTCCACCAGCTCCGAATGGAACGCGTGCGCGACCGGCAGCACTCGCGCCTCGATCCCTGCGGCCTGCAGCCGGGCGAGCAGCTCCGAAACGGCTTCGCGGTCGCCCGAGACCACGGTGTTGTGCGGGCCGTTGACAGCGGCGATCGTCAGGGTCCGGCCAGCCGCGGCGATTTCGGAAATCACCGCGGCGACCTGCTCTTCTCCGGCGAAAGCCACGGCCATGCCGCCGCCCGGCGGCAGCGCTCCCATCGACCGGCCGCGTTCGGCAATGAGGCGCAAGCCGTCGGCGAGGTCGAGAGCGCCGGCCACGCAAGCGGCGGCGCACTCGCCCGCGCTGTGCCCGAGCACCGCGTCCGGCTCGATGCCCCATGACCGCCAGAGCCGGGCGAGCGCGATCTCCAGCGCGAAGAGCGCCGGCTGGGCGCAGGCCGTGTCGTCGAGGGCTGCAACGGCGCCCTCGGATGGATCGAGGAGCGACAGGAGCGGCTGGTCGAGCCAGGGGCGCAGACCTTCGTCGCACTCTTCGATCGCGCGGCGGAAGACCGGCTCGGCCGCGAAGAGCCCGCGGCCCATGCCCGGGTACTGCGCAGGCTGGCCGGTGAACAGGAAGGCGATCCGCGGCCGGCGGCGCCCGCGCGACCGGCCGCTGCGCACACCCGGTGCCTCCGCGCCGGCCGCAAAGGCTTCCAGCCGGCCGCGCAGCTCTTCGCCCGAGTTGGCGACGGCGGCCAGCCGATGAGAAAGATGGGAACGGCCGGTCGCCGCCGCGGCGCACAGCTCAGCCGTTCCTCCGGGCTGGGCTTCGAGCCGCTGCGCGTAACGCCGGGCGAGCTCGGCGAGCGCGGTCTCGGTCTTCGCCGAGAGAGCCAGCAGATGCCAGGGCCGGGCGGGCTGTTCCTCTCCCGAGGCTTCCGTGGCCGGCGCCTCTTCGAGCACCACATGGGCGTTGGAGCCGCCGAAGCCGAAGGAAGAGACACCGGCCACACGCGGCGCACCGCCGGCCGGCCAGGAGCGGCCGGCGCCTTCGATTTCGAGGCTGCGGCGGGCACCATCGGCGGCATCGAGGTCGGGATGGACGCGCCGCAGATGGAGGTGGGGCGGCACGGCGCCGTGCTCGAGCGTCAGCACCGCCTTGACGAGGCCGGCGATGCCGGCCGCCGCTTCGAGGTGGCCGAGGTTGGTCTTGATCGAGCCCAACCGGCAAGGCGGCGCCCCGGGCTCCCGGCCGCCGAGCACCGCCGCGAGCGCCTGCACCTCGATCAGGTCGCCGAGCGGCGTGCCCGAGCCGTGGCACTCGACGTAGCCGACGCGCTCCGCGGCCAGCCCGGCGTCGGCCAGGGCGCGGCGCACGACCTCCTCCTGCGCCGCCTGGCTCGGAGCCGTGAGGCCGTTGCTGCGGCCGTCCTGGTTGATGGCCGTGCCGCGGATCACGGCCCGCACGCGGTCACTGTCGCGGCCACTGTCGCGGCCATAGCGCCGCGCGTCCGCCAGGCGCATCAGGACCACCACACCGCACCCCTCGCCGCGTACGTAGCCGTCGGCGGCGGCGTCGAAGGTCTTGCAGCGGCCGTCGGCCGCGGTCATGCCGGCGGCGGAGAGCGATCGGGTCAGGGCCGGATCGAGGACCAGGTTCACGCCGCCCGCGAGCGCGACGTCACATTCGCCGGCCCGCAGGCTGCGGCAGGCGAGGTGGACGGCGACGAGCGACGACGAACAGGCCGTGTCGACCGCGAGGCTCGGGCCGCGCAGGTCGAGTGCGTAGAAGATCCGGTTGGCGGCGATCGACAGGGCGTTGCCGGTGCCGGTCCAGGCGTCGAAAGCGGGCTGGAGGCGGGAGTAATCGCTGTTCGAGATGCCGACGAAGACCCCGGCCGCCGTGCCCGCCAGACGGTCCGCCGGGATGCCGGCATCCTCCAACGCCTCCCAGGCGACTTCCAGGAGGAGCCGTTGCTGCGGATCCATGCGGGTCGCCTCCGCCGGCGAGACGCCGAAGAACGGCGCGTCGAAAAGGTCCACGCCGTCGAGGAAGCCGCCGCGGTGCGCCCTTCCGGCCTCGCTCGGATCCCGGCGCCAGGCCGGGGCCTCGCCCACCGCGTCCCGCCCTTCGGCGAGCAGCCGCCAGAGCTCCGCCGGGCCCGAGGCGCCCGGGAAGCGGCAGCCGATCCCGACCACCGCGACCGGCTCGGCTCCGTCGGCGGGTGGCGTCTCTGCGGCGCGCTCGCGGGGCCGGTCTTCCGCCTCGCCCGCAAGATGGCGCGCCAGGGCTTCAACGGTCGGCTGCTGCCAGAGAAGGGCGGGAGAGAGTGGGCGTCCGAGCCAGGATTCGAGGTCGCCGGCGAGGCTCACCGCCTCGCGCGACGAGAGGCCGTAGGAGGCGAACGGCTCGCCAGGGTCGAGGGCGGACGGAGCGACGCCGAGCCGCGCCGAGAGCTCCCGGATCAGACGGTCCTGGATGGCATTGATCCCGAGACCCGTCGCTGCAGCGGAAATGCAGGGCCTTGATCCCGCCGGGCGCAGCTCGCGGCAGGCGTGGCGCCGCAACTTTCCGCTGGTGGTCCGCGGCAGGCGCCCCGCCGGCAGCAGGACGACGTCGTGGACGCGGGCGCCGTGCCACTCGGCCACGGCCCGCCGCACGGCGCGGACGACCTCTTCCGTCTCCAGCGCCTCTCCCGCGCGGCGCCGGTCGAGCTCGGCCGCGATCACCAGCCGCTCGGCGCCGTCCTCCTCGACCGGGAAGGCGGCGCATCCGCCGGGGCGCAGCGCCGGATGGCTCGCCTCGGCCGTGCGCTCGAGATCCTCCGGGTGATGTTTGAGCCCGTCGAGGACGATCAGGTCCTTCAGCCGGCCGGTGACGAACAGCTCGCCGCCCTCCAGGAAACCGAGATCGCCGGTGCGCAGGTACGGCCCGCCGCCGTCCGCGAGGCGCGCCCCGAACGTGGCGCGGGTCTCGTCCGGGCGGTTCCAGTAGCCTCGCGCGACGCTCGGCCCCGCGGTCCAGATCTCGCCGATCCGGCCGGGTCCGCACCGTTGTCCGGTCTCGGGATCGACGACGGCGATCTCTCCGTCTCCGAGAGCAGCGCCGCAGCCGGTCAGCCTCCGCCCCTCTTCCTCCGAGGCCGGACGGACGAGGCCGCGGGCGAGATCCTCGCGGCGCACGGCGAGCACGGCCGGCGCCTCCGCCTTGCGTCCGCCCGCGGCGAGCAGCGTCCCTTCGGCCAAGCCATAGCACGGGTACAAGGCCTCGCGGCGGAAGCCGCAGGGAGCAAAGGCTTCGCAGAAGCGGTCCAGGGTCTCGGGCCGCACCGGCTCGGCGCCGTCGAAGGCCACGTCCCAGGAGGAGAGGTCGAGCCCCGCCCGTTGCTCCGGCGTGATCCTGCGGGCGCACAGCTCGTAGGCGAAATCGGGGCCGCCGCTGGTGGTCCCCCGGTAGCGCGACACGGCCTGCAGCCAGCGTACCGGGCGCTGCAGGAAGGCGGCCGGCGAGAGCAGCACCACGGGAAAGCCGGCATAGAGAGGCTGGAGAATGCCGCCGATCAGGCCCATGTCGTGGTACGGCGGCAGCCAGATGACGGCGCGGCTCGCCGGCGTGTGCTCGAACCGCCGCTGGATCCATTCCAGGTTGTGGAGCAGATTGCGGTGGGTGACCATCACTCCCTTGGGATCGGCCGTCGAGCCCGAGGTGTACTGGAGAAAAGCGATGTCGGAGCCGCCGGCCGCCGGCTCGCGCCATTGACCGGCCAGTTCCTCCTCGGCCATTTCGTCGATGCCGTCGGTCGCCAGCCAGCTCGGCCGGGCGAGCTCCGGATCCGCGGTGGCGGCCCTGCGGGCGGCAACCGCCGCGGTCGTGAGCGCGAGGTCCACACCGGCGTCGGCGGCGATGGCGCGCAGCCGCGGCAGGCCGCGGTCCTCGCGGTCGCGGCGGTCGGCCGTGGGCGGGTACGCCGGCACCGGCACCATCCCGGCGTATTGACAGGCGAGGAATGCGGCGACGTACTCCAGGCCGGGCGGGTACAGCAGCAGGATCCGATCGCCGGCCGCCGCCCGGCCCTGGAGGAGAGCCCCCAAGGCGCGGGCGCGGCGGTCGAGCCGGCCGTAGGTGAAGCTCCCCTCCTCGGTCTCGCCGTCCTTGAGGAACGTGCAGGCCTCGCGGCCGGGCTGCTCGCGGGCCCGCCGGTGCAGGAGCTCGGGCAACGTGGAAACGCCGGTGATCCTGGGCATGACGGCCACGCTTCCGCCTCCTCACTGTGGCCCGATGGTGACCGAGCCGCTGTTGCCGCCGTTGCCGCCGCTGCCGCCGCTGCCGTAGGGACCTGACGGCCCCTCCGAGGCGTAGGTGGTGGGCGCTTTGGCATCGGCCTTGCCGTTCTCCCCTCCCGGTCCGCCGTTGCCTCCGGCGCCGGTCGCCCCGGCGGCGCCGCCGAGCCCACCGAGCGACTGGGCGGTGAGGATGCCGGGCTGCGAGAGAGAGCCGTAGGTGATGACGATGGCACCTCCGTTCGCCCCGGCCGAGCCGTTGCCGCCGTTGCCGCCCTGGCCGCCGGCGCCGCCTTGCGCTCCGACCTGCGGCGGTACGTCCTCGCACTTCTGCTCGTCGTACTGGCTGGAGCCGTTGCCGCCGGCGCTGCCGGTGCCGCCCGTCCCGCCGGCGCCGCCGGCGCCGCCCGCCCCGCCCTGGCTGAGCACGAAGATCGGCAAGGTGCCCTGGACCGCGTCGACGGCGAGGTTGAAATCGGGGGCCGCGAGGCTCTGGCCGCCGAGCCCGCCGTTGCCGGCCGGGCCGCCGGGATTTCCGGGTTGGGCGGGCACCGGCACGGAGCACTTCATCTCTTTCGAGCTATAGGTGCTGGGGACGGCGTTGGCGCCGGGAACCGTGGCAGCGGCCCCGGGAGCCCCAAGGATTCCCGCGCTGCCGCCGGCGTTCGCGAGTTGGATCAGGATATCGGGTGTGGTCATGGCTTCTCCTTGGAAAGACTGAGTCTCTCGAAGCTCACCGAAGCGGCAGGCCGGAGCGGGCCTCCGGCCTGCCGCGGCTCCGGTTGAGCCGGGTGGCTACGCCTGCTGGACGATGACCTGGCCCTTGCCACCGGCGGCGCCTGCGGCTCCCGGGTTGCCCGGGGCGCCTGCGCCTCCCGACGTCGAGCCCGTTCCGGCGGCACCGCCCGGGCCGCCGGATCCCCCGGCCCCGCCGACCCCTTGCGGAGTCTGGATGTCGACGTTGCCCACCAGGCTGGTGTAGGTGACATAGATCACGGCGCCGTTGCCCGCGTCGCCGCCCTTGCCGCCACCGCCGCCCGGGCCGCCGTTGCCGCCCGCTCCCTGGGGGCCGGCGCCGCAGTTGCCGTTCGCGGGGCCGCCCGGGCCGCCCTGCCCACCCTGCCCGCCCTGGCCGCCGTTGCCGCCCGCTCCGCCGTTGCCGCCGCTGGTCAACACGCTGAGGCCGTTGGTGAGGATTCCGACCTGCACCTGGGCGTCGTTGGCATTGCCGCCGTTGCCGCCGCCGCCGCCGTTGCCGCCGTTGGTGCCCGTGCCGCCTGAGCCGCCCTGCGTCGCCCCCGAGTCGCAACTGTCCTTGCCGGGAGTCCCGGGGGCGCCCGGGGTCCCCTGGCTGCCGGTCCCGCCTGCACCGCCGGCGGCTCCTGCCGAGCCCGTCTGCCCGACGGACGTGACCGCCGGAACGGAGGGAGGATCGTCGAGGGCGGCGCCGGTTTTTGTGCCGCCGACCTGATCGATCACCTCGGAGCTCAGATGGGTCTGCGTCTGGAAAATGATCTGGCCGCCGGGCTCGATGATGATCGTGCCAAAGTTGGCCGTGACCGGGTTGGGGCCCGAGAACACCAGCGGGTTCGTCGGGGTCACGATAACGTTCTCGCCTGCGAACGCGGTGACCGTGAGCGGCAGGAAGAGCCGCTCGAAAGCCTCCCTGTACGAGGCTGCGTCCTGCGATCTGCCGAGCACATAAGCCCGCCCGGCATTGAAGATCTCCTGCACCTCCTGGCTCGACAGCTCCCGCAGGTTGTGAGCCTTCAGATTGGCGGAGCTCTTCTTTGGCAGGCCGAAGCCCGGGGGCTGCACCTTGCCCTTGTCGAACAACGAGTCGGGCACCCCGCCGAGCGCCTTGAGCTCGTCGAGGGTGCTCACCTGGATGAAGTGCGGCAGGATCGCCGATTCCGCAGGGTCGGACGAGAGGATGATCGGTCCCTTGCTCGACCGCGGTTTCAACGTCCCCTTGTGCTCCCGGCAGCCGAGGTTCTTGAGCCTCTCGCGATACCTGTTCTTGCTGTCCTCTGGCAAACTGGCAAATGTGTGGGCCACGGTTTCTCCTTTTCGGATGGGATGTGAGTTGATCGCCGGTCCGGTCGTCGCCGTTGTTCAGGAGGGCGAAGAATCCGGCACTTTTGTCAGCACCTGCATGTTTACGGTCGCCTCGACCTGGACCAGGATCTGACCGCCGTCGACGATCGTGACCGTGCCGAAGTTGGCGACGATCGGATGGTCCCCGGAGAGGATCAGTGGATTGCCGGGGCTGACGGTGACGTCCTGGAGCGAGAAGGTGACGACGACGAGCGGCATGTGGAGCTTTTCAAAAGCTTTCTTATAGCTCGCGAACCGCTGTGATGGACCCAGCACATAGGCGCGGCCGGCATTGAGGATCCGGCGCGCCTCCTTGGGGTCGATGCTGGTGAAGTTGGTGACCTCGCGTGCCGCCGGCCACTCCTCCTGCGGCTCCCAGTCGGCAGCGGCGACGGCGCCGGAGTCGAAGAGCGAGTCGGGCACGCCCGCCAGGGCCTTCAGCTCGTCCAGGTCGTGCACCTGGAGGAAGTGAGGGAGGACCGCGGACTCGCGCGGGTTCGACGACAGGTGGATCGGACCGTTCTTCGACCGCGGCCGCAGGCCGCTACCCTCATGGTCCGGGCACCCGAGCCGGGACAGCCTCTCCCGGTACTGCGTTTTCTGCTGGTCGCTGAGCTGGTCGAATGCTGTTGCCACGGCAACCTCCTTCGGCTTCGATTCGTGTTTCGGGCGGCATGGACGCCGCTTGCAGGATCCGCTTGCAGGATCAAGGTTAGGCCGCGCCGGCCGGCCCCGCTTAAAGATCGGTTTCAAAAAGTTTCCAAGAGCTCTCGCTGCGGCGTGGCCTGAGCTGACACAAGCGATCAAAGTCCGACATGTCTCCGACATGTCGGTGACGTGTCGGCGAACCGAGGCAGGTTACGGCTTTGCCGAAAACGTTGCTTTCATCCGGATCGAATGACGTCCGGACGCCAGCTCCCGAGCTGGCCCACGCTGTGCAGTACCGATTATTGAAGCTTTGAGAAAATATAGCGAGATCCGAATGGGAGGATGGCTCGTATGCGATCGATCTGTTTTTCCTCGTACCGGCTGGACCTCGACGAGCAGCGTCTGTGGAGCGGAGAGGAAGAGGTCACCCTGCGCGCCAAGACCTTCTCAGTGCTGTGTTACCTGGCCGAGCGGCCTGGGCGGCTGGTGAGCAAGGAGGAGCTGCTCGAAGCCCTGTGGCCGAACACCTACGTCTGCGACGTGGCGCCGATGGTGTGCGTCTGGGAGATCCGCAAGGCGCTCGGCGGCCTCGGGCAGGAGCTGATCGCCACGGTTCACCGGCGTGGATACCGTTTCGTCGCCCGGGTCGCTTCCGATGCGCTGGCCGGCTCGCCGCAGGAGCTCGCTTCGCTCCACGCTCCAGCCGGAGCGGGTTCGCCGCCGGCCCCGAGACTAGAGGCTGAGGCCGGCCGGCGGGTCTCCGGGCGCAGGCAGCGGCCTTCGGGTGGCCGCTGGACCAGCCGCAGAGCCGCCCGTTCCGCCTGCCGGGGCTGGTGGATGAGTTGAGGGTTGGAGCCTTACGGGCACTCGGTCGTAACCGTCGATCCCGCCTCGGCGCGATATCCGGCCTGGAAGGAGACCGTCGGAGCGCAGAAGAGAACATGGGCGCCGGCCTGGACGACGTACGGCCCGGTTCCTCCCACCGTGATCTTGGTGCTCGCGTCGTAGCGCAGCTCGCCGTTGGTCATCGGAGTGGTGAGGGCGCTCGTCACGGTGAAGTTATCCAGGGTGACGTTCTCCATGTCGGCCATCGCGACACCGACCGAATACCAGGCGAGGTCGACGGTGCTCAGCTTTCCCGCGTTGGCGCTGTAGTTGGCATACACCAGACCGTCCATCGTGTTCTTCGCGGTCTCGAAGTCGGTCGCCGAGTTGTACCAGACGCCGCCGTTGAGGACGTATTGGAACTGGGCCACGGCTTCGGCGGACGCCTGGAGGCCGCCGTTGTCGAAGGGCGGCACGTCGACGCCGTAATGGTTGCCGCCGGCGATCATGAGCTGGAAGACCTTGTTGGGGATCCCCATGTTGGTATGGACGTAGCCGAAGTCGTTGCCCGCATTTGGATCGATCACCGGCGGCCTGTAATACTGCCCGTTGACCCGGTCCGGCTGTACGTAGGTGCGGGGAGCAATCAGGCTGCGGCAGTACTTGGTTCCCAGGACCGCGGCGTTGAGGCAGCCGTCCGCGGGCGCAGCGAACAGGTCGGGGTACATCAACCAGGCTGCGAAGTTGTTGGTGACGGAGGCGCGCACCAGGTAGGCGAAGGCGTCGGACATCGATTCGTTGAGCGCCCCCGACTCGTTCTTCATCTCCAGTCCTGAGCTGGTCGCGGTGACGCCGTGAGTCATCTCATGGGCGACCGCCCCAAGCGAGGCCGAAACCGGCTGGGAAACGATCGGCGTCGCCGGAACCGGGCCGCCGATCGAAAACACCATATAGCTGTCGTTGTTGCGCCACTGGGCGTTCATCGGTTTGCCCGGGAACAGGAAGTTCTCGGCGTGAATGGCGGGCAGCGAGGCGTTGTTGATTCCGTTGCGGCCGAAAGCCGTCTTGTAATAATTGAGGGTAGTCTCCAGGTTCTGCTGGCCGCTGACGCCGGCCTGCTGCACCACCTGGCTCGCTCCCACGGCGCCGAAGACGTTGTTGTCGCTGAAGATGAAGATGAGCTGGCTGCGGTCCTCCTGTCCCTGGGCGTTCATGCCGTAGATGATCCCCAGCTCCAGATTGAAGTAGTCGACCAGGTTGAAGGCGCCCTTGGCGGCGTTCTGCATCACGTTTTGCCACCGCGGATCGTTGGGGATGGTGAAATCCTGCCCTGCGTACATGTTGAGGGGATCGACCGCCTGGCCGAGAGCGTTGGTGCCGGTGCCGGTGGTCGCCGCTTCGTGGACCTCGCCGCGGCGGTGGAGGACCTCGCCCGTCTGGGCGTCCACGAACACGGTCTCCTTCGAGAGAGGGACGGCATAGGCGAGGTGAGGCCGCCCGGTACGCTCATCGCAAAAGACCCCGAGATCCGGATCGCGGACCGCGGCGCGGCCGGCAGAAGGAGCCGGGACCGCTTTGCGGACCGCCTCCGCGGCCGGGAAGGCAGGGCGGGTCGAGGCCGGCGCGGAGTCCGCGGCGAGATTGCCGGTGACTGCCCGGATCCTGCCGTCAGGCCCGAAGTGGACGGTCACGCTCCGCTCGAAGACCGGCAGACCGGCGTACACCTGCTGGAGCTTGATGCTCTGGCCGGTGCCGGCCGCGTTCTGGACGAAGGCGAGCTCGCGCTCGGCGCTCTCCAGACCGAACAGGCCCTTGTTGCGCTCGAGGAAAGCGAGCGCTGCGCGCCGCCGGTCGCCGCCCGCGGGGACGGCCGCCGACAGCTCGCCATAGATCAAACGGACCTCGCCGCGGGAGTCGGCGTGATAGCCGGTCACCTTGGCTTGCTTGTGGAGAGCGGCCAACGCCTGCTTCTGGACGGCTCCGAGGGGCGTGCGTCCGTTGGCCGCGGCGCACGAAATGCCCGCCAGGAGGAGGAAGAGGGTCAGAGCCCCGGTTTCGATTCGTTTCACGGTGTTCACCTCTCCATCCCTTCCGGAGCGGTCCGCGGCGCCAGGCGGGCGTTCTCCCGCTCCAGGGCCTCGATCCGCTGGTGCTGGTCGATCACGTAAAGTGTCAGCTCCTCGAGCTTCTGGAGCAGCCGCTCGACCATGTCGCCCACGGCCACGCCGTCCGCGGACACCTCGCGGGCTGAAGGAATTCCCGGCAGATGCCGCTGCTCCCGGATCCGCTGCGCCACCTCGTCGAGCGGCATGAGCGCGTACTCTTCGGAGAACACGAAGTCGGGCCAGCCGGTGGAGGTGACGACCACCTCGCGGGCCGTCACGGTACCGTTGACCGCCAGCTCGGTTTGCGGCGTCTGCGTCTTGATGCCGACGAAGCCCTGGGTATAGACCGCGTTCTGGCCGACCAGCTCGAACGGGGAGGCGCCCTGCTCACCCTGCTCACCCTGCTCGCCCTGCTCTCCCTGCTGTCCCTGCTGCCCCTGCTGCCCCTGGGGACCCTGGGGACCCTGGGGACCTGACGGACCCGCCGGTCCAGGAGGGCCTGGAGGGCCTGGAGCTCCCGGTGCGCCGGGGAGACCGGGAAGGCCGGGGAGACCCATGGGGCCGGAGTCGCCGGTGGCGCCGGTGGCACCCTGAGGACCCTGTGGCCCCGCCGGTCCGGTGGCGCCGGTCGGTCCCGCAGGTCCCGCAGGTCCCACAGCTCCGGTGGCGCCGGTCGGTCCCACAGGTCCCGCAGGTCCCGCAGGTCCCGCGGCTCCCGGGCCTCCCGGCGGACCTTGTACGCCGGGCACGCCCTTAGGGCCTTCGGGTCCCGCAGGTCCCGGCAATCCCGGAGGGCCGGGGTTGCCGGTGGGGCCGACCGGCCCCGGTACACCCTGGACTCCCGCAGGACCGGTGTTGCCGGTGGCGCCGGTGGGGCCGGCCGGCCCCGGTGCGCCCTGCGGTCCCGGAGGACCCGGAGGGCCGGCGCTGCCTCTCGGGCCGACCGGCCCAGGCGCGCCCGGCGGCCCCGCGGGGCATTGCGGCGGGCACTCTTGAGACGCGACGGTCGCCGGAAAGGCTCCGGCGATCACCGCGCACAGAAGCACGATCCAGATGATTTTTAGACCTTGAAGAGCCTTCATCTCCTCCTCCTTGCGCCACTCGGTCGCCCGGCCTCGGGAAGAGAGCCGCTACGCAGTGGTCGTCCTGAAAGAAAGGCTAGGTGGGAGGAGGGGGGCGGGTCTTCTAAAAACTTTTCAAGCCGGTTCCAAGCCAGCAGGGCTCAACACCGCCCGAACCCTGGTCCACGTGACATGAACCCAGGTTTGAGCTACATGAGCCTTGGTTTGCGTGTTGCAAACCTCGGTTTATGCGACGTAAACCTTGGTTTGCGGGGCGTAAACCTTCGTTTGCGTGGCGTAAATCTTGGTTTACGTGGCATGAACCGTGGTTTAGGTGGCGTAAACCTCGGTTTGCGCGGCGTAAACCTCGGTTTGCGCAGCGTAAACCTCGGTTTGCGTGGCGGGAACCTCGATTTGCGCGGCGTAAACCTCGATTTGCGCGGCGGGAACCTTGGTTTGTGCGGCGTGAACCTTGGTTTGTGTCGTTGTGCAGCGGGATAGCATGACGTCTATACTCGTTGGCTCGAAGCAGGCGCGGTTGATGATTCCGACAAGTTATACACACGGCCAATTTTTTCGGGGGACGCCTCTCTGTAGCCGCGGCTGTTGAGCCCCGCCGGCTGTGCGAGATGAGGCCCAGAAGGGTGATTGCATGCGGGACCGGTCTCTCGTGGCGCTTCTGCGGCACCGGGCGGAGGAATCGCCAGACCGCGGCTACACCTGGCTCGCACAGGGGGAGGAGACCGCGGCCCGGCTCACCTTTGCCGATCTGGACCGCCGCGCGCGCGGCATCGCCGCCGCGCTGGCGGGCGCGGTGCCGCCCGGGGAGCGGGCGCTCCTGCTCTATCCCCCCGGCCTCGAATTCTTGGCGGCGTTCTTCGGCTGTCTCTACGCCGGAGTGATCGCCGTCCCCGCCTATCCGCCGCGCAGCCGGCGCGCGGACCCGCGGCTGCGGAGCATCGCGCTGGACTGCCGGCCGCGGGCGGTCCTGACCACCGCGGCGCTCCTCGGCCGCGCGGATCAGATCCCCGAGCTCGCCGCCGCGCTCTGGCTCGATACGGAGGCGCTGGATGGCGATGCGCAGGGCGTGGAGCGCTCCGGACGCTTCGAAGAGACTGCGTTTCTCCAATACACCTCGGGCTCGACAGGGGACCCGAAGGGCGTGGTGGTCACCCACGACAACCTCCTGCACAACCTGGAGCGGATCCGCATTGCCTTTGGCCAGACGCCGGAGTCGGTGGTGGTGGGGTGGCTGCCGCTGTTCCATGACATGGGGCTGATCGGCAACGTGCTGCAACCCTGTTACGTGGGGTGCGAATGCGTGCTGATGTCTCCGGCGGCGTTTCTCCAGAAGCCGTCGCGTTGGCTCACGGCGATCGACCGGTTCCGTGGCACGACGAGCGGGGGCCCGAACTTCGCCTACGACCTGTGTGCCCGGAGCATCGGCCCCGAGGTCCGGGAAGAGCTCGACCTGTCCTGCTGGAGCGTGGCGTTCAACGGTGCCGAGCCGGTGCGCCGCGCCACGCTCGACCGCTTCGCCGAGGCGTTCGCTCCGTGCGGCTTTCAGCGTGAATCCTTCGCCCCTTGCTATGGGCTGGCCGAGGCCACGCTGCTGGTCAGCGCGGCGCGGTTATCGGACGGATCGGACGGATCAGATGCCGCGGTGAGCTGTGGGGTCCCCTCCGGGGGCGAGGTGCTCATCGTGGAGCCCGAGGCGGGCGTCCCCTCTGCCGGCGAGCAGGTCGGAGAGATCTGGGTGGCGGGTCCGAGCGTGGCCGCAGGCTATTGGAACCGGCCCGAGGCGACGCGCGAGACGTTCGGTGCCGTGCTGGAGGACGGCGGCGGGCCGTACCTGCGGACGGGCGACCTCGGCTTCGTGCGGCGTGGCGAGCTGTTCGTCACCGGCCGGCTCAAGGATCTGATCATCCTGCGCGGGCGCAACCTCTATCCCCAGGATCTGGAGCTGACCGCGGAGCAGGCCCACCCGGCGCTGCGCGCGGGCGGCGGCGCGGCGTTCTCGGTCGACGCGCGGGGCGAGGAGAGCGTGGTCGTGGTGCACGAGGTGGAGCGCCGGGCGGGCGAGCTGGGCGGGATCGCGGATGCGGTGCGGCGGGCTGTGGCCGAAGAGCACGGCGTGCGGGTGGCCGACGTGGTGTTGCTGCGGGCCGGGACCATCGCCAAGACCTCGAGCGGCAAGATCCGCCGCGGCGAGTGCCGCGCGCGCTATCTCGCCGGGGAGCTCGAAGCGCTCCACCGGAGCGCCGCCGCGGCGCCGGCGGCGGGCCGGCTGTTGACGCGCTACGACCTGCTCGACCTCGATCCGGCGGAACGGGCCTCTGTGCTCATGGCCTGGCTGCGCGAGGAGATCGGGCGTCGCGCCGGGATCTCTCCGGAGGGTGGCGCGGAGGGGATCGGCCCGCAGACCGTGATCGCCGCGGCCGGGCTCGATTCCCTGGCGTTGTTCGATCTCCAGGGACGGCTGGAGGCGGATCTCGGCCTCGCGCTGCCCGCGGCGTCCCTGGCGGAGCTTTCGCTGGCCGAGCTGTGCGATCACCTGCTCGCTGCGGAGCCCGAGGGTCTTGTTGAAGATCTGGACGCCCCGCCGCTCGTGGCCGGCGAGGTCCTGGGCGGCCATCCGGTCTCGCCCGGCCAGGAGGCGCTCTGGCTCCTGGAGCAGTCGGCGACCGCGGAAGGTCTGCTCAACATTTCTGCCGCCGCGCGCCTGGGGGCGGAGGTCGACGGCGCCGCTCTGCTGCGCGCGGCGGCCGCGCTCGCGGACCGCCATCCGGCTCTGCGCACGACGTTCGCGGTGGAGGACGGCGAGCTGCGCCAGCGGGTGCAGGCCCGCCTGCCGCCCGACCTTGACGAGGAGGAGGCGACGGATCTGGAGGCCGCCCTGAAGCGCGAGGCGCGGCGGCGATTCGATCTGGCCGCGGGGCCGCTGCTGCGCATCCGGATCTTCACCCGGCCGGACGGCGAGCGGGTGCTGCTCGTCGTGCTCCATCACCTGGTGGGCGACTTCTGGTCGCTCGCGGTGCTGCTGCGCGACTGGGCGGCGCTCCAGGCCCACCGGCTGCTGCCGGATCTGCCTTTTTCGTACCCGGATTTCGTCCGCCGGCAGCGCCAGGTGCTCGCCGGCCCGGCCGGAGAGCGTCTGGAGCGCTACTGGCTCGACCGCCTGCACGGTGCGCCGCTCGTGCTCGATCTTCCCACCGACCGGCCGCGCCCGCGGACCGCCGCTCAGGCGGGCGCACGGGTCGGCCTGCGGCTGGGTCCTGAGCTGACCGGCCGGCTGCGCGCGCTCGGCCGGGCGCACGGGGCCACCCTGTTCGCCACGCTCCTGGCCGCCTTCGAGATCCTGCTCGGACGTCTCACCGGCCAGGACGACCTCCTGGTGGGCTGCCCCACGACGGGGCGAGACCGCGCTTGCGAAGATGTCGTCGGCTACTTCGTCAACCCGGTCGTGCTGCGCGCCGATCTCGCCGGAGATCCGGCCTTTGCGGCGCACCTGGCGAAGACCCGGGAGGCCGTGGCCGGGGCGCTGCAGCACCGCGGCCTGCCGTTCCCGGTGCTCGCCGGCCGCCTGCAGCCGGTGCGCGATCCGGGCCGGCCGCCGGTCTTCCAGGCGTGGTTCGTGCTCCAGCGCGCGGCGCCGGGACAGGAGGCGGACTTGGCCGCGTTTGCGCTCGGTCAGGCGGGGTCGCGCGTCGAGCGCGTCGAGATCGAGGGGCTCGCCCTGGAATCGTTCGCGTTCGATCCCGGTACGGCCCAGTTCGATCTGGCGCTCTTCGCCGCCGAGGTGGGGGACGCGCTGGCGCTCTCGTGCGAGTATGCCTCCACCCTGTTCGATGGGGTGACGATCGGGCGCTGGCTCGGGCATCTGGAGACTCTTCTCGATGCGGCCGTGGCGCACCCGGAGGCACGGCTCGCGGAGCTGCCGCTGCTCACCGGGTCCGAGCGGCACCAGCTCCTGCGCGAGTGGAGCGACACCGCGGCCGCCTACCGCTTCGGCCGTCCGCTCCACGCCTGGATCGAAGATCAGGTCGACCGCACGCCCGAGGCGGTTGCCGTGTCGTTCGAAGGGGAGGCGCTGTCGTACGGCGAGCTGGACCGGCGGGCGAACGGCCTGGCGCGGCGTCTGCGCGCATTGTCGGTTGGCTCAGGGGTCGGCCCGGAGTCGCGGGTGGCGGTGTGCCTGGAGCGCTCGGCCGAGCTGGTGATCGCCTTGCTCGCGGTGCTCAAGGCAGGAGGGGCCTACGTGCCGCTCGACCCCGAATACCCGCGCGAGCGCCTGGCCTTCCTGCTCGCCGATGCAGAGCCCGCGGTGCTGGTGTCGAGCGCGGCGCTGCTCGACCGCCTGCCCGCGCCGGAGGACAGAAGCCCGTCCTTTGTGTCCTTGCAGTCCTTGATGTCCTTTGCGCCGGAAGGCGGCGACCGGCTTCCGGAGAGCTGCGCTTCCGATCAGCAGCTCGCCTACATGATCTACACCTCGGGCTCGACCGGCCGCCCCAAGGGGGCGATGGTGGGCCACCGCTCGATCTGCAACCGGCTGCTCTGGATGCAGGACGCCTACGGCCTGACCGCCGCAGACACCGTGCTCCAGAAGACGCCGTTCAGCTTCGACGTGTCGGTGTGGGAATTCTTCTGGCCGCTCCTGACCGGCGCACGGCTGGTGGTGGCGCGTCCGGGCGGCCACCGGGACGGGGCCTATCTGGTGGACGTGATCGAGCGGGAGCGGGTGACCGTCCTGCACTTCGTGCCGTCGATGTTGCAGGTGTTTCTGGAAGAGCCCGGGATCGGGCGTTTCGAGCGTTGCCGGTCGCTGCGCAAGGTCGTGGTGAGCGGCGAGGCGTTGAGCGCCCAGCTCGCGGAGCGGTTCTTCGCGCGCCTGCCCGTGGACCTGGAGAACCTCTATGGTCCGACCGAGGCGGCGGTCGATGTCACGGTCTGGGGTTGCCGGCCGGGACCGGTGAGAGCGCCGGTACCGATCGGCCGGCCGATCGCCAACACGGCGATGCACGTGCTCGACCGCGGCGGCCGCCCGGTGCCGCGCGGCGTGGCGGGCGAGCTGTGCATCGGCGGGGTCAACGTCGGCCGGGGCTACCTGGCGCGGCCGGAGCTGACCGCGGAGCGGTTCGTGCCCGATCCGTTCGGCGAGCCGGGCTCGCGCCTCTACCGCACGGGAGACCTCGCCCGCTTCGCGGGCGACGGCGCGATCGAGTACCTCGGCCGGTTGGACCACCAGGTCAAGCTGCGCGGCGTCCGCATCGAGCTGGGCGAGATCGAGGCGGCGCTCCTGGCCCTCGAAGGGGTGCGCGAAGCGGCTGTCGTGATGCGCGACGAGCGCCTGATCGCCTATGTGGTGACCGGCTGCGCCGCCGCCGAGCTGCGGCAGTCGTTGCAGGAGCGCCTGCCGGACTCCATGGTGCCGTCCACCTTCGTGGCGCTCGCGGCGCTCCCCCTGACCCCGAACGGCAAGGTGGACCGGAAGGCGCTGCCGGCGCCCGGCCAGCAAGGCTCCACGGAGAGCCATCTGGCGCCGCGCACGCCGGTCGAAGAAGTCCTCGCCGGCATCTGGGCCGAGGTGCTGGGTGTCGAGCGGGTGGGAGCGAACGATCACTTTTTCGAGCTGGGCGGCCACTCGCTGCTCGCGACGCAGGTGGCGTCCCGCCTGCGGAGCGCCCTGGGCGTCGAGGTGCCGGTGCGCGACCTCTTCTCCACTCCGAAGCTGGCCGATCTCGCGCTCCAGATCGAAGCGGCGCTGCGAGCCGGTGCGGGCCGCCTCGCTCCACCGTTTGTCCCCGTGGCACGCAAGCGTCCGCTGCCCTTGTCCTTCGCGCAGCAGCGCCTCTGGTTCATTGACCGGCTCGAGCCGGGCGGAGCGCTCTACAACATGCCCGGTGCGCTGCGCATCGAAGGGCCGTTGGATCGCGCGGTCCTGGCGCTCTGCCTGGGAGAGATCGTGTGCCGCCACGAGGCGTTGCGCACGGTGTTCGCGGAGGGATTGGATGGCTCACCGGTGCAGGTGATCGAGCCGCCGGCCCGGTTCGTCCTGCCCCTGGTGGATCTGTCGGGGCTGCCGGAGAGCGCCCGCGAGGCGCAGGCCCTCGCTCTGGTCGCCGAAGAGGCCGTCCGCCCGTTCGACCTTGCGCGCGGGCCGCTGGTGCGCGGCGGGCTGCTGCGCCTCTCGGAGGGTGATCACGTCCTGGCGCTGACCCTGCACCACATCGTGAGCGACGGCTGGTCCCTGGGCATCCTGGTCCGCGAGGTCGCGGCGCTCTATCCGGCGTTCGCCGGTGGCAGACCGTCGCCGTTGCCGGAGCTGCCGGTGCAGTATGCGGACTTCGCCGTCTGGCAGCGCTCCTGGCTGCACGGCGAGGCCCTGGAGCGCGAGATCGCATTCTGGCGCGCCCAGCTCGCCGGGCTGCCGCCTCTCCTGGACCTGCCCACCGACCGGCCGCGGCCTGCGGTGCGGAGCTTCCGGGGCGCCGGCCGGCCGGTGCGGCTGCCGGCCGCGCTCACCCGGCAGATGGGGGCTCTCGCCCGGCGCGAGGGAGCGACGCTCTTCATGGTGCTCCTCGCCGGCTTCCAGGCTCTTCTGGCGCGCATCAGCGGACAGGACGATCTCGCGGTGGGCTCGCCCATCGCCGGGCGCAACCGGGTGGAGACCGAGGGATTGATCGGGTTTTTCGTCAACACCCTGGTGTTGCGCGGCGATATGTCTGGAGACAGGACCGGTGAGCCCTCGGCTCGCGAGCTGCTCGCCCGGGTCCGCGAGACCGCGCTCGCCGCCTACGTGCACCAGGATGTGCCGTTTGAGAAGCTGGTCCAGGAGCTGGACCCCGACCGCAGCCTGGCGCACTCGCCTCTGTTCCAGGTGATGCTCGTGCTCCAGAACCCTGTCGACCTGGAGATCCGGGACCTGGAGATCCGGGACCTGCGCCTGCGGCCGATCGCCCTGGAAGCGACAGCGGCGAAATTCGATCTCACGTTGAGCCTCACGGAGTCGGATGGCCATCTGGCCGGCACCGTCGAGTACGCCACCGATCTGTTTGATGCGACCACCATCGACCGCCTGGCCATCCACTACGAAAGGCTGCTGAGCGCAGCGTTGGCCGCACCGGAGCAGAGGATTGGAGAGTTGCCGCTCCTCGCCAGGGCCGAGCGCCACCAGGTGCTCTGGGAGTGGAACGACACCGCGGTGCCACGGCCTCCAGAGAATCTGGTACACGGCCTCTTCGAAGCCCAGGCCGCCCGCACGCCGGACGCGGTGGCTGTCTCCTTCCAGGGGGAGGCGCTCACCTACGCCGAGCTCAACGCCCGCGCCGGCCGGCTGGCGCAGCACCTGCGGCGGCTCGGCTGCGGCGCCGGGAGCCGCGTCGGCATCGCCCTGGAGCGCAGCCTCGGCATGGTGGTCTCCCTCCTCGGCGTGCTCAAGGCTGGGGCGGCCTACGTACCGCTCGATCTCGACCATCCCTCGCAACGGCTGGCCTTCGTGCTGGAAGATGCCTCTCCCCAGGTGCTGATCACCGAGACACGTCTTCGTGCGGCGCTCCCCCCGGCTGCCAGCGCGGCGGTCCTCTGCCTCGACGGCGACGAGCTCGCCGGACGCCCGCCCGAGGAGCCCGAGGCGCCAGTGAGCCGGGGGGGCAATGCGCCCGGAGACGGCGACCAACTCGCCTACGTCCTCTATACCTCGGGCTCGACCGGCCGTCCCAAGGGAGTCGGGGTGACGCACGGCAACGTCCTCTCCCTCCTCGGCTCGACCGCTCCCGGGTTCGGGCTCGGTCCGCACGACGTCTGGACCTTCTTCCATTCCTACGCGTTCGACTTTTCGGTCTGGGAGCTGTGGGGAGCGCTGGCCTTCGGTGGGCGCGTGGTGGTGGTGCCGTGGGCGGTGAGCCGGACACCGGAGGCGTTTCGAGAGCTGCTGCTCCGCGAGGGGGTGACGGTGCTCAACCAGACGCCGTCGGCCTTCAGCCAGCTTGTCGGTCTCACGGAGACGGCGGAGGATCTCTCCAGCCTGCGCCTGGTGATCTTCGGTGGCGAGGCGCTGGAGCCGCGGCTCCTCCGGCCCTGGCTGGACCGCTACGGCGACGAGCGTCCGCGCCTCGTCAACATGTACGGCATCACCGAGACGACGGTGCACGTGACCGAGCGCCGGGTCGTCCAGAGCGATCTCGGATCGGGGAGCCGGATCGGCCGTCCGCTCGCCGGCTGGGCGGTGTACCTGCTCTCCGGCATGGAGCCGGTGCCGGCTGGAACCGCGGGGGAGATCTTCGTCGGCGGCGCCGGGGTGGCGCAGGGATACCTGGGCCGGCCGGATCTGACGGCGGCGCGGTTCGTTCCCGATCCGTTCGGAGGAGAGCCGGGTGCGCGTCTCTACCGGTCGGGCGATTTGGCGCGCCATCGTCCGGACGGCGATCTCGAATACCTGGGCCGCATCGATCATCAGGTGAAGGTGCGGGGCTTCCGCATCGAGCTGGGCGAGATCGAGGCGGCGCTCCTGGCCATCGAAGGAGTGCGCGAGGCGGCCGTCCTGATGGGCGAAGGGCGTCTGGTCGCCTATGTGGTGACCGGCCGCGCCGCCGCCGAGCTGCGGCGGTCGTTGCAGGAGCGCCTGCCGGACTACATGGTGCCGTCCGCCTTCGTGGCGCTCGCTGCGCTCCCCCTGACTCCGAACGGCAAGGTGGACCGGAAGGCCCTGCCGGCGCCAGAGCGGCAGGGCTCTCCGAGCTTTCCGGAGACTGGCTTCGCGCCGCGCACGCCGGTCGAAGAGATCCTCGCCGGCATCTGGGCCGAAGTGCTGGGTGTCGACCGGGTGGAGGTGAACGATCACTTTTTCGAGCTGGGCGGGCACTCGCTGCTCGCGACGCAGGTGGCGTCCCGCCTGCGGAGCGCCCTGGGCGTCGAGGTGCCGGTGCGCGACCTCTTCTCCGCTCCGAAGCTGGCGGATCTTGCATTCCAGATCGAAGCGGCTCTGCGGGCCGGTGCGGGCCGCGCGGCTCCGCCTCTGGTGCCGGTGCCGCGGGACAGGCCTCTGCCGCTCTCGTTCGCACAACAGCGCCTCTGGTTCCTCGACCGGCTCGAACCGGGCGGAGCGCTCTACAACATGTCCGGTGCGCTGCGCATCGAAGGGCCGTTGGATCGCGCGGCCCTGGCGCTCTGCCTGGGAGAGATCGTGCGCCGCCACGAGGCATTGCGCACGGTGTTCGCGGTATCTGAGGGGGGGGACGGCTCGCCGGTACAGGTGATCGAGCCGGCCGCCCCGTTGGCGCTGCCGGTGGTGGATTTGTCGGGGTTGTATCCGACGGATCGGACCGATCAGTCCGATGTCACAGCCCGCCTCCTGGCCGAAGAGGCCGTTCGCCCGTTCGATCTCGCGCACGGCCCCCTGGTGCGCTGCCTGCTGCTCCGGCTCGCCGAGAACGCCTACACCCTGGCGCTGACCCTGCACCACATCGTGAGCGACGGCTGGTCCCTGGGCATCCTGGTGCGCGAGGTCGCGGCGCTCTATCCGGCGTTCGCCAGTGAAAGGCCGTCGCCGTTGCCGGAGCTGCCGGTGCAGTATGCGGACTTCGCCGTCTGGCAGCGCTCCTGGCTGCAGGGCGAGACCCTGGAGCGCGAGATCGCCTTCTGGCGCGCACAGCTCGACGGGCTGCCGCCTCTCTTGGACCTGCCCACCGACCGCCCGCGGCCCGCGGTGCAGAGCCACCGCGGCGCCACCCGGCCGGTGCGTCTGCCGGCTGGCTTCACCGGGCGGATGGAGGCGCTCGCCCGGCGCGAGGGAGTGACGCTCTTCATGGCGCTCCTCGCCGGCTTCGAGGCCCTCCTGGCACGCACCAGCGGCCAGGACGACCTCGCGGTCGGTTCGCCCATCGCCGGACGCAACCGGGTGGAGATCGAAGGGCTGATCGGGTTCTTCGTCAATACCCTGGTAATGCGCGGGGATCTGGTCGGCGTTCCGTCATTCCGCGAGTTGCTCGGCCGGGTGCGGGAGACGGCTCTCGCGGCCTACATGCACCAGGACGTGCCGTTCGAAAAGCTGGTCGAAGAGCTCGCGCCGGAGCGGAGCCTCGCGCACTCGCCCCTGTTCCAGGTGATGTTTGCGCTGCAGAACTTCCCGCAGGAGAGGATCGACCTGCCGGATCTGTCGATCTCGCCCACCGTTCAGGAGACGACTCAGGAGACGGCGTTGGCGAAGTTCGAGCTGGGGCTGACCTTCGCGAAAGCCGGGGGAGAGCTGAGCGCCGGTCTCGATTTCGCGGTGGACCTCTTCGATCCCTCCACGATCCTCCGCCTGGCCGGCCATCTGACGGCGCTCCTGGAAGGGGCCACGGCCGACCCCGGGCAGCGTGTCCGCGATCTTCCGCTGCTGTCGGAAGGCGAGCGCCACCAGCTCCGGGCCGAGTGGAACGACACGGATGTCCCGGTGGCGCCGGCTGCGCCGGGAATCGTCGAGCTTTTCGAGGCGCAGGCGCGCCGCTCGCCGGAGGCCGTGGCCGTGGTGCTCGCCGGGAACGAGGGAGAGGGCCTCACCTACCGCGAGCTCGACCGGCGGGCGAGCCGCCTGGCCGGGCACCTGCGCGCGCTGGGAGCCGGATCGGGCGTGCCGGTGGGTGTGTGCATGGAGCGCACCCCGGAGCTGGTGGTGGCGGTGCTGGCGGTCCTCAAGTCCGGCGGCGCCTGGCTCTTCCTCGATCCCGCCCATCCACCGGCGCGCCTCGCCTTCCTCCTGGGGGATGCGGCGGTTCCGCTGCTGGTGACCCGCTCGCACCTCCTCCCGAGCCTCCCGCCGCACGGCGCGCGAGCCGTCCTGCTGGATGAGATGGATGAGATAGGCGAGGAGGAGGCAAGCCTCGAACCCCCGGCTCCAGACAGCCTGGCCTATTTGATCTACACCTCCGGCACCACGGGCCGTCCCAAGGCGGTGCTGGTCGAGCACGGCATGCTCGCGGCCACCCTCGCCGCCACGCGGGACCTGTTCCAATTCGGCGCCGGCGACCGCATGCCCTGCCTGGCGCTCCCGACGTTCGACATCTTCCTGTTCGAGCTGCTGTCGCCGCTGCTCACCGGCGGCACGGCCGTTCTGTTCCCCCTGCATCCAACGCTGGACGTGGAGCGCCTGGTCGATCGCCTGGGAGAGTTGACCTGCCTGCACGCCGTACCGGCGTTGATGCGGCCCATCGTCGACTCGCTCCGGCATCGCGGGACTGGGGCGCCAGATGTCGGGGAGCTGCGGACGGTCTTCGTCGGCGGCGACGTCGTGCCGGCCGAGCTTCTGGAGGAGCTGCGAGAGGTCTTTCCGGCCGCCCGGATCTGGGTCCTCTATGGTCCGACCGAAGGGACCATCCTCTGCGCCGCGCACCCGGTGCCGCCGCGTCCCGAGGCGGCGCAGTCGCTGCTCGGCCGGCCGCTCGCCGGTGCCGTGCTCGACGTTCGCGGCGCGGACGGTGAGCGGTTGCCCATCGGCGTGCCGGGCGAGCTGTGGATCGGCGGCACGGGCGTCACCCGCGGCTATCTCGGCCAGGCAGAGCTGACCGCGGAGAAATACGTCCTCCGCGAAGGCAGGCGGTTCTACCGGAGCGGCGACCGCGTGCGGCGCCGGGCCGACGGCGCCCTCGAGTTTCTCGGCCGTCTCGACCTCCAGGTCAAGCTGCGCGGGTTCCGCATCGAGCTCGGGGAGGTGGAGAACGCCCTCGGCCGCCATCCCGAGGTGCGCGATGCCGTGGCCCTTGTCCAGGAGGAGGACGCCTCCGGCAGGCGTCTGGTGGCGTATGTGGTCCGCCGCCTGGCCGCGGAGATCGTCCCCGGAGAGGCCGCCGCTCAGGCCGCGGCCGCCGACACCGACCACGTCGCTGACTGGCAGGCCCTCTACGAAGAGACCTACGGCCGGGCCGCGGAGGCCGAGGACGCCACCTTCAACCTCGAAGGGTGGAACAGCAGCTACACCGGCGAGCCGATTCCCGCCGGGGAGATGCGCGAGTGGGTGGACCATACGGTGGCGCGGGTGCTGGCTCTGAAGGGACGCCGGATCCTGGAGGTCGGCTGCGGCACGGGCCTCCTGCTGTTCCGGATCGCTCCCCGCACCGAGCTCATCGAGAGCTACCAGGGGACCGATTTTTCCCGCACGGCCCTGGAAGGTGTCCGCCGGCAGATCGAGCGGATGGGTGGGCGGATGGGAGGTCTGCCGCAGGTCTCCCTTCTCCACCGGCAGGCCGACGACTGGAGCGGCGTCGCCCCGGGGAGCTTCGACACGGTGGTCCTCAACTCCGTGGCGCAATACTTCCCCGGCATCGACTATCTCACCCGGGTCATCCAGGAGGCGGTCGCGAGCGTCGCGCCCGGCGGCCGGATCTTCCTGGGCGATCTGCGCAGCCTTTCGCTCCTCGAATCGCTCCACACCTCCGTCGAGATCCACCGCTCTCCGGAGGAGCTGCCGGTCGAGGAGCTGCGGCGGCGCATTGTCCGGCGTCTGGCCGGCGAGGAGGAGCTGCTGGTCGATCCCGCCTTCTTCTTCGCCCTGGCGCGGCGCCTGCCGGCGATCCGGCAGGTCGAGATCCTGATCAAGCGCGGACGCCACCACAACGAGCTGAGCCGGTTCCGCTACGACACCGTGCTCCATATCGGTCCGGAGCAACCGCAGCCAGGCTTCGATGGGATCACCTGGCTCGACTGGCAGGAGCAGGGGATGTCGGCCGAAAGCCTGGCCGATCGACTGTCCGCGGAGCGTCCGGAGACGCTGGCTCTCACCGCCATCCCCAACCGGCGTCTGGCGGCCGAAGGCGCCGCGGTCTCGCTCCTGGCCGGGGTCGGCCAGGACCTCGGGACGGTGGGAGAGCTACGGCGATCGATCGCGCAACGCGCGAGCGCCATGCAGTCGATCGACCCCGAGGATCTGTGGCAGCTCGGTGAGCAGCTCGGCTATTCGGTCGGCCTGACCTGGGACCCCGAGGACCGCCACCGCTTTGCCGCGGTGCTGCGCCGGCGCGACGGCAGCTCGAATGCCAGCTTGAACGCCGGCCCGGTGCCGTCCCCGCCGGTGGAGAGCGCGGACCTGCCGGCGCGGGCCTGCGCCAACGATCCCCTGCGCCACAAAGTGGCGCGGCGCCTGGTGCCGGAGCTGCGCCGGTTTCTTCAAGGCGAGTTGCCGGAGTACATGGTCCCCTCGGCCTTCGTGCTTCTGGATGGCCTGCCGACGACCGCTCATGGCAAGGTGGACCGTGCCGCGCTCCCCGCGCCGGATGCGCTGCGCCCCGAGATGGCGGCAGACCATGTGGCTCCGGGCACGGCGGTCGAGGAGGCGCTCGCCGGCATCTGGAGCGAGCTGCTCGGTCTCGAACGGGTCGGGGCCGCCGATCACTTTTTCGACCTGGGCGGACATTCCCTGCTGGCGACCCAGGCGATGTCGCGGCTGCGCAGCGCCTTGGGCGTCGAGCTGCCGGTACGCGCTCTCTTCGAGGCTCCGCGGCTGGCGGACCTCGCGGTGCGTGTCGAGGCGGCTCTCGCGGCCGGCACGCTGCAGGCCGCTCCCCCGATCCTTCCGATGCCGCCAATGCCGCCGATATCGCGCACGGGACCTCTGCCCTTGTCGTTCGCGCAGCAGAGACTCTGGTTCATCGATCAGCTCGAACCGGGCAGCCCGCTGTACAACATGCCCGGCGCACTCCGGGTCGAAGGGCCGCTGGACAGCGCGGTGCTGGCGCTCTGCCTCGGGGAGATCGTGCGCCGGCACGAGGCTTTGCGCACCGTGTTCTCCGCTCCGGAGGACTCGCCGGTCCAGGTGGTCCAGCCGGCGGCGCCGTTCGAGCTGCCGGTGGTGGACCTGTCGGGACTGCCGGAGAGCCGGCGGGAGACGGCAGCCTCCGCTCTGGCCGGCGAGGAGGCCGGGCGGCCGTTCGATCTCACCCGCGACCTGATGCTGCACTGCTTGCTGCTCCGGCTCGCCGAAGACAATCACATCCTAGCTCTCACCCTCCACCACATCGCGAGCGACGGCTGGTCGATGGGAATCCTGGTCCGCGAGGTCGTGGCTTTCTATCCGGCGTTCGCCGCGGGCCTGCCGTCGCCCCTGCCGGAGCTGCCCGTGCAGTACGCGGACTTTGCGGTGTGGCAGAGGAGCTGGCTTCAGGGCCAGGTCCTGGAGCGTGAGATCGCTTACTGGAAGCAGCATCTCGCAGGTCTGCCGCCGCACCTCTCGCTGCCCACCGACCGGCCGCGGCCGGCGGTGCAGAGCTACCGCGGCGCCACCCGTCCGGTGCGCCTGCCAGCCGGGCTCACCGGACAGATGGAGGCTCTCGCCCGGCGCGAGGGGGCGACGCTCTTCATGGTGCTCCTCGCCGGATTCCAGGCCCTTCTCGCACGCACCAGCGGACAGGACGACCTCGCGGTGGGCTCCCCCATCGCCGGGCGCAACCGGGTCGAGATCGAGGGGCTGATCGGGTTTTTCGTCAACACGCTGGTGCTGCGTGGCGACCTTTCGCGAGAGCCCTCATTCCGCGAGCACCTCGGCCGTGTGCGCGAGACGGCGCTCGCCGCCCACGCGCACCAGGACCTGCCGTTCGAGAAGCTGGTCGAGGAGCTGGCGCCGGAGAGGAGCCTCGCGCATGCGCCCCTGTTCCAGGTGATGCTCGCGCTGCAGAACGCTCCTTTCGGACATCTGGAGATCCGGGGTCTGCGCCTGCGGCCGATCGCCCTGGAAGCGACAGCGGCGAAGTTCGATCTCACGCTCAACCTGGAGGAGCGCGACGGCGAGCTGACGGGAACGGCGGAATTTGCCTCCGACCTGTTCGACGGTGCGACCATCGACCGTCTGATCGGCCATTTCGAGCGGTTGCTCGCGGCCGCCGTGGAGGCGCCCGCGGTGTGCGTCTTCGATCTCCCGCTGCTGTCCGAGGCGGAGAGCCGCGCGATTCTCGGCGAGTGGAGCTCGGCGGGGTGGGAGCCCCCCGCCTCCGTCCGGATCGACGAGCTGTTCGCGCGGCAGGCGGCCCGGACCCCCGGAAAGATCGCCGCGGTCTGCCAGGGGAAGACCCTCACCTACCGGGAGCTCGACGAGCGGGCCGGCCGGCTGGCGCGCCGGCTCCTGGACCGCGAGGACCGCGGCCTGGCCGGCCTGACCGGCCTGATGACCGCGCCGGACCTGCCGCTGCTGGTGGGGATGCTCGGCATCCTCAAGGCCGGCGGCGGCGTCGTGCCCCTCGATCCCGGCCTGCCATCCGGGCGTCTCGAACGGATGGCCGCCGACTGCGGCCTCACCGCCGTCGCCGCCGACCGGCGCAACCTCGACCGCGCGCAGGAGATCGCCCGGCGGTGCCCCGCCGCGCCGCACGTGCTCTGCCTGGACGACGTCGATCCGGCGCCGGAGCCGCTCTCCCCGGCGGATGTCGGGTCGGGGGGCGGAACGGGGGACGGCGCCGCCTTCGTGATCTTCACCTCCGGCTCCACCGGGGTCCCCAAAGGCGTGCCCATCACCCACGACAGCCTGGTGCCGCTGCTCCTGTGGAGCCGCGACGTCTTCGGCTTCGGCGAGCACACCCGGGTCCTCCAGAGCCTCTCCTACGCCTTCGACTTCGGGGTTTTCGAGATCCTCACCACCCTGCTCTTCGGCGGCACCCTCGTGCTGAGCGGCGGCGCCGAGCGCGGCGATGTCGCCGACGTCGAGCGCTACCTCCGGGAGGTCCGGGAGCACGGAGTCAACACCCTCCACAACACCCCGTCCTTTTTCCGTGCCGTCGCGGCGGCTACGCAAGAGCGCCTCCCGCTCCAGGTGCTCCATTTCGGAGGCGAGGTCCTGAGCGACGAGCTGGTCGAGAAGGCCTTCGCGGCCACCGGGCCGGAGTGCCGCCTGTTCAACGGCTACGGACCCACCGAGGTGGCGGTCAACTGCTCTCTCCACGAGGTGGGCCGTGCCGCGGACCGGCGCCCCCGCGGGTCCGTCCCCATCGGCCGCCCCTCGGCGGGGAATCGCCTCTATGTCCTCGACCGCCGCCTGCAGCCGGTGCCGATCGGGGTGGCCGGCGAGCTGCTGGTGGGTGGCGCGGCCCTCTCCCCAGGCTATCTCGGCCGGCCGGAGCTGACGGCCGAGCGGTTCATCCCGGACCTGTTTGCGACCGAGCCCGGCGGCCGCCTCTACCGCACCGGCGACCTGGTCCGCTGGACGGCGGCGGGAGATCTGGAGTTTCTCGGCCGCACCGACCATCAGGTCAAGATCCGCGGCTTCCGTATCGAGCCGGGGGAGATCGAGGCCGCGCTCCGGGACGTGGCCGGTGTCCGCGAGGCGGTGGTGGTGCCTGGCGATCAGCGGCTGGTTGCCTACGTGGTTGGAGAGACGCCGTTTGGCGCTCTGCGTCAGTTGCTGCGCGAGCGGCTGCCGGAGCACATGGTTCCGGCCCTCTTCATCCCTCTCGCCGCTCTTCCCCTCACCCCCACCGGCAAGGTGGATCGAAAGGCCCTGCCGGCGCCGGAGAAGCAACAATCCGAAGAGGGCTGGCTGGCGCCGCGCACGCCGGTCGAAGAGATCCTCGCGGGCATCTGGGCCGAGGTGCTCGGTCGCGAACGGGTCGGAGCGGATGCCAGCTTCTTCGACGTGGGCGGCCACTCGCTGCTGGCCACCCGGGTGATGTCGCGCCTGCGCGGCGCCTTCGGCATCGAGATGCCGCTGCGCGACCTGTTCGCGGCTCCGCGGCTGGCGGACCTCGCCGCCCGGATCGAGACGGCCTTGCGGGCGGGAACGGGCAGCACGGCTCCGCCTCTGGTTCCGGTGCCGCGGGAAGGGCCTCTGCCGCTCTCGTTTGCGCAGCAGCGCCTCTGGTTCATCGATCAGCTCGAACCGGGCAGTCCGCTGTACACCATGCCGGCGGCGCTGCGCGTCGAAGGGCCTCTGCGTGTCGAAGTGCTGCGGCTCACCTTGGGGGAAATCGTGCGCCGGCACGAGGCCCTGCGCACGGTCTTCGCCATACAGCAAGGCGCGCCGGTGCAGTCGATTCAGCCGGCGGCACCGTTCGCGCTGCCGGTGGTGGACCTGTCGGGATTGCCGGCGAGCCGGCGGGAGACGGCAGCCTCCGCTCTGGCCGGTGACGAGGCCGGGCGGCCGTTCGATCTCACCCGCGACCTGATGTTGCACGGCTTGCTGCTACGGCTCGCCGAGGACGATCACACCCTGGCGTTCGCCCTGCACCACATCGCGAGCGACGGCTGGTCGATGGGCATCCTGGTGCGCGAGGTCGCGGTGCTCTATGCCGTGTTTGCCGCAGGCCGGCCGTCGCCCCTGCCCGAGCTGCCCGTGCAGTATGCGGACTTTGCGGTGTGGCAGAGGAGCTGGCTCCAGGGCGAGGCTCTGGAGAGTGCGCTTGCGTACTGGCGCCGACAGCTCGCGGGTCTGCCGCCGCACCTTTCGCTGCCCACCGACCGGCCGCGGCCGGCGGTGCAGAGCTACCGCGGCGCCACCCGTCCGGTGCGTCTGCCGGCCGGGCTCACCGGGCAGATGGAGGCTCTCGCCCGGCGCGAGGGAGCGACGCTCTTCATGGTGCTCCTCGCCGGCTTCCAGGCCCTTCTGGCGCGCACCAGCGGCCAGGACGACCTCGCAGTGGGCTCTCCCATCGCCGGGCGCAACCGGGTGGAGATCGAAGGGCTGATCGGGTTCTTCGTCAACACCCTGGTGATGCGCGGCGACCTGTCTGGAGATAGGACCGGCGCTCCACCGTCCCCCTCATTCCGCGAGTTGCTCGGCCGGGTGCGGGAGACGGCTCTCGCGGCTTATGCCCACCAGGACGTCCCGTTCGAACGGTTGGTCGAGGAGCTCGCCCCGGAGAGGAGCCTCGCCCAGGCCCCTCTGTTCCAGGTGGTGCTCGTGCTGCAGAACGCTCCCGCCGGAAGCCTGGAGATCGAGGGCCTGCGCCTGTGGCCGATGGCCGTCGAGACGACGACGGCGAAGTTCGATCTCACCCTCATTCTCGAGGAGCAGGACGGCAGGCTCGCCGGACGGTTGGAATACGCCACCTCCCTGTTCGACGCCGCGACCATCGACCGCCTGCTCCTCCACCTCGAGAGGCTCCTCACCGCCGCCCTGGCGGAGCCGGAGACGGCGGTCGGGGCGCTGCCGCTGCTCGGCGGGGCCGAGCGGCATCAGCTCCTCCGGGAGTGGAGCGACACGGCGGCGTCCTTCCCGCGCGAGGCGACCGTGCACGGCCTCTTCCTGGAGCAGGCAGAGCGGCGGCCCGCGGCCGTGGCCGTGGAGCAAGGCGATGCGCGGCTGACCTGGAGCGAGCTGCGGCGGCGCGCCGGGCGGCTCGCCCGTTGGCTGGTGGCCCGGGGGCTGCGGCCGGAGGAGCGGGTGGCGGTCGTCGCCGAGCGCTCGCCGGACCTGATCGCGTCCCTCCTCGGCATCCTCCAGGCCGGAGGGGCCTACCTGCCTCTCGATCCCACCTGGCCGGCGGAGCGCCAGCGCTGGGTGATCGAGGACGCGGGAGCCTTCCTGCTCGACCCTCCGGATGATCTGGAGGGGCTGGAGGGGGAGGAGCCGGCGGCAGGAGGACCGCCCCTGCCGCGGGTCCCCGCCGAGTCCCTGGCCTATGTCATGTACACCTCGGGCTCGACCGGCACGCCCAAGGGCGTCGCGGTCACCCACCGCAACGTCGTCCGCCTCGTGCGCGGCGCCGGCTTCGCCGACCTGGGACCGGACCAGAAGTGGCTCCAGTATGCGCCGGTCTCCTTCGACGCCTCGACCCTGGAGATCTGGGCCCCCCTCCTGAACGGCGGCCGGCTGGTGTTGTTCCCCGGGCGGCTCGGGTCGCTGGACGACCTGGCGCGCGTCATCGCGGCCCACGGCGTCACCGCGGCCTGGCTCACGGCGGGGCTGTTCCACGAGATGGTGGACGGCCGTCTGGACGGCTTGCGGCCGCTGTCCCAGCTCCTGGCCGGCGGCGACGTGGTCTCCCCCGCGCACGCCCGCCGGGTCCTCGAAGCGCATCCGGGCCTCACTCTGATCGACGGCTACGGCCCCACCGAGGGGACCACGTTCACCTGCTGCCACCGGATGACCGCGGCGCGGCAGGTAGGCGACAGCGTGCCGATCGGCCGGCCGATCGGCAACGCCCGCGTCTGGGTCCTTGACGAGGGCCTCGCTCCCGTGCCCGTGGGTGTGGGGGGCGAGCTCTACGCGGGCGGCGACGGCCTGGCGCGCGGCTACCTGGACCGGCCGGACCTGACGGCCGAGCGCTTCGTGCCGGATCCGTTCGGCGAGGACGGAGGCCGGCTCTACCGCACGGGCGACCGCGTGCGCCGGCGGGCGGACGGCCTCCTCGAGTTCCTCGGCCGGATCGACCACCAGGTGAAGCTGCGGGGCTTTCGCATCGAACCGGGCGAGATCGAGGCGGCCCTGGCGGCGCTGCCCGGGGTCCGCGAGGCGGTGGTGGTGGTTCGGGATCGGCAGTTGGTCGCTTACGTGACCGGTGACGTCGAAGCTGACGCGTTGCGCCGGGCGTTGCGCGAGCGGCTGCCGGAGCCCATGGTGCCGGCCGCGTTCGTGAAGCTCCCGGCGCTCCCCCTGACACCCAATGGCAAGGTGGACCGCCGGGCCCTGCCGGCTCCGGAGCGGCCGGACGCCGAAGAGGGCTACGTGGCGCCGCGCACGCCGGTCGAGGAGGAGCTGGCCGGCATCTGGGCCGAGCTCCTCGGGGTCGAGCGGATCGGCATCCACGACAGCTTCTTCGCCCTGGGAGGGCATTCGCTCCAGGCGATCCGCCTGATCGCCCGGCTGCGCGAAGCGTTCGGCGTCGAGCTGCCCGTCCAGGCCGTGTTCGAGGCGCCGACCGTGGCGGCGCTGGCGGCCGTCCTGGTGCCGGCGGCGCCGTTACCGGAGCCTGCCTTACGGCGCGCGCGGGCCGATGGCCGCGTTCCCCTCTCCTCCGCCCAGGAGCAGCTCTGGCTCGTCGAGCGCATGACCCCGGGCACGGCGGTGTTCAATCTCCCCGCCGTCCTGGAGTGTCGGGGGAGCCTCGACGTGAATGCCCTGTCCCGCGCCCTGGGCGAGGGGGTGCGCCGCCACGAGGTGCTGCGCGCCCGTTTCGTCGACGCCGGCGGCGCGCCGGAGCAGGTGGTGGAGCCCGCCGGCCCGCCGTTCGTCTCGCCCCTCGCGGTCGCGGACCTGACCGGCCTGGCAGCGCCGGAGAGGGAGGCGGAAGCGGACCGCCGCGCCGCCGAGGAGGTGGCACGGCCGTTCGATCTCGCGGCCGGCCCGCTCCTGCGCGCCACGCTGCTGCGCCTGGGTCCGGAGAGCTACCGTCTCCTCCTGACCCTCCACCACATCGCCGCCGACGCCTGGTCGATCGGGATCCTGGCGCGGGAGCTGGGGGATCTCTACACCGCCTTTGCAGCGGGCCGGCCGTCTCCCCTGCCTCCCCTGCCGGAGCGGTACGCCGACTTCGTGGCCTGGCAGCGCGAGCAGCTCGCGGGCGGGCGCCTGGAGACTCTCCTGGCGCACTGGACGGAGGTTCTGGCGGGGCGCCCCGCCAGCCTGGAGCTGCCCACGGACCACCCGCGCCCGCCCGTCCAGTCGCTGCGCGGCGGCCGGGTCCGCGTCCGCACGGGCGGCCGGACCGCCGCCCGCGATCTGGGAGCCCGCGAGAAGGCCAGCCTCTTCATGGTCCTGCTGACCGCCTTCACGACCCTGCTGCAGCGCTACTGCGGGCAGGACGACCTTCTGCTGGGGACCCCGGTGGCGAACCGGCCCCACCCTTCCGCGGAAGGTCTCATCGGCTTCTTCGTCAATACCCTCGTGCTCCGCTGCCGGCTGGACGGCGATCCCTCCTTCCGCGAGGCGCTCGGCCGGGTGCGCGCGGTGGTCCTGGATGCGTTCGCCCACGACCAGGCCCCCTTCAGCTCCGTGGTGGCGGCTCTGGAGACCGAGCGGAACCCGTCGCGCCATCCGCTGGTCCAGGTCTTCTTCGCCACCCTGGACGGCGGCTCCATGACCCTGCGCCTCCCCGGCGTCACGGTGAGCCCGTTGGAGACCGACACCGGAGCCGGCCAGCTCGATCTCTCCCTGATTCTCAACGAAGGGGACGAGGAGCTGGGGGGCTGGCTGGAGTACAGCGCCGACCTCTTCGAGCCGGCGACAGCCGAGCGCATGGCCGGCCACCTGTCCCGGCTCCTGGCCGCCGCGCTGGAGACCCCCGACCGCCGCCTCGCGGAGCTCCCCCTCCTGTCCCCCGGCGAGCGCGAGCAGCTCCTCTCCGAGTGGAACGGCACCCCGGCTCCCTTCGACCACCGCACCGTCCACGAGCTCTTCCAGGAGCAGGCCCGGCGCTCCCCGGACGAGGTGGCGGTGATCCACCGCACGGAGCGGAGGACCTATGGCGAGCTCGCCGCCCGCATCGGGCGGCTGGCGCACCGCCTCCGCCGGCTGGGCGTGCGTCCCGGCGACCGCGTGGGAGTCTGCGTCGAGCGCTCTCTCCTCCTGCCGGAGGCTCTCCTGGGCGTGCTCGCGGCGGAGGCGGCCTACGTTCCGCTCGATCCCGCCTACCCGCCGGCCCGCTTGCAGGCCATGCTGGAGGACTCGGCGGCCACGGTCCTCGTGGCAACCGAGAGAAGCCTCTCCGGGGCCGCGGCGCTAGCCGAGGGGCGGTCCGTCCTGCTGCTGGATGCGGCGGAGACCGCGGGGGAGGGCCCCGAGCCGCCGCCAGGCCAAGCGCTCCCCGGCGGGTTTACGGGCGGGTTTACCGGCGGCATTGCCTACCAGATCTACACCTCCGGCTCCACGGGGACGCCCAAGGGGGTCATGGTGACCCACGCCAACGTGGCGAGCTTCTTCGCCGCCATGGACTCCGTCGCGGGGGAGCGGGAGCCGGACGGGGCCCCCGGCGTGTGGCTGGCGGTGACCGGCGCCTCGTTCGACATCTCGGTGCTGGAGCTCCTCTGGACCTTGACCCGGGGCTTCCGGGTGGTGATCCAGGAGGAGGCCGCCGCGCTCCGGCCGCAGACCCCGGCCGCCTCCCGGCCGGTGCGCTTCAGCCTGTTCTATTTCGCCGACGCGGGAGACACTGGCGACGCCGGCGCAAGCTCGGAGCGCTACAGACTGCTTTTGGACGGCGCGCGCTTCGCCGACGAACGCGGCTTCCACGCCGTCTGGACGCCGGAGCGCCACTTCCACGCCTTCGGCGGCCTGTACCCCAATCCCTCGGTGACCGGGGCCGCCGTGGCCGCGGTGACCCGCCGCGTGGGGGTGCGGGCCGGCAGCGTGGTGCTGCCTCTCCACGACCCCTTGCGGGTGGCCGAGGAATGGTCGGTGGTCGACAACATCTCGGGGGGGCGCGCGGGTCTCTCCGTCGCCTCCGGCTGGCACGCCGACGACTTCGTCCTCGCGCCGGAGAGCTACGCCGATCGCCACCGGGAGATGCTGGACGGGATCGCCACCCTGCGCCGCCTCTGGCGCGGCGAGGCGGTGCGCCGCCGCGGCGGCGCCGGCAACGAGGTCGAGGTGCGCATCCAGCCGCGGCCCGTCCAGCCCGAGCTGCCGATCTGGATCACCGCCGCGGGGAATCCCGAGACCTTCCGCCTGGCGGCGGAGCAGGGGACCCATCTCCTGACCCATCTCCTGGGGCAGAGCGTGGAGGATCTGGGCGAGAAGATCGCCCTCTATCGGAAGACCTGGCGCGCCGCCGGCCACCCCGGCGCCGGGACCGTCACCGTCATGCTCCACACCTTCGTCGGCGAGGACCTGGAGACGGTGCGGGAGACCGTGCGGGAGCCCTTCACCGCCTATCTGCGCAGCTCGGCCGGGCTGATCCGTAACCTGGCCCGCAGCCTGGGCCAGGAGGGCGACCTGGAGCGCCTCTCGGCGGCCGACATGGACGCTCTCCTGGACCACGCCTTCGACCGCTACTGGCAGAGCAATGCGCTGCTCGGCACGGTGGGCTCCTGCCGGCGCATGGTGGAAAGGCTGCAGGCGGTCGGCGCCGACGAGCTCGCCTGCCTCATCGACTTCGGTGTCGGGCGGGACGCGGCCCTGGCGGCCCTGGAGCCCCTCGATACCCTGCGCCGGGAGGTCGAAGCCGCCGCGGCCCCGGCGCAGATGGCGCAGGCGATGCAGATGGACCTCTCGCTGCCGGCGCAGATCGCGATCCACGGCGTCACCCACCTGCAATGCACGCCCTCCCTGGCGGGGCTGGTGGCCGCCGAGCCGGAGGCCCTGGCGGCGGTGGGACGCCTGCGCAAGCTCCTGGTGGGGGGCGAAGCCCTGCCCGCGCCCCTGGCCGGCCGCCTCGCCGGGCGCGCCGATGGCCCTGAGCTGTGGAACATGTACGGCCCCACCGAGACCACCGTCTGGTCCCTCGGCCACCGCGTGGAGCCCGGCGCCGGCCGGGTGCCGATCGGCCGGCCGCTGTCCAACTCCACGGCGTACGTCGTGGGCGCCCGGCAGGAGCTCGTGCCGGTGGGCGTCCCGGGCGAGCTCCACCTGGGCGGCGACGGGGTCACCGCGGGCTACTGGCGGCGACCGGATCTCACCGCGGAGCGCTTCGTCCCCGACCCGTTCGCCGGCCGGCCGGGCGCCCGCCTCTATCGCACCGGCGACCTGGCCCGCCGGCGGCCCGAGGGCATCCTGGATTTCCTCGGCCGCGCCGATCACCAGGTCAAGGTACGCGGGCACCGCATCGAGCTGGGAGAGATCGAGGCGGCCCTGCTCGCCCACCCCGGTGTGCGCGAGGCCGCCGTGGTCCTCCGCGACGGCACACCCGGAACCGACCCGCGCCTGGTGGCGTACCTGGCCCCGGCCGGCGCCGCGCCTCTCTCGCCGGTGCGCGAGTTGCCGCCCGGGATGCCCCGGATCGTCCTCCCCAACGGCCTGCTGGTGACCTACGTCAGCGAGCCCCAGGCCGCCGGCGCCTTCCGCGAGCTGTTCGAGGACGAGGTCTACCTGCGCCACGGCATCGACCTGCCGGACGGCGCCGTCGTCCTCGACGTGGGAGCGAACATCGGCTTCTTCTCGCTCTTCGTGCATCAGCGCGCCGTCGCGCCGCGCGTCTTCGCCTTCGAGCCCATGCCGCCCACCTTCGCCGCGCTGGCGGCGAACATGGCCCTCTACGGTCTCGACGTGCAGCTCTTCGAGGGCGGTGTGGCGGACCGTCCGGGCCGGACCGAATTCGTCTTCTACTCCAGGGCGCCCGGGCTGTCCGGTCGCTTCGCCGGGACCGCGGAAGACCGGGCCGAGGTCCGGGCCATCGTCGAAGACTGGATGGAACGGGCCGGCGTCGAGCTGCCGGCGGAGGAGCTCGAGGAGGTTCTCGACGATCACCTCGTCACCGAGACCTTCACCTGCGAGCTGGTGACCCTCTCCGACGTCCTCCGCGAGCACGGTCTCGAGCGGATCGACCTGCTCAAGGTGGACGCCGAGCGCAGCGAGCTCGACATCCTGCGCGGCCTCCGCGGCGAGGACTGGGACAAGATCGACCAGGTCGTCCTGGAAGTCCACACGCGCGAGCTGCTGGAGGAGATCTCCGCCCTGCTCGCCGGCCGCGGCTTCGACCTCGCGGTGGACGACGTGGCGGTCGTGGCGGCGCGGGAGGGGCGTCCGGCGGTGGGCGTGCACATGCTCTACGCCCGGTCCCACCGCGTGCGCGGGCGCGCCGCCGGCTCGGCCGGCGCCCCCGCCGCGACCACGCCAAGCGAGCTGCGCCGCTGGCTCGCCGAGCGTCTCCCCGAGCCCATGGTGCCGGCGGATTTCGTGCTCCTCCCCGCCCTGCCGCGCACCGCCAACGGCAAGCTCGACCGCCGCGCGCTCCCGGCCGCCGCGCCGGCGCAGCCGCGGAGCGAGCGCCCTCACGTCCCCCCCCGCACCCGCATGGAGGAGGAGATCGCCGCCCTCTGGCGCGAGGTGCTGGGAGTGGAGCACGTGGGCGTGCAGGACAACTTCTTCAGCCTCGGCGGCAACTCGCTGGCCCTGGTGCGCCTGCACAGCCGGCTGGCCTCTCTCCTCGGCCGCGAGATCTCCATCGCGGTGCTGTTCAACCATCCGACCATCGAGAGCCTGGCGCGGGAGCTGACCGCAGAGGAGCCGCCGCCCGCGGCGGCCCGGGAGACGCGCGAGCGCAGCGAGCTGCGCCTCGCCTCGCTGCGCCGGCTTCACCAGACCCGGGACCGCTCCGCCGCGGCCGCATCCGCGGTCGCATCCGCGGCCACATCCGCGGTCTCATCCGCCCCGCGCCTCGCCGTCGTCGGCCTCGCCGCCCGCTATCCCGGGGCCCGCTCGGCGGACGAGCTGTGGCGCAACCTGCGGGACGGGGTCGAATCGATCTCCTTTTCCACCGTCGAGGAGCTGGCCGCGGCGGGGGTCGCTCCGCGCCTGCTCGCCGATCCGCGCTACGTCCGGGCCAAGGGGGTGCTGCCGGACGCCGATCTGTTCGACGCCGCCTTCTTCGGCTTCACGCCCCGCGAGGCCGAGCAGATGGACCCGCAGCTCCGCGTCTTCCTGGAGTGCGCCTGGGCGGCCCTGGAGGACGCCGGCTGCGATCCGCGGCGGTTTCGCGAACGCGTGGGCGGACGGGTCGGCGTCTTCGCCGGCTCCGGCCCGAGCTCCTACCTGATCTTCAACCTCCTGTCCCACCCCGAGGTGGCGGAGGTGTCGGGCGGGCTGCAGCTCCTCCTGCTCAACGACCGCGACTTCCTGGCGACCCGCACCTCGTATGCGCTCGGTCTCACCGGCCCGAGCGTGGCCGTGCAGTCCGCCTGCTCGACCTCGCTGGTCGCCATCCACTACGCGTGCCAGTCGCTGCTCGCCGGCGAGTGCGACATGGCGCTGGCCGGCGGCGTTTCGATCAGTGCTCCCGTCTCCGGCGGCTATCTCTACCAGGAGGGAGGCATCCTGTCGCCGGACGGCCACTGCCGCGCCTTCGACGCGGCGGCGGCGGGCTCGGTGGACGGCAACGGCTGCGGCGTGGTGGTCCTGAAGCGCCTCGCCGACGCCATCGCCGGCGGCGACCCCATCCATGCCGTAGTGTGCGGCTCGGCGGTGACCAACGACGGCCCCTCCCGCGTGGGCTTCACCGCGCCCGGCCTGGATGGACAGGCCGCGGCCATTTCCGAGGCCCTGCTCTTCGCCGGCGTGGATCCCGACTCGATCGGCTACGTGCAGACCCACGGCAGCGGCACCCCGCTCGGCGATCCGGTCGAGATCGAAGCACTCACCCGAGCCTTCCGGCGCGCGGGCGCCCGGGGCACCGGCACCTGCGCCATCGGCTCGGTCAAGACGAACTTCGGGCATTGCAACACCGCCGCGGGCGCCGCCGGCTTCCTCGCCGCGACCCTTGCGCTGACCCACCGGACGGTCCCCCCGAGCCTCCATTTCGAGCGGCCCAACCCGCGCATCGATTTCGCCTCCAGTCCGTTCTACGTCTGCACCGAGGCGACCCCCTGGGAGGCTGATGGCAGCCCCCGCCGTGCCGGAGTGAGCTCGTTCGGCGTGGGAGGCACCAACGCCCACGTGATCCTCGAAGAGGCGCCGGAGCCCGAGCCGGGCGATCCGCCGGCCCGGCCGCCGCAGCTCCTGGTGCTGTCCGCGAAGACCCCCGAGGCGTTGGCGGCGGCGGCGGCGCGGCTCGCCGACCATCTGGAGGCCAGGGACTCCAAGGACGAGGTTGGGGCGGGGGAGACCTCCAGGGCCCTGGCCGACACCGCCTGGACCCTCCAGACCGGCCGCCAGACCTTCGAGCACCGCGGTTTCGCCGTCGCACGCGACCCGCGGAGCGCCGTGGCGGCCCTCCGCGATCCCTCCCCGCCTGCCGCCGCCCGCCGCCGGAGCGCCGTCTTTCTCTTCCCCGGGCTGGGCGACCAGGCGGTCGACATGGCACGCGAGATCTACGAAGTCGAGCCGGTCTTCCGCGAGCAGGTCGATCTCTGCGCCGGCAAGCTCGCGCCCCATCTCGGCTGCGATCTGCGCGAGGTGCTCTTCTCGGCCGGCGCGTGGACGCCGGCCGCCTCGCACGTCCGGCCGGAGCCCGATCTGCGGGCCTTGCTGAAGCGCGATGTCTCCGCCGGCCGCGCCGCGGCGCGGCTCGACCAGACCGCCTTCGCGCAGCCGGCGTGCTTCGTCGTCGAGTACGCCCTGGCCCGCCTGCTGATGGCGTGGGGGATCGAGCCGGAGGCGATGATCGGCTACAGCATCGGCGAGTACGTCGCCGCCTGCCTCTCCGGCGCCTACTCCCTCGACGACGCGCTGGCCCTGGTGGCGCGCCGCGCGCGGCTCCTCCAGGAGCTGCCTCCCGGCGCGCTGCTCGCCGTGCCTCTCTCCGAGGCGGAGATCCGCCCGCTCCTCGATCTCCTCGACGGGCGCCTCTCCCTGTCGGCGACGAACGGGCCCCACTTCTGCGTCGTCGGCGGACCCGAGGAGGCCGTCGCCGGGCTCGCCGCCCGGCTGTCGGCTCAGGGGACGAGCTGCCTGCGCGTGCAGACCACGCACGCGTTCCATTCCGCGATGATGGAGCCGGCCGCCGCACCGCTCACCGCCCTGGCGTCCGGCATCCAGGCCCGGCCGCCCCGCATCCCCTATCTCTCGAACGTCACCGGCACCTGGATCACCGCCGGGGACCTGGCCGATCCCACCTACTGGGCCCGTCATCTGCAGGGGACCGTGCGCTTCGCCGAGGGGCTCGGCGAGCTGCTGCGGCAGCCCGGACGCGCCTGGATCGAGGTCGGGCCGGGCGGAACGCTCGGCACGCTCGTCCGCCAGCACCCGGGCGCCGCGGCCCGCGAGGCGGATCTGGTCACGGTGCCGACGCTGCGCCGCACCGGCGGCTCGGGCTCCGACCTGGACGATCTGGTCGCCGCCGTGGGCCGGCTGTGGTCCGCCGGGATCGAGATCGACTGGGAGCGCTTCCACGCCGGCGCACGCCGCCGCCGCGTGTCGCTCCCCACCTATGCTTTCGAGCGCCGGCGGTTCTGGATCGATCCGCCGGCCTCTCCCCGCGCCGCCGCGCCCGCCGCGGCCGGCCCCCCCGAGAGCATTCCGGCGGCGCCGGGGCCGGCTCCCGCCGCAGCCGGCGCCGCGCCGGGCACCGATCAGGAACGCGCGGTCGCCGGGGTCTGGGAGGAGCTGTTCGGGATCGCGCCGATCGGCGCCGCCGACAGCTTCTTCGAGCTGGGCGGCCACTCCCTCCTTGCCATCCAGATCATGAGCCGCCTGCGCGCCGTCCTGGGCGTCGATCTGCCGGTGACCGTGCTCTTCGAGAACCCCACGGTGGCCGGGCTGGCCCGGGTGCTCGCCGAGTCGCGCGACACCACTCAGGGGGCGCGGGAGCAGAGCCTGGAGGAGCTCCTCGCCCGGGTCGAGGGGCTCTCGGCGGAAGAGGCCCTGGAGGCTCTCGACCGGCCGGCCGCGGCGCTGGCGCCGCAACCGCCACCCCCGGTGCGTCCGGTCTCCGGCCCCACCGGCGTCGGCGACTGGCCGCTCTCATTCGACCAGGAGCGCCTGCTCCAGCTCCACCTGGACAACCCGGAGCTGGTCTCGTGGAACGTCGACGCCGTGGGCCGCATCGCGGGGCCGCTCGACGCGCCGGAGCTTTTCGCGGCCTTCTCCCTCATCGTCCGCCGCCACGCTGCCTGGCGCGCGGCCTTCCCGGTGGTGGACGGCCGCAGGGTCCAGCGGGTCGCGCCGTCGCTCCCCCCCGACGTCTCGGTCATCGACCTGACCGGCCTGCCGCCGGAGATGCGCGAGCCGGCCGGCCGCCAGGCCCTCTTCGCACGGACGCGGGCCGTCTACGACCTCGAACGCGGCCCGCTGGTGCGCGTCGCGCTCGCCCGCCTCGACGCGAACGAGCACTTCTGCCTGATTGGTGTGCATCACCTGGTCACCGACTGGATCACCTTCCATGTCTGCTGGAGCGAGCTGCTGACGATCTACGAAGCCGTGCGCGACGGACGGCCGGTCTCTCTCCCGCCGCCGCAGGTGCAGTTTCCGGACTTCGTGCTGTGGGAGCGGGAGGTCCTCCAGGGCGCGGAGCTGCAGCGACACGCCGCGTTCTGGCGGCGCACGCTGGACGGGTTCCCGCGGGTCCTCGAGCTGCCGGCCGACCGGCCGCGGCCGGCGGTGCAGAGCCAACGCGGCGGTTTCTGTCTCGTCAGCGCCGGCTCCGAGCGGACCGAACGGCTCCGCGGCCTGGCGCACCGCCAGGAGATGACGATGTTCATGGCTCTCCTGGCGGTGCTCGACGCCCTCCTCCATCGCTTCTCCGGGCGGGAGAAGATCGTGGTCGGCTCGAACAGCGCCAACCGCCCGCGGCCGGAGCTGGAATCCGTCTTCGGCCAGTTTTTGACCCAGGTTCCGTTCGCGGTCGACCTGTCGGGCGATCCGACCTTCCGCGAGCTCCTCGGCCGGGTGCGGAAGACGGCGCTGGCGGCATACGCGCATCAGAATTTCCCGCTCAGCAAGCTGATCGAAGCGCTCGGCCTCGCGCCGGACCCGCGGTACAGCCCGGTCGTCCAGGTGCTCCTGCTGGTCCTCGAAGGGCAGACCACCACGCAGGGCGGCGGCCTGGACTTCCACCCGGTGCCGATGCCCGACGGGAGCTCGCGGTGGGATCTGAACTTCGGCCTCTACGACTATCACGACCGGGGGCTCTACGGGCCCCTGGAGTACAACGCCGACGTCTGGGAGCCGGCGACCATGGACCGCCTGCTCGAGCTGTTCTACCGCCTCATCGACGCGGTCACCGAGGACCCCGACGTCCGGCTGTCGGAGCTCCCGGCCTTCTCCGCGGCGGCGGAGCGCCAGGCCCTCGCGGTCGATCCACCGGTAGGGCCACCGGCCGAGCCGAGCGTCGAGGACCGTCTCGCGGGGCTCGGCCCCGCGCACCGGGCGCTCCTCGACAAGCTCCTCGCCGGACAGGCCGGTGCGGGCCGGTCCATCCCGCCCCTGGTCCCGGTGCCGCGGGCCCCCCACCCGCTGACGGCGCTGCCCCTGTCGTTCGCGCAACAGCGGCTCTGGTTCATCGATCAGCTCGAGCCGGGCAGCCCGCTCTACAACATGCCGGTGGCGCTGCGCGTCGCAGGGCCTCTGGACGGCGCGCTGCTGGCCCGCTGCCTCGGGGAGATCGTGCGCCGCCACGAGACGTTGCGCACGGTCTTCCCGCTGCGGGACGAGACGCCGGTGCAGGTCATTCAGCCGGCCTCCCCGTTCGTGCTTCCCCTGGTGGATCTGTCGGGCCTGCCGAGCCTTTCCGAGTCCAGGGCCCGCGAGGCGACGGCCCTCGGACTGGCCGCCGAAGAGGGCGTCCGCCCGTTCGATCTCGCGCAGGGTCCGCTGCTGCGCGGTTTCCTGCTGCGGCTCGCCCCCTCGGGAGAACACAACGACCACCTCCTCGCGCTGACCATGCACCACATCGTGGGCGACGGCTGGTCGTCGGGCATCCTGATTCACGAGATCCAGGCTCTCTACGCCGCGTTCGCCGCGGGCCGTCCCTCTCCCTTGCCGGAGCTGCCTCTCCAGTACGCGGATTTCGCGGCGTGGCAACGCTCCAGGCTGCAGGGCGAAGCCCTGGAGAGCGAAGTCTCCTTCTGGCGCCGGCAGCTTGCCGGTCTGCCGCCGTACCTGGAGCTGCCCACCGATCGGCCTCGTCCGGCGATCCGGAGCTTCCGGGGCGCGGTCCTGCCGTTCCAGGTTCCCGCCGGGCTCACCCGGCAGGCCCAGGCTCTCGGCCGGCGCGAGGGAGCGACGCTCTTCATGGTGCTGCTCGCCGGATTCCAGGTCCTTCTGGCCCGCTACAGCGGCCAGCCGGTCCTCGCGGTGGGCACCCCGACCGCCGGACGCAACCGGGTGGAGATCGAAGGGCTGATCGGGCTTTTCGTCAACACTCTGGTGCTGCGCGGCGATCTCACCGCCGGCGCGTCGTTCCGCGAGTTGCTCGGCCGGGTCCGCACGACCGTGCTGACCGCCCACGAGCATCAGGACGTGCCGTTCGAGAAGCTGGTCCAGGAGCTGACGCCGGAGAGGAGCCTCACGCACACTCCCCTGTTCCAGGTGATGCTGACGCTGCAGAACTTTCCTTCCGAGGGATTCGCGATCGCGGGTCTGTCGATCGCGCCCGTCCCGCTGGAGGCGGCGTCGGAGAAGTTCGACCTGGAGCTGACCTTCACGGAGGAAGGAGGCGGGCTGACCGCCCGGCTCGATTACGCGGGCGATCTTTTCGATGCCTCCACGATCCGCCGCATGGCCGGCCATCTGATCGCTCTCCTGGAGGGGGCCGCCCAGTCAGGCCAGACAGGCCCCGACCTGCGCGTCCAGGATCTCCCGCTGCTGTCCGCCGGCGAGCGCCACCAGCTTGAGACCGAGTGGAACGATACGGCCGTCCCGTCGTCACCAGAGACGCCAGGAGTGGTCGAGCTTTTCGAGGCGCAGGCGCGCCGCTCGCCCGAGGCCCGGGCCGTCGTGCTCGCCTGGGACGCGGGGGGCGCGGGGGCAGGGTTGACCTACCGCGAGCTCGACCGCCGTGCGAACGATCTGGCCGGGCGCCTGCGCGTCGCGGGCGTCGGGCCGGAGGTACCGGTGGGGCTCTGCGTCGAGCACGGCCCGGAGCTGGTGGTGGGACTCCTGGGGATCCTCAAGTCTGGCGGCGCCTGGCTCCCGCTGGACCCAGCCCATCCACGAGCGCGCCGGGAGCTCCTGCTGGAGGATGCGGCAGTGCCGGTGCTGGTGACCGATGGGACAGAGGCCCCCCTGCACATCGAAATTCTCCGTCCGGCAGGACAGCCATTCGCAGCCCCGGGTTTGCGCTCGGAGCGGGACCTCGCCTATCTGATTTACACCTCCGGCACGACCGGCCGCCCCAAGGCGGTGCAGGTCGAGCACGGCATGCTCGCGGCCACCCTCGCCGCGGCGCAGTCCCGGTTCCGTTTCGGAGCCGACGACCGCATGCCCTGCCTGGCGCTCTCCACGTTCGACATCGTCCTCTTCGAGCTGCTGTCGCCGCTCCTCGCCGGGGGCACCGCGGTGCTCTTCCCCCGGCAGCCGGCGCCGGACATCGAGCTCCTGGTCGACCGCCTGGGGGAGCTGACGTGCCTGCACGCCGTCCCGGCGTTGATGCGGGAGATCGTCGAGGCGCTGCGGCGCCGCGGAGCGGGAGCGCCGGACGTGGCGAAGATGCGCGCCGTCTTCGTCGGCGGCGACGCGGTGCCGGCCGGCCTGCTGGAGGATCTGCGGGCGACCTTCCCGGCCGCACAGGCGTGGGTCCTCTACGGGCCGACCGAGGGGACCATCGTCTGCGCCGCCTGGCCCCTGCCGCCACTGCCGCCACTACCGCCGCGGCCCGCGCCGGCGCGTTCGCTGCTCGGCCGGCCGCTCCCCGGCGCCGTGCTCCACATCTGCGACGGGTCTGGCGATCTGCTGCCGCCGGGGGTCGCCGGCGAGCTGTGGATCGGCGGTCCGGGGGTCACCCGCGGCTATCTGGGCCGGCCGGAGCTGACGGCGGACAAGTACGTCCCCTGCGGTGTCCCATGCGGCGGGGGGCGGCTCTACCGCAGCGGCGACCGCGTGCGGCGCCTGGCCGACGGCACCCTGGAGTTCCTCGGCCGTCTCGACCATCAGGTCAAGGTGCGCGGGGTCCGCATCGAGCCGGGGGAGATCGAGGCCGCTCTGGAGGCGCTCTCCGGCGTCCGCGAGGCCGCGGTGGGGGTGCGCGGGGACACGCCCGAGGGGCGGCGGCTGGTCGCCTGGGTGGCCGGTGACGTCGCGGCCGACTCGTTGCGCCGGTCGTTGCGGGAGCGATTGCCGGACTCCATGGTGCCGGCGCACTTCGTGACGCTCCCGGCGCTGCCCCGGTCACCCAACGGCAAGGTGGACCGCGCCGCCCTGCCCGCCCCGGATGCGGCCCGGCTGGACGCGGCCCGCGAGCATGTGGCGCCGCGCACCCGCGAGGAGGAGATCCTGGCCACGATCTGGGCGCAGGTCTTGGGCCTGTCCAGGGTGGGAATGACCGACAACTTCTTCGAGCTCGGCGGCGACTCGATCCTCTCCATCCAGATCGTCGCCCGGGCGCGCCAGGCGGGCCTGCATCTCACCGTGCGGCAGATGTTCGAGCACCAGACCGTGGCCGGGCTCGCCCTCCAGGCCACGGCCACCTCCGGCGCAACTCTCGCCGAGCAGGGGCCGGTGTCGGGCGAGATCCCTCTCACGCCGGTGCAGCGCTCCTTCTTGGAGCAGGGCTTTGCGGATCTCCACCACTTCAACCTGGCCCTCGTGCTGGAGCCGGGCGAGCCCCTCGTCCTCGCGGCGCTGGAGCGCGCGGTGGCGGCCGTGGTGGAGCATCACGACGCGCTGCGCCTGCGGTTCGGCCGCCAGGACCATCCGGAAGGGGTGGCCGGCTGGCGGCAGGAGAACGCCGCAGCCGAGCCGGTGCCGCCCTTCCTCCGCATCGACCTTTCGAGCCTGCCGGCCGCGCGCTTCCACGAGGCGTTCGAGGGTGCGGCCACCGCTCTCCAGGGCGGCTTCGATCTGGCCGCGGGTCCGCTCACCCGCCTCGCCCTGTGCGAAGCCGGGGCTGTGCTGCCAGGGCTGCTGCTGTGGCTGGCCCACCACCTGGTGGTGGACGGTGTCTCCTGGCGCATCCTGCTCGAAGACCTGGAGGCGGCGTACCGCCAGGCGGCCCGCGGGCTGCGTCCCACGTTGCCGCCCAAGACCACGTCGTTTCAGCAGTGGGCCCGCCGCCTCGCCGCCCACGCCGGCTCGGCGGCGCTCACCCGCGAGTTGGATCACTGGCGCGAAGCGGCCGGGACCCCGGTGCCCCGTCTGCCGGTGGACTTCCCCGGCGGCGGCGAGAACACCGTCGCCCAGGAGGCCTCGGTCACCTTCGAGCTCACCGCGGACGAGACCACGGACCTGCTCCAGACCGTGCCGTCGGTCTACCACAACCGCATCGATGAGGCGCTGTTGAGCGCCCTGGCGCGGGCCCTGGCGGGCTGGACCGGCTCCCCGCGTCTGCGGGTGGACCTCGAGGGGCACGGCCGCGAGCCGGTACCGGGAGATGCCGGCGATGCCGACGATGCCGGAGACATTGACGATCTCGACACCTCGCGCACCGTGGGCTGGCTCACCACCGTGTACCCGGTCGTCCTGGAGGCGGGCGGCGCCGATCCCGGCAATGCCCTGGTGAGCACCAAGGAGCGGCTGCGCGCCGTGCCCGGGCATGGCATCGGCTACGGCCTGCTGCGCGCTGCGGGAGAGATCCCGGCCGCGGCGCCCGCGGCCGAGATCAGCTTCAATTATCTGGGCCGGCTCGACGCCGCCTCCGGCGGGCTGTCTCTGTTCCGCGCGTCCACCGCGTCGGCGGGCCCCGCCCGGAGCCTGCGCGCCCACCGGACGCATCTGCTGGAGATCGGCGGCGTGGTGGCCGGCGGCCGGCTCCAGATCACCCTGGCCTATGGCTCGCGGGTGCACCGGAAGGAGACCGCCGAGCGGCTGGCCGCGGCCTATGCCGGCGCGCTGCTCGAGCTGATCGAGCACTGCCGGAGCAGCGAGGGCGAGGTCTTCACGCCGTCCGACTTCCCCAAGGCCGGGCTCGACGCCCGCACCTTCGGCCAGGTGGCGGCCCTTCTCGACGAATCCGAACCATGAAGAACGTCGAAGACCTCTACCCCCTGACGCCGCTCCAGAAGGGCATGCTGTTCCACACCCTCCTGGCGCCCGAGTCGGCGGTCTATGTCAGCCAGCTCACCTGCACCCTGCCGGCGGACCTCGATCCCGAGCGGTTCCGGCAGGCCTGGGAGACTCTGGTGCGGCGCCATGGAGCGCTGCGCACCGCGTTTCTCTGGGAAGGGCTCGACGAGCCCCTGCAGGCCGTCCGCAAGACGGTCTCCGTCCCCTGGCAGGAGCTGGACTGGCGCGGCCTCCCCGAGGACGGGCAGGAGCGCCGCTTCACAGACCTGTGCCATCGCGAGCGACACACGCCGTTTTCCCTGGCCAGGGCGCCGTTGCTGCGCTTCTCGCTGGTCCATCTCGGCCGGCGGACCGGCTTCGTCTGGACCCTCCACCATCTGCTGCTGGACGGCTGGTCGCTGCCCCTCGTGGTCCGGGAGCTGAGCCTCGTCTACGCGGCGCTCCAGGCGGGCCGGGAGCCGGCGCTGCCGCCGGTCCGGCCGTTCGGCGACTACATCGTCTGGCTGAAGAAGCAGGATCCGGCGCGGGCAGAGGCGTTCTGGCGCCGGGAGCTCGCGGGGTTTTCGGCCCCCAACGCTCTGGGTGTCCTGGGCGCCGACCGCCCGACGAGGGCTCAGGGAGCTTCCGGCTACGCCGAGCACGGGCTCCAGATGTCCCGCGAGGCCACGGCACGCCTCCAGACCCTGGCGTCGCAGCACAAGCTGACCCTGCAGACCGTCACCCTCGGTGCGTGGGGGGTGCTGGTGAGCCGCTACAGCGGCGACGAGGACGTGGTCTTCGGCAACGTGGTTTCGGGCCGTCCTGCGGCCTTGCCGGGCGTCGAAACCATGGTCGGCATGTTCATCAACACCTTGCCGGTCCGAGCGAGGGTGAACGGCGCCGAGCGTCTGGCACCCTGGCTGCAACGCCTCCAGGAGCGCCAGCTCGCCCGTCAGGAATTCGAACAGGCTCCGTTGGCCGAGATCCAGCGCTGGAGCGAGGTTCCGGCCGGCTCGCCGCTGTTTGAGACGCTCTACGTGTTCGAGAACTACCCCAACGCCGGAGCCGGTGGCTCGAACGGCCTGCGGATCGGCGACCTGCGCAGCTTCGAGAGCACCAACTACCCCGTCACCCTCACCCTCACGGCGGCGGACCACGTCTCCTTGCGGTTGGTGTACGACCGCGCCCGTATCGACGAGAATTCGGCCCTGCGCCTGCTCGGGCATCTCGGCAGGTTGCTTGCCTGCATCGGCGAACGGCCGGAGCAGGCTCTCCGGGATCTGTCGTTGCTCTCTGAGGCGGAGCTCCACCAGCTCCGCGCCGAGTGGAATGACACCGCTGTCGCCGACCGCCTGATGGTCCATTCCGAGCGGCGGCTGCTCGCGGCGGCGGACGCCTCCGTCATCGAGATGTTCGAGAGCTGGGCGGACCGGACGCCGGCCACCATCGCCGTTCTCGCGCCGGAGGAGACCTTGACCTACGCCGAGCTCGACCGCCGTGCCAACCAGCTCGCTCACCATCTCCGGGCGCTGGGGGTGACGGTCGACTCCCGCGTGGGGCTGAGCGCCGAGCGTTCCCCCGCGATGATTGTGGGAGTGCTGGGCATCCTCAAGGCCGGTGCGGCCTACGTGCCGCTCGACCCCACCTATCCGCGCGAGCGCCTCGCCTTCATGGTCGAGGACTCGCAGATCCCGGTGCTCCTCACCGAAGAGCACGTGCTCGACGCGCTGCTGGATGCCGGCGAGGCGGAGCGTCTGCCGCACGCCACCACTCCCGACAGTTTGGCCTACGTGATCTACACCTCGGGCTCGACCGGCCGGCCGAAGGGGGCGATGATCCCGCACCGCGGATGGAGCAACCTGGCGGGGGCCCAGCGGCGCCTCTTCGGCCTCGGACCCGGAGATCGCGTGCTGCAGTTCGCCTCGCTCGGCTTCGACGCCTCGGCCTGGGAGATCGCCATGGCGTTCGGTGCCGGGGCCACGCTGGTTCTGGGACCCCGCGAGCGGCGGCTCGCGCGCGAGGAGCTGACGTCCCTTTTGCGGGAGAGCACCGCGGCTCTCCTGCCGCCGACCGTGGTCGCGACCCTGGCGCCGGAGGACCTGCCCGGGTTGGAGATCCTGATCGTGGGCGGCGAGGCCTGCCCCGTGGAGCTGGCACGGCCCTGGGCGGCCGGAAGATGGTTCTGGAACGCCTACGGCCCGACCGAGGTCACGGTCTGTGCGACGCTGAAGCTTTACGGGGGCGAGGATCGCCTGCCGATCGGCCGGCCGATCGAAGGGGCGCAGGCCCATGTGCTGGATGGCCGGGGCAACCCGGTCCCGGTCGGGGTGGCGGGAGAGCTCTGCCTGGGTGGTGCCGGCCTGGCGCGAGGCTACCTGAACCTGCCGGCGCGGACCGCCGAAAGCTTCGTCCCTCACCTGTTCGCCACCCTCCCCGGCGAGAGGCTCTACCGCACGGGCGACCTGGTGCAGCGTCTGCCCGGCGGCGAAATCGAATTCCTCGGCCGTCTCGACCATCAGGTCAAGATCCGCGGCTTCCGCATCGAGCTGGGGGAGATCGAGGCGGCGCTCCTCGCCCACCCCGGAGTCCGGCAGGCGGCGGTCGCCGTGCGGGAGATCGCCGGCAGCCAGGCCCTGGTGGCCTACCTCGCCGGCGAGGAGCCTCGCACGGCCGAGCTGCGCGAGCTCCTGCGGCGGCAACTGCCGGAGCACATGCTCCCGGCCTTCTTCGTCGCGCTCCCGGCGCTGCCGCTCACCACGAACGGCAAGGTGGACCGGAAGGCCCTGCCGGCGCCCCCGCAAGGCTCCGAGCAGAGCTACGTGGCACCGAGGACGCCGGTCGAAGAGGTCCTGGCGGGCATCTGGGCCGAGGTGCTCGGTCTCGAACGGGTCGGGGCCACCGATTCGTTCTTCGAGCTGGGGGGGCACTCGCTGCTGGCGACGCGGGTGACGTCGCGCCTGCGCAAGGCGTTTGGCGTCGAGCTGCCCCTGCGCGACCTCTTCGAGACCGCGATGCTGGCGGAGCTGGCGACGCGGGTGGAGGTGGCGCTGCGGGCCGGTGCAGGCGCGCTCGCTCCGCCGCTGGCCGCCGCCCCGGGGCAGGGTCCTCGGCCCTTGTCCTTCGCGCAGCAGCGGCTCTGGTTCATCGACCGGCTCGAGCCGGGCGGTTCGCTCTACAACATACCGGTGGCCCTGCGCGTCGAAGGGCCTCTGCGCGTCGCGGTGCTGCGCTGCACCTTGAGCGAGATCGTGCGCCGGCATGAGTCCTTGCGCACCGTGTTCGCGGTGTCTGAGGGATGGGAGGGCTCGCCGGTCCAGGTGGTCCAGCCGGCGGCACCGTTCGAGCTGCCGGTGGTGGACCTGTC
>Ga0134124_10000156_pt1 | contig 62987 bp, 60 predicted proteins | sample KB304_FD_96880 | JGI IMG/M metagenome (GOLD analysis project Ga0134124, IMG submission 96880) | Terrestrial soil microbial communities without Nitrogen fertilizer from Kellogg Biological Station, Michigan, USA - KB3-0-4 | ecosystem: Environmental > Terrestrial > Soil > Unclassified ...
ACCGGCGAGACGCCGACCGCACCCGTCTTCATCGACGGCAAGAAGGCGGCCACCTTGCGCGGGCCCACCCTGACCACCGACTTCAAGCAGATGGTCATCGACTACATCGAGCGCCGCTTCGGCGCGGGCGCGAAGCCTCGCGAAATGAGCGCGGCGGAGTGACGTCGAAACATTTTATCGTCGGCTTCGGTATCTTCGTTGCCGCCATCGCGGTCTTCTCCATCTATCTGAGCAGCATCGTCGAGCGCACCGACAGAAGCGTCACCGCCGTTTTGTCGCCCGACAAGAAGATGAAGGCGGTGCGGCTGACGCTCGAAGGCCACGGCCGCAAGCCGTTCTGCATCGACAGCGTCTCGGTGATGCTCTCGGCCTATCCGGATGAGTTTGCGGCGAGCCGCAAGGAATACGAGGTCTACTCCGGTCCTTGCGCCAGATTTGCCGGCGGCGCGGATTCGCCGAAGGTTGAATGGCGCTCGCCGACCGAGCTGCAGATTTCTTATGCGGCCTCGGTTGACGCGAGGCCGTCGCGCCGGTCGACGCGCAAGACCATCGACGTCACCAAGTCGGTGCACATAAATTTTGCACCCGCTCCGTAATTACATCCAACCGCCGCTGCCCTTTGCGCGGTTGGCCACGCTCGCCTCTTCCAGGTCCAATTCGTATTCGATGCGGCGGCGCGCTTCGTCGGTGATCTTGCCGTCGCGCAACAGTCCGTAAATGAACTGCCGTTCGGCTTTTATCAGCTCGCCTTTGATGCGCGCGGTCTCGCGCATGTGCTCGACGCCGTCGGCGAGATTGTCGGGCAGCACCTGCAGCCGGATCTGATTGCGCGTGCGCAAGTGAGCGATGGCTTCCTTCGGCAGGCCGCAGTTGGCGATGATCTTGTCGAGCCGCTCGGTGACGTCTTTAAGCGCCGCTTGCCGCGCCGCCAGTTCCGCCTCGATTTCGCGGCGCTGCTCGGCCTTGGCGTGCTTGCTTAAGCCCAGCCAGCGCACCACCGACGGCAGCATGGAGTCTTGCCCGACCAAGGTCAGCACGATGACGCCGAAGGTGACGAACAGGATCAGCTCGCGATTCGGGAACGGCGCGCCGCTCGCCACCGTGTAGGGAATCGCCAGCGCGACTGCGAGCGAGACGGTGCCGCGCACGCCGGTGAAGGCGAGAAAGAACGCCCATTGCCACGGCGGCGCCGGATCGCGCTTGGCCAGCTTTTTGCTGAGCCAGCGCGGCACATAGATCGCGGGAAACACCCAGACATAGCGCGCGACGACGGCGATCGCCGTGGTCAGCAATGTTGCGACGACGAGGTCGCGGATGGAGAAGACGTGCGTCTGCTCGATCAGCACGCGCGCCTGCAGGCCGGTGAGCAGGAACACAAGGCCCTCGATCAGATAGATGATGAGGTCCCAGAAGAAGATGCCCTGCAGCCGCGTCGCCGACGGGATGAGCAGCGGCCCGTTCCAGCTCACGTAGAGGCCGCAGGCGACGGTGGCGAGCACGCCCGAGCCGCCGAGATGATTCGGCAGCCAGAAGGCGACGTAGGGCGTCATCAGCGACAACGTGATCTCGACGCGCGGGTCGCGCGCCCATTGCCGCAGCCGCAGGCTGATCCAGCCGACGCCGATGCCGTACATGATCTCGCCGACGATGATGAGCGCGAACTGTCCGGCAGCGTTCTGCATCGAGAACGTGCCGGTGCTCACGGCGACGACCGCGAAGCGATAGAGCACCAGCGCGGTGGCGTCGTTGGCAAGCCCTTCGCCTTCGAGCACGACCATGATGCGGCGCGGCAGCCCGAGCTGGCGCGCCAGCGCCAGCGGCGCCACCACGTCGGGCGGCGAGATGATGGCGCCGAGCAGGAAGCCGACGCCCCAATCGAAACCGAGTCCGTAATGCAGTGCGGCGGCGACCGCGCAGGTGGTGAACACGACGCAGCCGAAGGCGAGCAGCGCGATCGGCCGCAGGTTGAACTTGAATTCGCGCCAGCTCATGGCGACGCCGGCCGAATAGATCAGCGGCGGCAGCACGATCAGTAGCACCAGTTCGGGCGCCAGCGCGATGCGCGGCAGGCCGGGAATGACCGCCATGGCGAGACCGGCGATGACCAAGAGGATCGAGGGCGCGACGTTCAGTCGCTTGGCGGCGACCGCGACCGCGGCCAGCACGGCGACCATGAACAGCACTGTCTGCGCGCCCGCGTTAACGTGCTCCATTGCGCATCAGCCCGGCTTGATGAGGTTGGACACAATGTTCACGGTCAGCGCCAGCACCGACAGATTGAGGAAGAACGAGAACACGCCGTGCAGCGTGGCCACGCGGCGGATCACCTTGCTGGTGATCGCCACGTCCGACACCTGTGAGGTCATGGCGATGACGAAGGAGAAGTATAGGAAGTCCCAATAGTCCGGCGCGGCGCGTCCGGGAAAGTTCAAGCCGCCGACCTGGGCATCGCTGCGCTCGCCGTAATATTCGTGCGCGTAATGCAGCGCATAGATGGTGTGCACGAACAGCCAGGACAGCACGATGGTGCCCATGCCGAGCGCGAGCCTGCCCCAGCCTTCGCCGCTTTGCGCGCTGCCGAGCTCGGCGATGATGGCGGCGATGCTGGCGATCACCGCGCAGGCCGAGAGCAGCAGCAGCGCCAGCGCGCCTTCGTCCTGCACCGAGGCGCGGCGGCGAATCTCGGCGACGTCCGAATGCAACATCATCCAGGTGCTGAGCACGAGGTAGAGGAAAATGCCGGTGTCCCAGCCTGCGAGAAGCTTGGTCGGCAGCGCCCAGGTCGTGGCGAACGATGCCAGGGCGACGGCGACACCGATGGCGATCGAGATCAGCAGCCGCGCATGCAGCCGCGCTAAGCGCACCGTCATCAGGGACGGGGGCGGCTTGCGGGCCATCGTCAGTTGCGCCGTTCGGCGACGAAGCGGGCGGCGGCGCGCAACGTGGCGGCCTTCGGCCCGAAGGGAGCAAGGGCAGCATCGGCTTCCGCGACCAGCTCCTTGAGTCGTGCGCGCGCGCCGTCGATGCCGAGCGTGGAGACCAGCGTGCCTTTGCCGGCAGCGGCATCCTTATGTGCGGCCTTGCCGAGCGTCGCCGTGTCGCTCACCACGTCGAGCAGGTCGTCAGCGATCTGGAATGCCTGGCCGATGATGCGGCCGTAACGGTCGACACTGTCGAGAGCGGCGGCGTCCGCCTTGCCGAGGATGGCGCCGGCGCGGCAGGCGAACTTGATCAGCGCGCCGGTCTTCATCGCCTGCAGCGTCATGATCTCTTTTTCGCTCAGCGTCCGTTTGGCGTCGAAGCGTCCTTCGGCGGCGAGATCGAGCATCTGGCCGCCGACCATGCCGCCCAAGCCCGACGCGCGCGCGAGATCGAGCGTCAGCGCCACGCGTACGTTGGCGTCGGCGTGCACTTCGGCGCGCGCCATGATGTCGAAGGCGAGCGTGAGCAGCGCGTCGCCGGCGAGAATAGCGGTGGCGTCGTCATAGGCCTTGTGCACGGTCGGACGGCCGCGCCGCAGGTCGTCATTGTCCATCGCCGGCAGGTCGTCATGCACCAGCGAGTAGCAGTGCACGCATTCAAGCGCGGCCCCCGCGAGCAGCGCGCCTTTCCGCGGCACGTCGAACAACGCCGCGCTCTCCACCACAAGGAACGGGCGCAGGCGCTTGCCGCCGCCGAGCACGGCGTGGCGCATGGCGTCCATCAGCCGCTGCGGCCGCGCGGTTTCGCCATCGAGCGGCGCTGCGTCGAGCAGGGTCGTGAGCAGAGCCTCGGCGTCGTCGGCGACGGCCGTGAGGCGGCGGGTAAAATCGTCAAGAGGAGCGTTCATGTGGCATTCTTGCCTTAGCAGCGTACCGACCGCAATTCGGCCGGGCGGGATGGGTTAAGGTCCGACAATGTACCGCGAAGAGCATCGTTCCGGACAAAGGCTGACCGTCGGCAGCATTCTTGGCCTGCCGCGCGTGCCGCGGCCGCTGCGGCTCGTCCTCTTCGTCCTTTTGGTCCTGCTGCTGCTGCCCTATCTGCTGACGCTGCTCTACGCGGTGGTCAATCCGGTCTCCACCGTCATGCTGTGGCGCCAGCTCAGCGGTCAGCGGGTTGAGCGGCGCTACGTGCCGCTGGCGCGCATCGCACCGGCACTGCCGCTCGCCGTGATCGTTGCCGAGGACGGGCGTTTCTGCAGCCACCATGGCGTCGATTTCCGCGGTCTGCGCGAGGCCTTTGCCGACGCCGACGACCTCGACGACATGCGCGGCGGCTCGACCATCACCCAGCAGGTCGCCAAGAACTTGTTCCTCTGGCCCGGCCGCAGCTACGTGCGCAAGGCGTTGGAATTCCCGCTGGCGCTGTGGATCAACCTGGTGCTGAGCAAGCGGCGGGTCATGGAGATCTACCTCAACATCGCCGAATGGGGCCCGAACGGGGAGTTCGGCATCGAGGCGGGCAGCCGGCGCGCCTTCGGCCGCCCGGCGCAGGCGCTCGACCGCACCCAGGCAGCGATCATGGCGGCAGCGCTGCCCAATCCGGTCACCCGCGACCCGCGCGCGGCAGGACCGGGCCTAAGGCGGCTCGCCGGCCTCTACGTGGTCCGCTCGGCCAGCGCGCCGCAGGCGGCGGCCTGCCTGAAGCCTTAATTTGGGGCACTAGCCTTGCCGGGTGGCATCCTCTATAAGCCCGGCTTCAAACGACATCTGCGATCTTTTAGGAGTTCCTTCCCATGGCTGTGCCGAAAAGAAAAACCTCGCCGTCGCGCCGCGGCATGCGCCGCTCGGCCGACGCGCTCAAGCGGCCGAGCTATGTCGAGGACAAGGACTCGGGCGAACTGCGCCGTCCGCACCACATCGACCTGAAGACCGGCATGTACAAAGGCCGCCAGGTTCTCAAGGTGAAGAGCGAGGCGTAACGGACTTTCATGCGCAGGGCGGGGTCATCCATGTCGCTGGTCGGCTTCCCCCTGCTGCTGATTCCGTTCGCCATCTACAACATCGTTGCCTTCCTGATGCCGGGCGTCGACTGGACGCACACGCTCACCACAGTGCACATGGTGTCGGGCGGCGATTGGACCATGTCGACCGGCGAGATGCTGGTAACGCTCGCCATCCTGCTGCTCACCGGCGAAGTGCTGAAGTCGACGCGTATCGGCATCCGTACCGTGCTCGATCACGGGCTGTCGTTTGTGCTGTTTCTCGGCATGCTCATCGAGTTCCTGCTGGTGCAGCGCGCCGCCAGCGGCACGTTCTTCCTGCTCCTGGTGATCAGCTTTGTCGATGTACTCGGCGGCTTCGCCGTCACGCTGCGCTCGGCGCAGCGCGACCTGACGGTCGAGGGCATCGAGCACGTCGCGTCGCCCTAATTTCCCTTCCGCGAAGAATCCGCCATGTCCCGAGATTTCCAACTGCCCGGCCGCTCGCCGGTGATCGCCTGCGAAGGCATGGCGGCGACCTCGCACCCGCTCGCCACTCTGGCGGCGGTCGATATCCTGCGCGCCGGCGGCACGGCCGCGGACGCCGCGGTAGCCGCGGTCGCGACGCTCTGCGTGGTCGAGCCGCACATGACCGGCATCGGCGGCGACTGCTACGCGTTGGTCTCGCAGCCGGACAAGCCGGTGTGGGGCTACAACGGCTCCGGCCGCGCCGGCGCCAAGGCCTCCTATGAGGCGCTGCGCGCGCAGGGCTTGAAGGAAATCGGCACCTCGATCCATTCGGTCACGGTGCCGGGCGCCATCGATGCCTGGGAGGCGATCCTCAAGACGCATGGCCGTCTCGGCTTCGACCGCGTGCTCGCGCGCGCGATCCATTACGCCGAGAATGGATTTCCGGTGGCGCCGCGCGTCGCCTGGGACTGGACCCGCCACGTCGGCAAGCTGAAGGCCGATCCGGGCGCTTCAAAACATTATCTGTTCAACGGCACCTCGCCGCGCGAAGGCGACGTCATCCGACTGCCGGCCTTGGGAGCCACGCTGAAGACCATCGCCGCCAAAGGCGCGAAAGGCTTCTACGACGGCGAAATCGGCGCCGACATGGCGCAGACGGTGGCCGCGCGCGGCTCGTTCCTCACCGCTGAGGATTTCGCCAAGCATCGCGGCGAGGCGGTGACGCCGATCTCGACCAATTATCGCGGCCTCGACCTCGTCGAGATTCCGCCGAACGGGCAGGGCATCACCGCGCTGGTGATGCTCAACATCCTAGAGAACTTCGATCTCAAGGCGCTCGATCCGATCGGTCCCGAACGATTCCATCTGGTGCTGGAGGCGGCACGCATCGGTTACGCCGTGCGCGACACGCACCTCGCCGACGCGCCCTCGATGCGCACGCCGGTCGCGGATTTGACTGACAAGGCTTGGGGCAAGAAGTTGGCCTCCCTGATCGACATGAACAAGCGCGCCAAGCTGCCGCCCAATCCGTCGCCGGGCGCGAACACCGTCTATCTCACCGTGGTCGACCGCGATCGCATGGCGGTGTCGTTTATCAACTCGCTGTTCTCGAGCTTCGGCACCGGCATCTGCACCGAGAAGTCCGGCATCCTGCTCACCAACCGCGGCGCCTGCTTCACGCTGGAGCCGGATCATCCGAACACCTTCGGTCCGGACAAGCGGCCGATGCACACGATCATCCCGGCGCTCGGCATGCGCAACGGCCGCTGCGACATGAGCTTCGGCGTGATGGGCGCGCACTATCAGCCGATGGGGCACGTGCAGATCGTCAACAACATGCTCGACTACGGCATGGATGTGCAGCAGGCGATCGATTGCCCGCGTTTTTTCTATGAAGGCGAGCAGACCATCGTGGAGACCGGCACCCCGGCCAAGACCATCGAGGGCTTGAAGGCGCGCGGGCACACCGTCGTCATCGCCGACCAGCCTTGGGGCGGCGCGCAGACTATCAAGATCGATTGGGATCGCGGCGTGCTGATCGCCGGCTCGGAGCCGCGCAAGGATGGCTGCGCGCTCGGTTATTGAGGCGTCCGCAGCCCTGGACGCTTGCTAGGCGGCGACCTTCGCCAGGAAGCGCTCAACCTGGGCTTCGAGGTTGAGCACCGATCTTTCAACGCTCTCCGACGCATTCAGGACGATCTCGGCTGAGCCGCGGGCCTCGGCCGTGGCGCCCGCCACTTGGCTGAGAACGTCGGAGACGATGCTCGTTCCGCGCGCGGCGCTGGAAATATTCTGTGAGATTTCCTCGGTCGCCTTGCTTTGTCCGGCAACCGAGGAAAATACGATGTTTGCGTTGGTGTTGATCTCGCGCATCCGCCCGGCGATCCGCTGAATGGTCGACACGGCGCTGGTCGTCGAATTCTGCACATCCTGGATGTGCTTGGCGATGTCTTCGGTCGCCGCCGCGGTCTGAACCGCGAGCGACTTGACCTCCGAAGCCACGACGGAAAATCCGCGACCTGCCGCTCCAGCCCGCGCAGCTTCGATCGTGGCATTGAGCGCGAGCAAATTGGTCTGCGCCGCTATCGCGCGGATGAGCTTGACGACGTTGCCGATCTCGTTGGCGCCGTTCGAAAGCGCGACGATCTCACTGTCCGTTAGATCGGCATCGTCGGCGGCAACCCCGACGATCTGCGTGGTTTCGTTGAGCTGGCCGGTGATGTCCTCAATCGAACGTGACAGTTCATTCGCGGCCGCCGCCACCGCGCTGACATTGGCGGCCGCTTCTTCAAAGGCGGAAACGGCTTTGCCGGCCTGCTCGGATGTCTGCTCGGAATTCTGCAGCAGCGAGTGAGCCGTACCTCGCATCGCAATCACGCTGTCTTTGACGCTGCTGATGAGAGCGGCGGCATATGGCCGGAATTCTGCAATGGCCGCGTCGATGAGCTCGCGACGCTTCTGCTCGTTCTGCATCGAGTTGCGTTCGCGCTCGATCTCCGTCCGGTCGGTGATGTCCTCGTGGGTCGAGACCCATCCGCCGTCCGGCCTGGCGACGTTGGTGGCCGATATCCTGCGTCCGGCCGGCGTTTCAAACACATGTTTGAATACCTTGCCGGATTCGGTGGAGGCTATCGCCTTGCGCGCGTAAGCAATGGGGTCTTCATCCAACGTGCCGCTTTCCAAGCGGCGCTGCAAAAGATCCTCCAGCGTGCAACCGCGCTGTATTTTTCCTTCCAGCGCATACATTTCGACGTAATGGCTGTTCCAAAGCACAAGTTTTCCGTGCTTGTCGAACATTACGAGGCCTTGCGACATATGATCGATGGCATCGTTGAGCAGCGAGAGCTGCTCTTTCGACGTGCGATCGGCGAATGCTCCGACCAGGCAGACGCCGAGCACGCCGATGGCGACGCTGGCGATGACCGCGGCCAATGAAGCCGGCGAAACGGAAAGCCCGCCAAATCCGCGGGTCGGGTCCGGAATGACGCCGACGGCGCCCATTGCCGTAAAGTGATGCGACACGATCGCCAGAGTCAGCAGCAGCGCGGATGCCACAAACCGCGTCAGCCCATCGTTTTCGGCGACCCTCATCGCGGCAACGCCTAAAGCCATTCCAATCACGATCGAGGCAGCGACCAGATCCCACGACCACGCGATGTGGCCCGGCATCTCGACGGCCGACATGCCGAGATAGTGCATGCTCGCGACGCCGGCGCCGATCACGCTGCCTGCGATGATGCTGCGTAGATTGGACGGCGCGTAGACGGCGGCCGCGAAGCCGAAACCGGTGACGCAAATCGCGATGGCGAGCGACAACAGCGTGACCGGCACGTTGTAGGCGATCGGGACGCCCGGCGTATAGGCGAGCATCGCGATGAAATGCGTTGCCCAAATTCCGCAGCCGGTTGCCCCGCTGGCGCCGACGAGCCACGTCAGTCTGGCGCCTCTCGAACTCGCTCGCGCGCGCTTAAACAGCGCGATGGCGGCAAAGCTCGCGACGACGCAAACGACGCCCGCGAGCACGACGAGCCGAAGGTCGTGCTCGTTCGTAAGACACGAAAATATTTGGAACATCGGCTCTCCCAAACCCTAAGTGTATTATTGGAAGGCCGGATTATTGATCCGTTAACGATGCGCTTTGCGCGGTCGTAAATTTCACCAGATGGAACTTTGGCGATGCGACCACGCGATACGTGGGTGAGTGGCTGAAAGGCCGATTATTTCGCCAGCTTCGCAGTTGCGCGATAGGCGGCGATGGCGTCGGCCGGCTCGGCGCGCCGGCGCTCACGCGTCTGCGGCGCCTGCTCCTTGGTCGCGATCAGGTGCGCGAGAAAGACGACATCGCGATAGACGGTCGATTGGCTCGGCGCCGCGGCCGGCGTCAGCGCGACGAGGGCGCGGCATTCGACGGCAGCAACGGGCTCTTCGCGGCGCGGGGTTCGCAGACCCTTTTGCCGAGACGCCAGTGAAATGACTTCGCCGATCTGCATCGCGCTTGTCTCAGTTCGGGACAAGGAGCCCAGGTCGGGCCTATATCCGCCTTCTGAATGGCAAGCGCCGTGCCGTTCGGTTAGTTGTGGTTAACTACGACGTGAACGGCGACTTTTTCTAATTCTTTATAGATTCTTCCTAGATTGGCGGAGCTTTCCATTCGAAAACACAACGCCGTCCAAGGCGTGCCGTTCCAAAAAGGGACCTGGGGTGACTCATTTCGATCAACCGTCCGGTCCGAACGCAGCCGAGATTTTGCGTGTGGTCGGCGAAGCCGCATATGAATGGCGCGCCGAGGGCGACGCGTTGACGTGGAGCGCAAATGCCGCGGATGTGCTCGGCGATGTTGCCTCGCCGTCGACGGGCCAGGCTTACGCGCAGCGTCTCGCCGCCGAGCCAGGACAAAGCCGTGCCGAACTGATGGTTAAAGCCGGCCGCGATACCGGCGAGGGTGTGTCTTATCAGTTCAACTACGCGCTCAAGCGCGGCGAGACCACGCGATGGCTGGAAGAAACCGGCCGCTGGTTTGCCGGCGCGGACGGCAAGCCGGCGCGCGCGGTCGGCGTGGTGCGAGACATGACCGTCCGTCATGAACGCGAGCGCAAGCTGCTGGAACTGGCGCGCTTCGACTCGCTCACCGGCGAGCTCAACCGGGCGGCGCTGCTGGAGACCCTCGGCGGCGTGCTCGACGAGGCGGTGCGTTTCCGCGGCTCCTGCGGCTTCCTGACGGTCGCCATCGATCACCTGGGCCGGCTCAACGAAGCTTACGGCTTCGAGACCACCGACGAGGTCATTGTCCAGGTGGCCAAGCGCATCCGCGCCCGCCTGCGCGGCAAGGATCATTTCGGCCGTCTATCGGGCAATAAATTCGGCGTGGTGCTGACGACCTGCACGCCGGACGAACTCGGCATCGCGGCCGAGCGCCTGCTCGCCGGCGTGCGCGACGATCCCATCACCATCGGCAACGGCGGCAACGTCGCCGTCACGGTCACGATCGGCGGCGTCACCGCGCCCCGCCACGCCCGCACGGTGCCGGAAATCCTCAGCCGCACGCAGGACGCGCTGCATGTCGCGCGCCACCAGCGGCACGGTTCGTTCGTCGCCTATAAGCCAAGCGTCGAACGCGACGCGTTGCGGCGTGAGAGCCTGCGCGCCACCGACGAGATCGTGGCGGCGCTCAACGACCGCCGCATCGGCTTGGCCTTCGAGCCAGTGGTGGACGCGAAGAGCCGCCGCATCGCCTTCTACGAATCCTTGATGCGGATCGACCGCAGCGACGGCAGCATGGCGCAGGCCAACGAGATCGTGCCGGTGGCGGAGCGGCTCGGCCTTGTCCGCATGCTCGATCACCGCGTGCTGGAGTTGGTGGTCGGCGAACTCGCGGCCGCGCCAAGTCTGGTCGCGAGCGTCAACGTCTCGCCGGCATCGACCGTCGATCCGGACTGGTGGAATGGGCTGGGCGCGCTGCTGCGCGCCGACCAGAGCGTGGCCGAGCGGCTGATCGTCGAAATCACCGAAACCGCAGCAATCCAGAACATCGACGAAGCCTGCAGCTTCGTCACGCGGGTGAAGGACCTCGGCTGCCGCATCGCCATCGACGACTTCGGCGCCGGTCACACCTCGTTCCGCAACCTGCGCCGGCTCGGCGTCGACATCGTGAAGATCGACGGCGCCTTTGTGCAGAACCTCACGACCTCGAGCGACGACCGCGCCTTCGTGCAGACGCTGATCGATCTGGCGCATCGGCTCGGCCTGAAGACCGTGGCGGAATGGGTGCAGGACGAAGAGGCGGCCGCGCTGGTCGCGGGCTGGGGCTGCGATTTCCTGCAGGGCGCGCTGATTGGACTGGCCGCGCGCGAGCGGCCGTGGGTCGCCACGAACGATAAGGCGGCGCGCGCTTGAGCCGCGGCTAGTCCTTGCCGCCGAGCTTATCGAGACGCTTCTGCATCTCTTCCATCTGGCGCTTGAGTTCGTCCATCTCGCTGCCGCCGCCGGCGGGCTGCGGCTTGTCGCCAGAAGACTTCGCCGGCTTGGCGAAGGGCGCGAACATGGCGAAGGTCTTCTCGAACATCTCCATGTTGCGGCGAACCTGATCTTCCAGCGGGGCGAAGCCGACGCCGCCGAAGGCCTGCGCCATCTGCTCGCGGAATTTGTCCTGCTGGCTGGTCAGCGACTGCATCGATTGTTCAAGGTAGCGCGGCACCAGCATCTGCATGCTGTCGCCGTAGAAACGGATCAGTTGGCGCAGGAAGGTAATGGGCAGAAGGCTTTGGCCTTCCTTGTTTTCCTGCTCAAAGATGATCTGCGCCAGCACCGAGCGGGTGATGTCCTCGCCGGTCTTGGCGTCATAGACCACGAAATCCTCGCCGCTCTTCACCATGACGGCGAGGTCTTCCAAGGTCACATACGTCGATGTGCCGGTGTTGTAGAGACGCCGGTTCGCGTATTTCTTGATGGTGACCGGTTCTTTTTCTTCCGCCATGTGACCACTTTCCCCTGCCCAACGCTTGAGCATAACCACTTTCCCGCCATGGCGGCCACCGTTTTGTGGCGGCGCGGCAGATTTTATAGGGCGCTGCGGGAGGACTTGAGAAATGTCAAAAAAGGTCCAATTGATAGGGCTATCCTGCAATTCTCAGCGATTGACATCGTCGGTCGGCTGGTCTGAGGATGCGGCAACGCCACAATGGCGGCCCTCCCGCGCGGCACCGCACGCGCGCTACCCCAGGAGCTTTGGATGAAAGACGACATCGTCATCGTAAGTGCCGCCCGCACCGCCGTAGGCGCCTTCAATGGTGCCTTCGCCAATTTGCCGGCCCATGAACTGGGCAAGGTGGCGATCCAGGAGGCGCTCAAGCGCGCAGGCGTCGAGGCTGGCCGCGTCAGCGAAGTCATCATGGGGCAGATCCTGACCGCCGGTCAGGGGCAGAACCCGGCCCGCCAGGCGTCGATTTCCGCCGGCATCCCTGTCGAAACCCCAGCCTGGGGCGTGAACCAGCTCTGCGGTTCCGGCCTGCGTTCGGTCGCCCTCGGCTATCAGGCCATCCTCAACGGCGACAGCGACATCGTCGTCGCCGGCGGCCAGGAATCGATGAGCATGGCGCCACACTGCCAGCATCTGCGCAACGGCGTGAAGATGGGCTCGTTCGAGCTGGTCGACACGATGATCAAGGACGGCCTGTGGGACGCTTTCAACGGCTACCACATGGGCACGACCGCCGAGAACGTCGCCAAGCAGTGGCAGATCACCCGCCAGCAGCAGGACGAATTCGCCGTCGGCTCGCAGAACAAGGCGGAAGCGGCGATGAAAGCCGGCAAGTTCAAGGATGAGATCGCGCCGGTCACCATCAAGTCGCGCAAGGGCGATATCGTCGTCGATACCGACGAGTATCCGAAGGCGGGCGTCACGATCGAAGGCATTGGCAAGCTGCGCCCGGCCTTCGACAAGGAAGGCACCGTGACGGCTGCCAACGCCTCCGGCATCAATGACGGCGCCGCCGCCGTCGTGCTGATGAAGGCGAGCGAAGCCGCCAAGCTCGGCAAGACGCCACTGGCGCGCATCGTGTCGTGGGCGCAGGCCGGCGTCGACCCGTCGATCATGGGCACCGGCCCGATCCCGGCGTCGCGCAGCGCGCTGAAGAAGGCCGGCTGGAACCACCAGGACCTCGACCTGGTGGAAGCCAACGAGGCCTTCGCCGCGCAGGCCTGTGCGGTCAACAAGGACCTCGGCTGGGATACCTCGAAGGTCAACGTCAACGGCGGCGCCATCGCCATCGGCCATCCGATCGGCGCATCCGGCACGCGCGTGCTGGTGACGCTGCTGTACGAAATGCAGAAGCGCAACGCGAAGAAAGGCCTCGCCACCCTGTGCATCGGTGGCGGTATGGGAATCGCGCTGTGCGTCGAACGGTAGTCGACTGCTGAAATCGTTCGCAGCGCACAATAATCAATAAGATGGCCGGCCTTGTGCCGGCCATCAACGTCTTTAAGCTCATAGCGACCTGACGAGGCCGCCATCCGGCTTCGGCAAAACGATACGACCTGGGAGGAAGTTTTATGTCACGCGTTGCGTTGGTCACCGGCGGTACTCGCGGCATTGGCGCTTCGATCGCAAAAGCGCTCAAAGCAGCCGGCTACAAGGTCGCCGCCAATTATGGCGGCAACGATGAAGCCGCGCAGAAGTTCAAGAGTGAGACCGGCATTCCGGTGTTCAAGTGGGACGTTTCCTCCTACGAGGCTTGCGGCGAGGGCATCAAGAAGGTCGAGAGTGAGCTCGGCCCGATCGAGGTGCTGGTCAATAACGCCGGCATCACGCGCGACGCGCCGTTTCATCGCCTGACGCTCGATCAGTGGACCGCGGTGATCAACACCAACCTCGGCTCGCTGTTCAACATGTCGCGGCAGGTGTGGGAGGGCATGCGCGGCCGCAAGTTCGGGCGCATCGTCAACATCTCCTCGATCAACGGGCAGAAGGGCCAGTTCGGCCAGACCAACTATTCGGCGGCGAAGGCGGGCGAGCTCGGCTTCACCAAGGCGCTGGCGCAGGAAGGCGCGCGCGCCGGCATCACCGTCAACGCCATCTGCCCGGGCTACATCAATACCGAGATGGTGCAGGCCGTGCCGAAGGACGTGCTGGAGAAGAGCATCCTGCCGCTGATCCCGATCGGCCGCCTCGGCGAGCCGGAAGAGATCGCGCGCTGCGTGGTGTTCCTGGTGGCGGACGACGCCGGCTTGATCACCGGCTCGACGCTCACCGCCAACGGCGGGCAGTATTTCGTCTAGCCATTCCGGTCAACGCCTATGATGCGGCTCGTCGCGATCGTCATGCTGGCTCTGCTGACGATCGCTCAGGCGGCGGAGATTCAGCGCTGGCGCGGCACCTATGGCGGACCGGCCGAAGCCAGCGCGGTTGTCGCCAATGATGCCGCGCAATGGCGTGCGCTGTTTGCCAAGCTGCGCGCAGAGAACGTTCCGCCGTTCGACGAGAAGCGCCACGTTGGCATCGGGCTATTTCTTGGCGAGCGCCGCACCGGCGGCTACGGCATCCGTATCGTGTCCGCTGGCCCGCGCGACGGCCGCTTCGTGATCGAGGCGGAGGCGACGGCGCCGGGGCCGGGCATGCCGGTTACTCAGGCTTTCACCCAGCCCTGGCTGGTAATGTTGATCGACAGGCCTGAACTGCCGGTCGTGGTCGAGCGGCGGTTTTAGCGAGCATGCGTCTTGGATTGCTACGCGGTCGTCGCTATGGCCGAGAGCCCTTCGCGATAAGTCGGGTAAAGGAGCGCGACGCCAAGCTCTGATGTGAGTTTGGCGTTCCGCACGCGTTTCACGTCGGTGTAGAAGCTCGCCGCAAAGGCGCTCATCGTCTTCTTCGCCTCGTCAAACGAAATCTCCGGCGGCGGTTCGACACCGAGCAGCCGGGCCGCGTAGACGATTGGATCGCCGGCCGGCGTCGGCTCGTTATCGGTGACGTTGAAAATGCCTTGGGCGCGGCGCGCGAAGGCCGCTTCGATCGCCTGCGCCACGTCGGCCACGTGGATGCGGTTGAACACCTGGCCAGGCTTGGCGATGCGCCGCGCGCTGCCGCGCTTGACGTTGTCGAGCGCGCTGCGGCCGGGACCGTAGATGCCCGCAAGGCGCAGAATGGCGACCGGCGCCTTCATGCGCTGTCCGAGCGCCTGCCAGTCCTGCTCGGCGGCGAGCCGATAGGCGTTGTGATCTTTCATGGGACGGCACGCGCTCGCCTCATCGACCCAGGCGCCGTCGTGGTTGCCGTAGACGCCGACCGACGACAGATAGACGATCGACTTGAGCGGCGCCCTTGCGAGCGCATCGCCGCAGGCCTTCAGCACCGGATCGCCGGACGCGTCCGGCGGCACCGACGTCAGCACGGCATCGCTCTGCGCAATGGCCGCATTCAGTTCAGGTGAAGCCAACGTGCCGTCGAAGGGGATCGCGGTAAAGCCTGGCCGCGCCTCGGCGTTCAAACTCGCCGCCCGCGCGGCATCCGTGGTCGTGGCGACGATGCGCTCGAAGCCGCTTCCGTGTTCGTTCAGCCACTGCTGCGCGGAATAGCCGAGACCGAAACAGATGAGTATCTTCATCGCGCGATCAACCGTTCAGCCACCAGATTGCGGCGTTGAGCAGGCTGGCATAGGAGACCCAGGCCAGCAGCGGGACCAGACACCACGCGGCGATTTTGTCGACGCGGGCGAAACTCACGATACTCGCGGCGATCAGAGCAAGCTGCGGAACGATGTCGATCAGTCCCAGCAATGGACTGTGCGCCCAGAAGAACAGCCACGACCAGGCGGCATTGAGCGCGAGTTGCGCGAAGAAGTATGCGAGCGCCATTGGGCGGCCCGGCGTGCCCGGCGGCAAGCGCAGGATGCGCCACAGCGCGAAGGCCATCAGCAGATACAGCGTCGTCCACACCGGGCCGAACACCCAGTTCGGCGGGTTGAAGCCCGGCTTGGTCAGGCCTGCATACCAAGGCGTCAGGTTCGGAAAGGTTGCGATCTGTCCGAGAATGGACACCACGGCCACGAGCGCGAGCGCACAGATCGCGCTGACAATGGTGCGTTTCCGGGAACGCTCAGTCAAAACTGCCATGCGCTCAACGCCGGCGCGCCGCTTTGCGGCTTTTCGATTTTGCCGGTGCGCGCTTGGCAGCCTTCGCAGAAGGCTTCTTCCAGGTGCCTTCGGCCTTGTCGAGCCGCACGCTCCAGTATTCCCAGGCGCGCGCGACAGGGCCCGGCTTCAGATTGTATTCGCCGGCAAGCTGCGTTTCGGCCGGATTGAGCGGGGAGACGTGGCCGAGATTATGCGCCTCGATCTGCAGCGCTGCGTTGCGCGCGGTGTAGATGGTGCGGAATACCAGCTCTTCGAGCGTGGCGCCGGCGACGGTGGCGCCGTGCCGCCGCATCAGCACAATCCAGTGCGGCCCGAGCGCGCGGGCCAGCGATGCGCCTTCCTCCGGCTTGGCCACGATCAGCGTGGTGTCGCCGAAATCGTCGCGCGCGTCCCAGAACGGCACCTTCGGTCCGAGCGTGGCGCCGAGATGAAAGACGGGCTTGAGCTCCATGCCGGAAATACAGAACGGCAGGATGGACGACGCGTGATGATGGCAGACCGCATTGACGTCCGGCCGCGCCTTGTAGATTTCGCCATGGATCACGCGCTCGCCATAGAGCCGCGCTTCGATCGGCTTGACGATCTGCGAGTCGAGCGTGAATTCCTGGATGTCGTCAGGCTGCACCAGTTCCGGCCCGCGCGAGCGCGACATCAGGTAGCGGTTCGGATCGGTCGGATGCCGCATGGTGACGTGGCCGAAGGCATCGAGCACGCCTTCATTGGCGATCATGCGGTTGGCGCGCGCGAGCACCTCGCGGGCCTGGTCAAGTTTTGTAGACACGGATGTTTCCTCTCTTTCGGATAACTATCGCGGTTGCCAGTCTTTCGGCGCCAGCTCGAAACCTGCGAAGGAAAAGCCGGGCGCCACCGTGCAGCCGCACAGCGTCCAGTCGCCAAATGTTTCCGCCGCCTGCCAGGCGCGCGCCGGCACGGTGACCTGCGGGACTTCGTCCGCGTGCACGTCGGCGCCAAGCCGCACGATCTCTTCCTTCGATCCGTCGACAATCGACAGCTTGAGCGGCGCGCCGCCGTAGTAGTGCCAGATCTCGACCGCGTCGATGCGGTGCCAGTGCGAGCGCTCGCCGCGCGCCAGCAGGAACAGGATGGCGGTCGAGGCGGCGCGGCCCTGGATCGTGCGCGGATCGCGGAAGGTCTCGCGATAGTGGCCGCCTTCCGGATGCGGCTTGAGGTCGAGCGCGCGGATCATCTCGGCGGCGGTGGGCATTAGAACTTGTTCTTGCGTGCCCTGATCTCGGCGAACACCTCGGCCGCCGGTTTGCCCGCCATGCCGATGCCGGCTGCGACTTCGGCCACGTCGGCGCGCAAGAACGGGTTGGTGTGCTTCTCATCGCCGATGGTGGTCGGGATGGTCGGCAGGCCCTTGGCGATCTCGCGCTTGGCTTCGATCTCCCGGTCGGCCAGGGCTTCGTTGTCCGGCTCGATGGTGCGCGCGAACTTGATGTTGGCGAGCGTGTATTCGTGGCCGCAATAGAAGTCGGTGTTGTCCGGGAGATCGCGCAATTTCATCAGCGAACGCCACATCTGTTCGGGCGTGCCCTCGATGACGCGGCCGCAGCCGATGGAAAACAGCGTGTCGCCGACGAAGGCGAGATTGTCGGCGTGGAACCAGTAGGCGATGTGGCCTAGCGTGTGGCCGGGCGTTTCGATGACGTTGGCCTTGAGCTGGCCGACCTTGACGGTGTCGCCTTCGCGCACGGTCTCGTCGACGGCCGGGATCTTGTCGGCTTCGCCGGCGGGCGCCACGACGCGGCATTTGTATTTGTCCTTGAGCGCCTGGATGCCGTCGGTGTGGTCGGCGTGATGGTGGGTGACCAGGATGTCGGTCAGTTTCCAGCCGGTCGCCCGCAATGCGGCCTCGATCGGCCCCGCCTCGGGAGCGTCGATGGCGGCGGTGGCGCCGCTCTCCGAATCATGCAGCAGCACGCCGTAATTGTCGGATCGGCACAGGAACAGGTGGGTTTCGGCGGGCATTGGGAGGTCCTTGTCTTACGAGCGTTAACCGTACCATGACGGGGAATTGCGGCGCACCACTGACGTTCGGTCTGCACTAACGCATTGGTTCAGCGTTTCGTGATAGTTTCCAGGCCATGTCGATCGACGTCGTGGACCTGCGCAACTTCTACGGCTTGCGGCTGGGGGTCGCGGCCCGCCGCTTCGTTGGCCGCGGCATCCGCAGCCTGTGGGCCGATACCGCCGGCCAGCGCATCCTCGGCATCGGCTACGCGACGCCCTATCTCGGCCTGTTTCGCGAAGAGGCGGAGCGCTGCCTCGCTTTCATGCCGGCCGCGCAGGGTGTGCTGAAATGGCCGACGTCGCGGCCCGCTTTGTCCGCACTCGTGGACGAACATGAATTGCCTCTTCCCGATGGCGCGGTTGATCGCGTCCTGCTGGTGCATGGGCTGGAGATGACGCACGACCCGGCGGCGCTCCTGCGCGAAGTGTGGCGCGTGCTCGCGTCCGGCGGACGCCTTTTGGCGGTGGTGCCGAACCGGCGCGGACTGTGGGCGCGCATGGACACGACGCCCTTCGGTCATGGCCGTCCTTATTCGCGCTCGCAGATCAACCAGTTGCTGCGCGAGACTTGGTTCACGCCGACCGGCTGGACCGAGGCGCTTTACGTACCGCCGGTCGGCCGCGGCTGGTTCTTGCGCTCGGCGGTGGCATGGGAGCGCACCGGCGCGACATTGTCGGCGCCATTTGCCGGCGTGCATCTGGTGGAAGCGGTGAAGCAGGTCTATCGCGCCATCCCCGCGCGGCGCGAGAAACGGCGCATCGTGCCGGTGCCGGCGTTGGAGCCGGTCCTGGCGCCCTCACCGGGCGGATAGACAATCGGCGCTTATTCCGGCTGACGCGGCTCGTCGCCGCCGCCTTCACCCTGCGGCTGCGCGCCTTGCGGGTTGCCGGCGAAATCCGGGCGGTCCGGCCGATAGCCGCCGCGATGACGGCGGCGGCGGCGATGCCCGAAGCGGTCCTGGCGGTCGCCCTGATCGTGACCGTTCTGGCCGCCGAAATTCTGATTGCCGTTCGGCACCGGCGCCGGCTGGCCGCCGGTGATGAAGGCGGGCAGGCCGCCGGGATCGTCATTGCCCTGCGGTTGCGGCTGCGGCTGCTGCTGTTGCGGCTGCTGCTGATGTTGCGGGCGATGATTCTGCTGCTGATCGCGCGGCGGGAACGGCTGCGCGTCGCGCGGCAGATAAGGCTGCGGCGCGGCCTGCGGCGGCTGCGGCGCGTAGCTCGGCTCGTTGATGAACGGCTGCCCCTCGTCGTCGCCGTCGTCGAAATCGTTGTCGGCGGCGCCCTGCGGCGCGCCCTGCGGGTTCTGCTGCTGCGGATTGTAGTAGGGGTTCTGCTGGCGGAACTGCTCCTGTGCCGCAGCGATCAGACGGAAATAATGCTCGGCGTGCTGGTAGTAGTTTTCAGCGGCGACCGGATCGCCCGAACTCTGGGCGTCGCGCGCGAGCTGGATGTATTTCTCCGCGATATGCGAGGCGGTGCCGCGGATCTTCACGTCAGGCCCGTTCGACTCGTACACCCGTGTGAGGGGATTCTGGCTCTTGCGGTGGCCATTATTATTGTTATTGCGTCCCCGCATGCGCTTCTGACCGTTTCTCATGTGCCTGCTCGCAGACCTTTCACTTGTCATCGGCCGCGACGGCACGCTGCCGGCGGCTCAAACCCCGTTATTGTTCTAAAGTCCCACCGAATTTAGCCCCATGCCCAAAGCACACCCATTGCGCGGCCGGGCATGGCATTAGCTGTCCGCGCGAATGTCCGAATGTTGGCGATCGATATCGCTATAGCCAAGCAACCTGTTGGCTGCGGTCCCGTCCGCAGCGTTGCCTACCTGTCGATTGCGCTCGTCGCACAACGATTTTGTGACGCGCCCAACCGGTGAATCTCCAAACCCGTCGCTGGCGATTTCGTTTGCCGTCTCTCGGCTTTCGTCATCGGCTTTGCGGGGCCGCCTCACGGGAGCTGATCAGCTCCGGGTTCCTGGCATGCCACCTGTCACGGGTCGATTCCGTTTGACCGAAACGTAGTCGTTTCCGCCTCATTTTCCAAGCTATTTTTTGGAGCCTGCAAGAGCCCTGCGCTTTTGCCGACCCGCAATGCATACCGCACATAGGTCAGGTGGCGAACTTAGCCTCCAATGCACGTGGAATACCTGCCAGATCGGCACGCGCGGGGCTGACCGTAAGGCCCGCCTTGGTAAACAGGGCGTTGACAGCCGGTTCCTGTCCGGCGCCGAGCTCGACAAACAGGCGTCCGCCTTGCGCCAACAGACGCTGCGCGCCGGCGCCGATCGCGCGATAGAAATCGAGGCCGTCGCTGCCGCCGTCGAGCGCAATCGAGGGATCGTAGTCGCGCACGTCCGGCGCAAGCGTTTCGATCTCGGCGCGCGCCACGTAAGGCGGATTGGACACGATCACGTCATAGGGGCCCGCCAGCGCCGCGGCGATGTTGCAGCAGATGAAAGTGCAGCGCGGTGCAAGGCCGTGCTGCTCCGCGTTGGCGCGTGCGATCTCGAGCGCGGCGGTGCTCACATCGGTCGCGACGCCGATCGCGTTCGGCAGTTCGGTCAGCAGGGCGAGCAACAGCGCGCCCGAGCCGGTGCCGATGTCGAGCACACGCAGGCGTTCCTGCCGCAGGCCGGCGCGCATGACGTAGTCGAGCACGGCTTCGACGACAGTTTCCGTCTCCGGCCGCGGCACCAGCACCGCCGGCGTGACACGCAACATCAGACTCCAGAATTCCTTGCGGCCAAGAATGCGCGAAACCGGCTCGTGCCGCAGACGGCGCGCGGCCAGCGCCGAGATGACGTTCACCTCGCGCGCTTCGAGCAGGCGGTCGTCCTGCGCGATCAGTTGCGTGCGATCGAGCATGAGCGCGTGTCCGACCAGGAGGCGCGCATCGGCTTCCGGCGTTTCAATCTGCGCAAGCCGGAAGGACTGCGCGACCATGCGCAAGGCCTCCTCGACTGAGGCGCCCGCTTTCAGGCCAGGGATCACCCTCATAAATATTTTCCGCTTGTCCCCGCGAAAGCGGGGACCCCGGGCGACAGGTTTACGATCTCGTGATTATAGCTCTGGATTCCCGCTTGCGCGGGAATGGACGGAAGACTGTATCAGGCCGATCTGCCATCAGGTGGCGCCTTCGGCGGCGAGCAGTTCAGCCTGATGCTCGGTGATCAAAGCCTCGATCAGTTCCTCGAGAGCTTCGCCTTCCATGACCTGCGGCAGCTTGTAAAGCGTCAGGTTGATGCGGTGGTCGGTCACGCGTCCTTGCGGAAAATTATAAGTGCGGATGCGTTCGGAGCGGTCGCCCGACCCGATCTGCCCGCGCCGCTCGGCTGCGCGCTCGGCGTCGAGCTTGCTGCGCTGCTGATCGTAGAGCTTGGTGCGCAGATACGCCATCGCCTTCGCTTTATTCTTGTGCTGGGAGCGCTCCTCCTGCACGAAAACGATGATCCCGGTCGGCAAGTGGGTGATGCGGATGGCGGACTCGGTCTTGTTGACGTGCTGGCCGCCGGCGCCTTGTGCGCGCATGGTGTCGATCTTGAGATCAGACTCGTTGATGTCGATGTCGACATCTTCCACCTCGGGCAGCACCGCGACGGTGGCCGTCGATGTGTGAATGCGGCCCGACGCTTCGGTATCGGGGACGCGCTGTACCCGATGCACGCCCGATTCGAACTTGAGTTTGGCGAAAACGCCGCGTCCGCGCACCTCGGCGACGATTTCCTTGAAGCCGCCTTTGGTGCCTTCGCTCAGCGACACGATTTCCGTCTTCCAGCCCTGCGTCGCCGCATAGCGCTCGTACATGCGGAAGAGGTCGCCGGCGAACAGCGCCGCCTCGTCGCCGCCGGCGCTGCCGCGGATTTCCAGGATGGCGTTGTGATCGTCCATCGCATCTTTCGGAATTAGCGCGAGCTGGATCTGACGTTCGAGCTGTGCGGCGCGCGCCTGCAAGGCTGGCTTTTCGGATTCGGCAAGCTTGCGCATCTCCGCGTCGGTGCCGCTGTCGGCGATTATCTTGTCGAGGTCCTCGATCTCGTGCGTCGTGGCGCGATAGGCCTTGATCGCCTCGATCACCGGGCCGAGTTCGGAAAATTCGCGCGACAGCTTGACGTAAGCCTCGGGCGCCAGATTGCTCGCCAGTTCGCGCTCCACCATGTCGTGGCGCGAAAGCAGGGCGTCGAGCCGATGTTGCGGCAAAGCTACCAAGGGTCAGTCCTGTCGATATGATCGATTATAACTGCAGACCTTCCGCCGCGGCGAAGGTTTCCAGCTTGTGGCGGATGGATACGCTGCCGACCGGTTGGCTGAGGAAGGGCAGGATGGCGGCTTCGCCCTTCTTGCAGTCGAGATCGAGCAGCATGGCTTTGACCGGGCCGACTGCCGAGGGCGACAGCGACAGCGTGCGATAGCCGAGGATGGCCAGCGCCAGCGCGCCGATCGGCTGCGAGGCGAGCTCGCCGCACAGCGCCACCGGCTTGCCGTGCTTCTTGGCCTTGTCGACAACATCCTTGAGCGCGCGCAGCACCGGCGTCGACAGCGGATCGAAGCGGTCGGAGACGCGCGCGTTGCCGCGGTCGGCGGCGTAGAGGAATTGCATGAGGTCGTTGGAGCCGACCGAGAGAAAATCGACGCGATCCAACAGCTCGTCGAGCTGGAATAACAGCGAGGGCACCTCAAGCATGGTGCCGATGTGTACGCGCTCCGGCAGCGTGTGGCCGTGCCGGCGCAGGTGCGTGAGTTCGACCTCGACCAGCGACTTGGCTTTGTCGAATTCTTCGACCATGGCAATCATCGGGAACATCAGCCGCAGCTCGCGGCCACCGGCGGCGCGCAGCAGCGCGCGCACCTGGCTGCGCAGCAGGCCGGGGCGATCGAGGCCGAGCCGGATGGCACGCCAGCCAAGCGCCGGGTTCTCTTCGTCCATGTTGCGCAGGTAGGGCAGCACCTTGTCGCCGCCGATGTCGAGCGTGCGGAAAGTGACCGGCTTCTTGCCGGCGGCATCGAGCACCGAGCGGTACAGGGCCTGCTGCTCGCCGGTGCGCGGCAGCGTCGGCGCCACCATGAACTGCAGTTCGGTGCGGAACAGGCCGACACCGGCTGCGCCGGTCTCGGTGATGTGCGGCAGGTCGATCATCAGGCCGGCGTTGATCATCAATGCGATCTGCTCGCCGTCCTTGGTCATGCAGGGCCGCTCGCGCAGCGCGCGATACTGCGCCTGTCGGCGGGCGCGCAGCTTCACCCGCTCGCCATAGGCGGCCTGGATGTCCTGCGGCGGCCGCATATGGACATGGCCCGTGATGCCATCGACGATGATGGCATCGCCTGCTTCGACCAGACCGGTCGCATTGGAGATTTCGCCCACGGTCGGGATGCCGAGCGCGCGCGCGACGATGGCAACGTGCGAGGTCGGCCCGCCTTCCTCCAGGATCAGCCCGCGCAGCCGGCGGCGGTCGTAATCGAGCAGGGCGGCCGGGCCCATCGAGCGCGCCACCACGATGGCGTTGTCGGGAAGCTGCTCCTTGGTGGGCGCGTGATCCTGCCCCATCAGCACCCGCATCAACCGGTTGGCCAGATCGTCTAGATCGTGCAGACGGTCGCGAATGTAAGGATCGGATGCCCGCAGCATGCGCGCGCGCGTATCGGACTGGACGCGCTCGACGCCGGCTTCGGCGGTCAGGCCGGTGCCGACCGCCTCGCTGATCTTTTTCAGCCAGCCCTGGTCGTAGGAGAACATGCGGTAGGCTTCGAGCACGTCGCGGTGCTCGCCGCCGTCGGCGACGTCGCGATGCTCGACCATACGGTCGAGATCGGCGCGCAGGGTGGCGATGGCCGCATCGAGGCGTTTGAGCTCGCGCGGCACGTCGTCGGCGATGACATTGGTGATCACGACGCGCGGCTCGTGCAGCACCACATGACCGAGCGCGATGCCATCTGACAGCGAGGTGCCGGCCATGTGCATCGCATGACGGGCGACCGGCTCGGCGCCGGGCTTGGCGAGCGAAGACAACTCGCCGGAAGCGATCATCTCGGCGAGCACCATCGCCGTGGTCTGCAGCGCCTCTTCTTCCTCCTCGGTGTAGGTGCGGCGGGCGCGGTTCTGCACCACCAGCACGCCGAGCGTGTTGCCGGCGCGCAGGATCGGCACGCCGAGGAAGGAGTGGTAGATTTCTTCGCCGGTTTCCGGCCGGTAGGAGAAGGCCGGATGGGCCTGCGCTTCCGACAGGTTGATCGGATTGGCCTCGCTGGCCACCAGGCCGACCAGGCCTTCATCGGCCTTCAGCACGGTCTGGTGGACGGCTTCGCGCTTGAGACCTTCGGTGGCGTATAACTCCAGGGTTCCGTCTACGCGCAAAACGTAGACAGAGCAGACCTCCGCCACCATGTTGGCGGCGATCAGCACGACCACCTTGTCGAGGCGTTCCTGCGCGCTGACCGGCTCCGCCATCACCTCGCGAAGCCGGCGCAACAGCACGCGCGGACCGCCGAGCGCGCCACGCATTCCTGGGGTCCTTTAGGGCCGGACTTAGAGCTCTATTAATGCACGAATCGCGGCCCCGTCGCGGCGGCCGCAGTGTCTCAGGCTATAGCCAATGGCCTATGCAAGGGGCAAGCCAGCTTCGGCTCTTGGTGTCGGTGCGAAGGCCGCGCCAGGGGCCCAAGCCCTCTGCCGGTAGCGATCAACCCGACAGCGCGCCATAGGCGAGCGGATCGTGCGCGCCGCGGCCACCGCAGCATTTGCTGGCTGCGGTAACGGTCAAGGAAGTGCCTTGTCTGCCCCGGGGTATGCATTTACTGTGGCTCCCAGAGCCCCGTCGTATGGGCCGCTTAAGACCTGCGCCGCAAAGGCGTGGGGATAATAACGATAATCAGCGGCATCGGCGCAGACTATCGCCCGGGCGGACGTGCCCGGCGGCCTCAGCACCGAGTCTTCGGGGAAATGATGCAAGTCAGTGCGTTGCGTCGGCGCGTTCTGCTGTCGAGCACTATGCTTATGGCGGCGGTCACCGGCTATGGTCGCCGCGCCTATGGCGCTTGCGCTCAGGTCGGCAGTAGCTCGACCTACGAATGCTCGGGCATCAACGCCGCGACGCAGACGATCAGCCACGCCAACGCCACGGTCTTCACCGATCCGGGCTTCCAGGTCACCGCCGGCTCCGGCAACGGCATCACGATCACCGGCAACGGCGCGCTGTCCTATACCGACACCAACGCCTCGCCGCTCACCGCCCCCTTCGGTGCGGCGCTCGATGTACGATCCACTGGTGCGTATGTTGCCACGCCGGGCAGCGTCACCATCGACACGAATGGCGCGCTCAGCGGCGGCACTTACGGCATTCGTGGGCGCAACTACGGCACTGGGGCGCTCACCATCACCGCCAACGGCGATGTCACCGGCACCAATGTTCACGGCATCTTCGCGCGGAACTCCGGCACCGATCTCAGCGTCACCACCGGCGCAGGCACGACGGTACACGGAGCCAATTACGGCCTTCTTGCGGTCAACTCCGGCACGGGCGCGCTGACCGTCACCGCCAACGGCAATGTCACCGGCACCGCTTACGCCGGCATCTACGCAGGCACTTTTGGCACCACTCTCAGCGTGACCACCGGCACCGGCACGACGGTGAGCGGCGGCGGCTACGGCATCCTTGCGCGCAACTACGGCACCAGCACTCTTGCCATCACCGCCAACGGCAACGTGACCGGCACCGCTTATTCCGGTATCACCGCGGTCAACTACGGCACCACTCTCAGCGTGACCACCGGCACCGGCACGACGGTGAGCGGCGGCGGGGCCGGAATTACCGCGCTCAACTACGGGACGGGCGCGCTGACCATCACCGCCAACGGCAATGTCACCGGCACCTGCGCCTGTAGTAGCGGCATCTACGCAGTCAACTACGGCACCGCACTCAGCGTGACCACCGGCGCCGGCACGACGGTTAGCGGCGGCTCCGCCGGCATTATCGCGCGCAACTACGGCACGGGCGCGCTCACCATCACAGCCAATGGCAATGTCTATGGCACCAATAACGCTGCCATCTCCGCACTGAACACCGGCACCGATCTCACCGTCACCACCGCTGTCGGCACGACGGTGACCGGCAACACCGACGGCATTTACGCGCACAACTTAGGCACGGGCGCACTCACCATCACGGCTAACGGCAATGTCTATGGCAACAATAGCGCCATCTCCGCGCTGAGTAGCGGCGCCGGTCTCAGCGTGACGACCGCCGCCGGCACACGGCTGAGCGGCGGCACCGGTATCTATGCGCACAACCAGGGCACGGGCGCGCTGACCATCCTCGCCAACGGCAATGTCACCGGCACCATTGGTCGCGCCATCGTGGCGCACAACGACAGCACCGGCACCGATCTCAGCGTGACCACCGGCACCGGCACGACGGTCAGCGGCTCGACAAGGGGCATCGATGCACGCAACTACGGCAGCGGCACGCTGACCGTCACCGCCAACGGCGTCGTCACCGGTAATTACGCCATCTATGCGCGGAACTTCAGTGGCACCGGTCTGACCGTGACCACCGCCGACACGGTCACCGGCGTCGGACGTGGCATTTATGCGCGCAATCAAGGCTCGGGTGCGCTGTCCATCACCACCACCGGCAATGTCACCGCGAACGGTTACGGAATCGTCGCGCGGAACTTCGGCACCGGTCTCACCATAAACACCGGCGCCGGCACCACGGTCAGGGGCAGCGTGTCCGCAATTGACGCGAATAACCAAGGCTCGGGCGCGCTCACCATCACCGCCAACGGCAATGTCACCGCCTTTGACACCGGCATCCGCGCAGGCAATTTTGGCACCGATCTCAGCGTGACCACCGCCGCCGGCACGACGGTCAGCGGCCGCAACGGCATGCGTTTGGACAACCTCGGCAGCGGCGCGCTGACCATCACCGCCAACGGCAACGTCACCGCCACCACTGGTTACGGCATCTTTGCGCAGAACTACAGCGCCGGCACCAGTTTCACCGTGACCACCGCCAGCGGCACGACGGTCAGGGGCGGCCACGGCATGGTCTTGGGCAACCGCGGCACGGGCACGCTGTCCGTCACAGCCAACGGCGATGTCACCGGCACCACCGGATATGGCATCTTCGCGAACAGCAACAGCAGCGGTCTCACCGTCACCACCGCCGCCGGCACCACGGTCAGCGGCGACCGCTCCGGCATTCATGCGCGCGCCACCGGCACGGGGACGCTGACCATTGCCGCCAACGGTAACGTCACGGGCGGCAGCGACGGCATCTATGCGCGCAGCTTCGGCGGCGCGATCAGCATCGGCGTCGCCGCCACGAGCACCGTAAGCAGCACCGGCGCGGCCGCCATCGAAACCGGAGGCGCGGCGGCGACCGTGACGGTGGCTGGCACGCTGAACGGCGGGGCCGATGGCGCCATCAAGTTCGACCAGACCGATTTCTTCAACGACCGCCTTCAGTTGATCACCGGCGCTACCATCAACGGCAACGTGCTCGGCGGCCTGGGCAGCGACACGCTGGGCTTAAGCGGGACGGGATCGGGCAGCTTCAACGTCGCCCAGCTCAATTCGTTCGAGACCGGCGACAAGACCGGCAGCGGCACCTGGACGCTGACCGGCACCAACGCGAGCATCACTGCCTTCTCGGTCGACGCCGGCGCGCTCATCGTCAACGGCAGCCTGAGCAATGCGGTGTTCACGGTGACCGGCGGCACGCTTGGCGGCATCGGTACGGTCGGCAATACCTCGATCGGCGCCGGCGCTGTCTTCGCGCCGGGTTCGGGCACGGCGGGCACGTCGATGACTGTCAACGGCACGCTCGGCCTCAACGCGGCGTCGACTTATAGAGTCGACATCAACCCCAGCACGGCGTCGTTCGCCAACGTCTCGGGCGCGGCGACGCTCGGCGGAGCAGCGGTGAACGCGATCTTCGCCAACGGCAGCTACATCCAAAAACAATACATGATCCTGACCGTCGGCAGCGTGAGCGGCACTTTCAACCCGACCGTCACCAACACCAACCTGCCGGCAAACTTCCACGACACGCTGAGCTACGACGCCACCCACGCCTATCTCAATTTGATCCTGAATTTCTCAACGCCGGCGTCCGGCACCCTGAACGGCAACCAGAACAATGTCGCCAACGCGCTGATCAACTTCTTCGACACGACCGGCGGCATTCCGCTCGCCTTCGCGATGCTGTCGGCGCCCAGCCTGTCGCAAGCCGCCGGCGAGCCCGGCGCCGATGTGGCGCAGACCGGCTTTACCGGCATCAATCAGTTCATCAACGCGATCTTCGACAGTGCCTTCGAAGATAAGAACGGGCCGGGCGCGCTTGGCTTCGCAGCGGGGGAGGGCGTCGCGGCGAACGCCTATGCGCCGAAGAGCAAAGTCGCGACGGAGGCAGGCGATGCTTTCGCCAAGGCGATGCCGGTGAAGGCGGTCGTACCGTCGTTCGCTGCGCGCTGGGCGGTGTGGGCGACCGCCTATGGCGGCAACAGCCGCGTCAGCGGCGATGCCACGGCCGGCACCAATACGACGACCAGCCGCATCTTTGGCGCCGCGGTGGGCGCCACGTATCGATTCACGCCTGACACGCAAGCGGGCTTTGCGCTCGGCGGCGCCGGCTCCAGTTTCAACCTCGGCTTCGGTGGCGGCAAGGCGGACGTGCTCAACGCCGCGCTCTACGCCAAGCACACGTTCGGTCCGGCTTACGTCGCTGGATTGGTCGGCTATTCGTGGCAGGACACCACCACGGACCGCACGGTGACCATCGCCGGTACGGACACCTTGCACGCCGCGTTCAAGGCGCAGGCGCTCACCGCGCGGCTGGAAGGCGGCTGGCGTTACGCGACGCCGATGCTCGGCATCACGCCTTACGGGGCTTTGCAATCGACGACATTCTATCTGCCCGGCTATGGCGAGACGGCGACCTCCGGCGTCGGCACCTTTGCGCTCAACTATGCCTCGAAGGCCATCACCGCGACGCGCGGCGAGCTCGGCGCCAAGTTCGACAAGGCGATGCTGGTGCAAGGCGGCACATTCACGCTCAAGGCCAAGACCGCCTGGGCGCACGACTGGAACACCGATCGCGCCGCCACCGCGACCTTCCAGGCCCTGCCCGGCGCCACCTTCACGGTGAACGGCGCGCAGCCGTCCGCCAACGCCGCTCTCGTCTCCCTCGGCGCCGACATGAAATGGCATAACGGCTGGACGCTCGCCGCCAGTGTCGACAGCGAATTCTCGCGCACCACCGCCAGCTATGCCGGCAAGGGCAGCGTCAAATACGCGTGGTAATTGCCGCTGCTGGCCGCAGCCGGCCGAGTGGAGAGTCTTAAGCCTTATCCAGCCCGTAGAGGGTGTGCAGGGTGCGCACGGCCTGGTCGGTCTGGCCTGCATTGATCAGCACGGAGAATTTTATCTCCGAGGTGGTGATGGCGAGGATGTTGATCTTCTGTTCCGAGAGCGCCTTGAAGGCGGAGGCGGCCACGCCGGCGTGACTGCGCATGCCGATGCCGATGACCGACACCTTGGCCACCTCGGTCGATCCGTCAATGTGGTCGTAGCCGATGCCGCCCTTGGCCTTCTCGAGCGTCACGCGGGCGCGCTCGTACTCGGTCGAGGGCACGGTGAAGGTCAAGTCGGTGGTCTTCCCGTCGGCGGAGACGTTCTGCACGATCATATCGACGTTGATGTTGGCGTCGGCGAGCGGGCCGAAAATCGCGGCGGCCACGCCAGGCTTGTCCTGCACGTTGCGGATCGAGATCTGCGCCTCGTCCTTGGAGAAGGCGATGCCGGTGACGGTTTGCTGTTCCATGATCTCACTCTCGTCGCAGATGAGCGTGCCGGGGGGCGGCAAATGCGGGTCGATGTCTTCCGGCTTCACGAAGCTGGAGCGTACGAAGATGCGCACGTTGTGCAGCATGCCGAGCTCGATGGAGCGCACCTGCATGACCTTGGCGCCGAGCGAGGCCATTTCCAGCATTTCTTCGAAGGCGATCTTGTTCATGCGGCGTGCCTTCGGCGCCACGCGCGGATCGGTGGTGTAGACGCCGTCGACGTCGGTGTAGATGTCGCAGCGCTCGGCCTTGATGGCGGCCGCCACTGCCACCGCCGAGGTGTCGGAGCCGCCGCGGCCGAGCGTGGTGATGCGCCCGGTGTCCTTGTGGATGCCCTGGAAGCCGGCGATCACCGCGACCTGTTTGCGCTCCTTGAAGCGTTTGATGATTTCGTCACCATTAACACCCTCGATGCGGGCTGAGGCGTGGGCATTATCGGTCGTGATGGGAAGTTGCCAGCCCTGCCAGGAGCGGGCGTTGATGCCCATGCCTTCCAGCACAATGGCCAGAAGGCCCGCAGTCACTTGCTCGCCGGTGGCGACGACTGCGTCGTATTCGCGCGCATCGTGCAGCGTGGCAGCCTCGCGGCACCAGGCGACGAGCTGGTTGGTGACGCCCGACATGGCCGAGACGATGACGGCGACGTCATAGCCGGCGTCCACCTCGCGCTTGACGTGGCGGGCCACATTGCGGATGCGGTCGAGGTCGGCGACCGACGTTCCGCCGAATTTCATCACCAGGCGAGGCATTGACGATCCCGGACGCTGCCGTTAGGCGCTAACAAGCGGCCGGCGCTGAGGTTTTTGTGCCCGCGCGCTAGCCCGAAAAGGCGCGTATACATACAGACGGGGTGGCGCGGCTGCAACTCGCGCCGGGCGGTGTTTAGAGGTGGTGGGAATGGCGAGCAGGAAACCCCAGGCAAGCAGCGTCGATGCGGCCGAGATCGAGCGTTTCTCGCGCTACGGCGCAGACTGGTGGGACCCGCGCGGGCCCATGGCGACCCTGCACAAGTTCAACCCAATTCGGGTCGGCTATATCCGCGACCACGCCGCCGAGCATTTCCAGCGCGACGCCAAGAAGCTCGATAGCCTGAAGGGCCTGCGTATCCTCGATATCGGCTGTGGCGGCGGCATCCTGTCGGAGCCTTTGGCCCGGCTCGGCGCCGACATGGTGGGCGTCGATCCGGCTGAGGAGAACATTGCGGTTGCCAGCGCCCATGCCGTTGAGAGCGGCGTTGCGGTCGACTATCGCGCCACCACGGCCGAGGCTTTGGCCGCTGCCGGCGAAACCTTCGACGTCGTGCTGGCGATGGAAGTGGTCGAGCATGTCACCGACGTCGACGCGTTTGTCGCCACCTGCGCCGGCATGGTAAAGCCGGGCGGCATGATGTTCGCGGCCACGCTGAACCGCACGCTGAAGAGTTTCGCGCTGGCCATTGTCGGCGCCGAGTATGTGTTGCGCTGGCTGCCGCGTGGCACCCATCAGTGGGACAAGTTCGTCACGCCGACCGAGCTGGAAAGTGCTTTCGAGGACGCCGGCTTGAATGTGATCGGCGAGCGCGGCGTGGTCTACAATCTGTTCGCCGACCGCTGGCAATTGTCGTCCGATATGGACGTCAATTACATGCTGGTCGCAGCGCGCGGCTGATCGGGCAAGGCCGCGATTCTTTCCATGCTTTGGGCCATCTTCACTTTGATTGCCGCCGCGGCGCAGACCGCGCGCAACGCCATGCAGCGCGAGCTGACGCGCACGCTCGGCACGGTCGGCGCAACGCATGTACGCTTCCTGTTCGGCTTTCCCTTCGCGCTGGTGTTTCTCGCCGGTGTGATGATCGCGACCGGGCAGGGCCTGCCGAGCCCACCGCTCGCGTTCTGGCCGTGGGTGCTCGCCGGTGCGCTTACGCAAATCGTCGCCACTGCCACGATGCTGGCGGTGATGGGCGAGCGTTCCTTCGTTGTCGCCTATGCTTACATCAAGACCGAGCCGGTGCATGTCGCGCTTTACGGCCTCATATTTCTGAGCGACCGCATCACGCTGGTGTCGGGGATAGCGATCCTGATCGCCACGGCCGGCGTCGTGGTGATGTCGCTCAAGCCCGGCGCTGGCGAACTCGCCAGCCTTCGTTCGACGGTCATCGGCATCTTCTCCGGCGCTTTATTCGGCATGTCGGCGATCGGCTATCGCGGCGCCATTCTCTCGCTGCAGCATCCGGATTTCGTGCTGGCGGCCACATTCACCGTGTCGGCTGGGCTGGTGATCCAGGCCGCGCTGCTGTCGCTCTATCTCGCGCTGCGCGACCCGGGCGTGCTGCGCGCGATCATGAAAGCCTGGCGGCCGTCGCTGTTCGCCGGCTTCATGGGCGCCTTCGCCTCGGAGTTCTGGTTTCTCGCCTTTGCCATCGCCACCGCCGCCAACGTGCGCACACTGGCATTGGTCGAGGTGCTGTTTGCGCAAGGCGTCACGCGTTTTGTATTCAAGCAGCCGACCACGCTGCGCGAAGGCGCCGGCATCGTGCTGGTCGTGATCGGCGTGGCGCTGCTGGTGTGGGCGTATTGAACGCTAGTTCCGCTCGTCCGGCAGGATAGGCAGCGGGTGGAATTCGATGCCTTCTTCGGCCAGGTCCTTGGCTTCCTCCGGCGAGGCGACGCCATAGATCGAACGATGCTCGGTCTCGCCGTAATGCATCTTGCGCGCTTCCTCGGGAAACTTCTGCCCGACGTCGGCGGCATTCTTGGTGAGGTGCTCGCGTAATTCCTTCAGCTTGGCGCGGATTTCCATTTCCTGCGGCGAGATCATCGCCACCGGCGCGGGTGTGGACGGCCCCGCAGGCACAGCCGCCGGGGGTGTTTCGGCCGGCACGGCAATGGGCGCGCGGCCTTTCTTCGTCGTGGCCGACAGACGCGGCGCCATGATCGCCTTCTCGACCTTGGCCGAGCCGCAGTGCGGACAAGCGATCAGCTTGCGCCTGGCCTGCTTGTCGTATGCGGCCGAATCCGCAAACCAGCTTTCGAAGGTGTGCCCCTGGTCGCAGGCCAGCGCGTACTTGATCATTCCGCCCCTCGCACGACATGCAGGTGGGCCGGCTCGGCCAGCGGCTCGACGAGTTCGAAGCGGCGTCCGTGCTGCAGCGACGGGATGCGCGCGCGCGCCTTGGCGACTTGCGCCATGTCGATCTCGGCCATCACCACGCCGGGCTCCGTGCCGCCTTCGGACAGGATGCGGCCCCACGGATCGATAATGAGCGAGTGGCCGAAGGTGTCGCGGCCGTTTTCGTGCTTGCCGCCTTGCGCTGCGGCGAAAACGAAGCTGCCGTTCTCGATGGCGCGGGCGCGGTTGAGCACGTGCCAGTGCGCTTCGCCGGTCTGCTGCGTGAAGGCCGAGGGAATGGCCAGCATGGTGGCGCCGGCTTCCGCCAGCGCGCGGTAGAGCGCCGGGAAGCGCAGATCGTAGCAGACCGTCAGGCCGAGCCGGCCCCAGGGCAGGTCGGCGAGCACGGCGCTTTCGCCCGGACGATAGTTGCGCGACTCGCGATAGCTCTCGCCGTTCGCCAGATCGACATCGAACATGTGGATCTTGTCGTAGCGCGCGACGATCCCGCCGTGCGGATCGATCAGGAAGGAGCGGTTGGCGGCGCGCTCATCGCTGAGCTTGATGGCGAGCGAGCCGACGTGAACATAAAACGCGTGCTTCTTTGCCAGTTCGCGGAAATGCGCGAGCGAGGCGTCCGATTCCTCCTCGGCAATCGTCGCGAACAGCCGGTCGCGTTTAACCTCCATGATGTTGGTCATTTCGGGGGTCTGCACGTAGTCGGCGCCCGCCGCCTTGGCGTCGCCGATCAGGCGCGCGGCGGCGTCGAGATTGGCGCTAGGGCTGAGGCCCGAGCGCATCTGGATCATCGCGGCCTTGAAGGTGGCGGGCTTGCCGTCGCTCATGCCGGCTGTCCTTGCCCGGCAAGCAGCGCATCGAGCTTGCCATCATCGTCCAGCGCATGCAGGTCGTCGCAGCCGCCGACGTGGACGTCGCCGATGAAGATCTGCGGCACTGTGGAGCGGCCGTGCGCCCGCTGCACCATCTCCGCCCGCCGCTGGCGCTCAACGCCGACGTCGATTTCGGTGAAAGGGATACCCTTCTGCGTCAGCAATGCCTTGGCGGCGACGCAGTAGGGGCAATAGCGGGTCGTATAAATTTCGACGGGCGGCATGGCTTTCGGGCTCGAAGTTCCGGTCAACTTTATATGGGAGTGCGTACCGGCGCGACAACCCGGGCGAAGACCAGCACATCGACATGCGCGCAGCCGGCCCGCAATAATGCACGGGCGCAGGTATCGACCGTTGCGCCCGACGTGAGCACGTCGTCGATCAGAACCAGCCTTTTGCCTTTGACAATGGCCTTGTCGTCGGGCGGGACGCGGAAGGCGCCCTGCACATTGGTCGCGCGGTCCGTCCTCGACAGGCCGACTTGCTGTGGCGTCGGGCGCATGCGCTTCAACCCGGCACGCATCACGGGAACTCCGGAAATCTCGGAAATGGCGCCGGCGAGCGCGGCGGCTTGGTTGAAGCGCCGCGCCCACAAGCGTCGCCAGTGCAGCGGCACCGGCATCAAAGCATCGGCGTCGGCAAGCAGTTCGCGGCCGGCGCGCGCCATCCATCGGCCCATCATGGGTGCGAGGTCGAGCCGGTCGCCGTATTTGAACGAAGTGACCAGCGAGCGGGCCACGTCGTCGTAGCGCACCGCCGCGCGGGCGCGGTCGTAGGCCGGAGGGCTGGCGATCGCCTCCATCGACAAGAGCCCGGGACCGGGATCGTAAGTGAACGGAATACCCAGGCGCGCGCAGAAGGGCGGCTCGATCAGCGACAGCTTCGACCAGCATTCGGCACAGAGGCCGACCCCGTCGCCCAGCGGCGCACGGCAGGACGCGCAGAGCGGCGGCAACGCCAGGTCGAGCGCGAGACGGAAAGCGCTGCGCAAGCCGCTGCGGACCTTTGCAAACCGCGCCGTCGCCTCGCCGTGTTCCTCTCCTTGGCTTGCCGACAGGAGCTCGTTCATGCTGCAAGGGTAACAGATGTCCACAAACCCGACCATCTTCGACCGGACCCTGCTGCGCGCACGGCGCGAACGGGCGCGGGCGCTGGGACCCGCGACATTCCTGCTCGATCGGGTCGCGCCGGATATGGCCGACCGTATCGCGGCGGTGCTGCGGCAGTTCGAGCGCGTGGTCGATCTCGGCACGCCGACCGATGCCGTGCGCCGTGCGCTTGCCGGCAAGGTCGGGAGCATCGTCGCCGCCGAGCCGGCGGCGCGGCTGGCGCAGGGACCGCTCAGTGTTGCGGTCGACGAGGAGATGCTGCCGTTCGCCGACGGCGCGCTCGATCTGGTGGTGTCGGCGCTGGCGCTGCAGTTCGTCAACGATTTGCCCGGCACACTCATTCAGATCCGCCGCGCGCTCAAGCCGGATGGTTTCATGCTGGCGGCGCTGATCGGCGGCGACAGTCTGACCGAGTTGCGCCAGGCTTTCGCGGAAGCGGAGAGCGAGATCGAAGGTGGCCTCTCGCCGCGCGTGGCGCCCTTTGCCGACGTGCGCGACCTCGGTGCGCTGTTGCAACGCGCCGGGTTCGCGTTGCCGGTGGTCGACAGCGATCGGCTGACGGTGCGTTATGATTCGGCGTTTGCGCTGATGCGCGATCTGCGCCGCATGGGCGCGACCAATGCGCTGACCGAACGCCGCCGCAAGCCGCTCAAGCGAGCGACGCTCGCGCGCGCGGCCGAGATTTATCAGGAGCGGTTTGCCGATGCCGACGGCCGGCTGCGCGCGACCTTTGAGATCATCTGGCTCGCCGGCTGGGCGCCGCACGAGAGTCAGCAGAAGCCATTGAAGCCCGGTTCGGCCGTGCGGCGGCTCGCCGATGCGCTCGGCACACAGGAAATCTCCGCCGGCGAAAAGCCCGGCGGCTGATCAGGTCGCCGCGCGCGGCGCGCCGTCGACGACGGCCTTGAGGTCCTGCTTGAGGCCGAGCGCCATCAGCACCTCAGCCATGATGAACATCGGCCCGATGAACGCCTGAAACAGATTGTCGACCAGCGCCGGGCGGCGGCCTTCCCACATGTGGCCGGCGAGTTGGAAAGCCCAGCCGCCGACGAAGAAGATCGCGGCTACCAGCCAGGTTGTGGTGCCGCCGTGCGAGGTCGCGATCCACTCGGCGACGGCGACCATCGGCACGATGAGCACGAGCATGGCGAGCCCGATCACGCGGTCGAGACCCATCCAGCCGACCACGGCCAACGTCGCGACCAGCATGGCGGCGGAGATGCCTGAATCGCGCAAGAGCGACAGTGGCAGCAGGATCGCGAAGACGATCGCCGGAATCCCGACGAAGTGCGTGGCGCGGTTGCGCGCGTCGCGATGATAGCTGGCGTAGATGGCGAGCTGGCGGGCGAAGAAGCTGTCCATGGAGTCCCTCCCAATAGCCGCTCTCGGGCCTTGGCGGAACTGTAGCACGGAAAGGCGCCGCAAGGGCGCTTAGAACAGGGTGGTCAGCTTGTCGTAGAACACGGTCATCACGCTACTGCCCAGCGTCGAGACCGAGCCGACGATGGCGATGCTGACGCCGCAGGCGATCAGCGCATATTCAATGGCAGTCGCGCCCTCATTGTCGCGGAGGAAGCGGGTGAGCCGGAGACCTCTTCTGGGCCTGAGCATTCTCATGTCCCTTCGGTCGGGCGTTCGTCGGCTTACAGCAAAGCCATCAGGTGCGAGATCAGCGGGATATCCGCCGGTGGCATCTCGTACTCGCGCAGCCGGTTCGGCTTCACCCAGGCAAGTTGCTGAGCCTCCAGTGCGGTGACCGTTCCTTCCCAGCGCCGGCAGACATAGAGCGGCATGAGCAGGTGGAAGTCCGCATAGCTGTGGCTCGCGAAGGTGAGCGGCGCGAGACAGGCCTCGCTGACGACGATTCCCAGTTCCTCCTTCAACTCACGGATCAAGCTTTGCTCGGGGTGCTCGCCTGCCTCGACCTTGCCGCCGGGGAATTCCCATAACCCGGCCATCGTCTTTCCCGCGGGCCGCTGCGCAAGCAGCACACGGCCGTCGGCATCGACGAGGGCACAGGCGGCAACGAGGACAACTTTCGCGCTCACGAGCCCTACGAGCCTTCAATGGTAAGCCGGGGTTGGTTAAGGCGTATTCAATGTTTGCCCGCGGACATTGTGTCCTGCGGCGGAGGTTAATGATGCGTTACCGGATTGCTACGATTGGGTATAGCCCAATCCACGGCCTTCATTTCGGTCGGTGAGGCTCGTGACAATCTCCGGAGGTACACGTTAGAATTGTGACCAGGGGATAATCGGTTGTGGCTTTGGGGGCAACAATGGTGCGAGTCCTAACGTCTTTGCTTGTCGTATTTTCGGCGACGTCCGCGCTTGCGGCTCCGAATTGCCAGGTGCCGCATTTTCGCACGCTCGAAAACCAGACCGTCACCGGCTACATGACAGTCAAAAGTGGAAAGTCGTGCGCCATCATATTGCGGTCATCGGCCGGGCCCATGTACGGCGCTCATATCATAGCGCGACCGGCCAATGGCAGCGTGCGGATCGATGCCGGCAACCGCGTCGTCTATCAGCCGCGCCGCGGCTTCACTGGCAACGACAGTTTCACCTATGCCCGCAGCGGGCTCGACGCGCGCAACAATCCCACCGTGCGCACCGTTCAGATTGCGGTGGAAGTCGCTCCGTGACCGAGGCTACGACCGGTAATCGCCGTTGATGGCGACGTATTCCTTGGTCAGGTCGCAGGTGAGCACGCGGTCGCGGCCCTTGCCCAAGCCGAGCGCGACCTTGAGGTAGATTTCCGGCTTCTTCATCTCGGCGCTGACCGCGGCCTCGTCGTAGCCGGGATCGCGCGCGCCTTTATGCGCCACGCGGATGCCGCCGAACCAGATCGACAGCCTGTCCCGGTCGGCGGGCTCACCGGCTTTGCCGACCGCCATCACGACGCGGCCCCAGTTGGCATCCTCACCGGCGATGGCGGTCTTCACCAGCGGCGAATTGGCGATCGCCATGGCGATGCGGCGGGCGGACGCCTTCGACACCGCGCCCTCCACAACGATCTCGACCAGTTTGCGCGCGCCTTCGCCGTCGCGCGCCACCTGCTCGGACAGATTGGCGAGCACCTTCATCAGCGCCTTCTTGAAATCCTTCAGGCGCGGATCGGCGGCGCGCGAAATCTTCGGACAGCCTTCGGCCTGGCCGGTCGCAAACATCATCAGCGTGTCGGAGGTCGAGGTATCGCCGTCGATGGTGACGGCATTGAAGGTGTCGGTGACGCCGTCTTTCAGCAGCGCCTGCAGCGCGGCCGATGAGACCGCTGCGTCGGTGAAGACGAAGGACAACATGGTCGCCATGTCGGGCGCGATCATGCCGGCGCCTTTGGCGATGCCGTTGATAGTGACCTTGGCCTTGCCGATCTTCGCGCTCGCGGTCGCGACTTTCGGAAAGGTGTCGGTGGTCATGATCGCCTTGGCGGCGGCGTGGAAGGCGCCCGGCCCCGCACGCTCGGCGAGCCCCTGCATCACCGGAGCGAACTTCGAGGCATCGAGCGGCTCGCCGATGACGCCGGTGGAGGCGAGGAAAATCTCGTTCGTCTTGCAGCCGGCCGCCTTGGCGGCGATGTCGGCGGTGAGCTTGGTGGCGGCGCGGCCGGTCTTGCCGGTGAAGGCGTTGGCATTGCCGGAGTTCACCACCAGCGCCCGCGCCTTGCCGCCCTTCAATTTCTCACGGCACCACTCGACCGGCGCCGACGGGCACTTGGAGCGTGTGAAGACGCCAGCCGCCGTAGTGCCGGGATCGAACAGCGCCAGCAGCACGTCGGTGCGGTTGGCGTAGCGAATGCCGGCTTGCGCGGTGGCGAGCCGCACGCCGGCGACCGCCGGCATGTCCGGCACGTATTTCGGGGCGAGGGGAGAAACCGAGGTGCTCATCGGCGCGGCATCCAATGACGGGTTATTGGACGCAGTGCGTAGCGAAGCGAAATGGCCGGGACAAGCCCGGCCATGACGAATTCATTTGATGGAAACATCATTTCCGTTCGTCCCCGCGAAAGCGGGGGTCCAGTCCTGGATTCCCGCTAACGCGGGAATGAACGGCAACGTTATTACTTCTTCGCCGGGTCGGCGGGCGTGGCCGGCGCATCCTTCTTGTCGAGACGCTCGATCTTGGCGTCCTTGCGCAGGCCTGCCACCAGCTCCGACTGCGCCTTGCCAACGACGTAGCGCTCGAGCTGCGGCTTCACCTCGTCGAACTTCGGCGGCTCTTTGGTGCGCTTGTCCTCGACCTTGAGGACGTGCCAGCCGAACTGCGTCTTCACCGGATCGGAGATCTGGCCCTTGTCGAGCTTGAAGGCGACTTCGGAGAATTCCGGCACCATCTGGTCCTTGCCGAAATAGCCGAGATCGCCGCCGTTAGCCTTGCCCGAGGGGTCCTCGGTGACTTCGTCGGCAACCTTGGCAAAGTCTTCGCCTTTCTTCAGGCGCGCGATCACGGCCTTGATCTTGTCCTCGGCGTCCTTGCCGGCTTTCTCGTCGCCGGCCTGCGCGCGGATCAGGATATGGCGGGCGTGCACTTCCTGCTCGCTGCTCATCTGCTTGATGGCGTCGTCATAAACCTTCCGCATGGCGGCGTCGGTCAGCGCATCCTTGGCGACCGAGGACATCAGGCCTTCCATCAGCGTCTTGCGCCGATTGAACTCCATCTTCTGCTTGAATTCGGCCGTGTCGGCGAGCTTCTTGGCCTCGGCCGCCTGCGCCACCAGGATCAGATCGGCCGAAATCTGCACCAAATAGTCCTGTTTGGCGTCCGGCGACATCGGCGGGATCTGGCCCGCCTCTTGTTCGGCAATGGCGAGGTCGCTTTGGCGGATGTCGATGCCGTTGACCTTGGCCACGACCGGGTCGTTGGCGCCCTGCGCGGCAAGCGGGGCGGCCGACGCGAGCAGCAGCGCCAGGCCGGCGAAGAGGGCAGTCCGGCGCGCTTTGACAGGCGAACCGGCGGAGAAGGCTTTTATCATGGCGCTGTCCTTGGAATGGGGGAGGTCGGCAAAAAGCGGCGACCAGCGCGGCCTTTTCGCCCAACAACCATGGCTTTGCAATGGCGAAAGCGGCGGAAATCTTAACAACGAAATGCGGGTTTGGACGTTAATGCCACGGCCGCCCGCAATTGACATTAAACCGACCCCCTCCTATTTCCTTCATGACCTCGGCTGGACAAGCTTTTGCAGGCGCTTTGGCGTCCAATTTGCCCGAAAAGTGCCGTTTTCCGGAGCGCCGGAAGCAATCGCTTCGGCCGCTGCGGTATCGTTGAGGAGCTCTCCGAATGATCGGCGCCGTCGCCCGCAAGCTGTTTGGCTCCGCCAACGAACGGCGGATTCGCAGCTATCAGCCGCGCGTCGCCGAGATCAACGCCCTGGAGAAGGAGCTCGAGGCGCTGTCCGACGAGGCGCTGCGGGCACGCACTGCCGACTTCAAAAAGCAGATCGCCGAAGGCACCTCGCTCGACGACCTCCTGGTGCCCGCCTTCGCCACCTGCCGCGAAGCCGCCAAGCGCACGCTCGGCCAGCGCCACTTCGACGTGCAGCTCATCGGCGGCATGATCCTGCATGAAGGCAAGATTTCCGAGATGAAGACCGGCGAAGGCAAGACGCTGGTCGCCACGCTGCCGGTCTATCTCAACGCGCTGTCCGGCCGCGGCGTGCACGTCGTCACGGTCAACGACTATCTCGCCAAGCGCGACTCCGAATGGATGGGCCAGATCTACGGCTTCCTCGGGCTGACCACCGGCGTGATCGTGCACGGGTTGGACGACGAGCAGCGCAAGAAGGCCTACGACTGCGACGTCACCTACGGCACCAACAACGAGCTCGGCTTCGACTACCTGCGCGACAATATGAAGTACCGCATGGAAGACATGGTCCAGCGCGGGCACATCTTTGCGATCGTCGACGAAGTGGACTCGATCCTCATCGACGAAGCGCGCACGCCGCTCATCATCTCCGGCCCGCTCGACGACCGCTCCGAGTTCTACAACACCATCGACAGCTACATCCCCAATCTCGACAAGCCTGACTACGAGGTCGACGAGAAGCAGCGCACCGTGACGCTGACCGAAGCCGGCATGGAGAAGCTGGAGCAGCGCCTGCGCGACGCCGGGCAGTTGAAGGGCGAATCCCTCTACGACGTCGAGAACGTCTCCGTCGTCCACCACGTCAATCAGGCCCTGCGCGCGCACAAGCTGTTCCAGCGCGACAAGGACTACATCGTGCGCAACGGCGAGGTCGTCATCATCGACGAGTTTACCGGCCGTATGATGCCCGGTCGCCGTTATTCGGAAGGCCTGCATCAGGCGCTCGAGGCCAAGGAGCATCAGGCGATCCAGCCGGAGAACCAGACGCTCGCCTCGATCACCTTCCAGAACTACTTCCGCATGTATGAGAAGCTCGCCGGCATGACCGGTACGGCGCTCACGGAAGCCGACGAGTTTATGGACATCTACAATCTCGAAGTCCTCGAGGTGCCGACCAACATGCCGCTGGTCCGCATCGACGACGACGACGAGGTGTACCGGACGGCCAAGGAAAAATACCGTTCGATCATTTCGCTGATCGAGGACTGCAAGAAGCGCGGCCAGCCGGTGCTGGTCGGCACCACCTCGATCGAGAAGTCCGAGCAGCTCGCCGAGATGCTGCGCAGCGAAGGCTGGGAGCAGCACGACTTCTCCGATCCGAACGCCTTTGCCGCGCTCTATTCCGGCGACGAGGGCGCGACCAAAACCAAGGTCTTCGCCATCCTCAACGCGCGCTATCACGAGCAGGAAGCCTATATCGTCTCGCAGGCGGGCGTGCCCGGCGCTATCACCATCGCCACCAACATGGCCGGCCGCGGTACCGATATTCAGCTCGGCGGCAACGCCGACATGCGCATCCGTCAGGAGATCACCGACATCACCGATTGGGCGACGCGCGACAAAGACCCGCGCGCCGCCGACATCCGCGCGCAGGTTGCCCGCCTCAAGCAGAAGGCGCTCGCCGCCGGCGGTCTCTTCGTTCTCGGCACCGAGCGGCATGAGAGCCGCCGTATCGACAATCAGTTGCGCGGCCGCTCGGGCCGCCAGGGCGACCCGGGGCATTCCAAGTTCTTCCTGTCGCTCGAAGACGACCTGATGCGCATCTTCGGTTCCGACAAGCTCGACGGCATGCTGCAGAAGCTCGGGCTGAAGGAGAACGAGGCGATCGTTCATCCCTGGATCAACAAGGCGCTGGAGAAGGCACAGCAGAAGGTCGAGGCGCGCAACTTCGACATCCGCAAGAACCTGCTCAAGTTCGACAACGTGATGAACGACCAGCGCAAAGTGATCTTCGAGCAGCGGCTCGAGCTCATGCGCGATGAGGCGGTCGACGAGACCGTCGGCGACATGCGCCATTCTGTCATCGAGGACCTGGTCGCCAAGCACATCCCGCCCAATGCCTATGCCGAGCAGTGGGACGTCAACGGTCTCGAACAAGCGCTCAAGGATACCCTCGGGCTCGAATTGCCGGTCAAGGACTGGGCTAAGGAAGAAGGCATTGCCGACGAGGAGATGCGCGAGCGCATCGAGCGCCGCGCGGACGAGTGGATGGCGGCGAAGGCGGCCAAGTGGACGCCCGACGTCATGCGCTATGTGGAGAAGTCGATCCTGCTGCAGACGGTCGACCACCTGTGGCGCGAACACCTGGTGATGCTCGAGCATCTGCGCCAGGTCATTGGCCTGCGCGGCTACGGGCAGCGCGATCCGCTCAACGAATATAAGGCGGAAGCCTTCAGCCTGTTCGAGGCGATGATCGCACGGCTGCGCGAAGCGGTCACCGGACAGCTCATGCGCGTTGAGATCGTGCAGCAGCCGCCGGAAGAGCAGGCGCAGCAGCTTCCCTACATGGAAGCGCACAAGGTCGATCCCTCGACCGGCGAAGACGAGTTGGCGCCGTCGCTGACGCCCACGCTGGTCACCGCCGGCAACGGCGGCGAAACGCAGGTCGAGCGCAATCCGAACGATCCGACGAGCTGGGGCAAAGTCGGCCGCAATGAGGCTTGCCCCTGCGGTTCCGGCAAGAAATACAAGCACTGCCACGGACGCTTCGCGTAGAGCTAGTTTTGTGCAGGACTGGAACCGGGTCTTGGCCGCCGCGTTGACGGCCAAGCTCCCTGTGCAGGGTTGTTCAATTGAAAATCAAATTCTCTGAGCTCGGGCTTTGCCTGGCCGTTTCGTTGGCGCTGCTGACGGCGGCGGCGAGCCCCGTTTACGCCTATGAAGAAACCGAAGCGCAGCGGAATGCCTGCAAGCCGGACGTCTATCGCCTGTGCAAGTGGTACATCCCGAGCCGCGACGGCATCACCTACTGCCTCAACAAGAACATCGACAAGCTGAGCCCGACCTGCCGCGCGGTGATGGAAGGCAAGCTGCGTTAAGGAGCGGGAACCGGCCGCAACCAAAGTCCGTCGTCGGGCATTAACCGCAAGTCCTTCAATGAAGCAGGGACTTTCGCAAATGCAAATCCCCGTCGAGATTGCCTTCCATAACGTAGAACCCTCGGCTTCCGCGGAAGACGCCATCCGCGATCATATCGACCGTCTCGAGCGCATCTTCGGACGGCTGACGACGTGCCGCGTGCGCGTCGACCAGAGCAACCAGAATCGCAACGGCACCATTCCGCCGGTCGTGCACATCGAGATGTCGGTGCCAGGCCACAAGGATCTCGTGGTCGCGCACGAGCCGGACCATCTGCAGAACAAGTTCCAGGCGCCCGACCTGCGCAACGCGATCAACGAAGCGTTCCGCCTCGCAGAGCGGCGGCTCGCCAAGTTCAAGGACAAACTGACCGACCATGAGTCGGCGTCACGTCACGAGGCCGCCAACGAATTCCGCGGTCAGGTTGCCGAACTCACTCCGCACGAGGACTTCGGCTACCTGATGACCAAGGAGGGCGGGCTGCTCTACTTCCACCGTAACAGCGTGCTCACCGGCGATTTCGATGCGCTCGAGCGTGGCGACGAGGTGACTTACGTCGAGGGCTCGGGCGATACCGGGCCGACCGCCAGCAAGGTGCGGGTGATCGAGCGGGCTTAACTCATGATCCCGAAAAGTGGGAACCAGCTTCGGCTAAGATCATGTGCCACTAACTGAAAAACCAAAAAGCCGCGCGGGCGTGTCCCAGAACAGCGCGCGCCGCGCGGCGGCATCTGGAAACAGCTCGCCGGCGAGATCGACCAGCGGTCCGTAATCCTGGCGCTGCGTGCTGCGCAGAAAGGGCCAGTCGGACGCCCACAGGCAGTGATCGAGGCCGAACGCCTCGACCAGCGCGCGCACGAACGGCCAGCAGTCCTTGAATGGATAGGCCTGGTCGGAAAATTTCGCATAGCCCGAGATCTTGACGCTGACGCGCTGCGTCTTGGCGAGCTTAAGCAGCGCCGCGAAACCAGGCTGCGCGACGCCTGCGCGCGCCGTCGGCCGTCCGCAGTGATCGATCAGCACGCGCACCGGGATGTTCTCGATCCACGGCACGAATGGCAGCAGTTGGCCGCGCTCCACCTGAAGGTTGAGAAACATGTCGAGCGCCGCGAGCTTTTCGATCAGCGGACGCGCGCTCATGTAGTAGTCGACGCCGTGGAAGGTCGGATTGAACGCGGCGCCGAGCACGCCTTGCGCCTTCAGCGCGCGCAGATCGTCGAGCGAGGCGTCGAAGTCGATGATGGCGATGCCTTTAAAACGGCCGCCGCCATGCGCGAGCGTGTCGAGCAGGCACGAATTATCCGAGCCGTAGCCAGAGTTGGGCTGCACCAGCAGCACGTGGCGCACGCCGTAAGTCTGCATCATCGACGTCAGTTGTGCGGGCGTGCCGATTTCCTGCCCCGAGGGGTGATAGGAAATGTCCTTGCCGTACGGAAAGCGCTGCGGATCGAGCACGTGCGCGTGGCAGTCGATTTTCGGCTCGGCGAAGACGCTCATCGCAATCGACCCGCGAGTTGTTTGCGGAATTTGCGATCGCGCTTCAAGTGCCACTCGCGGCTCATGGCTTCGCGGCGCGTGGCGAAGGATTCCGAGTGCAGCAGCACCCAGGCGCGGCCGCGGGTGGAGCGGGCGCCCTTGCCGGAATTATGCTTGGCGAGCCGCGCCGCGACGTCGTTGGTCCAGCCGACGTAAGTGAGGTGGCGGTTGTTGGCGATGCAGCCGAGGACGTAGACGAAGCAGTCCATGCGCTACGCGGTTTTTTGTTTGAGCATTATCTTGTCCGAAAACCGGCATCCACTTTTCGGGATCATGCTCTGTGTAACCGACGCAGAGACCTCGCGCACGCGTCCTGGCTAGCGGAATCCGCCGAAGCGGCTGTCGAAGGTGCCGGCCGGCACCACCGGCTGGGCGCCAGCGAGCATGCCGTTGCCGCTGTTCTGCTGCGAGGCCGAATAGGCGGTGCGCAACTGCGGCTCGGCTTGCTGCGGCTCCGGCTTGCTCTGCGGTTTGGCGGACGCCTGCTGCACGGGCTTCTCAGGCTTCTTCTCGGCGACGGCCTTTTCGACAACCGATTTGGGTGCGGGCTGCGCCGCCGGCTGATGCGGCTTGGCCGAGAGAGCCATCGGCGCCGGGGCGGGGGCGCTGGCGGTGCGCACGATCGACGGACGCTTGGATTTGGCCGGTTCGCTGCCGCGCAACGCGACCGCGTCGCTTGCGGCCGGTGCGGGCTGCACGACCGGCTCCGGCGTCGCGAACAGGCCGCCGAACAGCGTCGCGATGGTCTTGGGCTCCTCGGCCGGCGCTTCGCCTTCCTTCGGCAGCGGCGCGGCCTGCGGCATCGGCACACGGGCCAACACGACGGGCTGTGGCGTCGCGGCGGGCTGCGGCGTTGTCGCCTCGGGCGCAGTCGGCGCGGCCACCGGCGTGCGCGGCAGATAGCCGGGCGCCTGCGAGTTGCCGGCGAGCTGATAGGTGCGGCCGTTGTTGTCGAACTCGGTATGCGAATTGAGCTTGCTGGCGAACGCGACGTTCATGCCGCCATCGACGCCGGCGCGCGACGGCACCGTGGCGACGCGGCGGCCGATATATTCCGCCATCTGGAATTGTTCGGTGCGGCGCTTCTCGAGCACGGCGTCGGCTACCGCCGGGTCGAGCTTGTAGGCCGGGCATTTGCCGGCGGCGCTGAACTTGATCGGCTTGGTTTCGTCGGCCGAAGCGGCGTCGAACACGTAGCGCTTCTCGCACACCGCGACCTTCGGCTCCTGCTTGGTCGCCTCGAAGCTGTCGTAGCCGTCCTTCAGCATTTTCCAGAACGCGAAGTTCGCGTTGTCGCGATGCTTGGCCATGTTCAGCGCGGTCATGCGGAACGGGAAGGCCTGCAACTGGAAGGCCTGCTGACCGCCGAAGAAGCTTTCGCGCGCCAGCGCGTAGATTTCCTGGATCTGCTCGTCGGTCATCGCGTAGCAGCCGCGCGAGGAGCAGTCGCCGTGCACCATCAGCTCCGAGCCGGTGTAGCCCATGGCGCGGTCGTAAGCGTTGGGGAAGCCGGTGTTGAAGGCGAGATAATAATTGGAGGCCGGATTCATCTGGCCCGGTGTGATCGTGTAGAAGCCCTCCGGCGCCTGGCGGTCGCCTTCCTTCTTCTTCGGGCCGAGATCGCCCGACCAGCGGCAGATCGGATAGGTCTTGAGCAGCTCGAACTGACCGTCGCGATTGCGCTTCCACACCTCCATCTCCGCTTCTTCCTTGAAGATGCGGGCGAGGATCGGCGAGTCCTTGTCCATGCGCTTCTCTTCCATCATGGAGAGCATGCGCTCGGACAGCGGCGCGTTGGCGCGCCCGGAAGTTGGGATGTCGCTTGGATTGCACGCAGACAGGCCGATCGCCGCAGCGATGGCCGCGCCGGTCAACAGCGCGCGCAGGCTGGCTCGTCTCAAAACGCGTTACTCCCCGAGGCGGCGGGCCGTCATTGAGATATCGTTATCCTTAAGATGTGGCGCGGGCAAGGCAAAGGAGCGGTGCCCGGCGCCTGCGTAAGTCTATGGTAAAGCTGCGGTAAAGCGGGCATTTGGGTTCCATTTTTGCGATCCCTGGGGGCGGGGGCTAGGGACGCGGCAGACATGCGTCATCGCCCGTATTCTTTGGTCGGCTCCGGGGAAGCCCTCGTCCCTTGTCCCTCGCCAATAACGAGGGGGCGGCGCGCCGCTTCAGCGCAACCGTAACAGTGGGGACCTCCGTCTCCGGACATCCCCGCGCCTCCACGGCGCGCCACCCAGACCGGATATCGGCCTGGGCCACTTGGCGGCGTTCTTCCTAAGTCCCCGGTGCCGTGCTTCCGGGCGGGCGTGCGGAGCGTCCTGTCAGAGCCGTCCCCTCCAGGCAGGCTTTCGCCCGCCATCGTTGCCCACCTCGTCCAGCCATTGAAGGCAGACCCCCATAGTAGGGTCGGACGGTTCGCCGGGGCCTCCCGGGGGGGGAGGAGCGTTCGTCTCCTACCCGCGGGCGCCGCATCCGGTCCCACTTCAAGACGCCTCATGAAGCGCCCCTCGATGGACCGGACGCGGAAAACATAAGGCCGCCAGAGTCGGTGTGGATAGATTTTTTGCGATTTAATTTTTGCTGGTGGCGACGAGAGTTAAGTGGGGGTCCCGAATCCTTACGATTGAATCGTTATTGCGAGGAGCCCGTTAGGGCGATGAAGCAATCCAGAGCCGCAGGTGCCTGCTCTCTGGATTGCTTCGTCGCTTCGCTCCTCGCAATGACGCGTGTTGTGACGCTTTGCTCGCACCTCAGGATGACGGGGTCAGACTCGGCCTTATGCTGAGGAGCATCGCGTAGCGAAGCATGCGGAGAGAGGGGCTTCGTAGATGCCGGGACAAGCCCGGCCATGACGTCGATAGTTAGAGCAATGTAATAATGTAATTAAGTGCGCAGGGAAGACGGCCTACGCCAACCGCCCCATCCCCCTGCCCATCGCCAGAAACTTCTCTCTGCGCTGGCGGCGGATGGTGTCGCGGTCGAGGCCGCGCATTTCGGCAAACGCGTTGGCGATGGCGTCGCCGATCAATTCGATGGCCGCGTGCGGATCGCGGTGCTCGCCGCCGGTCGGCTCGGTCACCACGGTGTCGATGACGCCGAAGCGCACCATGTCCTGCGCGGTGATCTTCATGTTGGTGGCGGCGTCCTGCGCCTTCGCGCTGTCGCGCCACAGGATGGAGGCGGCGCCTTCCGGCGAGATGACGGAATAGATGGCGTGCTCGAGCATCAGCACGCGGTTGGCGGTGGCGAGCGCGATGGCGCCGCCCGAGCCGCCTTCGCCGAGGATGACGGCGACGCTCGGCACGCCGAGCGCGAGGCAGGCGTCGGTCGAGCGCGCGATGGCTTCCGCCTGGCCGCGCTCTTCGGCGTCGATGCCGGGATAGGCGCCGGCGGTGTCGACCAGCGCGAGCAGCGGGATGTTGAAGCGGTCGGCCATCTCCATCAGGCGCACGGCCTTGCGGTAGCCTTCCGGGCGCGCCATGCCGAAATTGTGCTTGAGGCGGCTCTCGGTGTCGGAGCCCTTCTCGTGGCCGAGCAGGCAGACGCTCTCGCCGCGGAAGCGGCCGAAGCCGCCGACGATGGCCGCGTCGTCGCCGAACTTGCGGTCGCCGGCGAGCGCCACGAAGTCGGTGATGAGGCCGGCGACCACGTCGAGGCAGTGCGGCCGCTGCGGGTGGCGCGCGACCTGCGCTTTCTGCCAGGGCGTGAGGTTGGCGTAGATGTCCTGCAAGGACATGACCGCCTTGGCCTCGAGACGGACGATCTCGTCCTCGACCGACACGCCCTCGGGGCCGGAGGACACCGCGCGCAGTTCCTCGACCTTGGCCTCCAGTTCGGCCACGGGTTTTTCAAAGTCGAGATACGTGCGCATGGTTCCGGCGAGCATGGAGCGGGTCCTTTAACGCGGACGGTAGACCCCGGATATAGGGGTTAAAAACGCGGCTTGCCCGTTTAAGTCAAGCAATCGGGTTAATTTTGGGTGCGCGGCGCGGGTTCCCCGCCCGCGGGCGGTAAATAGGGGTGCCCTCGGCCGCCTCACGTTTCCCCCAGCGGGTGCAGGTCGCGCACCAGGGACTTCAGGCGTTCTTCCAGCACGTGGGTGTAGATCTGCGTGGTCGAGATGTCGGCATGGCCGAGCAAGGTCTGCACCACCCGCAGGTCGGCGCCGTTGTGCAGCAGGTGGCTGGCGAAGGCATGGCGCAGCACGTGCGGCGACAGCCGCTCGCCCGAGATGCCGCAGGCGGCGCCCAGGCTCTTGAGGTCGCGCGCGAAGTGCTGGCGCGAGAGATGGCCGGCTTCGCCGAAGGAGGGGAACAGCCACTTCGACGATGCCTCTTTCTGCGCGGATTTTTTGTTCACCTCGGCGTGCAGCGCGAGGTACTCGGCCATCGCGCGCTTGGCCGCTTGATTGAGCGGCACCAGCCGTTCCTTGCCGCCCTTGCCGCGCACCACCAGCATCTTCTGATCGTGCCGCGCGGCGGAGGCGGGCAGCGCCACCAACTCGGAGACGCGCAGGCCGGTGGCGTAGACGACTTCGAGCAGGCACAGGAGCCGCGCGGCGCGCAATCGCGCGGCCGGCGGTTGCTCGAGGTTGTCGGCCTGCTCGCGCGCTTGTCCCAGCAGGCCGTCGACTTCGGCGATCGATAGAATTTTCGGCAAGGCACGCGCACGCTTGGGGCCTTCCAGCACGGCGGCGGGATCGTCGCCGCGCTTTCCTTCCGCGTAGAGGAAACGATAAAGCTGCCGCACCGCCGACAGCCGCCGCGCCAGCGAGGACGCCGCAAAGCCGCGCTCGCTCACGCTGGCGAGGAAGGCGCGCAAGTCGTCGGTGGTGGCGTTCTTGACGCTGCGCCCGGCGGCGCGCAGATGGCCGCTGAGGTCGGCGAGATCGTTGCGGTAGGCGTCGAGCGTGTTCGAGCCTGCGCCGCGCTCGGCCGCCTGCATGTCAAGGAACAGTTCGATCAGCGCATCGTCGTTGGAATTTGGTTGGCGCGCCATCGCCGCGATCTCAGCTCCGTTCATTCCCGCGTAAGCGGGAATCCAGAGCGACAAGTGAGGTGCAAAAGTTTTTCGCCCTGGGTCCCCGCTTACGCGAGGACGAACGGAGTGTGGGGCGATTCGCGAGCAACGCCTAACGCTGCGGCTTGAGGAATTTGTCCTGCGGGATCGTCACGATGATCTCGCGCGGCTGGGTTTTCACGAAAGTGGCGAGCGAAAACACCGCGACATAGCCGATGCCGCCGAGCAGTCCGGCAAAGATCAGGAATCTGAATAGACTAGGCATTGCGCGTGTCCGGCCTATGCCGCTTGAGCGGCTAAACTTTGGCGGCCTTAAACGAAATCAGTTACGACCACGTTCCCGTTGCCCTGGCAAGTGGCTCGCTCGCCGCGGGCGTGGTTTCTGCTATATGGAACCGGAAATTGCGGAGCGGTCATGGTTAACGAGGCCTTGCAGACGGCGGCGGAGGATGGCCTGGAGAAGGCCATCGTGCGCGCGCTTGCGGCCCGTTCGCTGGTGCTGGTCGGCATGATGGGCGCCGGCAAGTCGTCGATCGGCAAGCGGCTGGCGAGCCGCCTCGGCCTGCCCTTCGTCGACGCCGACACCGAGATCGAAAGCGCGGCCGGCATGAGCATCCCGGAAATCTTCGAGACGCACGGCGAGCCCTATTTCCGCGCCGGCGAGGCGCGCGTGATCGCGCGACTGCTCGACAACGGACCGCAGGTGTTGGCGACCGGCGGCGGCGCTGTGATGACGCAGCACACGCGCGATCTCATCCACATCAAGGGCATCTCGATCTGGCTGAAAGCCGACATCGACGTGCTGATGAAACGCACCAAACGGCGCAACGACCGGCCGCTCGTCGACCGGCTGCGCGAGCTAATGCCGCTGCGCGAGCCGGTCTATGCGCTGTCCGACATCGTCGTGCAGTCGCGCGACGAACCGCACGATACCATCGTCGATGAAATCGTCGCGGCGCTCGCGCGCCACCTGAGCATCGAGGGGCTGCAACCATGACCGCGGCATTGCGGACGAACGATCCCATCGTGGTGCAGGTCGCGCTGGCTGAGCGCGCCTACGACATCGTCATAGGGCGCGGCCTGCTGGCTTCGCTTGGGAGCCGCGTCAAGGCGCTGCGCGCCGGCGCCAAGACCGCGATCGTCACCGACAGCAATGTCGCCAAGCAGCATCTCGGCGCGGCGGAAGCGGCGCTGAAGGCGGGTAACGTCGAGAGTTCGCACATCGTGGTGGCACCGGGCGAAGGCTCGAAGACCTACGGCACGTTCGAGACCGTGTGCGAGGCGATCATCGCCGCGCGCATCGAGCGCAACGATCTTGTGGTGGCGCTCGGCGGCGGCGTCATAGGCGACCTCGCCGGTTACGCCTCGGCGAGCGTGCGGCGCGGGCTCGATTTCGTGCAGGTGCCGACGACCTTGCTCTCGCAGGTCGATAGCTCGGTCGGGGGCAAGACCGGCATCAACTCGCCGCAGGGCAAGAACCTGATCGGCGCCTTCCACCAACCCGTACTGGTGATCGCCGACACCGCGCTGCTCGACACGCTGCCGCCGCGCGAATTCCGCGCCGGCTATGCCGAGATGGCCAAGTTCGGCCTGCTGGGCGATGCCGCGTTCTTCGCCTGGCTGGAAAAGAATTGGCAGGACGTGTTCGCCGGCGGCCCCGGACGCGAGCACGCCATCGCGGTCTGCTGCCGCGGCAAGGCGGGGATCGTGTCGCGTGACGAGCGCGAGACCGGCGAGCGCGCTCTGCTCAATCTCGGCCACACCTTCGGCCACGCCTTCGAGGCGGGCTGCGGCTTCTCCGACCGGCTGCTGCACGGCGAAGCGGTGGCGCTCGGCATTTGCTGGGCCTTCGAATTCTCCGCGCGCAAGGGGCTGATTTCGACCGACGATTCCAAGCGCGCGGCCGCGCATCTTGCGGCCGTCGGCCTGCCGACCCACATCGGTCAGGTGCAAGGCGGCGTTCCCGGCGTCGATGCGCTGATGGATTTGATCGCGCAGGACAAAAAGGTGAAGCGCGGCAAGCTCACGTTCATTTTGGTGCGCGGCATCGGCCAGGCTTTCGTCGAGAACGACGTCGATGCCGCCGAGGTGCGCAATTTCCTGAGCGACAAGCTGCGCGAACAAGCACGCCAATGACCTCTATCGACTGGCTATCTCTCGTCGTCGTCCTGCTCTGCCTGCTGATGTCGGCGTTCTTCGCCGGCAGCGAGACGGCGCTGACGGCGTCCTCGCGCGCCAGCATGACGCGGCTGGAAAAGCACGGCAACAAACGCGCGGCGGTCGTCAACCGGCTGCTCGAACAGCGCGAGCGCCTGCTCGGCGCGCTGCTGTTCGGCAACAACGCCGTCAACATCGCCGCCTCGGCGCTGGCAACCGGCGTGCTGCTCGCCTGGTTCGGCGACGTCGGCGTGATCTACGCCACGGTGGTGATGACCATCGTCGTCGTGGTGTTCGCCGAGATCCTGCCGAAGACGGCGGCCTTCAACGCGCCCGACCGCATGGCGCTGGCGGTGGCGCGGCCGCTGTATTGGTTCGTCAAGATTTTCGGACCGGTGCTGATGGCGGTCGAGGCGCTGGTGCGCTGGATCCTCAAGCACGTCGGCATGACGGTCGGCGAGGACCAGCAGGTGCTGTCGGCGCGCGAGGAACTGCGCGGCGCCGTCGACCTCTTGCATCGCGAGGGCGACGTGGAAACGCTCGACCGCGACATGTTCGGCGGCGTGCTCGATCTGCGCGAACTGCAGGTGTCCGACGTGATGGTCCACCGCACCAACATGATCAGCCTCAACGCCGACGACAAGCCGGAGGACGTGGTCAACGCGGTGATCGCTTCGCCGGTGACGCGCCTGCCGCTGTGGCGCGGCAATCCGGAGAACATCGTCGGCATTCTGCACGTGAAGGACCTGCTGCGCGCGCTGCATGCGCTCGACGGCAACGCCGCCAAGGTCGACATCGGCGCGCTGATGGCGCCGCCCTGGTTCGTCCCCGACACACGGCCCGTGTCCGAGCAGCTCAAGGCGTTCCGCCGGCGCAAGACTCCGTTCGCGCTGGTGGTCGACGAATATGGCGACGTCGAAGGGCTGGTGACGCTCGAGGACATTCTGGAGGAGATCGTCGGCGACATCACCGATGAGCACGACGTCGCCATGCCGGGCGTGCGCAAGCTGCCGGACGGCTCGGTCAATGTCGACGGCGCAGTGCCGATCCGCGACTTGAATCGCGTGATGGAATGGACGCTGCCGGACGAGGAGGCGACCACCATCGCCGGTCTCGTCATCCACGAGGCGCGCACCATCCCCGAGGTGGGGCAGAGCTTCACCTTTCACGGGTTCCGCTTCCGCGTGTTGCGCCGCTCGCGCAACCGCATCACCGCGCTGCGGATTCAGCCGCTGGTGAGGAAGCCGGCGAAAGCGGGGTAGTTATTCCCCCGGCGCCGAGGCGTGGATGGCGAGCGCGTGAATACCGCCGGCGAGTTCGGCCGTCAGCGCCGCATTGATCATACGATGGCGCTCGAGCCGGCTCTTTCCTTTGAAGGTGTCCGACACAATATAAACGCGGTAATGAGTTTGCCCGCCCGGTCGCGCGCCGGCATGGCCCTCGTGGCGATGGGATTCGTCCTCGACCTTGAGGCTTTGCGGCGTGAAAGCCTCGGTCAACTTCCGTTCGATCAAATCTGCGGTGCGCATGCCGTCCGCATTAGGCAAGCTGCGCGCGCGGGTCAATGGTTGAGTTTGCGGCGGAATCGGGACCGTCGCGACAAGTCAAGTCTTGTAGGCGTCATCCATAAAAGCGCATAGTCACCGGTCATGAAATTCGACTCGCCGTTATTCGATGGGATCCGGGTGAAACCGGACAAAGACCGCCGGCCGAAACCGGCCGGTCCGGCTTGCCAATGGCACGGCTGCAAGGAGAAGGCGACGCATCGCGCGCCGAAGAGCCGCAGCTCAGAGAACGAATACTGGCGTTTCTGCCTCGGTCACGTGCGCGAGTACAATCAGTCGTACAATTTCTTTTCCGGCATGAGCGACGCCGCGGTGATGGCCTACCAGAAGGACGCCATCACCGGCCATCGTCCGACCTGGAAGATGGGAACCGGCAAAGGCCAGGTACGTCCCGACCTGAGTGCGGTGGGGCAGCATGGCGATCCGTTCGGCCTGTTCGGCGAAGGCGTGCGCGCCGAGCAGAAGGCGCGCGAGGAGACCCGGCCGATCCGCAACGCCGAGCGCAAGGCACTCGACGCGCTCGGTCTCGATGTCGGCGCCACCCGCCATCAGGTGAAGATGCGCTTCAAGGAACTGGTGAAGCAGTTCCATCCTGATGTGAACGGCGGTGACCGTTCCACCGAAGACCGGTTGGTCGAGGTCATCAAGGCCCACAACTACCTGAAGTCCGTCGGCATGGCGTAAGGCCCAAAAGGCCGATCTCGCGGCGCGAGAAATGCGCTTGACGCCCAACCCCACGAAAAGCAACCCAGCCCTGCCTTTCGGGTAGGCCGAATCGTACCTATCTCATTGAAATAATTGATGGTGTCATTCGGCGCGGGCGGGTTTTTCGCAAGCGCGCCGTTTGCTAGCTTGTTTGCCGATCAGCCGGACCGTATTGAGTTCAGGACCACATCAGGGCTTCGGAGGTACCGAAGCCACGGAGGAGCAATGACTGCCGCAGTTCAAGAGGTTGCCGGCCTGCCGGACATGAAGGTGTCGATCAGGCAGGTGTTCGGAATCGACAGCGACATGGAAGTACCGGCCTATTCCAAGGCCGACGAACATGTCCCCGATGTCGATCCGGATTACCGCTTCGACCGTCCGACCACGCTCGCCATCCTCGCCGGCTTCTCCAAGAACCGCCGCGTGATGGTCACCGGCTATCACGGCACCGGCAAGTCGACGCATATCGAGCAGGTGGCGGCGCGGCTCAATTGGCCCTGCGTGCGCGTCAACCTCGACAGCCACATCAGCCGTATCGACATGATCGGCAAGGACGCCATCGTCCTCAAGGAAGGCCAGCAGGTCACCGAATTCCGCCAAGGCATCCTGCCCTGGGCGCTGCAGAACAACGTCGCACTTTGCTTCGACGAATACGACGCCGGCCGCCCGGATGTGATGTTCGTGATTCAGCGCGTGCTGGAGGCCTCCGGCCGCCTGACGTTGCTCGACCAGAGCAAGGTGATCAAGCCGCACCCGTCCTTCCGCCTGTTCGCCACGGCCAACACCGTCGGCCTCGGCGACACCTCTGGCCTCTATCACGGCACGCAGCAGATCAACCAGGGCCAGATGGACCGCTGGTCGATCGTCACCACGCTGAACTATTTGCCGCACGACAACGAGGTCGAGATCATCCTCGCCAAGGCGAAGCATTATCGCAACGAGCAGGGCCGCGATATCGTCAACAAGATGGTGCGCGTCGCCGATCTCACGCGTAACGCTTTCATGAATGGCGACATCTCGACTGTCATGAGCCCGCGTACGGTGATCACCTGGGCGGAGAACGCCGACATCTTCAACGACATCGGTTTCGCCTTCCGGCTCACCTTCCTCAACAAATGCGACGAGTTGGAACGGCCAATCGTGGCCGAGTTCTATCAGCGCTGCTTCGGGGTCGAGTTGCCGGAGAGTTCGGTGAACGTGGCGCTGTCGTGAGTTCACCTCTTCCCGCGTGAGCGGAAGAGGGAGACGGGAAAATGGCCTCCAACAGCAAGTCGAAGCCTCCGGGCAAGGAATCGCCGACCGAGCCGTTCAAGCGAGCGGTCACCGGCGCATTGCGCGCGCTGGCGCGTAAGCCGGACCTCGAAGTCGCCTTTGCCGCCGAGCGTCCCGGTCTGATCGGTCCGAAGGCGCGATTGCCGGAGCCGCCGCGCAAGCTCACCCGCGCCGAGGCGGCGATCGTACGCGGCCATGCCGACTCGATCGCGCTTAAGGTTGCCTGTCACGATGCGGCCGTGCATCGCCGCCTGCAGCCCGCCGGGCAGCAGGCGCGCGCGGTGTTCGAGGCGGTCGAGCAGGCCCGCGTCGAGGCCATCGGCGCACGTCGCATGGACGGCGTCGCGCAGAACATCACCGCGATGCTGGACGAGCGTTTCCATCGTGCCAAGTTCGACCAGGTCACCGACCGCGCCGATGCGCCGATCGAGGACGCGCTGGCGCTGATGGTGCGCGAGCGTCTCACCGGGCTGGCGCCGCCGCCGGCGGCCAAGCGCGTCGTCGAACTGTGGCGTCCGCTGATCGAAGAACGCGCCGGGCACGATCTCGACCGGCTGGAGAATTTGGTCGAGAACCAGCGCCAGTTCGCCGACGTCGTGCACGATCTGCTCGACGATCTCGAAATGGGCGAAGACCGCAGCAGCGATTCCGAGGATGAGGACGAAGACGGCGAGGACGAGCGCCGCAAGCAGGATTCCGGCGAAGAAGGCGACGCTGCCGAGGACGCCGAGGCCGAAGGCATGGCCGCCGAGGACGCTGAAGTTTCCGCCGAGGATTTGCCTGACGCGGCCGCCGAAGCCGTCGACGCGCCGAGCGCGGACATGGCCGACGACACCGACATGACCGACGCCGAGACGCCGGGCGAGCCGCAGCGGCCGCGCCACTACGGCGACAACGCGCCGCGCGGTCCCGACTATCGCGCCTTCACGGTCCGGCACGACGAGATGGTGGCGGCCGAAGACCTGTGCGAGCCGGAAGAGCTCGATCGCCTGCGCAGCTATCTCGACAAGCAACTCTCGCACCTGCAGGGCGTGGTGGCGCGGCTGGCCAACCGGCTGCAGCGCCGCCTGATGGCGCAGCAGAACCGCTCCTGGGAGTTCGACCTCGAGGAAGGCCAGCTCGATCCGGCGCGGCTGTCGCGCATCATCATCGATCCCTTGCATCCGCTCTCGTTCAAGGCGGAGAAGGACACGCAATTCCGCGACACCGTGGTGACGCTGCTCTTGGACAATTCCGGCTCGATGCGCGGCCGTCCGATCACGGTCGCTGCCACCTGCGCCGACATCCTGGCGCGCACGCTCGAGCGCTGCGGCGTCAAGGTCGAGATTCTCGGCTTCACCACACGCGCCTGGAAGGGCGGGCAATCGCGTGAGCAGTGGCTCACTGCGGGCAAGCCGGCGAACCCCGGCCGCCTCAACGATCTGCGCCATATCATCTACAAGTCGGCCGATACGCCTTGGCGGCGCGCGCGCAAGAACCTCGGCCTGATGATGCGCGAGGGCCTGCTCAAGGAGAACATCGACGGCGAGGCGCTCGACTGGGCGCACAAGCGGCTCCTCGGGCGCACCGAGCAGCGCAAGATTTTGATGATGATCTCCGACGGCGCGCCGGTCGACGACTCCACGCTGTCGGTCAATCCGGGCAATTACCTCGAGCGCCATCTGCGCTGGGTGATCGACGAGATCGAGAACCGCTCGCCGGTCGAGCTGATCGCCATCGGCATCTGCCACGACGTCACGCGCTACTACCGCCGCGCCGTCACCATCGTCGATGCCGAGGAACTGGGCGGCGCGATGACCGAGAAGCTCGCCGAGCTGTTCGAGGAACACGCGGCGGCGGCCGAGCGGCCGACCACGCGGGTGCGACGCCGGGTCGCTTGATATTGTCCGCGCGTCCCCGTAGTCGGGGCTGTCTTTCCGAGGGGGCTCGATGCGATTCCCACAGCGCAAGCGCTGGCTGATCGGCGGCGGCCTGTTCGCCGCGCTTATCGCCGCTATCGGCACTTTGGCGCTGGCCGAGGCGCTGCGTTACGCGGCGGCGCCGACGCAGATCGTCATCGAGGCTTCGCCCATCGCAGCCTTCGACGGCCGCGAGCCGGGCAAGACGCGCTTTGGCCGGCTCGAATTCCGCGGCGGCCTTGCGCTCACCTCCAAGTTCGAAGCCTTCGGCGGCGTGTCGGGCCTGCATATGGAGCCGGACGGCGAGCATTTCCTGGCCGTCACCGACAACGGCTCCTGGCTGCGCGGCCGCATCGTCTATCGTGACGACAGGCCGGTCGGCATCGCCGACGCCGAAATGGCGCCGATGTTAGGGGCCGACGGCAAGGCGCTCGCGGCGCGCGGCTGGTACGACGTCGAGTCGATCGCCAAGATGGGCGGGCACGTCTATGTCGGCATCGAGCGCGCCGAGCAGATCGTGCGCTTCGACATGGCGCGCGACGGCATGCAGACGCGGGGGGAAGCCATGGCTGTCCCGTCCGACTTCAAGAGCTTCCGGCACAACAAGAGCCTCGAATGTCTGGCGGCGGCGCCGGCCGGCGCGCCGCACGGCGGCAAGCTGATCGTGATCACCGAGGAGACTCTCGACGCGCAAGGCAACATGCGCTCGTTCGTGCTCGGCCCCGAGGGGGCTTCCGACAAAGTCGAGCGCTTCAGCGTCAAACGCAGCGACGACTTCGATATCAGCGACTGCACGATTTTGCCGCCAGGCGACCTGCTGCTGCTGGAGCGGCGCTATACACCGACGACCGGCGTCGCCATGCGCATCCGGCGCGTGCCGCTCTCGGCGATCAAGGAGGGTGCGCTGGTCGACGGTGCGGCGCTGATCGAGGCCGATCTCGCCTACCAGATCGACAACATGGAAGGCATCGCCGTGCACAAGAACGCGCGCGGCGAGACGGTGCTTACGCTGGTGTCGGACGATAATTTCTCGGTGATCCAGCGCAACTTGCTGCTGCAGTTCGTGCTGGTGGGGGAGTGACTTAACCCCGGCGAACAACCTAGACCCGTCACCCTGAGGTGGCCGCGCAAAGCGCGGCCCTCGAAGGGCGACGGCCCCGCGCTACAGATTGTCGGCCGATCATCCTTCGAGGCTCGCTTCGCTCGCACCTCAGGATGACGGGTTGAACTGGGTGAGAGCCGCGATGGGCGCCTTCGTTTACATGCTTTGCTGCGCCGATAAGTCTTACTACGTTGGATCAGCGACCGGCGATGATCTGACGAAACGTATCGCTGAACATCAGGCCGGCACCCATCCGGGCTATACGTGGTCTAGGCGCCCGGTCACCCTTGTCTGGTCCGAACATTTCGAACGCATCACGGATGCGATCGCAGCCGAGCGTCAGGTCAAAGGCTGGAGCCGCGCGAAGAAAGAAGCGCTGATCAAAGGCGAGTGGGGCGCCGTGAAAACGCTGGCCAAACGGAGAGGCGGGCGTCCTAAGCTTGATCCGTCATCCTGAGGTGCGCGCTTTTGCGCGCCTCGAAGGATTGACGGCCGCTGACTCCTGGGCCGTCGCCCTTCGAGGCTCGGCCTGCGGCCGAGCACCTCAGGGTGACGGAGAAAGTTTTGCGATGTCTGGGGAAAGGGCTTTAGCTCGCCTTGGCGGCGGTCTGCTTCTTGCGGATGGCGCGCTTGAGCACGAGCATCTTCGGCGCGAGGTCGGCATCATCGGCCTTGAGCAGGAAGGCGTCGAGCCCACCGCGGTGGTCGACCGACTTGAGCGCGTTGGTCGAGACCCGCACGCGCACGCTGCGGCCGAGAGCGTCGGAGATCAGCGTGACGTTCTGCAGGTTCGGCAGGAAGCGCCGCTTGGTCTTGATGTTCGAGTGGCTGACCTTGTGGCCCACCTGGGCCTTCTTGCCGGTCAGATCGCAACGCCGGGACATGGCTCAATTCCTTAAAAGCGCGGCGCCCAAACGGCGCCGTAGCTCATCGATCGTGGATGATGGGCGGACGTATAGAGAGCGGGAAAAGATGCGTCAAGCCGCGCTTTTGCCAGGCGTTCCCGCCTGAATCCGCCGGATGCCGCGATATGTGAACACAGAATAGACTTATTCGACGCCGACCTGAGTGCTATGCCTGCCGCCCGGGTTTGCAATCGCCGGAGCCGGCGCAGGAGGATAGGTTTTCGTGCTGGCACTTCGTCAAGTCCTTGGAATCGTTGCGTTGACCTGCGCAGCCGCCGCGCCGGCCGCCGCCCAGAGCAAGCTCGAGGCCCATTACACCGCCTCGCTCGCCGGCATCCCGATCGGCAAGGGAAGCTGGACGGTCGACCTCACCGATAACCATTATTCCGCCGCCGCCTCTGGAACCACCACCGGCCTGCTGCACGTGTTCAACGACGGCCACGGCAACAGCTCGACCCGCGGCACCCTTCAGGCGGGCAAGCCGGTCTCGGCCATCTTCGCCTCCACCATCGCCGCCGGCAAAAAGACCGACGAGGTGCGCATCACTATCGCCAACGGGGCGGTCAAGGATTTCAGCGTCGAGCCGCCGCAGGACAACCCGTCCGAGCGCGTGCCGCTCACCGACGAGCACCGCAAGGATGTGCTCGACCCAATGACCGCCTCGCTGCTGCGGGTGCCGGGCAATGGCGATCCGCTCAAGGCGGAGGCCTGCAAGCAGTCGGTCTCGGTATTCGATGGACGCCTGCGCTACAACCTGCAGCTCGAATTCAAGCGCATGGATCAGGTGAAGTCGCAGAAGGGCTATGTCGGCCCGGTGGTGGTGTGCTCGGTCTATTTCACGCCGGTCGCCGGCTATATCGCCTCGCGCTCGGCCATCAAATATCTCGCCAAGCTGCGCGAGATCGAGGTGTGGCTGGCGCCCATCGGCACCACGCGCGTGCTTGCGCCCTATCGCATCCAGGGGCCGACGCCGATCGGCCAGGCGGTGCTGGAGGCGAAGGAATTCGTCACGGTCGCGCTGCCGACGCGCGCGTCCGTGAGCGGCGCCAAGACGCAGTGACGTTTTCGGGCACTGAATCGTCTTGACTCAAAAGCCGATCGGAGTCCTCGCGCCCGTTAAGACTTGCACGTCGAAAAAGCGCGGCAAAATCTGCCGAGACCACTCGATCTTGTAGCTCACCAGCCTTAAGTTGCCAGATATCGCCGTGAACGAACTCATACAACAGACGAGTCAGCGATTCGGGCGCGATTCGTTCCAGAGTCGTTCCGAAGCTTAACCGGCAGAGCCCACGGCGTCGCATTGTGATACAGAATCCGTCCATTCAGTCGCCTTTCGCCGCCGGCGGCCGGCGCAAAGGGTGGACGGCAGCGGCCAAGCCCGGCAAAACCACCAATAAGCCAAGCGAAAGGTCCGGCCCCGCCGGAGTGTCGACAGCGTAATGGCCCTCACATTTTCTCCGCAGCCGAACCGGACGGCGCGCGCCCGCGGCGCCGGCGTCACGGCGGTGCTCGGTCCGACCAATACCGGCAAGACGCATCTCGCCATCGAGCGGATGCTCGGCCATTCCAGCGGCATGATCGGGCTGCCGCTGCGGCTGCTCGCGCGCGAGGTCTACAACAAGGTCGTCGATCGCGTCGGCGCCGACAACGTCGCGCTCATCACCGGCGAGGAGAAGATCAAACCGCCGAACCCGCGTTACTGGGTCTCCACCGTCGAGGCCATGCCGCGCGATCTCGACGTCGCTTTCCTCGCCATCGACGAAGTGCAGCTCGGCGCCGATTTCGAGCGCGGGCACGTGTTCACCGACCGCATGCTCAACATGCGTGCGCGCGAGGAGACGCTGGTGCTCGGGGCCGCAACTGTGCGGCCGATGGTCGAGAAGCTGCTGCCCGGCGCGCACATCATCAGCCGGCCGCGGCTGTCGACGCTCACTTACGCCGGCGAGAAGAAGCTGACGCGGCTGCCGTCGCGCTCGGCGGTGGTCGCCTTTTCGGCGGAGGAGGTCTACGCCATTGCCGAACTGATCCGCCGCCAGCGCGGCGGCGCGGCGGTGGTGCTCGGCGCGCTGTCGCCGCGCACGCGCAATGCGCAGGTGGCGCTCTATCAGGCCGGCGACGTCGACTATCTGGTGGCGACCGACGCCATCGGCATGGGCCTCAATCTCGACGTCGACCACGTCGCATTTGCATCGGACCGTAAGTTCGACGGTTACCAATTCCGCAAATTGAATGCGGCCGAGCTCGGGCAGATCGCCGGCCGCGCCGGGCGCGCGACGCGCGACGGCACCTTCGGCACCACCGGACGCTGCGATCCGTTCGAGCCGGAACTGGTGCGGCAGCTCGAGAGCCACAGCTTCGAGCCGATCCGCATGCTGCAATGGCGCAACACCGATCTCGATTTCTCCACGATCGGCGCGCTGCAGGCATCCCTTGCCACGCCGCCGCGCGAGGAAGGGCTGACGCGCGCGCCGACCAACGAGGACATCCTGGTGCTCGATCACGCCGGCCGCGACGAAGACGTCCGTGCGCTGGCACGCAACCGCGTTGCTATCGAGCGGTTGTGGGACGTCTGCCAGGTTCCCGACTACCGCAAGATCGCGCCGGCGACGCATGCGGAAATGGTCGTGACCCTCTATGGATTCTTGATGCGAGAGGGTAACATCCCCACCGACTGGTTCAGTCAGCAAGTGGCTCAGGCCGACCGCACCATCGGCGACATCGACACTCTCTCCAACCGGATCGCGCATGTCAGAACTTGGACGTACGTTGCCAATCGGCCGGACTGGCTTGCCGATCCGGAGCATTGGCAAGGGGTCGCGCGCGCGGTCGAGGACAAGCTGTCAGATGCGCTGCACGAGCGTTTATCCGAACGCTTCGTGGACCGCCGCACCAGCGTCTTGATGCGGCGGCTACGCGAGAACGCAATGTTGGAAACCGAAATCGGCAAGACTGGCGAAGTGACCGTTGAAGGTCACGTAATCGGCCGCCTCGATGGCTTCATGTTCGCGCCCGATGTATCGGCCGCGGGCTCGGAGGCCAAGGCCCTCAACGCCGCCGCGCAGAAAGTGCTGGCCGGCGAGATCGAGGCGCGCGCGACCAAATTGTCGCAGGCGGCGACCGATCAGATCGTGCTGGCGAACGACGGCGCCCTGCGCTGGACCGGCGATCTCGTCGGCAAGCTGATCGCCGGCGACGACGTCTTACGTCCGCGCGTGCGCATCATTGCCGACGACCATCTCACGGGACCTGCGCGCGAGCTGGTGCAGAACCGTCTCGACCTCTGGCTGAAGAATCATATTGAGAAGTTGCTGGCGCCCTTGTTTTCGCTCACCGCGGCCGACGACATCACCGGCATGGCGCGCGGCGTCGCCTTTCAGCTCGTCGAGTCGCTCGGCGTGCTGGAGCGGCAGAAGGTGGCCGA
>Ga0134124_10000157_pt1 | contig 62928 bp, 64 predicted proteins | sample KB304_FD_96880 | JGI IMG/M metagenome (GOLD analysis project Ga0134124, IMG submission 96880) | Terrestrial soil microbial communities without Nitrogen fertilizer from Kellogg Biological Station, Michigan, USA - KB3-0-4 | ecosystem: Environmental > Terrestrial > Soil > Unclassified ...
CACTAGCGCCATCGCCACCTGACCTACGACCAGAGCATTGCGCGCGCGATGGCGCTCCCGGCTCACGCTCGTTGTCCGCCCGGCACTTCGAAGAGCCAACGAAGTTCGTGGTCCGCTGTATTTCAATGCAGGCACTAATCCAAACAACAAACCAGAGAGCAGCGAAAGAAGGACTGCGAATCCGAGCGTCCGCGTATCCAGCGAAATCTCACTTAAGCGAGGTAGATTCGCGGGGCCTATCGCTACAAGCAGTCGCACGCCCCAATCAGCGACGCCAACGCCCAGCGCGCCGCCCATCAACCCCAGGATCAAGCTTTCAACAAGAAGACCTCGAACGATGCGTCCCCAACCGGCGCCGAGCACGGCGCGCACCGCAAGCTCCTGGTGTCTCGCCTCCACCCTCACGAGCAACAAATTCGTCACGTTGGCGCAGGCGATCAACATCACCAGGCCGATCGTTCCCATCACCACCCATACAACGTCGCTGACGTTGCCGATCACTTCTTGTTTCAGCGGACGAATAGCGGGCGTGATTTTCCAAGTCTCATAAATTCGTGGATTCGTGCCGGGACCGTTCGACCAGGAGTCCATCCAAATCGGCAACATTCGCGCCACGTCAGCATTGGCTTCGGCAATCGTGACCCCGGGCCGTAACCGCGCGATTCCCTGATACCCAAATCCCGCCGGAATCAGCTTGCCGCGTTCGAACCCCAACGGCACGATCACGTCGAAATCTACATCGACGAATCGGAACCCTTGAGGCATGACCCCGACGATTTCGCGAGGCCGCGAATCAATCGTAATTTTGCGCCCAACCGCCGAACGGTCTCCGCCGAAGTTCCGCTGCCAATACCCGTAGCTGAGCATCACGGTTTCGGGTCCGCGCGGAATCTGGTCTGCCTGGGAAAGCCAGCGGCCAACAGCTGGTGGCACGCTGAGCGCCTGAAGCACGCCATCGCTGACTTCAACGGTGCGGACTTGTTCCGGCTCGGCTAGGCCCGTGACATTCGCCGTGCCGGTATCCCACACTCCCAACGACTGGAACGTCCGGTTTTGCTCGGCATAGGTGAAATACATGGATGGCGAGAGGCGCAGACCGTTTGCGAAATCCGCCAGCCCTGCAGCCCCTGGGGCAAGCTGCCGGAGGGCCACCAGTTCGTCTGCCTCTGGATAGTTCAGCGGTTTCAGCAACACGCTATTCACAACGCTGAACACGGCGGTGTTGGCGCCGATTCCGATCGCGATCGTCAACAAGCCAACCGCGGCGAACACCGGATTGTGACGCAGGGCGCGAAAACCATAACGGACGTCCGCGAGAAAGTCCTCAATATGCGACCGCCGCCCCACCTCGCGGCCAACTCCCTCGATCAGCATCACGTTGCCGAACTGACGGTGAGCTGCCGCGGCCGCCTCGTTCGGAGCCATACCCTCGGAGATCAGCTCCGCCGTCTTTTCCTCGATATGCTCTCGGGTTTCTTCGGAGAGCTCGGCGTATTGCCGCCCCCTCGAGAAAAATTGTTTCAGCCAGCTCATGATTTTCTCGGCGCCAGCACTCGTGTGACCCCTTCCAGCATCCGCTCAAAACTCGACACTTCGCGCTGCAGGTGCTTCAATCCCGCCGGAGTCAGCTTGTAGACCCGCACGCGCCGGTTCGTCGCCGACACGCCCCACTCCGCCTTCACAAGTTCCGCCTTCAGCAGCCGCTGCAACGCCGGATACAGCGAACCCTCTTCGATCTGCAGCAGGTCGTCCGAAGTCCGCTTGATATGCTGCGCCAGCGCGTAACCGTGCAACGGCTGGCGCTTCAGAGTCCGCAGCACCATCATTTCCAGTGCCCCCGGAAACAGATCCCGCTGCTCGCTCTTCTTCATGACGAAGTCATCCCCCAAAATGTTTTCGCTTTTCCTATTTTGCTCGATACCTAGACCAAAACAGTATAGAGCCGCTGTCAAGCACCCCGCTATCAAGCCCTGGCGCTTGGCACCGGCCAGGATCTGGGCTAGCATGACCCGCGACTTTTCAGGAGTCCGAATGAAACGCGTTCTGCTCGCAGTGCTCGCCCTGGCCAGTCCGGCCGCGGCTCAAATCCCTCAAAAGGATGTTTTGCTGAAACATTGGAAGACTTCAGGTGAGTTCACCCTGGCCGTTGCAGACGCCATGCCCGCCGACGGTTACAACTTCCGCGCGACCCCGGAGGAAATGAGTTTCGGCCAGCTGATGGCGCACATCGCCATGGCCGATCGCAACGCATGCACGCAGGCCAGCGGACTCACAGCACCCGCGCTGCCGCCGGCCATCGAAGCCTGGAGCAAGGACTCGGTAAAAGTGGACGTAAGTAAAGGGGCGGCGACGTCCTTCGTAAAAGAAATTTTCGAGTTCTGCAGCAAAGCCATCGCCGAAATGCCCGCCGCCAACGCCGACAAGGTCGTCGGCCCGCCCAATCGCAATCTCACCGGCGCGGAGTGGCTGTGGTCCTACTTCACCCACACGGCGCATCATCGCGGCCAAGCCGAGGTCTACCTGCGCCTGAAAGGCATCAAGCCGCCGGCCTACGAATTCTGACGTTGCGTGAGGTGATGCAGGCGTAGTCGAGACGCCGGGCTTTAGGCGCGGCGTCCACAGTTTGAGCTTAGAATTTTACCAGAATCGCCAGATCGATTCGGTTCTCGATCTCCTTCAAATCGGGCGTAAAGCCCGGCACCGACGATCCCGGCGTACCGCAAATATTCTCGACCAGCGGCGCGCTCGGGCACGATGTTGGCGTGACTCCGCCCGGCCCGGAGAAGTACGGCACGTTCGCCGCTCGGTGGTCGAATTCCCACAGGAATGTAATGTATTGGCTGGGCATATAGTCGAAGGTCGCGGACGCATCCCACGCCTTGAATGGGTCGCCTGGACTCGCCGTGAAGTACGGCGTTCCTGATGCCGCCGTCGCGCCATTGATCGGTGGAATCAGCACCAGCTAGCGTCCGATTGTTGATCCTGCCGCCACCCAGCGTTAGGCCATACTTGTTTTTGTTGAACCATGCGCGGTTGTAGAACATAAAGCCCAAGAAACTCTGCTTCGGGCCTTTTGCCGAATTGCCGGTGCAGCTCACTCCGCCGCCGTGCTCACAGCCAATATCACCGGTAACAGAGAATGCCAGCTTGTCGAGCGTGCGCTCCGGGTGATCGTAGTACTTCACTTCGAGACTGTTGTCCGAGTGATAGCGAATGCGGCCCGGAACACCCAATGTGTCTTCACCCAGCATGTAGCCGTTCGAGACGATCGAAACCGCCCCCGATGGCCGGTACAGCACTTGGAATCCGAATCCCATCCGATTGTTGAATCGGCCGTAGGATTGCCACCCATTGATGATCCATGGCTCGATTTTCAATTTTTCCGTCGGATACAGTTGCACTCGCAACCCGTTGAAGAAGAATGGAGTGTTCGACGAGACGTAAGACGGCTGGTAGGCCCAATTGTCGAAGTTGTACCAACTGAACAGGCCAATGTAGGACATGAAAATTCCTGCGTCCACATTGATCCCATGCATCGCGTTGATGTGATAGCCGCCGTAGGCTTCAGCCAAGTAGCGGTATGCTCCATCAAGACCCCACTGGCCTCGCGAGGGGCTGGCGTCGTTGCGCGGCTGGGTCTGCGAATACATTCCGAATTGCGTCATGATCCTGCCGCGTACATTGTCGTAGTGAAATCGCCGCCGACACCCAGCTGCGTGAGTTGAAATTCTTGTGCACGAAAGACTTCCGCTGATCCGCCGATGGTGTCGTCCTTGGGATGATTGAAATCGTAGATGTAGCTGGCATCGAACCGAACTTCCGGTGTGAAAAATTTCGTGTCCAGCGGCACGTCCTTCGTCCGCGCGTTTCCATTCAGCCAGGTATAGTCCGCGAATGAGAATGGCTCCGCCTTCGGCGCCTTGGCGGCCTTCGCCACGTCCGCTGCGCCCTTTTGCTCCGGGCCGACGCTCCCCGCCGCGATTTCCGCTACGACGCGGTCCTTCGAAATCGCATTCGCGCTTTCCACCGCTGTCGGTGACGTCGAAACATCCTTCGTCGACGCGATCGCCGAGCTCGTCCCCGTTACCGTGGGTACGTAAGCTGCCGCCGCAAGATCGGACGACGGCGCGGATGCCGGAGAATTCGCCGCGTTCGCTGGTGCGGCATCCCCGCCATGCTTATCCGATTCCAGGTCCGCAACGCGTCTTTCTAGCTGTTCCACACGATCGAGCAGCCAGCGCTCGCGGTCCGTCAAAGGCGCGGGGGCATTGATCTTTGTTGGGGCATTCGTCTTTGCGGGAGCCGCGTCGCTCGACGAATTGCTATTTGCCTTGTCGCTGGTCTTGTCGTCGGCAACTGCGACATGAGGGCTAACCATCAAGAACAGAATTGCCAGGGCGGTGAACACACGACAACGCACGCACCGATGTAATGTGCGCATATCTCTCTCCGGTCAGTAGCGAATCGGCTTCAACGAGAACGCCTATGGCCACTCTGATGTGCCTTGCGTGTCTGGGATGCAAGTAAAATCGTTGCCCGGAGAAAGTAGCAGTGGGTGTGTTAGGAAAGCGTAAGTTGGGCGTAATAACGGCGTTAGCCGAAGAAGCGGTAGCGGGACGGGAACTTGGCGATCGTTGGAGCCGGATGCGGCGTCAGCGGCGAGCTTGCTTGGCCTGGTCGATACCTTCTTGCATCACGCTCTTGAACGCAGCTTCGGTGCTTTGCGCGTCGCTGAGCAACGATTGCGCCCGGCTCAGCAACCCTTGCGCCTGCGGACCATCCGCTTTCGCCGACCCGCCTTGCATCGCCTGCGCGTTCTGCATCAGATCTTTCATCTCATCGAGCAACTGGCGTGAGTGCGCGACGTAGTGCTCCTTCGCGATGAACATCTTTTCTTCCCACGCGCGACGGCCGGGAAAATCAACGTCGTTGCCCTCGAGCACCACATGCGCAAGCAGGCTGCGGTCGAGCGGAGCCAGCTTGTCGAGTGCGCCTTCGGCGTTGCCGATTCCTGCCCAGGCTTTGCCCATCGGGCTGTCGTCGCCACTCTTGCTGGTTCCGCCGGCTGCCGAGAAATTGCTCAGACCCGCGGCCGCGGCGCTTGTTCCCGCCGACGTTCCGCCGCCCGATTTGCCGGAGCCGAAATTGTCGTCGTTCAGGACGGTCTTCACCGGCGCGGCGTTCTTCTCTTTGTCTTTGCGATTCTGGCGCGCCACGTCGCCCAGCGATTGGGTCTGATCCTGCGCGTACACCGGGTCAGACGGAGTCAGGAACACTCCAACGAATGCCGCCAGCAGAATCAATTTCCGCAACACGGAGGCCTCCGCGGCCGGGCTTGTCTCGCGGGGATAGACTCTCCCCGTGTTGATTATGGTCGCTGGCACGATGGAGACGGGCTATAGGCCGAAAGTACTGTCGTGTTCCAATGCGCCACTGGCCGTTCGTCCGTTACTTTTTGATTCGTGACTCGCCGATTGCCAGCGTTTTCTATTTTTTATCTTCGCAGCGGCGCTGACGGATCGCGCTGTGACACTTCGTAGGCTACTTGACGGGTTTCTTCGTGGACCAAGCCGTTGCTGGCGAGAATCATCGGCCCGCCGAGCTGGTAGGGCTTGTCGGCAAAGTCGGTGATTTTGCCCCCGGCTTCTTCGACCAACAAAACGCCGGCGGCGACGTCCCATTTATTGAGCCCGAATTCCCAGAAGACATCGAAGCGGCCTGCGGCCACGCCGGCGAGATCGAGTGCGGCGGAGCCGTCTCGCCGGACGCCGTGGGAGCGCAGCGTGAAATCCCAATAGTAGTGAATGTTGGGGCTGGCGACTCGTTTGTGCGCGGGGAAGCCGGTGCAGAGCAGGCTCGCGGCGAGCTTGTCGACTTTCGAGACCCGAAGCGGCTTGCCGTTGAGAGTGGCGCCGTGGCCGCGGGCGGCAGCGAACAATTCGTTGTAGTAGGGGTTGTAGACGACGCCGGCGATCAGCGTGTCGCCTTGCGCGAGTCCCATGGAAACGCTGAAGCATGGGTAGCCGTGAGCAAAATTGGTAGTGCCATCGAGCGGATCGACGAACCAGCGAAATTCGGAGGCAGTGTCGTGGCCGGTCCCCTCTTCGGCCACGATGCCATGATCGGGGAAATATCTTGTGAGGCGCTCGACAATGCAGCGCTCGGAGCGTTTGTCCGCCTGGGTGACCAGATCGGCTTCGCCTTTATAAGAGATGCTGGGCGGCCGATCGAATTCTTCGCGAAGGATCTTGCCGGCTTCCAGAGCGATTTCCGTGGCAGCGTCGAGATAGTTTTTGGTCATAGGAAAATCGCACCGCGATTCGCAGCAAGTGGATGCTACGCGCTAGCGCTTCTTCCACTTTAACATTCGCACCGATTTGGAAGCATCGCGGAAATTGCTGTTAGAATGCGCGCCATGCGGACCAATTTGACGGCGTTTTTCTTGCGATCGCTCCTGCTGCTGCAATTTCCGTTGCTGCTAGGCGCGGCGGACGAGACGAAACTTTGGCCGATGCTGACACGTGGAATCGACAGCAACCTGCGCGCGGTCAGCGCGGACTACAGCCATCCCAGCGATGCGAAGGTCGCAGTGGAATTGGTGATCTGGGCGGCGGGATCGAATGGAGTGGTGCTGCGCTCGCCCGACGACGGCAAAACCTGGAAGCGGCTGCGCGTCGAGGGTGGCGAGAAACTGGACTTTCGCGGCCTGGCTTCGTTCGGCGATCGCATCGCGTACCTGATGTCCGTGGGAGAAAACGGCGACTCGCGAATTTACAAGACGACCGACGCCGGCGAAAACTGGCGCTTGCAGTATTCAGACAAGCGGCCGGGTTTCTTCCTGGATGGGCTAGTGTGCCGCGAAGAGAAAGATTGTTTTGCGATCAGCGATCCGATCGACGGGAAATTCTTGTTGCTTCACACGGAGGATGGCGAACATTGGAAGGAATTGCCGCGCGAGCAGATGCCCGCGCCGCTGCCGAGGGAAGGCGTGTTCGCAGCGAGCAATTCGTCGCTGACGCTGTGCGGCGAAGAGGGCGAGGAACTCTTCTTTGGCACCGGCGGGCCGGCGGCGCGCGTGTTTCATTCGCGTGATCGAGGAAAGACTTGGACGGTGGTGGAAACGCCGATCGCAAGCGGGAATGCCTCGTCGGGAATTTTCTCGCTGCGCTGCAAAGGCGACGCAGTAGTGGCCGTGGGCGGCGACTACCGCAATGTGTCGAGCGATGTGCGCGTGGCCGCGTATTCGGTGGATCACGGCGCCACCTGGAAACTCGCCGAGAGCGGCCCGCTGGGATTCCGTTCCGGCGTGGATGTGGCGTACGGCCCGGTATGGGTGGCCGTCGGGCCGACGGGCGAAGACATCAGTACGGATGGTGGCAGGCACTGGAAGCACTCGGCGTCACTGAATCTAAACGCGGTGACCGTGTTGCACGACCAGACCACGATTCCAGCGGTCGGTGCGGGCGGGGTGGTAGCCGAGTATCGGCAGCTGTACGAGATCCGGCAGCGCAGAAAGGACGCAGCGGAATGGGTCGCGGTCCTTTGGAGACCGGAAGCCGAACCCAACTTCGAACATAGTTGTGGCGATTGGGGCGTGGGCATCGAACGGGGGAAAGAAGACGTCAGTCTCCGATGAATTTTAAATACAGATGTACGGCGCCTTCGCAGCGTTCGGCAAGTGCTCGAATTTCTTCGACGATTTGCTCCTCATCGGGACTCTGGCTGTTTCTAGCCAGGCTTGCCATTGAGACAGAAACCTGGGCATTTGCATGTGGTTAAACACTGTATCGCCGTACCAATCAATTTCTGCAAGAAGTGGTTCCTCTTTGGAGGGATCTCTCAAACAGCCGGTGCAGATGATTCTGCGGATCGATGACAGTGGCAAGCTCCTCGCCACGTTCTGTTTCCAGGTTGATGTGAAAATCCAACCATAGCTCCTCTGGCTCAGCGCGACCCTGTCGAATCGTCGGCGGGATCAAAGGATCTAATTTTGGCTACGGTGGCGGCGTCGAGGCGCTGCAGTAGGGTGACGAGAAGATCTACTGTGCGGTCGAAGTCGGATCTGTCGATTATGCCGTTGTGGGTGTGCGTCGAGCGGGTTGGGACGAGCAGAGTTGTGACTGGGACGCCGCTGCCGTTGAGCTTGATCGCGCCGGCGTCGTCGCCGAAGCCCTGCACGAAATCGAATTGCAGCGGTATTTGCTTTTCGGCGGCTACTTCCTGGACGTACTTCACCAGCTTGCGATTCGGATATTCACTAAAGCTATAGAGCATGATGCCGGGGCCGCCGCCGATCGTTTCCAGCGAGGCGTCCGGCTTGTTGCCGGGGGTGTCGTTGGCGACGCCGACTTCCAGGGCGATGCCGATGTCGGGATTAATGATGTGCGCGGAGGTTGTGGCGCCGCGCATCTCGATGCTGCCTTCTTCCTGAATGGTCGCCGCGTAAAAAATCTGATTCGGATGCGCCTGGCTTTTGAGGCGGCGCATGGCCTCGATCATGGCGATGCAGCCGACGCGGTCGTCCCAGGCTTTGGCGAGATAGCGATTGTTGGGCAGGACGGCGAACTCGGAGACGGGGGCGATCGGATCGCCGACACTGATCCCAAGCGCGGCGACCTCCGCGGCACTGCGGGCGCCCGTATCGAAGAAATATTCGGTGGGCTGCGTGGGACGGCCGGCGTCGTGGGGCGCAATGTGCGCGTCCCAGAGTTCGCTGACGGCGAGGACTGGGCCTTTGCTGCCGATGATGGTCCAGCGCTGGTCGCCGAGCGCTTGCGGGAGCCAGTAGCCGAGCATCTGCACGGTGATGTAACCGTCGGGGCGGATGTGGCGGACAATTGCGCCAAGTTCGTCCATGTGCGCGTCGACCATGATGCGCGGGCCGGTGTTGCCCTGCTGAGCGATGACCGAGCCGAGGCCGTCGTAGGAGATTTTGTCGGCGTAAGGCTTGGCCGATTCCGTGAAAAGTTTACGGACGGCGCCTTCCGCACCCGGCGGGCCGGGGGCTTCGGTGAATTGCTTCATGAGGCGGAGGAGCGGGTCGTTGGATGGGGATTGTGCTGGGCTTACCGCGGCGAGGATTGCGGAGAAAAGGAATGCTGGGAGTGTGCGGCGCATTTTGCGGGATGGCCTCTTTAAACCGATTTAGTGTTGCGCTTATGTTGTATCGCAAAAATTCAAGCGGAAGAAGAGGCATTTGCTGGGAGGCACGGGCACACGGGGAAACAATGAAGCAGAATTGAGGCGACGGCATGCTCGCGCCAAAACTAAACAATGAAAAAAGAGCGGGCGCGGCGATGTCGCGCCCTACAACATCCTCAACACATACAGATGAGAGACGGCGTACTAGGTGAGAGCAGGGTATTAGTTCACGCCTTTTTGGGGGTCCCAACTGCCTTGTAGGCGGCGGATGTAGATGATTTGGCCGGTGTGGTAGGCGTTGTGGGTGCCGACGTGGGCGATTTCCGAGCCGAATTTGGCGAGCTGCTCGTCGGTGGCGGACTCAACGAATTTTTCGAGGTCGGTCATGACCTGGTCGAGTTGCTTGGTGATGTTGGACCAGCCCTTGGCGTCGAATTTGTCGAAGGTTTCCTCGTTGTTGCCGCTGAATTTACTTTCGGGCTCGCCTTTGAACTTCGACAGCTCGCGTGAATTCCAGAAGACCAAGTGATAAGCCAACTGACCGACGGAGTGATTGCCTTTGCCGTCTTTCCAGGAGGCTTGTTCGGGCGTCAGGCCTTCGACGGATTTGCTCGGGGAGACGAACCAGTCGTTTTTATCGTGCGTGGTTTTCAATTGTTCGAGAAGGATGCCCTTAAGCGTGGACGGTGGCGCCGGCTTCTGGTCCTGAGCGAATGCGGAAGTAGAGAGCAGCAGGGTTAGAGCAAGCAGAAAGGATTTCATTAGTCGATGGCCTCGCTGAGTTTGTGTGGAATCCGTCGGTTACTGGTTTTGACGCATGAGTATACGTTAGGAGAGCAGGATTGCATCAGTGCATGCGGGCGGATCGATTGGTCGAACGGTGGGTGCGCGCGAACCGCAGCGACCGGGCGGGACGAGCGCCGTCCTGCGGGAGAGCACCAGAGACTACTGTGGGCCAGTGAGGTAGGTTTTGCGGTGGCGGACTTGGTACGTTGCGGAGGCGTTGGTCGTGCCGGCATTTTCGGTGGAGATGCGGACTTCGATGGAGCGGTAAGTATTGGCCGGGCCGCGCGGCGTGGGGTAATACCCGAGGCGGTATTGCGTGCGCAGCTCGCGATTGATGCGATCGAAGATGGCGTCGAGCTCGGTGATGGCGTCGGGATAGAACATCGCCCCGCCCATAGTGTCGGTGATGGCCGAGAGGGCGTGTTCGCCCGCAGTATTGCGTCCGCTTTCATTTTTCACCGGGCGGACGACGATGGTGTAGAGCAGCGCGCCGGAGCGGACCGCAGCCTTGCGCGCGGCGTCGAAGTCGGTGCTGCTGGTGGTTTCGCCACCATCGGTGATGAGCACGATCACATGACGGCGATCGTCGCCGCGGCGCTCGAGGGTGCGCGCGCCGAGCAGAAGGCCGTCGTAGATGGAGGTGCCCGCGCCCGGAGGCATGCGATGGAGGGCGCTCTGTAATTGGCCAAAGTCGCCGGTGTAATTGGCGAGCTGGTGGACGTCTTCGGAAATGGCGAAGATGGAAGCGCGATCGTCTTTGCGGAGCACCTGGCGCAGAAAGCGCAGGGCGGAATCTTGCTCGAACAAGATTTCCTTGTGGGCGCTAAGGCTGGCGTCGACCATCAGGGCCATGTCGATGGGTTGCTGCGTTTCCTGCTCGAAGACTTCAATTTTCTGTTCGAAACCCTCTTCGAAGAGTTGGAATGCTTCGCGCGGCAGGTCGGGCGCCGGGCGATTGTGGTCGTCCAGAACGCTCGCGAGCACGTTGACCAGGTTAACGCTGACACGAATGCGGCCGCGCTCTTGTGAGGACTGGCCGTCGGAGTCGCCGTCAGCGGAGTTGCTGCCCATGGGATTGACGATCGTTGGCGGCGTGGGGGATGTGGTCGAGGTGGACGAGCCTGTCGAGGCCGGTGCTGTGCATGCGGGCGCGCTAGAGCCGGAGTTTGATTTTTTCTTGCGCGCCCAAGGCGGGCGGTCCGATTCCGACTGCGCGTGCAGCGCGGCCGCGAAGAACATCGCAAGAACAGGCAAACAAATCAGCAGCGCCAGGCGAGTGGAAGAAAGTGTCGGGCGCATGCGGTATTAGGATGCGGGTTTTGCCTTTGGCGTATCGAGTGGGCCAGCGAGTGGCGGTGGCGGGAGTTCGCCGTCGGCCCACATGGCGCCATCTTCGAAGTATTCCTTTTTCCAGATGGGCACGGTGCGCTTGAGGGTGTCGATGGCGAAGCGGCAGGCATCGAAGGCCGCAGGACGGTGTGGCGCGCTGACGGCGACGAAGACGGAGGTCTCGCCTATATCGAGGCGGCCGAGGCGGTGAGCGATGGCGACACGGTCGATGGAGAATTGGGCGCGGGCGGCGGCGGCAATTTCGCGCATCTTGGCAACGGCCATGGATTCGTAGGCTTCGTAGTCAAGGTACAGCGTGCGGCGGCCGTGAGATTGGTTGCGGACGCAGCCGTCGAAGGTGACGACGGCGCCATCGGCGGCAGTGCGCACGTGGTCGATCAGGGTGGCAGGGTCGATAGGGTCGTGGATCAGGAGTACGAGGTCGTCAGCAGTTGCGGCTTTGAGTCCGGCGGAATTAGGCTTGGGAGCGGTCGTGGACATATTAAGGGCCGTGCTAGCCTCCGCTCACGGGCGGAAGGAAAGCGACCTCGTCGCCCGAAACTAGAGGAGTGCTCCAGGCGGCGAATTCCTGATTACGAGAGGCTACCAGCGAGCTACGGAAGCCGGCGAGTTCGGGGTGGGAGGCGCCATAGCGGGCGAAGAGGGCTTCGATGGGCGCGCCTTCGGCCAGGTCGACGGAATCTTCGGCGCGGCCGATGATTTCCTTGAGGCGGCCGAAAAAGAGCACCTTGACTCGAATTGTGGGGGAAACGGGTGCCACAAAGGAATTGTAACCCTCGCGGTGGTTTGTGAGTAGTGCCATAGGCGCGAGTTGCGCAGGCGTTTGTTGCATAGGCGGATAAGACCGGCAGACGGCCGCAGGGAACTTAACACCGCGGCGGCGCGTATAGTTGCAAGACCGAAGGCCGAGGTGTGACGTCTGTGTGAGTGAGTTTGTGTGTGAGGGTCTGGATGAAGGTACTAGTCACAGGTGCGACGGGGCTGGTCGGGACGGCGCTGGTCAAGTCGCTGGCCCACGATGGGCACTTGGTGTGCCGGCTGTTGCGTCGCGAGAGTGTGACCGGCGCCAAGGGCGCGAGGCCCAAGTCGGCCAAGAAGGCGGAAGCGGCCACTGCAGCGGGGTTGGAGGGGCGCGTTTTTGACGTAGCCTGGGATCCGGAGGCGTCGGCGGCTCATGCAATTGGCGATCCGCAAGGGCACACCGTGGGCGCGGACGCGGTAGTGAATCTGGCGGGCGCATCAATCGCGGATGGGAAGTGGACGACGCAGCGGAAGATGCAGCTGCGATCGAGCCGGATCAAGACGACGCGATCGCTGCTGACGGCGCTGCAGAAGGCTGGGCTGTCGCCGAAGGTGTTGGTGTCGGCGTCGGCGATCGGAATTTTCGGCGACCGTGGCGATGAGGTGTTGACCGAAGAAAGTGAAGCGGGGCGAGGGTTTCTGGCTGGACTGGCGACGGAGTGGGAAGCCGAGGCGAGAGCCGCGGAGTCGATGGGGATGCGCGTGGTGTGCGCGCGGTTCGGGATCATTCTGGCGAAGAGCGGCGGCGCGTTGCCGCAGATGATGAAGCCGTTCAAGTTCGGCGTGGGAGGAAAACTGGCGTCGGGGCGGCAATGGATGTCATGGGTGACGCTGGAGGACGTGATCGGCGTGATCCGCTATGCGCTGGAGAATGCACCGGTGAGCGGAGCGGTGAATGTTGTGGCGCCCGACCCGGTGCGGAACGCGAAATTCACCAAGGAATTGGGGCGCGCGATGCACCGCCCGGCCGTTTTTGCGGTGCCGGAATTCGCTTTGCGCATGGCCCTCGGTAAAGAAATGGCGGAGGAGATGCTCCTCGCCAGCGAGCGCGTCATGCCGAAGAGACTGCAGGCACTCGGCTACCAATTCCAGCATCCGGAGTTGCCCCTCGCGCTGGAGGATGTATTGCACGGAAACGCGAACTAAGTCCGCGCCCGATTGACCGCACCGAAAACGAATTTATTCGCGCCGACGTCGTTTACTTCAGCGCCGTGACCGTTACCGTGAGCGTATAGACGTGGCCGGTCAACGGGTCAGGCGCGCTCATTACTTCTGTGGCTTTGCCTTCTTTCAGCGGGATCGTGGAGTTGGATCGGAATGTCGGCAACCTGATTGCGGCATAGTTCAGAGCCGGATCGCCCTTGTAGTCATTGATGGCCGGCGGAGCGAGGGAGGTTCGCTCGAAAGAAAACCGCATCAAATACTGACCTGCATCATCGCTGGTGAGGGCGCAATCGATGTTTGATCCGATTTCCATATACTGCATTTTTCCATCTTTGTCTGGCGAAACGGAATAGCGCGAGCCCGTGCGAATGAAGCTGCTGTAGTGGGGAGAGCCAAGCCCTTTCTCCTTTTCGGTGTTCATGAGAAACGAGTACGGCAGCGTGGCCACTTTCTTCTCCCCGTCGAACTCGTTGAGCACAAAGAGCACCTTCACCGTCGCAAAGACTCGGGCTGGATTCTCAGGCTGGCTGTCGGGTTTTGGCTTCTCCTGGCCGCGAACCGTTGTGCCGGCAAGTCCCAACATCGCCGTGAACGCTACCATCGACATCAGTTTTTTCATTTCAACGCTCCGTTTACGGTGTCACCGAGCCGCTTGCCATCTGAAGTTGAATCGGGCCCCCAATCCGGCAGTGGCAAAAGTTCAACCCGGGAGACCTCAATGACATCAATCGGTGAACCGAGAGTCGGCGGTTTCGACGAATCGCCGGCAGCAAGTCGCAGCGAACCCCCGTGCAATGCGCGCACGTAGTGCGCTAGGAGCAATTCCTGATCGGGCGGAACCAGCACTTTCACACGATTGCCCTTCATTCGATCGCTAGGCGTGCTAGTCCCCATCACCGTGGGACTATTTCTCCCACGACCAACGCGGGATTCGACGGGCGCGACAGACCTCTCGGCTGTGAGTCCTGGTTGAGCCGACAAGTCCTGCTTCCGCTCCGTTGACGCGACGCTCGCGCCTGCATCGCTATGCGCGGTGTTGATCGCATTGCGACTCCACCGGGGCAAAGGCGATAGCGCGATGACGACCGCCCCAGCTGCAGCAGCGTAGTACGCCCAATGTGCCGATGCCGGGCGCCTCGCGGCACTCGCGTCCTTCTGTGAGATTCGAACGCGCACCGCAGAAAGCAACGACGCGGGCATCGGTGCACTGGCCGCGGCACGAACTCCGCCATCGATCCCGGCGAAAAGTGACCGCTCCCGTTCGAAAGCCACCTGGCACGAGGCGCAAGCCTCCACATGCGCCCGCAAAGCCAAGGGCAGCGCATCGCCGGATGCAGCCGCATCGATCAGCGCCTCTCTGTAGCGTTCGCAACTCATCGCAATTTCTCCGCTAACCGCTTTCGGGCGAAAAACAATCTCGATTTCACGGTGCCGGGCGGAACGCCGAGCATCGCGGCAACTTCTTCGACCGTATGGCCTTCCATAGCGGCGAGCAGCACTACCAGCCGCAGCTTTGGCGAGAGATCTTCCATGGCGCGTTCCAGCCGCGACTGAAATTCGCTGCATGCGGCGAGATCCTCGGTGCTTGCTTGCGGTGGCGCCTGCGACCACAACGTTTCGCGCTGCTCGCGGCGCCGCGCCGAGCGCGCGCGATCCAGCGCCAGGCGAAAGGTAATGCGCACGAGCCAGGAGCGAAAGCAATTGCGATCGCGCAGGTGGTCGAAGCGTCGATATGCCCGAAGCAGCGCCTCCTGCGCCACGTCTTCCGCGTCGGCGTCGTTGCGCAGCACGCCGCGCGCAACCCGATAGGCCAGCGGACCGCACTCGGCCAGGCGTTCCTCGAACTCGCGGCGCGTGGCGGCGACTTCCGCCTGCTTCGCCCAGTCCCGCTCGGCCGAGCCGCCTGGCTGAATCAGAACTAACTCCTGCATTGGGTCCTGTTGTGCGAGCCGAAGGCGCTCGCCCTCCCCGTACACCCGCAAGACGCCGCGAGGTGGTGGACGGTTCAAAGTTGGGCCGAGAAACGAGAAGAGACTACGCGCGCGGCGAGAAAAGAGGAACGGTGGAGTTTGCGAGCTGCGTTTCAGACCGGAACGGAACTCGGCTGGCGCCGTACCGAAGTGGAACGGCGGATAAGGGCATTCAAAAGCACAATTTCCCCTCGCGTCAGTGCAATACGCGCTGCCTTCTGTCGCAATAACCTCGCAAACTCTTCTGAACAGGATTGTTATGCGCCAAGCTCCGAGCGCTGATGTGTTAGGACGGGTCTTGCGAGTTTCGCTGGCTCTTCGCTTGCTGTTACCCGCGGCATGCGCCGTTCTTCGCAGCCATGGCAGCCGAGATCGACAAAACAATTGTCGCGCGCCGCAGTTCCATCACGGCGTGCCGGTCTTTCGGTCTGGCGAAGAGGTCTACCTGTTTCCCTGGAATCACCAGGGCGGACCGTGAACGGTTCTAGGCTGGTCGCAGGGAACATTCCGCATCGCGCGGAATGCGGAAGCGGGAACGGAGAGCGTTACACAGGACTCCGCGACGGCATCGGTCTTTCGCCTGCGATCCTTTCTCTCTGCCGCAACTCCGCGACCGATGCCGGCTGGCCGCTCCTACAATCCTGTGTGGTGCCGGACGCGAATATCAGTTTTCACCACGCGCACGCGTCCCGGGTCGCAGCTATCTGCCTGGCGCGGACGTTCAATATGGCCAAAGGCGGGCAACTGCTCGGACACACGCCGCCTCTATGGACGTTTGCGGCAACGCAGAAACCGTATACTGGCCTCCTGGAGTCCATTTAGACGCGCATCCGAGCGGAGGCTTCGGTATGTACAGAGCTGCGCTGTTGCTGATTTTTGCTTTGGGCCTGGCTGGCCGCGCCACTGGCCAGGAACCCGCGCGTCCACTCACACCCGAAGAGCGAGAGGCGATGATCCGTCAGGCCGCGCAGTCGGAAATAGATCGCCAGGAGATCGTCAATCTGGAAAAGGAAGCGGCTCGCGCAATCCAGTTGAACAACCCAACATTCTTCAAGCGTGTCTACAGCGATGACTTCACCGGCACGCTTTCGCACGGCCAGCCGGTAAACAAAGCGTCGTTCATTGAAATCGTGCAAAGCCCGGACATCAAGTACACGTCGTTCATTGCGTCCGACGTGGTGATTCGCACTTACCAGGAGACGGCGGTGACCACATGCTTGTGGTCCTTTCGCGGGACCTACAAAGGCAAGCAGCTCTCCAGTCAGATGCGCGTGTTGCATGTGTACGTGAATAGCCCGCGCGGGTGGCGAGTAGTGGCCAGCCAGGCTACAGCGCTGCCACCGGATGTGTCCCAGCCGTTGTAGCCGCCCGGCGTCGGCTCCGATCCGCAAGGTTCGATTGCGCTCTTCGCTACTGTGATTCTCGAGCTACGCGCGAGCCCTAGCCTTTCGCCCCGCACCAATGCTACGCTCCGGCCTCACCTTTTCGCATGCGCGCCGTCGATCTCATCAAGAAAAAACGTGACTCCGGTGAGCATTCCCGCGAGGAGATTGAATTCCTGATCTCCGGCTACACTCGCGGCGACATCCCCGACTACCAGATGTCCGCCTGGCTCATGGCTACGTGGATCCGCGGGATGACCCGCTCGGAGCTGGCCGCGCTCACCGAAGTCATGCTGTGTTCGGGCGAAGTTCTGAACTTCGCGGACTTTCCCGGCAAAAAAGTGGACAAACATTCCACCGGCGGCGTGGGCGACAAGACTTCGCTGATCCTTGCTCCCATCGTCGCTGCGGGCGGCCTCACCGTGCCGATGATCAGCGGCCGCGGGCTCGGTCATACCGGCGGCACCCTCGACAAACTCGAATCCATCCCGGGTTTCAACGTCAATCTTTCGCTGGAGCAGTTCCGCCACGTCCTACGCGAATGCGGCATGGGCCTGATCGGACAGACTGCCGAGATCGCGCCCGCCGACAAAAAGATCTACGCGTTGCGCGATGCCACCAGCACCGTGGAAAACGTCGCGCTGATTTGCGGCTCGATCATGAGCAAGAAGCTCGCCGAAGGCATTGACGCGCTGGTGCTCGACGTCAAGACCGGCTCCGGAGCCTTCATGAAGCGTGAAGAGGACGCGGTACACCTCGCGGAAGTGATGGTCGAGACGGGCAAGCGCATGGGCAAGAAGGTGGTCGCGCTGCTCACCTCTATGGATCAACCGCTGGGCCGCGCTGCGGGGCACTCCAGCGAAGTGATTGAATCGATCGAGGTCTTGAGCGGCCGCGGACCCGCCGACCTTCGCGATCTCAGCATCGAACTGTCTGCTTGGATGTTCTTTCTGGGGGATCGCACTTCCTCGCTCGAGGAAGGCCGCCGCCTCGCTGAAACGATGATCGCCACCGGCCAGGCCAGGGAAAAATTCAAGCAGGGAATTGCGCTGCAAGGCGGCGACCCGGCGGTTGTCGATGACCCTGCGCGACTTCCGTCGGCGCGTTTTGACACGGACGTTGCCGCCGAACGCTCCGGCTACATCGAGTCAACGAAGTGCGAGCAGCTGGGCATCGCGCTCGCCATGCTCGGTGGCGGTCGCGAAAAAAAAGAAGACACCATCGATCACGGCGTGGGACTGGAATTTCACAAGCGCATCGGCGACGCAGTGGAAAGAGGCGAACCGCTGGTCACCATCAATTACAATGCCGACGCCAAGCTGGCCGAGGCCAAAGCCATGATCGCAGCAGGCTACGAAATTGCCCCTCAACCGCCGCGCGAGACGCCTCCGCTAATCCGCCGGCTGATCGGGGCATAGGTCGGGCGTCGCACATATTTGCCGACGGCTAGGCAGAAATCGGCATGGCTGCCAAATACTTGGTGATCGGGGCACAGTCGGCCGTCGCCACGTTTGCCGAACGACCCATAGCAACCGGCGCGGTTGTCATCCTGAAGCGACCCGATAAGGGTCGCGGAAGGATCTCAACCAATTGCGCATGGCGCTAATTTAATCGGGCCGTGCGGCCAGGCTTCGCAAAGCAAGCGTGAAGAGAGCAACCGTGAAGAAAGAAGGATAAATGGGACGTCTTACAGGCGTGCTGGGCATTGCCGTAATTCTCGGCCTGGCCTATATTTTTTCCACCGATCGCCGCGCCATCAAGATGAAAACCATCGCCTGGGGCCTTGGCCTGCAGCTCGCGCTGGGTCTCTTCGTCCTTCGTGTGCCCTCCGGTCAGGTTATCTTTCAGACCCTCGGCGCCGGCGCCAAGCATCTCCTCGATTTCTCCTACGTCGGCTCCGCGTTTATCTTCGGGGAACTCGGCAAAGCCGATTCGTCGCTGGGGCTGATCTTTGCTTTCCAGGTACTGCCGACCATCATCTTCATCGCCGCGTTTTTCGCCGTTCTGTATCACCTCGGCGTAATGCAGATCATCATTCGCGCGGCTGCCTGGGTGATGACCAAAATCATGGGCGCCAGCGGCGCGGAATCCCTCAACGTCGCCGCCAGCATCTTCATGGGGCAAACCGAAGCCCCGCTCACCATTCGCCCCTTCCTTCCGCGGCTTACCAAGTCCGAACTCATGACCGTGATGACCAGCGGCATGGCCCACATCTCCGGCGGCATGATGGCCGCTTACATCCGCGTCGGCGGTGCCGACCCGAAAAATCTGCTCACCGCGGTGATCATGACCGCGCCCGGCACGCTGCTGATGGCTAAGATGCTCGTCCCCGAAACCGAGCACCCACTCACCGCCGGCCGCGTACAGATGCCCGAAGCCCAAAAAGAATCCAACGTCCTCGGCGCCATCGCTCGCGGCACGGTCGACGGTTTGCACCTGGCGCTCAACGTCGGTGCCATGCTCATCGTCTTCCTCGCGTTGCTCGCGCTGCTCAACGCCATGATGGGCTGGGTGCACATTTACATTCACTGGTTCCCCTACAGCCTGCAGCAGATCCTCGGCTGGATTTTCGCCCCGGTCGCGTGGCTCATCGGCGTGTCCTGGCACGACGCCTCCACCATCGGCAATCTGCTCGGCACGCGTATGGTGCTCAACGAATTTGTGGCCTTCGCCGAACTCGGCAAGATCAAAGACACCCTCGACCCGCGCACCTTCACCATCGCCACTTTTGCCCTTTGCGGCTTCGCCAACTTCAGCTCCATCGGCATCCAGATCGGCGGCATCGGCGCCCTCGCGCCGGAGCAGCGCGACCAGCTAACCAAGTTCGGCATCCGCGCCATGCTCGCCGGCACCATGGCCAATCTCATCTCCGCCTCCATCGTCGGCATATTCGGTTGAGCGAATTAAGAAGGTCGATCCAGCCCGGGTTAGAGCCAACTTCAAGCAACACAACCAGAGTTCACTACCAGTGGTATAGCCATTCTGGCTGTGCTCCCATTTTGCAAATCACTTGCCGATTTCTGGTATGGCTCTTCCCGCGAATGCGCTAGATTAATCCCTCATCATGCCCATAAAAACCGCCTCCACCTCCGCCGAGTTCACCAACAGCACTCGCGCCGCAAAGTTCATCCACTCTAAAACCAAACTTCGCCCGCGCATCGCCCTAGTCCTCGGCTCCGGCCTCGGCGCCTTCGCCGACGATTTCGCCTCTGCCATCCGCATCCCTTACGCCAAAATCCCGCACTTTCCGCGCTCCACCGCCATCGGCCACGCTGGCCAACTCGTCATCGGCAAAGTCGGCGACGTCCCCGTCGCCGGAATGCAGGGCCGTGTGCACCTCTACGAAGGCTACTCCGCAAAAGACGTCGCCTTCCCGATCCGCGTCTTCCAACGCATGGGCGTAAAAGCCGTAATCCTCACAAACGCCGCCGGCGGCATCAATCTCACCTATTCCGAAGGCGCGCTGGTCATCCTGCGCGATCACATCAATCTACAACCCACGAATCCGCTGATCGGCGCCAACGACGATCGCTTCGGCTTGCGCTTTCCCGACATGACCCGCGCCTATGATTCCGATTTCCGCAGTTTCGCCGCCGAAGAAGGAAAGAAACTTCGCCTCGATCTCCACGAAGGCGTCTACCTCGCCCTCGGCGGCCCCAACTACGAAACGCCCGCCGAAATCCACGCCTTCCGCACGCTCGGTGCCGATCTCGTTGGCATGTCCACGGTCCCCGAAGTCCTCGCTGCGCGTCACAGCAACATCCGCGTCCTCGGCATCTCCTGCGTCACCAACATGGCCGCTGGCATCACCGGCGCCCCGCTCACCGCGGAAGAAGTCTTCGCCACCGGCGCCCGCATTAAAAACGATTTCATCGCCCTGCTGCGCGCTGTGATTCCCCGCATCAGCGCCTCGATCTAGCAAGCTATGTCGAGCGGCTTGCCCTCCCCGCGTGGTCCAGCCTTTGCGCCTTTGCCTTTCGCAAAGGGTGGGTCGCTCCTTCAACATTGACGTATTCCGACATCTCACAATCTTCATCTCGCGTCCGTCTCTGCGTCTGCCTGCCTCTGTAGCAAATGCCTCTTCTCTCATGCTAACTTTCCGCCCATGTCCGAACATGACCACCTCATCACTATCGCCAAACAATCGCGCGAAAACGCCCACGCCCCCTACTCCAACTTCCGCGTAGGCGCCGCCCTCCGCGCCACCTCCGGCCGCATTTTCGGCGGCTGCAACGTAGAAAACGCCACCTACGGCCTCACTGTCTGCGCCGAACGCATCGCCATTTTCAAAGCCCTCAGCGAAGGCGAACGCGGCTTCGACGCCATCACCGTCGTCACCGATACCGACTCCCTCACACCACCGTGCGGCGCCTGCCGCCAGCTGATCTGGGAATTCTGCGGCGACATCCCGGTAATCCTCTCCAACCTCAAAGGCAAGACCGAACAAGTCCAGATGCGCGACCTCTTCCCCAAACCCTTCGACTCCTCCAACCTCTGACACCGACGCAAAATGATGTGAACTCGCCAAACGTTGCGTCTTGGCATCGGGGGTCGGACCTTTAGGTCCGACATTTAGTTCGAAGCGAAAAGGGCTTCAGCCCCCTGAGGAAACATCTTAGCCTTCTACTTTTTTCCCGAACGCAAGTAGCATCTGTCAACGGCGACTTCTCTCGGCTAAACTTCCGACACTCTTACGTCCGGCGAAAAAATGCCTCGCACCCTCCGCACCATCGGTCTAGTCCTAGTCCTCGCAACTACGCTCTCCGCACAACCCGAAAAACAACCCGTCTCGGTCGATCTCCTAATCACCAACGCCACTATCGTCACCATGGACGCCGACCGCCGCATCATCGAAAACGGCCAACTCGCGATACGCGGCGACGAAATCATCTACGTCGGTCCGGCAAAAAACGAAATCCCATTCCCCAATGGTATCCAGTTCAAAGAAACCATCGACGCCCATGGCAAACTCCTCCTCCCCGGCTTCATCAACGCCCACACCCACGTCCCGATGTCGCTCTTCCGAGGCCTCAAAGACGACGTCACCCTTGACGACTGGCTCCGCAAATTCATCTTTCCCGCCGAGGCCAAAAACGTCACCGAAGATTTCGTCCGCTGGGGCATGCGCCTCGCCGCCGCCGAGCAGATCCGCTCCGGCGTCACCACCTTCGCCGACATGTACTACTTCGAAGACGCCATCGCCGAAGAAACCAAAGCCGCAGGCATGCGCGGCGTCCTCGGTGAAACTTTCATCGATTTTCCCGCGCCGGACAACAAGACTCGCGACCAGCTGCTCGCCTACGCCGAAAAATTCCTTCAGCGCTGGCGCAACGATCCGCTCATTCACGCCGCGGTCGCTCCCCACTCGATCTACACCGACTCGGAGCAAACGCTGAAAGCCGCTGCCACGCTCGCCCGCAAATACAACGCGCCGATCCTCATCCATGTAGCCGAGATGAAAAAGGAGCTCGACGAGAGCCTGGCAAAAAATCACGCCACACCAGTGCAGTATCTCGATCGCATCGGCTTGCTGGGTCCCGATGTTCTCGCCGCGCACTGCATCTACGTCGACGATGGCGATCGCAAGATCCTCGCTGAACGGCACGTCGGTTGCGCCCACAATCCATCCAGCAATATGATGCTCGCCAGCGGCATCGCTCCGGTTGTCGAGGAACGCGCCGCGGGCATTGCGGTTGGCCTCGGCACCGACGGTCCCGCCGGCAGCAACAATGATTTCAATTTGATGGAAGAAATAGATCTGGCGGCCAAGCTGCAGAAAATCTCAAAAATGGATCCCCGCGCGCTCGGCGCAAGAGGCGCAGTAGAAATGGCCACCATTGACGGCGCCCGCGCCCTTCACATGGAAAAAGAAATCGGCTCCCTCGAGCCCGGCAAGAAAGCCGACCTCATCCTCATCGGTCTCGACGCCCCCAACGCTGCCCCGATGTTCGACGTCTACTCTCAACTAGCCTATTCGCTGAAAGCCGCCGACATCGAAACGGTAGTAATCGGCGGCCGCGTCGTCATGCGCAACCACAAACTCCTCACCGTCGACGAACCCGCCGCCATCGCCAAAGCGCGCGAATACCAAACCAAAATCGCCGCCTCCCTCAAATAAGACTCGATCCACGCTGAATTCCACCGGTGTGCCGTTTGATGCCGACGGCCTGTAGGGGCGGACTTTACGTCCGTCGTCCGCGCCAGCGCGGACAAGGGATCACCACCCGACTCGGCAACCTCTGTCCAACATGCAAGGGTTTTCTCCCAGCGTGCTGCACCCTGCGCTTTTCAGGGTGCGGGTGTAAATTCAACTTCACCACGGCGGATTCACCGTCCCGCATCAATATCTCTTTCAACTTCCCCAGTCCGGCGATCTCCTCCTCACCTAGCAACCCCCGCGCCCCAGATCGCTGACCCGCCCGCTCAGTTGCGTGTCCGCCTGAATATGCACCGCCTCCGCCGAAGCGCTGAAGGCATAACGCGGATCCCCACGCCGCTCCTGCGCCGCCGCTCCCCCGCCGCGCTTCTCGGCCTGCGACTTCTCGAACATCGACACGGATACCCTCGCCCGGGCAATGGAATGGGGAGGTTTGACGGGAAGGGGAAAGCCAAACCGGAAACTGCGCCTGCCGCCCAAAGATTAGCCATCCCCCATGAAGACAACAAGAGCCTGCGGCAACGTCATGCTGTGACTGCTGGGTTCCGCATTGCGCCTTCGCTCGGGCTCTATCTAACGTCGTCCGCGCTGTGTCTGCTGCACAGGACGCTGATCGAGCATCGATACTGCTCTTGGCTGCAGTTGCGAACTGGTGACGATCTTTTCCAGCTGAGCCATGATCTTCTTCTGATTCACGGGCTTCAATTGATCCGTCTCGTTAACCGTTTCCACGCCCACGCGAACGAAGAACTCGTAGCACCTGTCGTTTGCAAATCCCGCGTAATCCCGTTCAAAATATTCCGTATTCGCTTCCCCCTGATCGCTGTCCGCCCACATGAACGGCACGCCATCCACGGTAATCGTTCCCGACGCCGCTTTGGCATCGCCTGTCCGTGTCACCGGATAATCTTGGCATCCGCCCTCTGGCAAATAGCGGTTCACCGCCACCTGCACCGACCCGCCCGCAAACGTCGTATTGGGAAACGAATCCTCCGGTACCGCGATCGTCGCCACCAAAATCGCGCCAGGCTGCTCGCTCTCCAGGTCCGCTTGGGTCCGCAATCCCCCAGCATCCTCCGTCACTTCGTCCAACGGGCCCTCGTCCAACGGGTAGTTCCGCGGATACCGGAACGTCACCCCATACTCGGGGTTCGCATACGTCGAAGACGACGACTCCCTCGGGACAGGCCTGGCCACCGGCTTCTTTTCCAAAGGCCGCTGCGCGATGCCAGCCAGCGGCGCAACGGATGTCCCCTTCTCCTTCGGCGCAGCCTTCCCCACATAACCGATCACCGCAAAGCTGCCGCCCGCCAAGCCCATCACCAACGCCCACAAGATCCACCTCTTGCCGCCAACCATGTCCGCCTCCTGTACCGCTGACATGGCCAACTGCAAGCTCGTCCCCAACGTTATCAATTGAATCGAGGAGGTTTATGGTTGACCAAGAGCCGCACGCCGTGTGCTTCGATCAACAATGTGGCTTTGTGGCCGCAGTCTTCAGGCGCCTGCCATTGACCTCCATCGGTCAGGCGACAGCGCGGTTGCCCAGCTCAAAAGACGCCATACCACGTGCTCGGCGGGGGCTATCCTAAATCGTACTTGACAAATTTCTAAACTCTGCCATAATACTATCCGTACAGACCACGACTTGGCGCCGTCGAACACGGGCGCCTTTTCTATTTGCACTCCATACGCAAATCTCCGACATTTCTGTCGCTTTCCTGCACTGTTTTGCGCCCTTGGTTTCATCAACCAGCCCAGAATCAATCACTTCCGCACTCTTTGCTGGGAAACAACCGGGGGTGGGGGTATGAGCAACGAGGCGAATCGAGCCAGCCAGGAGCTTTGCGATCCTTAAAAATAGGAAAGTACGACTAAGCTATTTATCATCAATAGCTTACAGCGTCTCGCGAAGTTGATGGGGTATACTCCCTTCGTTCACTCCTCCATCCGGTGCCACCCACTCCCTCCTCGCGCGCCGATTTCCTAGTACATCGAAATTGTAAAATTTGCGGAAGTGCCCGCTGCACTCGCCGAATCGCGCCAGTGCCGCCCGCGCTGCTTCGAGCCGTGAGCCAAATCTTCCCGAGCGCACCAGGTTCCCCACCTCGCTGGCCCAAAAGCGCGTCAGCGTCTCGTGGTATCCGTTATCCGCGGTGTTGGCCCCGCCAGACGCCAGGTTGTAATGCCGGATGCCCAGCCGCATCACTCGCACCAGGACCTCGGCCGGATACTCGTACGCAAAATACGCCGCAACTCCCACGTGCGCGCCATGCGTCCAGCTTTTCTTCGGCAACGTACCTCGCTCCCACGCATCGATGAACTCCTCCAAGGTTCGCTCGCTTTCCAAAAACGGATGCCGCGCCACCATTTCGCGAAAAGCATCGCCAGCTGCGCTAGAATCCTTGCTTGCCAATGTGTTATCGCCAATATTCATTGGATTCGTAACCTCCAGGATATGGCCTATTATTATTAAAAGGAATACGATAGTCAAATCGCTCGATTACTAGGAGGATTAGCTTGGACACCTTGGATAGAAAGGCGTTGCACCTCCTGATGCGCCAGGGCCGCGCCACCTGGGCCGAGCTCGGCCAGCTACTCGGCCTCTCCGCCCCTTCCGCGGCCGACCGCGTACGCAAACTTGAAGAAGCCCAAGTCATCACCGGTTACGCCGCGCTGCTCGATCCCACAGCCGTCGGCTACCCGCTCACCGCCTTCATCTTCATTACCCTCGCCAACTCCCGGAATCGCGCCGCGTTCCTGCGCGCCATCGCAAAAATGGAGCAGGTCTCCGAATGTCACCACATCGCCGGCGACGACGACTACCTCCTCAAGGTTCGCTGCCGCACCACTGCCAACCTCGACCAGCTGCTCGCCAAAGAACTAAAAGACAAACTAGGCGTCGCGCGCAGCCGCACCACCATCGTCCTCGCCACCGCCAAAGAGTCCGTCCAGATTCCCATCGCCGAAGACTGAATTTTTCCGAGTGGCACAGCCATTTCTGGCTGTGCAAACATAAACAGCATGCCTGCATCCACGCAGAACAATGACCAGCTCTACGCCTCCATGCTGCAAATTGCCATCGACGAAGCCCGCCTGGGTCTCGCGGAAGGCGGCATCCCCATCGGCGCCGCTCTATTCTCTAGTGACGGCAAACTGCTCGGCCGCGGCCACAATCGCCGCATCCAGGAGAACGATCCCTCGGTCCACGGCGAAACCGATGCCTTCCGCAAAGCCGGGCGCCAGCGCAGTTATCGCGACAAAATCATGGTCACCACGCTCGCACCATGCTGGTACTGCAGCGGTCTGGTGCGCCAATTCAACATCGGCACCGTCATCGTCGGCGAGTCCGTCAATTTCGCCGGCGGCCTCGACTGGCTCCGCGAAAATGGTGTCACGGTAGTCGACCTGCATTCCGCCGAATGCATCCAGCTTCTCGCCGGCTACATCGCCGCAAATCCTTCCGTTTGGCACGAAGACATCGGCGAAGACTGACGCGCCGCGCCGGACCCTGATGTAAACTCATTTCTCCGCCCATCGCAAAGTGAAAGAGGCCGCGTGTCCGATCCTCACGCCGAATACTCCAAGCGGCTTGCCAATTACGAGACGCTCGCCGCTTCCAAAAATCGCCTCCACCTCCGCATTGGCAACACCAAACTCGTGGTCATCGCCGCGGGCCTGCTGCTTATCTACCTGTCGCTCGCAAGACTCCTTCTCTCACCAACCTGGCTGCTCGTTCCCATCGCGCTGTATCTGATCCTTGCTGCCATCCATGAACAGATCCTCCGCTCTCATCATCGCGCGCAAACCGCTGCCTCCTACTACAAAAAGGGAATCGCTCGCATCGACGATCGCTGGCTCGGCACCGGGCAAACCGGCGACCGCTTTCGCGACGAAAACCACGTCTACGCCGATGATCTCGATCTCTTCGGACGCGGCAGCCTGTTCGAGCTGCTATCCACCGCACGACTGCCCATGGGCGAAAGTCGCCTTGCGCAATGGCTGCTTTCGCCGTCGCGCATGCCGGAGATTCTCGAGCGGCAAGCGCTGGTTGTTGAACTTCGCCCTAAAATCGACCTGCAGGAAGACATCGCGCTGACCGGCGAGGATCTCCGGGCGCGTCTCAATCCCGAATCGCTGATCGGCTGGGCCGAAAGCCCGCGCGCGCTGCCTGATAGCGCCATCCGCGCCGTAGCCGTCGCGCTCGCCGCCGCTTTCATCGCCGCGATCGGTTACTGGTTCTACGCCGAGCAGTACGCACCGCTGCTAGTGGTCCTGATCGTGCAAATCCTCTTCCGCCGCTGGCTGCTGCGCCGCGCCGAAGTCATCCTCAGCGGAATTTCCTGCAACGCCGAAGGCCTCATCCTGTTCGCGCAAATTCTGCGACGCCTGGAACGCGAACCCTTTGCCGCTCCACGCTTGCAGAATTTCGCCGCCGAACTCCAGCGTGCCGCTGCCCCGGCATCCCGCGCCATTCGCCAGCTCGCACGCGTGGTCTACTGGATCGACGCCCACCACAGCCTGCTCGCCCATATCGCCGAACTTCCGCTGCTCTACACCTTGCAGGTAGCGTTCGCCGCAGAAGCCTGGCGCCATCGCCACGGCGCGCACATACGCGCATGGATCAACATCGCCGCCGAAATGGAGGCCCTCCTCTCGCTCGCCACCTATTCCTTCGAGCACCCCGCCGATCCGTTTGCCCAATTGGTAGAGGATAGTCCGCTCTCCTCTTCCGGTTCTTCGGCACCCGACCCGGCGGGCGCCCGAACCCGCGCCTATTTTTCGGGCGAAGAACTTGGCCATCCGCTCCTGCCCGCCGCAAAATGCATCCGCAATTCCGTGATCCTCGACAACTCTACCCGCGTCACTTTGATCAGCGGCTCCAACATGTCGGGGAAGAGCACGCTGCTCCGCACCGTGGGCATCAACACGGTGTTGGCCATGGCCGGCGCGCCCGTTCGCGCAAAATCTCTCCGGCTCTCGCCACTCACCATCGGCACGCGCATTCGCAGCACCGATTCGCTGCAGGAAGGCCGCTCCACGTTTTACACGGAGATCCTGCACATCCGCCGGGTGTTCGATCTGGCCAACTCGCACTCCGCGGCAAACGGGACGATTGCCACGCCGCCGCTGCTGTTCCTGTTCGATGAACTTCTGGAAGGCACCAACTCGCACGACCGCCGGATCGGCGCGGAAAGCCTTCTGCGCGGATTGCTGCAGCGTGGCGCCATCGGCATCGTCACCACCCACGACCTCGCGCTGACGGAAATCACCTCGGGGATCGGCCCAGTGCTCCGCAACATGCACTTCGAAGACCAGGTCGCGAATAACCAGATGCACTTCGACTACAAATTGCGTGATGGCGTGGTCACCAAGTCGAACGCACTAGCGTTGATGCGCATCATTGGGCTTGAAACGTAACCATGCGCTGTTCGCAGGCAGAGATGCTCACGGCAGGGTGAGCTAACACGGTGCCACAAGGCGCCGACGCGAAAATTGGAAACATACGGCGAGGCAAATCCCCTTGCGCGATTCCTGGTGGCGTATATTCGGAATTCATGGGCTCCGGGAAATCAGGCCGTGTTGTTGGTGCCGTCCTCGCTGCAACATTCGTGCTGGTGATTTGTGGGGCAGGTGTCGAAGCCGGCGCGCAGACCAGGAAGCGGGCGCCGCAGAAAAAGGCTACTGCTGCGGTCTGGACCAGGACCGATTGTGGCGGAGATGTTGCAGTGTTCCTGAGCGCCCCCGGGGCCACCCAGGGCGGCCTGCTGCAAACCGAACTTCGCAGCCCGACTCCACTTTCTGACGTTTCCGGAACCTGGGACGAGAAACCCATCCCCTTCTGGCAGGAAACTCCAAGCGCAACCAGCGCAACCAAGGCCCCATCCAAAGCGCCGGCCGCGTCAAAATCCAAATCCGCGCCGCAAGATATTCGCCGCGCGCTGCTCGGTATCGATCTCGAAAAGCCCGCAGGAACCTACGACTTCACCGTCAGCGCCAAAACCGCGGACGCCACCACCGTCAGCTGCAAAACCCCAATCATGGTGAGAGCCGGAAAATTCGCCACCGAGCGCCTGAGGGTGGCCCCCAATTTCGTGGAGCCCAATCCCGAACAACTCGCCAAAGCCCAGGAAGACGGCAAAAAACTTCGCGAACTCTATGCCACCGTTACTCCGGAAAGATTGTGGCAGGGAAGATTTCGCATCCCCATCGACGGAGCCACAACCGGCAAGAACTTCGGCCGGCGCCGCGTCCTGAATGGCAAGCCAAGTTCGCCGCACACCGGCGTGGACATTCCCGCACTCACCGGCATTTCGGTCCACGCCAGCCAGCGCGGCCGCGTGGTGCTGGCCGAAGAACTCTACTTCTCCGGCAACACCGTGCTGATCGACCACGGTCTCGGCGTCTACACCCTCTACGGCCACTTCTCCGAGATCAACGTAAAGCCCGGCGACCTGGTCGAACCAGGCGCGGTAATCGGGAAGGTAGGCGCCACCGGCCGTGTCACCGGCCCTCACCTACACTGGGGCCTGACCGTAGACCGCGCTCGCGTCAACGCTCTCTCCATCGTCTCTCCCAGCGTTCGCTGAACTCGTTTCCCTCATCGCGCAACTACGATTCGCGCAGATGCAATTCCACACGATCCGTTGTCCAGGTCGCGACGCCACCGCCAAAGAAATCCTGGTCCTCTGTCCAGACGGGGAAGTTCAACAACAGGGCAGTTGCGACTACCGGCCAATCGTTGGGATCACGCATTCTCATACGGTCCCTGGCGTCTCTCTCGAACTCCTCATAGAGGCTATGAGTTACGGTTTCTACGATTGGTTCGATTCCGTTGAGTGCAGAAATGCCCAAGTCAGAATCAATCGCGCGCTTGCGCGATATCTGCGGAATGTACAGGCGCGCTTCGTAGAAACAGGTATCCGGGGTGCAGAAAAATTACGTGGGATTCGTATCGTTGCGAGATCTGTCGTACCCGGCGGGCAAAGACAGCTGGCAATAGAATGTTGGCGTCCAGAACCAGCCCTTTGCGTGCGTTCACTTTTGCCGGGTGGCTCTCCATTGCCTGAAATCTCGCAGAATATCGTCTTCCGACAGCCCGGCAGATTCGAGCATTTTTTGGAGGCGGGAGGCAGCTTCTCCCAGCGCCGCCCGGTCAGTGTCAGCGCGTTTGCGCCACGCCGGAATGTAATAGCCAACGGTGTCTCCGTGCCTGGTGATGGCCAGAGGCACATCGGACTCAAGCAGATAGTTGGCAAGTTTTTCGCGAAATTCGCGAATTCCGACCTTCACAGAACCTTTTGTTCTATGCGAACGCATGTGTACGCAATATCACACTCTTGACATCACGCGAAGTCGTGACGGCTGGGTTGAAGCGGCGCCTCAAACCGATCCTTCGAGGATCGGGGCAGGAGATCGGGCACCGCACATCCACTCGAAAACCCTCGCGAGACGTGCGATCTAAGGAATGAGCAGCAACCGCCCAGCTACTTGCCGATTCTCAAACGCCGCATGAGCCTGCGGCGCATCAGCCAGGGAATAGCTGCGATCCACGCGAATCGACACTTTGCCCTCACGCAGCCACGCCGCCAGGCGCGGGATGAAGCCGGCGTATTCCTTGAACCACGGTAAGCCGTTCGTTCGCGTCAGAAACAGCGAGCCCTTTTCCTGGAGCTTCATCAGATCGAACGGCGGGACGTAGCCGCTCGACTGGCCGTAGATGACCAGATAGCCTGCTTGCGTCAGGCTGTCGAGGTTTGCGTCAAAGGTATCTTTACCGACGCCGTCGAAGACCACATTTACGCCGCGGCCTTCCGTGATTCGGCGCACTTCCTTCGCTACATCTGCCTGCCCGTTGGCCAGGTTCGAAACGATGATGACCTCGTCCGCGCCGGCCTCCTTCACAAAGGGGGCCTTCTCCGGCGTTGACGTCACGCCGATGACGCGCCCGCCGCGCAGCTTGGCCATCTGGCAAAGCAGCAGTCCGATCCCACCGGCCGCAGCCTGCACCAGCGCCCAATCTCCAGCCTTCACGGGACACGCAAAGTGCGTAAACGCGTACGCCAGAAATCCCTGATTCATCCCTGCGGCCGCCTGCTCGAGAGTGATTTCCTCCGGCACGCGAATCAGCCACTTGGCTGGCGCGACCGCGTGCGTTGCATACGAAGCTGCGGCCAACACCACGCGATCACCAGCCTTGACGCTATCGACGCCTTCCCCAATCGCTTCCACAACCCCCGCACCCTGGCTCCCCATCGTCGCTGGAAACTCCGGCTCGCCCGCGCCAGCCTTCTGATAGAACTTCTGCCCGACCAGTTCGCCGCGCCGTTTCTGCACATCCAGAAAATTGACACTCGCCGCCGAGACGCGCACCAAAACCTGTCCAGCGCCCGGCACAGGAGTGGGCAATTCTTCCAGCCGCATCACTTGCGGCCCGCCATATTCATATATGCGGATAGCGCGCATGAGCTAAGACTCCAAGGTTGAGATCACCACGAACATCTGCCGATAGCGACTCGGATTAAACGGCGCCGCAACTTAACTCTCTTCACGTATCCGACGGTCGCTAAAAATGGCGAAATGCCAGATGACCAGTGCAGCAAAGTAATACAGTCCCTGAAATTGCCACCAGTACAGAGTCTCCCATCTGGCTCCGGCCAGCCAGGATACGGCCGCGAGCGAATTCAATCCGAAATTCAAGCCTAGCCCAAGAAGCAACATCCCCTCCGGAACGGGAAGCAGTATCCGATAGCGGCGACAAATTGCCAATGAGGCTGTGATCGCAGCCAGTGCCGTTGGCGCAATCCCATTGTTTGCGTAATCAAGAATCATAAGGACCCGATGAGAAAGGCCTGTAGGGATCCCTGTCCGCAGATTCAACAAAGCCATTACAAGCACAATCGCAATCCAGGCCGCGAGCGCGCCCAGTAGCCTGCGCTTCCAGGTACGCCACGCCAAGCGGGCCTTGGGATAGCCGTCAAAGATTCGCGAGCAGACCTCGGTTGTTGCAAACACTCCCATAAGGCTTGCAACGACCTCCAGAGTCATTGGAGTCATCGTCGGTGCCCACGAACTGAAGCCGCCAATCGACCCGAAGTGAAGTCTGACTTGGAGCCACAGCCGCGCGCAGCTAGCAGTAACCAAGCCAGTAACGTAAGCGGCAAATGCCGGCGACCATCGAAAAACTTTTTTCGCGTAAATGAAGAAGAGAAGGAGCGCTTGCAGCAGAATGCTCGTGTACCACAAGGCCCGTGCGATCTGAGGCCAATAGCGCATGCCGAGTGAGGCGAGTGTAGCACTGCATTCGCGGGCGGACGCGGAATAGTGCAGTAGTAATAGCGATGCGTGCTACGGACTCCCCGGAGTTGAATCTTGCGGTTCGATATCGACATCCCCTAATAAAGGCAGTATTGTCAATGACATGCGGGAGGCTGGTTCCTGGGAAGCCCAGGCGAGAGGGCTGGAGCGAGAGGCTCCATTACTTGACGGGGAGTACGACGGTACCGTTTTTCTTGGGCCTAAGTTGGTACCGACAAGCCATTGTGCCGTTCGGCGGCGGACGACAAAATGCACGTGTTGTCGAGCGGTTTTGTTCGCCGCAGGTTGGGGCCATCCGTCAAACCCGGCGCACTGCAAGCGAATCTAGCGCGACGCGAATTTTCGAGACGAGCGAATTTCAGACGAGAGGTATTGTCCCCAATGGCTATTCTTCACTTTCGATGCAAAGAGCGACGGCGCACCCTTCGGGTTATGCTGACGGTGCCGCTCAAGGTTCGCGGAAAAAACGTGGATGGCGAACCCTTCACGGTGAACACCAACTCGCACACGGTGAGCCTGCATGGCGCGTCCATCGAGCTGGAGCCGGGCGTGGCCCTGGGCGACCTTTTGCAGATGGAGAACGAGCGCACGCGGGAAAAGGTTGAAGGCAAAGTCGTAACTATTCGCCATTCTCGTGATGGCAAGACTTACGTCGGCGTCGAATTTACTGACCAAAACATCAATTTCTGGCATATGTCGTTTCCGGTTCCCGGCGCGAAGCCGCTGCGGCGCATGGTCAGCGCGCCGGAAAAAGTGCCGGCGATGAGCAGCTAGCGGCGTTCTTACGAAAAAACAGTTTGCGGACATGGGGCGCAGCTTGCTGCGCCCCTACTTTTTATTGCGCCGGTGGGCAGGGCGTAGGAGCCGTCGCGCTTCGCTGCGGCTTTGACAATTGCGGCCGGGGCAAGCAAAGTGATCGACCGTGGGGAAGGCTCCAAAACGAATCGGCCTGATCTCTGACACCCACGGGCTGCTGCGCCCGGAAGCCGTGACCGCGCTGCGCGGCTCCGAACTCATCATTCACGCCGGCGACGTTGGTGATCCCCAAATACTCGAAGCGCTCAGGGAGCTGGCACCGCTGGTAGCGGTGCGCGGCAACGTCGATGTCGAAGCCTGGGCGCAAGCGCTGCCGGTAAATGCAATTGCGGATGCCGGCGAGGTGCAAATCTACGTCCTGCACGATGTGCACGATCTGGATCTGGATCCTAATACCGCGGGATTTCGCGCGGTCATCAGTGGCCACTCGCATAAATTTGGACGCAGCGAGCGCGCCGGTGTCTTGTACCTAAATCCGGGCAGCGCTGGGCCGCGAAGATTCAGGCTGCCGGTGACCATCGCCCGGCTGGATTTGAACACAAATCCCTGGGGAGTCGAATTCGTGGACCTGGGTAAAGTGCCGTGAGCAGCGGGCTTTCTCGCAGACCGTCGGATCCGAGACCATAGCCACCTTCCATGCATCTCACCACAAGGAGTGGTGGTAGACTGCGGACATGAAAAAGACAAAAACCAGCAAGAAGAAACCGAAGGCGAAAGCCAGCGCCCGGAAAACTGTAACGGCCAAGTCCAAGCTCGCAGCAAAGAAAAGGCCGGCGGCTAAGGCTAAGACATCAGCGAAGAAATCTCTGAAAAAGACCGCACCGGTGGTCACAGCCAAGACTCCGGCAAGAAAGAAGAAGCGCGTGGTGCCGACAGCGCAGGTCGGTAGCCAAAGCGTCGAAACCATGCAGCTGAGGGTGAAATCACGCGTGGCGCGCGCCGGTGCCGGAGGAGGCGATTTCGGCGGAGCGTCGGTGGTCGAAGGAGCGAATTCTGAAAGCGCGGACGAATTGCTGGAAGAAGGGCAGACGTTCGAAGCCGGAATCGTGCGCGGTGTAGAACAAGCCGACGACAATATCGAGCAGGAAGTGCACACCCACGAAGTGCCGCAAGACGATGTTCCCAATGAATACGACGATAAGGACCGCCCGTAAGTCTGAACAATTTCATCGCAGTCCGAAAGCGGTTGCCACTCATCCTATCTTTGTGTGAACGCTAGCGGCCGCAAGCGGGGCCGGCGAGAGGTAGCGATGCTGCGGGCAATTATTCTGTGCGCCGCCGTGCTGGCGGCGGCGTTTCTCATTTCCGGAAATATTTCCAAGGATCGAGCCGCGCCTAGGAGTCCGGCGCCCCCGAGCGATGCGCAAACGCGGGAAATATCTGGTGGAAGAGGAGGCCAGGTGCCCGGAGTGCCATACCCCGCGCGACGATAGCGGTGCGTTGAAAAGCATCGCCAGGCCCACACCTATTTTTTCCTGTTTTTCGCTTGGATCTTCCTGTGCTTCCTTCCGGAGCGCTGTGTACCGCCAGCCGACTTTCGCGAGACCGCATGCGTCGCGGCGCTGGTGCGCGAAAGTTCGTCGCGAATCTTCCTGGGCAGTTTGGCCACGACCAAATCGTAAGATTCGCGGAGCAGATCTGCGAGCTGCTCCAATGGCAGCGCGTCCCTCTTCTCGAGGGCTATCCATTGAGCGCGGGCCAGATAGGGTGCCGGGATGATGCCCGGGCGCTCGGTCAACTCAGCGAAATTCTCATGCGAGGCTTTAAAGGATAGCCACACTGGAGCGACTTCGAGAACGGTATGGGCGAACATTTTTCCGCCGACCTTAAAGGTCAGATCGCCTTCCCAGATCACGTGCTCGCTAGCGTCTGGAAACGAGAGGCAGGTCTTGCGAACCCAGTCGGCATTCATGGCAGGCGCATCCTCGCGAAATTTCTGGTGTCGCTAGGGGATTAGAACGATTTGGCCGGAGGCGCCTGGAGCCAGCACTTCCTTGTGGGCGCGAGCAGCCTCGGCGAGCGGGATTTTCTTTCCGACGATGGGAGTCAGCGTGCCATTTGCCAGACCGGCGAAGAGGCCGGCGTGGATGTCGGCGGTTTCCGCCTCGGTGGTGGCCCAAAGCGTGAATCCAAGGACGGAGGACCGCCGGGCCATAAGGTCGCGGGCGTTAATGGTGACATCGCCGCGATTGCCGATGACGATGACGCGGCCGTATTGCGCCAGTAATTTGAGGTCCTGAGCGAGGTTCACGTTGGCGAGCATTTCGAGAATGACGTCGACACCGCGGCCGCCGGTGGCTTTCATGATCTCGTCGGTGTAGCCGGGCTTGGCGTGATTGAAGACTTGCGCCGCGCCCTCGCGTTTCACCAGATTCTGCCCTGCGTCGGAACTGGCGGTGCCGAACACTTTAGCGCCCATCCCGCGCAGAATTTGCACCGCGGCAGAGCCGACGCCGCCGCTCGCGCCATGCACCAGCACGGTTTCCGACGCGCGCACTTTGGCTTCGTGAATGATGGCGTGATACGCGGTGCCGTAAGGCACCCAGACGCCAGCGCCCTGCTCGCAAGAGATGTTGTCGGGAAGTTTTTGTGCCTGGGCTTCGAGAGTGAGCGTGTATTCGGCATAGGCGCCCGTGATGGTTTTCGCGGTGTAGACGCGATCGCCGGGTTTTAGGTTTTTCACGCCGGTACCGACGGATTCGACAACGCCCGCGGCATCGGAGCCCGGAGTGTAGGGCAGCGGCGGCTTGATCGCGTAAGTGCCGGTGCGCATGTAGGTGTCGTAGGGATTGACGCCAACGGCGTGGACCTTTACGAGCACCTGGCCGGCCTCGGGCTTGGGCGTGGGAACTTCATTGAGCTTCAAAACTTCGGGACCGCCGAATTCAGCTACCTGGATCGCTTTCATCTCGCTTCTCCCTTTAGAAATGGTCGTCGACGGTCACATGGTCCGGCTTTTCTACAACTATGCCTGCGGCCGTGGCCCAGGCGGTGGTCTGCCAGTTGTCTTTTCTTTTTTTCAGCGGGATCCATGGCGGCAGAGTGTGATTGAGATAGGTGGCCAGGGCATAGACATACGGTTCGTACATGCGGCGAAATGCGGTGAGTTTGTCGGTGGCTTCATCGGTGTCGTGCAATCGCAAACCATGTTCGGCGAGAGTGGCGCGGATGCGGCGGAGATCCTCGATGGGCAAGCGCTCGTACGGCACAGGATGAGGCGGCGTCCCGAAAACTTGCGACAAATCGACGACGGCGTGGCGCGCGATGGCGAAGGTGAGATCAGCCTGCCGTTCGCAAGGACCGACCATCCCCGCTTTGAGCAGGGCGCAGGCATCCAGAATTGCGGTGAGGGAGGCGATCCATGACTGGTTGTCGTGCTGAGAACGAAAGAAGCCAAGGACTGGATAAGAGAGATGGCTCTCCATGAGCTCGGCGGACCACAGCTCCCAATCCTTCAGCAAGTCGTGCAACGCGTCGCGGCCACCGTCGTAGCCGTGGCGGCGCAGGAGCTCGCCGGCGGTGGGCGGAGTGCCCGCGCGGGAGTCCAGGAGCGAGATGTCGACTTCGCGTTTGGAGAAAGACCCGTAGATGAACGGGAGATAGCCGATGATGGCGGCGAGGAATCCGAAACCGAAACCCGCTTCGGTAACCACGAGAGCGCGGGCCAGGCTGGAACGGGGCACAACGTCGCCGAGTCCCAAAGTGAAGAAAGTTGTGCCACTGAGATAGAAGTCGGCTCCGAAGCTAGGCTCGAGGCCGGGGGCGTTTACCGCGGAGCCGGCGCCGTATTGCATCAAACCGAAGCCGAAGACAAGACCAACAGCCCAGACCGCCAGCAGAAGCAGCAGGGAGCTAGGTCCGAAGAAGCCGAAGAAATTTTCGCGCATCTTACGCGAACGGATGAGATTGCCGATTGCTTTGGTGATGGTCCAGGTGATTTTGTAGAATAGCCGCGTCAGGCGAAATTTGCGCGTGACGCGGCGCGGCAGGATGACGGATTCGAACGCATCCCAAAGGACGATCATAAAGATCGCGACACCCGCAGCGAAGGGCACCGGAAACGGAATCATGTGCGGCATTGTACTCGTTGAGCTGGGACGGTGAAAACGCGTGCAGCGGCGGCTTGCTCAGGATTCCAGGCGCGCGTTGACGGAAATTTCGGCTTTGAACAACTTGGAGACGGGGCAGCCGGTTTCCGCGGCTTTTACGGCGGCGTCGAATTTGGCTTTGTCGGCGCCGGGAATCTTGGCCACCAGATCGAGATGACTTTTGGTGATGCTGAAGCCGTCGCCAACCTTGTCGAGCGTGACCGTAGCTGTGGTTTCAAGCTTTTCGGCTGTGTAGCCGGCGCCGCCGAGTTGCGCGGAAAGCGCCATGGTGAAGCAGCCCGCGTGAGCGGCGGCGATCAATTCCTCCGGGTTCGTGCCGACGCCATTTTCGAAACGCGTGCTGAAGGAATATTGGGTCTGCTTCAGCGTGCCGCTCTCGGTTGAGATCGAGCCCTTGCCGGTTTTTAGATCGCCTTGCCACACCGCGCTTGCTTTGCGTTGCATTGGAATCGCTCCTTTTGCAGGTTTCCACCGTTTTGAACGCCGAGAATTCGATTCTCGCGCGCACTCGAAGGGTATATTCAGAATGAGGCTTGGCGAGGCTGTACGTCAACCACGGCTCTACCTCACGACTTGGATGCAAGAACTACTGAGTAAGACCGAGCATCGTCCTTGGGCGCTGCCCGATGACCGGTGGGTGATGGCGCAGTCATGGCACGACTTATTGTTTGCGCACTGGAGAATCGACAGTAGATTTTTGCGAGAGCAAATTCCAAGGGCGCTGGAGATCGATACGTTCGAAGGGGACGCTTGGATTGGGGTTGTGCCCTTTCGGATGTCAGGCGTGCGCTTGCGATTCACGCCGGCGATCCCGGGTTTGTCGGCATTCCCGGAACTGAATGTGCGAACGTATGTGAAGGCAGAGGGCAAGCCCGGCGTTTGGTTTTTTAGCCTGGACGCCGCGAATGCCATCGCGGTGGCCACGGCGCGCATGACCTTTCACTTGCCTTACTTTCGAGCACGGATGTCGTGCATCGAGCGAGACGGCTGGATTCAGTACGACAGCAAGAGAACACATGGTGGAGCCCCGGCGGCAGCGCTGCGCGGGCGCTATCGGTCGGTTGATGATATTTTTGAACCTCGACGCGGAACGCTGGAACATTTCTTGACTGAACGGTATTGCCTGTATGCGGCGTCGGGAAAAGGCCGAGTGCTTCGCGGCGAAATTCATCATCCACCATGGCAGTTGCAGGAGGCGGAAGCGGAATTTGAAAAAGACACGATGATCGAGGCCGCCAGCCTGCCGACGCCCGAAGGCAAGCCGTTGCTGCATTTTGCGCGACGGCAAGAGATGGTCGCGTGGGTGCCGCGAGCGATCCGTTGAGGAGTCGACCGGTAAGCTCACCATCTCTGGAAGACGAAGAACACGCCGAGGACGAGGCAGGCGAAGCCGGCAGCATAGTTCCATTTCAGTTTTTCGCCCAGATAGGTGACAGAAAAAATCGAGAAGACCACGAGAGTGATGACCTCCTGAATGGTCTTGAGCTGGGCGGCGGAAAATTCATACGAGCCGATCCGGTTGGCGGGCACCTGGAAACAATATTCGAAGAAAGCGATGCCCCAACTGGCGAGAATGACTTTCCAGAGCGCTTCGCTGCGATACTTGAGGTGGCCGTACCACGCGAAGGTCATGAAGATGTTGGAGATGGTGAGCAGCAGGATCGTGCGCATTTTGCGTGGAGCATCCTTTCTCGTCGCGGCTTGGATGCCGGGATTTGGAGCGAAGATCGCGCTTGAAACCTCGATGGCCTCGGTAGCGTATCGCGTCTAGAGGGAAATCTGCATGCACGACGCACGACCCAGCCGAACCGCGGAACGCGTGGCCATACGTCGAGCGGCGCATCAGTTGGTAGATAAGCCCCCGGTCTTCGACGATCCTGTGGCGGTGGCGATCCTTGGGGAGCGCGCGGCGTCGGAACTGCGCGCGAAAACTGCAAAGGACGAGGACAGATTCTCACGCGCATTGCGGGCCATGATGGCGGTACGCAGCCGCTACGCGGAAGATCAACTGACCACCGGGGTTTCTCGCGGCGTGCGGCAGTACGTGGTGCTGGGCGCGGGACTGGACACCTTCGCATATCGCAATCGATTTCGCCACCAGGGATTGCACGTCTTTGAAGTGGACCATCCGGCGACGCAGGCCTGGAAACGCGAATTGCTGAGTGCGGCGCGAATCGAGCTCCCATCGGAACTTTCCTTCGTGCCCGTCAACTTCGAGCAGCAGAGCCTGGGCGAGGAATTAAGGAAATCCGGCTTCCAACACGAGGAGCCAGCGTTTTTTTCATGGCTCGGCGTGGTGATGTACCTGACGCGTGAGGCCTTCGCTTCCACGATCGAGTTTATCGGTTCGTTGCCGGCCGGCACTGGGATCGCGCTGGACTACGCGGTGGAACCGTCTTCGCTGGGGCTGCTGGAGCGACTCGTGTTTGAGGGCGTGAAGCGCCGCGTGGCCGCTGCCGGCGAACCCTTCCGGTTGTTCTTTGCGCCGCGGAAGATCGTCGCGGAGTTTACGCAGGCGGGTTACAAGGACGTCGAAGATCTCGCGCGCGACGCGATCAACGCGCGATACTTTGCCGGGCGCGCCGATGGGCTTCACGTGCCGGCGAACCTGTACCACTTGCTGAGTGCCTGGGTTGCGGGGTCGGAAGGAGAACTTTAGGGGGCGCAACAATCACAGGAGTCGTTCAAATTCCTCTACGGAAATGCCGGCTTGGCGCAATATCGCACGAGGTGTTCCCTTATCAATTTCTTTGTGGTCCGGGACTAAACTTGCGCAAACGGCGAGTCGCGTCTGAGGATGATGTGGCTTCCATGCTGTCGTTTGAGAAGAAATCCTGCCTGAAGAAGCGCTGATACACAGTCGCGCCCAGAAAGGCGCGGCAACCTGGTCATACTGTTATGAGAACAGCCTCACACAGAGGCGGTGGAACGGGAAGACCGTCTTCCTCGATGGACAAAACGTACCCTTCTATGGCCTCGCGGATATTTCCGATTGCGGCATCCTTGGTTTCGCCCCGACTGATACATCCCGGCAGACTAGGGCATTCCGCTACGCAAAAGCCGTCTTCGCCGGGATAGATAATGACTTGCCGCATGGTGGCGCGTCGAAAGCGCATTGTAACATGCTTACTACACGTTGAGAGTGAGAGAGACGAGGTCGCGAGGTGGCGGGGGCTGGATGGGCGGCATCTTCGAGCGATCGACGGGCCGGTAGAGGGTGTCGCGTTCGACGGGGACGCGGCCGGCGGCGCGGATCAGGCGCTCGAGTTCGGCGCGTGGCGTGAATTCCGAGGTCTTCGCGCCGGCGTCGTGGTAGATCTTTTCTTCCACCACTGTGCCGTCGAGATCATTGGCGCCGAAGCGCAGCGCGATTTGCGCGATGCTGGGCGTGAGCATGATCCAGTACGCTTTGATGTGATCGAAATTGTCGAGCAGCAGGCGCGAAACGGCGATGTTGCGCAGGTCGGCGTAGCCCGTTGGCTTCGAAATGTGCGAGAGCGCGGTGTTGTCCGGGTGAAAGGCCAGCGGAATGAAGGCGACGAAGCCCTTCGTTTCGTCCTGGAGTTCGCGCAGCTTGACGAGGTGATCGACACGCTCTTCTTCGGTTTCGACGTGGCCGTAGAGCATGGTGGCATTGGAATGCAGCCCTGCCTGATGGGCCTTTCGCGCGGTGTTGAGCCACATCTGGCCGCTGGTTTTGTGATCGCAGATAATTTTGCGGACGCGCGGGTGGAAAATTTCGGCGCCGCCACCGGGGCAAGAGTCCACGCCGGCTTCCTTCATTTTTTGCAGCACTTCTTCCACGGAAATTTTGGCGATACGCGAGAAGAAGTGGACTTCCACCATGGTGAAGGCTTTGAGGTGAATGGTGGGGCAGCGCTGTTTCAGTCCGCGAACCATCTCGAGGTAGTGGTCGAAGGTCAGATCGGGATGCAGGCCGCCGACGATATGGAATTCCGTGGCGCCTTCGCGGACCCCTTGTTCGGCGCGCTGGTAGATTTCTTCGAGGGCGAAGGTGTACGCGCCGGGAACATTGGGATCGCGGCCGAAGGCGCAGAGCTTGCAGTGCGCGACGCAGACGTTGGTGGGATTGATGTGGCGATTGACGTTGAAGTAGGTGACGTTGCCGTGGCGCTTTTCGCGAACGTGGTTGGCGAGCCAGCCGACGGCCAGCAGATCGGGCGAGCGGTACAGCAAAATGCCGTCGTCGACACTCAGGCGTTCGCCAGCCAGGACTTTGTCGGCCATGGGCTTCAGCCGCTGGTCGGTGATGGTGAGTGTGTGGCTCATTTCTTCTTGCCCAAACGTTTCGACGGCGTCAAACGCGCCAAACGGCAGCAGCAGCGCCCCAGAACAACAAGAACGACATACTAATATAACCGTTCATGGTGAAAAACGCAGCGTCGAGCTTGCTCAGATCGTTGGCCTTCACGAGCGAATGTTCGTAAGTGAGCAGGGCGGCAACCACCACGATACCAAGCCACGCGGGCCAGGGCAGCGCGAAGCTCGCGGCGAGCCACGAGAGCAGCGCGACCACGGCGAAGTGCATCACGCGCGCAATGAGCAGAGCGTTCGCGATGCCAAAGCGCTTGGGAACGGAGTACAGGCCAGCGCTTCGGTCATAGTCAAGGTCCTGGCAGGCGTAGAGCACGTCGAAGCCGCCGACCCAAAGAGTGACCGCGGCGCACAAGATCAGCATGCGGGCATCGAGTCCGCCAGTGATCGCGATCCATGCCGCGGCCGGTGAGATGCCGAGCGCAAAGCCTAAGAAAAGATGCGACCAGTTGGTGAAACGCTTGGTGAGCGAATAGAAAAAGAGAATGGCGATGGCGAGCGGCGCCAGCTTCAACGCCAGCGGATTTAGTCGCCCAGCCGCAACGAAGAAAATCGCAACGGCAACCAGCGTGAAAGCCCACGCGAAGGAGACGGAGAGCGCACCGGTCGCCAGCGCGCGCTGCCTGGTCCGGGGATTTTCTCGGTCATAGCGCAAATCGACGATGCGGTTCATTGTCATCGCCGCAGAGCGTGCCGAAACCATCGCCACGACGATCCAGGCAACTTGTTGCCAAGTAGGCCAGTCGTGATGGGTGGCGCGCGCGGCTAGGAGAGCACCCGTCAGCGCAAAGGGAAGCGCAAACACGGAATGCTCGAACTTGATCATCTCGAGCACGGTGCGAATGCGGCTGCTCATGCTTTGGCTTCCCGAGACGCGGCTTTGCCCTGCCAGCGGTACATTTTGTCTTGTGGCAGGCCGATTTGCGCGAGCACGCGGCAGACATACTGGGTCACCAGATCATCTATCGTCTTTGGCTGGTGATAGAACGAGGGAATGGCGGGCATGATCACTGCGCCGGCCTGTTGCGCGCGCAGCATATTTTCCAGATGGATTCGATTGAAGGGCGTGTCGCGAATGCACAGGGCCAGTTTTCGATTTTCTTTCAGCATCACGTCGGCGGCGCGCGATACGAGATCGTCGCTGACGCCGTTGGCAATGGCCGCCAGCGTGCCCATCGAGCAGGGAATCACGATCATGGAGTTAACCTGATAGCTGCCGGAGGCGACGGATGCGCCGACATCCTCGTTCGGGAGGACTTCAATTTTGTTCGCCGGATGCCCCAGAACGCGACTCGGGAGCTGCCTGGCTTCCCCTGGGGCAACGCCGAGTTCTTCGGCGAAAAGGCGCTGGCCAGTGTCCGTGAGGATGAGATGGACGCGCGCCACGCGCGGGTCAGCGTCGAGCAACGTCAGTGCTTTTTGCGCCAGAATGGCGCCACTGGCTCCGGTTACACCTACGGTAACGATTTGTCCCTGAGATTCAGCCATACTGTGCGCGGATAAGATGAGTCTCGCAGCGCGGGGTTACGGTGTCAACCAAGCTGGGCAAGCCGTCATCGCGCGCTATACTAGCCGTCCGGCCCGAAGGAGATCGATGACGGAATCGCTGGAACCTATCGAGGTGGCGATGGATTTCATCAAGCGCATCAATGCCGGGAATGTCGACGCGCTGTGCGAGCTGATGACCGAGAAACACATCTTTCAGGATCCGCTGGGAAAGCGCTTCATGGGCCGAGAGACGGTGCGGCAAGGTTGGAAAGCGTATTTCAAGACGGTAGCCGACTACAACGTGCGCGCCGAGGAATTCTTTCAGACGAAGAACCGGCTGGCGATTTTCGGAGTGGCCAGCGGCACGTGCTGCGGGAGCGACGGGGCGAAGTCCCCGGAAAAGTTCTGGCAGGTTCCGGCAGCCTGGGGCGCGGTTGTGGAAGAGCGGCGGATTGCGGAATGGCGTGTTTATGCGGACAATCAGCCGTTGCGAAAACTGATGGGCGACGCTACTCCATAGACGCTACTCCATAGACGTGTCCCGGGTAAATTCATGAACGAGCGAGAGCTGCGACGACTGCTGGAAGGTGTGTCCGCGCGGAAAGTTACCCTGCGGAGCGCCGTTGAGCAGTTGCGGAATCTGCCGTTCGAGGATCTGGATTTTGCGAAGGTGGATCATCACCGAGCGTTGCGGCAAGGCTATGCGGAGGTAGTATTCGCGAAGGGTAAGTCTCCCGCGCAGGTTGCGAAAATCGTGCGGGCAATGCTGGGACACAGGGGCAGCCGGCAGAATATTCTGGTGACACGGGCGGACGCCAGCACGTTTACGGCGGTACGCCGCCTAAATTCCGGCACCAGCCGAGCCGCGAAATTTCATGCGCTGTCTGGACTGATCACGATCGAGCGTAACGCCGAAATTTCGGGCAAGGGGACGATCTGCGTGGTATCGGCGGGAACGAGCGACATTCCGGTCGCCGAGGAAGCCTTGCTCACCGCCCGCATGATGGGAAATCGCGTCGAACATTTGTACGACGTAGGCGTCGCCGGAATCCACCGGCTGCTGGAGCATCGCACCAAGCTTACGACTGCGCGCGTCATCATTTGCATCGCGGGGATGGAGGGCGCGCTGCCGAGCGTCGTCGGCGGATTGGTGGCAGCGCCAGTGATTGCCGTGCCGACCAGCACCGGCTACGGCGCCAGCTTTGGTGGCGTCGCTGCGCTGCTCGGCATGCTGAACAGCTGCGCATCGAATGTGTCAGTGGTTAATATCGACAATGGATTTGGCGCTGCTTGCGTGGCGTCGTGCATCAATCGGTTGTGACTAACTCGCGCGCCTGACGGCCTCGTGCGCGTGAGTATCAGCCTGCGGGACTGAGCAACACCTTCATGACATCGCGGCGCTGTGCGAATTCGATCGCCTGCGGAGCGGCGGCGAGTGGAAACGTCTGGGTAACGAGCGGAGTGGGATCGACTTTGCCGGACTGCAGGAGCGCCAGCGCTTTGCCGAATGGCCCACAACGCGAGCCGATGACGGTGATTTCCTTGACCACGATCGGCCAGGTCTCGACCGGCGCGGCGCCGTGGAACGTCGATTTCAGCACGAGCGTGCCGCGCGGCTTGGTCATATGTTGAGCGAGCGCGAGGCCGGTGGGTGAGCCGCTAGCTTCGACGAGCAGATCGTACGTCTGTTTGATGCGGCGGAGATCGCCGGGTTTCCCAAGCACGCGTTTCGTGGCGATGTTGGCGCGTCGGGCGAGGGCCAGCTTGCGTTCGTGTTTTCCGTGCATCACGACACGGGGAACGGCCGTGCATAGCACGCGGGCGATCAATTGCGCCAGCTTGCCGTCGCCCAGGACCGCGGCTTCGCGGACACCTCGAACATCCACCTGCTGAAGAATTTCGCACGCAGCTGCCAGTGGTTCGACGAAAACGGCCTGCTGGTCGCTGACAGAATCGGGTACGGCGTGAAGATTTTCAAGCGGCAATGCCAGATATTCCGCAAAGGCGCCGTCGAGATTGACGATGCCGAGCACCGTTCGCCGCGCGCAATGAGTGGGCAATCCGCGGCGGCAGAATTCGCACCGCGGCTGATAGTTATACGCGGAGCATGAAACGTTGATCTCGCCCGTTACGCGCCGGCCCTGCCACTTCTTGCGCAGGGCGGGCGATGGACTATTGACGTCGATGACCTCACCGACGAATTCGTGGCCTGGCGTGCCGCGAAAGGCATGATAGCCGCGCAGAATTTCGATGTCGGTATTGCAAATTCCTGCCAGCCGCACACGAATGAGGGCCCAGCCGGGGATTGGCTTTGGCATGGACCGGGTTATGCGTTTAAGTTTTCCGCGGACAACTTGGAAAGCCAGCACGATTGCCTTTCAGCGTAGCGCGGCTACCAGCATTTTTAGCAGCGGCGCCTCTTGTTCCTGGAAGACGGTGCGTAAATCGAGGACCAGGCGATTCTCTTCTACGCGGGCGATCACGGAAATGCGCGCGGGGGCGCGGCGGAGGCGCTGCTCGAGCTGTGCGGCAGAATAGCGGGCGCTGGCAATGCGGACGATCTTCGTGGGCAGTGATTGCGTGGGCGTCGAACCGCCACCGGCGAGCGATGCGCCATCGACGATATCCACTTCCGCTTCTCCTGCAGGTAGCTGCGGCATCAGTTCGCGGAGAAAACCATCGGTGCGGCGCTGCAATTCCTGCACGCTCAACCGAATCATACGCAGCGCCGGGATCTCGTCGATCGCACCTCGCAGGTAGGCGCCCAGAGTTGCTTCCATGGCGGCGATGGTGAGCTTGTCGACACGCAGAGCGCGAAACAGCGGGTGACGACGCACCTTGGTTACCAGTTCCTTCTTGCCGGCGATGATTCCGGCTTGCGGGCCACCGAGAAGTTTGTCGCCGCTGAACATAACCAGTGAAACGCCTGCGTCGATGCTCTGCTTCACGACCGGCTCGGTGATGCCAGCTGCGGAAAGATTGACGAGGCATCCCGAACCGAGATCTTCCACGAGAGGCAGGTTTGTGCGCCTGCTGAGCGCAACCAGTTCTTCGAGCGAGGGCTTGTCGGTGAAACCGCTGATCGTGAAATTGGACGGATGCACGCGCAGCAGGAGTCTCGTGTGTTCGTCGATTGCACGCTCGTAGTCGGCAGCGCGCGTGCGATTTGTGGTGCCCACTTCGCGCAATACGGCTCCGCTCTCGGCCATGATCTCCGGGATACGGAATCCATCGCCAATCTCAATCAGTTCGCCGCGGGAGACGATGACTTCGCCTCTCTTCGCGAGCGCCGCCAGCACCAGCAAGACAGCGGCAGCGCAGTTGTTCACGACCATGGCGGCTTCCGCTCCTGTCAATCGTTCCAGGAGCTGCGCGGTGTGAACGTCGCGCTTGCCGCGAGCACCGGCTTCGAGATCGTATTCGAGATTGCTGTACTGCGTGGCGGTGCGGCGAAATTCCTCAATGGCGGCCGCGGTGAGAGGAGCGCGACCCAGGTTGGTGTGCAGGATGACCCCGGTGGCATTGATCACCGGTTGCAACGATCGTGACAAAATCTGTTCAACCATTTCCGTGATGCGGGTTTCGAGCGACGCGGGGTCAAGCGCGGCAACGGCCAAGCGCGATTCTTCGGCGATTTTCGCCCGCACCTCGGCCAAGACCGTGCGGGTCACCTCTAGAAGCACGTTGCGATCGATTCGCTCTGCCAGCCGGGCCAGGCCAGGTTGCGCGAGCAACTCATCGACGGACGGAATCTGCCGCAACAGATCGGCTTGTTCGGCCGTCAAGGCGCGCTTTTGGCGAGGCTCCATGCCGCCATTTCAGCACAGACGCGGCGCCGCGGGCAACGTGCCGAGCCGCCTGTACGGTTGGACAGGTGATGCGTATCGACGCGAGACACGGGAGTTACGTGCTGAATCGGCAGCGTTGCCTGCGGGTACCGTTGACGGGTCGCTTTCCATACTCCTAGCATGGGACAAGGGGGTTGTGCCCATCCATGGCCTCTATCGACGAAGAGCTAGGTCAGCTCGAGCGGGATATTCGCCAGCTCAAGATTGAGTACGACCAATATTTCGGCGGCGGCAGGAAGCGCCCACCCACCGAAATTGAATGGCGAATCGAGTTGATCGTCAAGCGCTACGCGGAACGCAGCGGTGAACTGAAGTTCGGGCAGCGCTTTCGCTACAACAACCTCACGCAGACGTACGCGAAGTACAAAGATATTTTCCGCAAGCGCACGCAGCAAAAGGAAGAAGGCCGTTCGCAGCGGCATTTTGGGGCGGCCGCCAAGGCGATTGAGGCGGAACGCGCCAAATCCCAAGCAGCCGCGCCGCCGGCAGCTACGGTCGTCTCCACGCCTGCGGCAAACGTTTCAGTGGCGGCCGAGGCCGGCGCTTTTCGGATGGTATGTTCCGAGCCCGAGCGCGAGACAGAAAAAGTCGACCAACTGTACCAGGCATTTCTGCAGGCCAAGGCTCGCGCTGGAGAAGCAACCGGCAAGCTCTCGCCCGACGGCTTCAAGGAATTCGTCCGCAAAAAAACGAAGGACCTGCAATCCAAGCAGAACTGCCGCGACGTCGAATATGTGGTTGAGACCGTCGACGGCCAGGTAAAACTCAAAGCCCTGGTCAAGAGCTGAACTTCTCATGCTGAACTTCGCCTGTGGAACGTCGCCAGGTTTGCCCCGCAGGCTACATTTCCACAAGCACGGTTTCCGCTTTTGCCATTTCTGTCGAACCCCGCTTACACTGTTGTGCTTTTTGTTCGCGGAGGCTTCACATGGCAGTGGCACGCGCGCTGATCAGCGTATTTGACAAGACCGGGATCGTCGAGTTTGCCAAACGCTTGGCCGCGCTCGGCATCGAGATGCTCTCCACTGGCGGCACGTCCAAGCTGCTGCGTGATGCGCAGATACCCGTTCGCGATGTTGCCGACTTCACCGGTTGGCCGGAGATGCTCGGTGGGCGCGTGAAGACGCTGCATCCCAAGGTGCATGGCGGATTGCTGTACCGGCGCCGGCTCGCCGAAGATCAAAAGCAGGCCGCCGAGCACGGAATTCAGCCGATCGATCTGGTGGTAGTAAATCTCTATCCCTTCGAAGCTACTGCGGAGAAACCCCAACTCACGGCCGAGGAGCTGATTGAAAATATCGACATCGGTGGACCGACGATGCTGCGCTCGGCAGCTAAGAATTTCGAGAGCGTCTCGGTCGTGTGCGATCCAGCAGACTACAATCGGGTGGCCGGCGAACTGGAAAAATCTCGCGACACCGCTTTGGCAACGCGGCTGGACCTGGCACGCAAGGTGTTTGCCACGACCTGCCGCTATGACGGAATGATCGCGACGGAGCTTGAACGCGTTGCGGCGTTGGCCGACGCCGTCAACCTGCAGGAGAAATCGCCATTGCCGCAACGCTTGAGCATCGCGATCCGGCAAAAGCAGGAACTGCGCTACGGAGAAAATCCGCATCAGGCAGCCGCGCTCTACGTGAACGCCGGCAAGCCGCTGGAAGGGCTGGCGGCGGCAACGCAGCTGCAGGGCAAGGAGCTGTCCTACAACAATTTTGTCGATCTGGAAGCCGCGCGGAGCCTGGCGGCGGAATTTCGCAAACCTGCGGCGGTGATTATCAAGCACAACAATCCGTGCGGCACGGCGGAGCAGGAGACGTTGCGCGACGCGTATCTGAAGGCATACGCCTGCGATCCGATTTCCGCGTTTGGAGGGGTGCTGGCGTTCAATCGAGTGGTGGACGGTGCGACGGCGGAGGAAGTCGCGAAGCTTTTCGTAGAGTGTATTGTGGCGCCGGGATTTGAGGAAAAGGCCAAAACCGCCTTTGCCGCGAAGAAAAATCTGCGGCTGCTGGAACTGCCGCAAGGGGCGCTGGAGCTGGATCGCGAGCTCCAACTGAAACGGATTCTCGGCGGAATGCTGGTGCAGCAGCCGGATCTCGGCGAACTGTCAGATACGGAGTTGCGCACGGTGACGAAGCGTGTGCCAACTGCGGAAGAAATGCACACAATGCGCTTCGCGTGGAAAGTGTCCAAGCACGTGAAGTCCAACGCCATCGTGTTCGCGCGAGATTCCGCGACGCTCGGCGTGGGCGCCGGACAAATGAGCCGCGTTGACTCGGTGAAGATCGCGGTGATGAAGGCGCAGACATCGCTAGCGGGGAGCGTAGTGGCATCGGATGCGTTTTTTCCGTTTCCGGACGGCGTGGAGGAGGCCGCGAAGGCTGGAGCGACGGCGCTGATTCAGCCGGGCGGCTCGGTGCGCGACAACGATGTGATCGCCGCGGCGGACCGACTTAGGTTGGCCATGGTGTTTACGGGAATGCGGCACTTTCTGCATTAAGCCAAGTTCGAAAGACGTCGCAGCACCCGAAGTCGAGTGGCCTCCCACTCGTGAGCAAGGGACTGCGACCGCATCAATTTCACGATCTCTCTAACCCCAAGCGCACTGTCTCCTGCGCCCACCACGCTCGCTGCTACGGCGCCCGCAGCATTCGCCACGAGAGCAGCCTCTGTCGGCGGCCACCATCGTAATCGCGCCTGCAAAAGCGCCGCCGTGAAGGCGTCGCCTGCACCTGTAGAGTCCACAGATGGTACCTTGAACCCGGGAACGTTCCGCAATTTGCCGCACTCGACGAGCAAGCAACCGCGTCTTCCCAGCTTCATGACAATTTCCCTCGCGCCGGCACGCTGCAAGCTTCGAAACGCCTTGCGCGCGTTCCGTTGGCCAGTCAGAGCGCTCGCCTCTTGGTTGCTCACGAGCAGTAGGTCGATTCGGTTGAGGATTTGCAAAATCTTCCGGGGGATTTTCTGGCTTGGCTCCATGCCCACATCGAGCGACGCCCATCCTCGGTTTCGTCGCACCGCTCGCAGTATCTGTCCCGCTGCTTTTTCTGGACCGGGATCGAGAAAGCTGTAGCCCATCAAACTTGCCACTCTGACGCGTTTGAGCAGTGGCGATCTCGGGGGTTGAGGCCGCAGCAGGGAGTTTGCGCCACGACTGCCAAAAAAAGTCCGCTGCCCGTCGGGAGTTACATTGATGTACAACAGGCCGGTCGTAGCTTGCTCAGTGCGCTGGATGTGGCGGACCTCGATACTCTTCGCTGCGAGTCGAGCCAGGACGGTGTCGCCTAGCGGGTCACGCCCGACGGAAGCGATCAATTGCGGCACGACTCCCCATTTCCGAAGCGCTAGCGCGCAATTGGCTCCGACGCCGCCGCAATGCAACTCGAGATGGTCGGCTAGGCATTCTTCGCCGGGGCGAGGCCAGGACCTCGTGAGTCCGATCAGGTCGACATTAATGTCGCCTAGGACGACGATTTCCGGCGCGGTCTGGGCTGGGCGGCTTGGCATATCGGTGGCATGGTAGCACCGCGGGCGAGCCAATTTTCCCGGAGACCTCGCTTTGTGATAAGACCGAGAAGCAAACTCGGAGGTTGCCGTTGGATCCATTGATTTCGGTGCGGGACGATATCGCGGCGGCGCTGGTGGCGGGCGCGCCGGTGGTTGCGCTGGAATCCACGGTCATCGCGCACGGTTTGCCGCGGCCCCACAACCTCGATACGGCGCTGGAAATGGAGGCGGCAGTGCGCGATGGCGGCGCCACGCCCGCGACGATCGGGATTCTCGACGGCAAGATCGTCGTGGGGCTGGGCACCGAACAGATCGCGCGGATCGCAGACGCTGGCGACGTCGCCAAAGTCAGCAGCTCGGATCTTTCCGCGGTGCTGGCTTCGGGACGCATTGGAGCTACGACCGTGGCAGGCACGGTATTCGTGGCGGCTCGCGCGGGAATTCGCATCGTCGCAACCGGGGGAATCGGCGGCGCGCATCGCGGTAGCGAGAATACTTTCGATATTTCCGCCGATCTGACGGAACTGGCGCGAACCGCGGTGGCGGTGGTTTGCTCGGGAGCGAAGGCCATTCTGGACCTGCCGCGCACGGTCGAAGTGATGGAGACTCTCGGGATTCCGGTGGTGGGCTACGGCACGACCGAGTTTCCGGCATTCTACTCCAGGGAAAGTGGCCTCGTGCTGCAACACCGCGTCGATAGTCCGGACGAAGCCGCGAAGCTGATGTGCATTCATTGGGACTTGGGTTGGCTGGGGCAAGGGACGACAGCGGGGGTTGTTATTGCGAATCCGCCTCCTGCAGAGCTGACGCTGGGTCGCGCCGAGGTGGAATCGCTGGTTGCCGCAGCTTTGGAGTCCGCGGAAGCTGCGGGAGTGCGAGGCAAGCCAGTGACACCATTCTTGTTGGGGTATCTGGCCAAGCATAGCGGCGGGAAGACGTTGAAGACGAACGTCGCGCTGCTGGTGGCCAATGCGCGGTTGGCGGCAGCAATAGCGGTAGCCTACAGTGCGAGGAAGGCAGGGCGTTGGTAGGCGAAGGGGATTTGGCATAACCTTCGCCAATTGCGTGGGGGCCCATCGTCTGGGCTGGGCTGTACTAACAGACACCTCGAGCCGTCAAGGCAAAGTGCCATCCCTGCAATTCTTGACGCGCCGTTTCCTGCCTTGATTGCATCCAACGCTTCGTCCAAGAGGTCGGATGTCCCATTTCGAGGAGTGGAGGGTTTATGGCCAGCAAAGCGACACGGGCCACGGATAGCGGCGAGACTGAAATTGTTCTGCAGGTGGGGAGCGAGCTGCGTATTTCCAACCATGGCGAAATCGTTCTTGGTAATCCGGAGCTGGAGTTGGCTCGCGAGGGGCGCGCGGCGGATGCAACCTTGCGCTACCGGTTCGATGCCAGCAAGGGGGAGCACATTTTCCGTCTGGTGGAACCGCTGGCCGATCACCAACACACCAAAACACATCGTCCAAACGACTGAAAAGCCCCCTCAGGTATCGATAGACAAAAGAGATAGGGTCCATCCGCTCTTTGGCGGGAACGATTCGCGGCGTTGCGGCATCCTAGTTGAGTGTCCTGTCGGCACGAAACGCCGTGGTTTTCGCTTTTGACCCCGTTTCCCGTGCATGGGATACTTTTCGTTTCGGGGTCTCTATGAGCTTGCTTAAATGGTCCGTAACGGCGGCGATTCTTGCTGTCGGCACCCTGTCGGCCGTCGCGCAGCCCGCCTCAGGCCAGTCCATCGCTCCGCCGTCGCCCCCGTCCCAAACACCGGCAGACGCATCCGCTTCCACGCCGGCTTCCGACTCAGTCGGTCGCGCCGATGCCTACTACAATTTCACAATGGGGCATATTTACGAGCAGCAGTACGAGAACACCAGCCGGGCCGAATATGCCACGCAAGCCATCGAGTTCTACAAAAAGGCCTACGCGCTTGATCCCAAGTCCGCCGTTGTCGGTGAACGCCTGGCGGAGATGTATTGGAAGGCCCAGCGAGTGCACGACGCCATCGCCGGGGCGCAGGAGATCCTCAAACGCGATCCAAACGACGTGCAGACCCGGCGGCTGCTCGCGCGAATCTATCTGCGTAGCCTCGGCGATTTGAATTCCAACGCGGCGGGGCAGTCCGAAGTATCCGCACGTGCGATCGAGCAATACAAGGAAATCTTCCGGCTCGATCCCTCGGATACCGAATCCGCGTTGTGGCTCGCGCGGCTTTACCGGCTGCGCAACGATCACGACAAAGCCGAAGACGTGTTGCGCGGGATCCTGAAGACGGATCCCGACAACGAAGCTGCGATCGAGCAGCTCACGCAGCTCTTGTTGGATGAAGGGAAATCCACCGAAGCGGTCTCGTTGCTGGAAGGCATGACCAGCCGGGCGCCTTCGCCGGTCCTGCTGGATCTTCTGGGTGAGGCGTACACGCAGACCAAGGATCTTGCCAAGGCAGAACAGGCGTACAAGAAGGCCACGGATCTGGATCCCACGGAGTTAAGTCATCTGCGCGGGCTTGGCCAGACGTTGATGGCCGAAGAAAAGTATCAGGACGCCCTGACCGTGTATCAGAAGCTTATCGATCTGATGCCCGATGATGGCGACAATTACCTGCACATCGCGCGTATCTATCGCGAGCTACACCAGCTCGACAAAGCCGAAGAAAATTTGCTGAAGGCTCGCCAGTATGAGCCCGGCAGTCTGGAAGTCATGTACAACGAGGCCATGCTGTACCAGGCGCAAGGCCGCTTTGACGATGCCATTCGCGTGCTGGCGGATGCGGTGACCGGGGTGAAAGGACAGTCGCCGGTACTGCCCTCACGGCGCCGTTCGCTGGCGATCTTGTATCAGCAGCTCGGTCAGACCTATCAGCAAAAGCAGAACTACGCCGCAGCGATTTACACTTATGAGGAGCTTGCGCACCTGGGCGATGAAGAGGATCGCCGCGCGCGGTTGCTGATCATCTCCGCGTACCGCGAAGCCAAGGATTTGCCGAAGGCTTTGCAGGCCACCAAGGAAGCGCTGGCCAAGTATCCCAGCGATCCGGCGATCAAGACGCGCCAAGCCTTGCTGCTGGGCGAAAATGGGCAAGTAGACGAAGCCGCGAAGCTGCTTCGCGCTCAGCTCACTAACAACAATCCAGAAGCGGACCGCGAGACTTACCTGAACATCGCGCAGGTGTATGAACGTGCGCGGCGATACAAGGAGGCCGAGGAAGCGGCCCATGCTGCAGAGGTCTTGCCCGGCCAGCCACGCGACAACCAGCAGGTGTACTTCGCGCTTGGCGCGATTTATGAGAAGCAGAAGTTTTACGATCGCGCCGAGGAACAATTCAAGAAGGTGCTGGACCTCGATCCCACGAACGCGATCGCACTGAACTACTACGGTTACATGCTGGGTGATCTGGGCCAGCGCCTGGATGAAGCGGAATCTTTGCTGCAACGCGCATTGAAGGAAGATCCCTACAACGGCGCGTATCTGGATAGCCTGGGCTGGATCTATTACAAGGGAAACAAGCTGGCGGACGCGGAGGCCACGCTGCGCCAAGCCGTCGAGCGCGAAAGTCACGATCCTACGATCCACTCGCATCTGGGCGACGTATATTCCAAGCTCGGCCGGACGGAGCTGGCTGCCGCCGAATGGGAGAAGTCGATTTCGGAGTGGCGCCGGTCGCTGCCAGCGGACATCGAAACCGACAAGATTGCCGAGCTGGAAAAGAAGCTTTCCCAGACGAAGCACCGCGTGGCGCAAAAGTCTTCCAGTCAAGACGCCAAGCCTCGATAAGCCGAATGCGCGAAGTTAAAGTCCCTGCCTTCGCGAAAATCAATCTACGCCTGGATATTTTGGGTAAGCGGCCCGACGGATATCACGAGCTGCGTACGATCTTTCAATCCATTTCACTGCGGGACGAGCTGTTCCTGCGCTCCTCGCGGCATCCGGGCGTCGTTCTGACGATCAAAGGCAACACTCAACTTGCGGCAGAACCCATGCGGAAGAATCTTGTATATCGCGCGGTCGATCTGCTTCGGCATGAACTCAAGATTCGTTCCGGTGTGGAAATCGAACTGCGCAAGAATATTCCGGCGGGCGGCGGGCTGGGCGGTGGTTCGAGCGATGCCGCAGCTGCTTTGCTCGGCTACCTGCAACTTAATGGTAAGAAGCTACCGGCCCCGCGCTTGATCGAAATTGCTGTTTCGCTGGGCGCGGACGTTCCGTTCTTCCTGTTCGGCGGGCGCGCGCTAGGCGTCAATCGTGGCGACGAAATCTATCCACTGCCTGGCATACCGAAGCACTCACTGCTGGTCGTCGTGCCTCGGGAGATCCGCGTTCCGACGCCGGAGGCCTTCCGCTGGGTGGCCGCTCCTGAATTGACAAAATCCGCGGCAACCCCTAAACTTTGGGAGTTCTGTGCTCTGTGCTGGAGCACGCAGGGGATTGGCCTCTCCAACGATTTTGAGCGGGCTGTTTTCCAGCGTCACCCTCGATTGGCTACAATCAAAAGGGTTTTGCTTCGAGTAGGAGCCGCAGAAGCCTCGCTGGCGGGTAGCGGTTCGGCGGTGTTTGGAGTTTTCCCGAGCCCAGCGTTGGCGCGCCGAGCCGCTGTTGGGTTTCCGGACGAACAGACCTTCGTTTGCGAAGCAATTTCGCGCGACAGGTATGCTCGCATGGTTAAAGGAGCGTTGTAGTTCCGCGCGCCTTCTTGCCCGCAGCGATTCCGTGTGCAAACCAGTGCCCTGATTTCATTTTCGTAGGCCTTGTGTGTTGGCAAGGCGCGGAGTAGCGTTTCGTGCACGACGACCGCTTCAAGATTTTTTCGGGCACCGCGAATTTGCCGCTTGCGGAGAATATCTGCAGGCATTTGGACGTGCCGCTGGGCCTGGCCAAGCTGGGCCGGTTCAGCGACGGCGAAATTTATTTTCAGATTCTCGAAAACGTTCGCGGCGCGGACGTTTTCGTGGTGCAGCCGTGCTGCCATCCGGTGGACAACCACCTGCTCGAGCTGCTGCTGATGATCGACGCGTTCAAGCGCGCGTCGGCGTGGCGAATCACCGCGGTGCTGCCGTACTACTGCTACGCGCGGCAGGATCGCAAGGATAAGCCGCGCGTCCCGATCTCAGCGAAACTCGTGGCGGACTTGTTGGAAACCGCGGGAGCCAGCCGCGCGCTGACGCTGGATTTGCACGCGCCGCAGATCCAGGGCTACTTCGACGTGCCGGTCGACCATTTGTTCGGTTCGCCGGTGCTGGTCGATCACTTCCGGCAGTTGAAGCTGCCGAATGTGACCGTGGTCTCGCCAGACGCTGGTGGTGTGGAACGCGCGCGATTTTTTGCGAAGAAGATGGACGCACCGTTGGCGATCGTCGACAAACGGCGCGTGGATGTGGACGTCAGCGAAGTGATGAACCTGATCGGCGATGTGCGCGGTCGCACGGCCCTGATCATCGACGACATCATTGATACCGCGGGCACGCTGGTGAAAACTGCGGATGCGTTGATTCGTGAAGGCGCATTGGACGTCTACGCAGCATGTACCCATGCGGTGCTTTCGGGTCCGGCTGTAGAGCGGATCGAGAAGTCACGAATCAAACAGGTGCTGGCGACCGATTCGGTGCCGATCACGGAAGCCGCGTTGAAGATGGGCAAGATCAAGGTTTTGAGTGTCGCGGATTTGCTGGCCCGCGGCATTCGCTCGATTCACGAAGAGACTTCGATCAGCGAGCTGTTTATCTGATCGCGAAATTTGCACACGGATTTAAACGCAGGAAGGGAAATACAGCATGGCTGAGCAAAAGAAAATCGTAGTCGAAGCAGCACCCCGCGCGGAACGCGGCAAGAACGAAGCGCGCCGCCTGCGGCAGACCGGCAAAGTTCCTGCGGTGTTGTATGGCGGCAAAGGCGAAGCAATCGCGCTGGCCGTCAACACCAAGCAGGTGAGCGCCATCCTGCGCTCGGAGAGCGGCCACAATACGCTGTTCCAGGTCGATCTGGGTGGCAAGCATGAGCCGGCGATCGTGAAGGACTGGTCGAGCGATCCCATCACCGGCAAGTTGCTGCACGTCGATCTGATTCGCGTCGCCATGGACGTACGCATGCGCGTCGAAGTTCCCGTGCACACTTTCGGCGATCCCGCAGGCGTGAAGGTGCAGGGCGGTGTCTTTGAGATCGTTGAGCGCGATGTCGAAGTCGAATGCTTGCCGGCCGACATTCCGACCGAGTTTCGTGTTGATGTCAGCGGGCTGATGCTGAACCAGGCGCTGCGCGCGAAAGACCTGCCGATGGATAAGGCGAAAATCAAGCTGATCACCGACCCCGAGCGCGTTCTGGTGCACGTTGTCACACTCAAGGTCGAAGAGGAGAAGCCCGTCGAGGCCGTGGCCGCTGACGCCGCCGCGCCCGCCGAGCCCGAAGTCATCAAGAAGGGCAAGAAGGAAGAAGAGGGCGAAGAAGGCGCCGAGGCCAAGCCCGAGAAGGTGGAGAAGAAGAAGTAATTCTGGCGGCCTGTTGCGATGCAGCAAGGGCGCAGCGGATGCGGAACTATGCGGCTCATTGTGGGGCTTGGGAATCCAGACCCGGAATATCAGTGGACGCCGCACAATCTGGGTTTTATGGCGGTCGATGAACTCGCGAATCGCGGTTCGATTCGCGTGGAACGGCCGGAAGGTAAGGCGCTGGTAGGCCGCGGCAAGTTGGCGGGCGAGGAAGTTCTGCTGGCTAAGCCGCAAACGTACATGAATCTCAGCGGTATTTCGGTTCGAGAGCTGCTGAGCAAGTACGCACTGGAACCCGGCGACCTGTTGGTGATGTGGGACGAGGTGCAGTTGCCACTGGGCACGATCAAGATCAATAGCGACGGGAGCGCGGGGAGCCACAACGGCGCGAAGTCGGTGATCGGGTCGATCGGAACGCAGCAGTTCGCGAGGCTCAGGCTGGGCGCCGGTTCGGGGCCTCAGCTCGGTAGCCGCAGGGAGTATGTGCTGCGGCCGATGAAAAAGGCGGAGCTGGAAGTTGCGACGGAAATGCTCGCTGAAGCAGGCGACGCGGTGGAATTGATTTTGACCCAGGGGCTGGACGCGGCGATGACGAAGTATAACCGCCGCAAGCTGACGGAAGACGCAGCGGAATAGAGCGTCATCAACGATTTTTCCGGGCCATGCGCCTGGGACAGAAGGAAAGAGGTCATCATGGAAGAGCGTTTGTACGACTTGATTTTCATCGCCCGCCCGGCGACACCGGAAGACGAGATCAAGAAGGTCATTTCCGGCATCGAGCACACCTGCACCGAAAAGGGCGCCAAGATCGAAAAGACCGAGCATTGGGGTACGCGCAAGCTCGCTTATCGCGTGGCGAAGCATCGCGAAGGTATCTACGTGTATCAGCAGATTCGCTGCTCGAACAGCGAACTGATCCACGAACTTGAGCGCAGGCTCCGCGTGCAGGACGTGGTCATTAAGTATCTGACCGTGCGCTTAGACGAAGATCTCAAGCGCCAGAAGAAGCTCCAGCACAAGCGTGAAGTGCGCGCTGCGCGCCGTCCGCGCCGTACTCCCGCACCCGCTGCCGCGGCACCGGCTGCGGCGTCCGAGCAGACCGCCGCTGGCTGATCTCGTGGTTACCGTTCGCCGCTGGTTGTAGTGGCCGCTGCTGAGGCAGGTGAAATCGCTTTGGCGGCTGAAAATTTAGATGGATCGAGGCAATTCCGAAAGGTAGGCAGGTATGGCAGAGGAACAAAAGCAAGCACAAAGCCCCGGCGGCCCGCCGCGCAGTGAAGGCGGACATCGCCCCGGCGGCGGACATGGCGGCCCCGGTGGTGGACACGGCGGTCCACGTCGCGAAGGCGGACCTGGTGGGGGTCCAGGAGGTCCTGGAGGGCCGCGCCGCGGTAAGCGCCAATACTTTCGCAAGAAGAAGGTCTGCAAGTTCTGCGTTGAGAAGATGGATTTTATCGACTACAAGCGCGCCGACATCCTGTCGCAGTTCGTGCAGGAGCGCGGCAAGATTCTGCCGCGACGCATGACTGGCGTTTGCGCGCGACATCAGCGTTGGCTCGGTGAAGCCATCAAGCGCGCCCGCAACATCGCGCTGTTGCCTTTCGCCGGCAGCGCCGCCGGCACGCAGGCGCCGCGCCCGGTCGTTCCCGGCGCTCACGCCCCGGCAGGCCATCCGCCGGCAGCGGCAGCACCGCCAGCAGCCCCAGTACCACCGACAACTCCAGCACCGGCAGCGCCAACCGGCGAAGCGCCGAAGGCATAGCCAGGCGAGTTGGCAGGGCGCCGCTCAGCCGCCGTCACCGGTTGGGCTAATTTTGGGAACGCTCAGTTTCGCATCAGGGTTTTTCGCGGCGGTCGGCCGCCGCAAGATTTCATAGGAGTAAAAGGAATCGCAATGCAAAAAGTAATCCTTCAGGAAGACATCGATAAGCTCGGCCATCGCGGCGACGTCGTCACCGTGAAGTCCGGCTACGCCCGCAATTTCCTGCTGCCACGCAAGCTGGCCATCGAAGCCACTACCGGGAGCATGAAAGCCCTCGAGCGGATTCGCACTTCGCTGGCCAAGAAGACCGCCACCGAGCTGGAGGCCGCGCAAAAACAGGCGGCGCTGCTCAATGGCGTCGAGCTTCGCTTCACGCGCAAGACCGGTGAGAACGACCAGATGTTTGGCTCGGTTACCACCGCGGACATCTCTGAATCGCTGGCCGCGCAAAATTTTAAGGTCGACAAGCGCCAGGTACAGCTTTCCGAAGCGATCAAAGCGATTGGCGAATATCCAGTGACGATCAAAGTTTTCCGCGATGTTATCGCGCAGGTCAAAGTTCACGTCAACAAGGAAGAATAGATCTCTTTTCGCGATCTTTTTCTTGGCGCCGCGGTCCTCGGATGGCGGCGTTTTTATTTCGGACTAAATTCTTCAAAAAATATTCACCATTTTCCGCAGGCGTTCACAGCTCTGCACAAGAAACCGGATTGACGCGCAGACGCTAGTCGCGCACACTGCGCTCACCAGTCTTCTCGTGGTCGGAATCAGGGGAACGGTCGAGGCCTTCTGCGATCTGCCATACCTGTACTTTCCTGGTCTTGCCGGTGATTGCGCACGCTGCCGCGGCATGGTACAAATAGGCGAATAGAAAGCGAAAGCCGCGCGCAACTCGCGCCATATTGCTATGCCCATTGACACCACGCTCGAGCGGCCCTTACCGAGCAATCTGGACGCCGAGCGTTCCGTTCTCGGTGCCGTGTTGCTTGACAACAACGCCCTGAACGCTGCGATCGAGCATCTGCGACCGGAAGATTTTTTTCTCGATCAGCACCGCCGCGTTTTCACCCAGATGATCGCGCTCAGCGAAGCGCAGCAGGCTATCGACCTCATCACCCTCACCGAAGAATTGCATCGCCGCGGCGATCTGGAAGCGTCCGGTGGCGCGCCGTATCTCGCCTCGCTTGCCGATGGTATGCCGCGCGTATCGAACATCGAGCACTACGCGCGCATCGTCAAAGAAAAAGCCGTGCTGCGCAATCTGATCCATGCAACGCATGGCATCCAGCAGCGCGCCTTTGAGGGCGAAGACGGAGCCGATGCCGTTCTCGACAACGCGGAATCGACGATCTTTGCCATCGCCGAAGACCGCGTCCGCGCCGGCCTCATCCCGGTCAAGGACATCGTTCGCGATAACTTCGAGCGCCTGGAAAAAATCTTTCGCGAAGGCAAGAGCATCACCGGCGTTTCCACGGGTTACACCGAATTGGACAAGCTGACCTCCGGCTTCCAGCGCTCCGAGCTGCTCATTCTTGCTGCCCGGCCATCCCAGGGAAAAACCGCGCTCGCACTGAACCTCGCGGAAAATATCGCGATTCGCAGCGGCCATCCAATGGCCTTCTTTAGCCTGGAAATGTCCAAGGAATCGCTGCTTCAGCGCCTTGTCGCCTCGGTGGCGCAGATCGACGCGCACAAATTCCGCACCGGCCATCTCAGCCGCGAAGACTGGCGCCGCATGACCGAAGCGTTGGGCACGATCGCATCGGCGCCGATCTGGATCGATGACGCCGGATCGATTTCCGTGCTCGAGATTGGCGCGAAAGCCCGCCGCCTCAAGCGGGATAAAGGCCTTTCGCTGCTCGTTGTGGACTATCTGCAGTTGATCACGGCGCGCGGCCGCTTCGGCAATCGTCAGGAAGAAGTTGCCAGCATCTCGCGTGGCCTCAAGGGCCTTGCGAAGGAATTGCAAATCCCTGTGCTGGTCCTAAGCCAGCTGACCCGCGCTCCCGAGCGCGATGAACGCGGCCCGCAGCTCTCCGACTTGCGCGAATCCGGCGCCATCGAACAAGACGCCGACGTGGTGATGTTCATCTATCGCCCGAATTTCTTCAAAGCCGGCGCCAGCCCCGAAGAACGCGAAGAGACGGAGCTACGCATCGCGAAGCAGCGCAATGGCCCGACCGAAAACGTAAAATTCGTTTTCCGTAGCCGCTTCACGCGCTTTGAAGAAGCCGCGCCCGACGCTTTTTCGAATTTTTCTCCAGACGACCTGTAGCGGCCGGCGAGATCTCGAACCGAAGAGTGCGGAAGATTGCGTATTTACAGCCTCTTTCGATAGTTCACGCAACGGTCCATGACTTCGTAGCCCATCGCTTCATGCGCGCGCTGCGATGGCTCGTTGTCGATCCACGTATCTGACGCCATTTCTTTGCAGCCTTGCCTGCTCGCCCACTCTTCTGCAGCCTCGATCAACATTCGACCGATTCCAAGCCCGCGCCAATCCTTGTTGACAAACCAGCCCTCGAGAAACCCGACTGCCTGCGATTCATCGCATCCGTCGGCATGAGAGCGCAGGCCCACCTCCACGAATCCGATCAATGTCCCACCGTCGCTTCGCGTCCCTGCATGCGCGCTCTCGGCTACAAACACCACAATCGGCAGGAGTCTCGTCGATGTCCCCGCGACTTTCGGAGCCAAGTCGCTCAGATGCTCTTCCGCCGACGCGTCCGGCCACAACTCAGCGCACATCCATGCCACTTGTTCGCAATCCTCGGCTTTCGCAAGCCGCACGGATATCTGGGCCGCCTCGCGCCTGGTTGTTCCCTCCACAAACTCACCGCCGCCGCTGCTGTTGCTTCTTGAGCAGGTCCAGCTGCCGCGTCAGGCAGCGGTTGTACGATGCGGGTCCCTCGATCAATTTGGCGCTGGAGCACACTAGCTCCACGGCATCGCGGTCCCGTTCGCTCAATCCGGAAAGATCCGGCGTCTTCGGAGCTTTCCGCAAGGCTTCAAGTTGGGTCTTGACGCACTGGGTATATTGCATAGGTCCCTGCAACAATTTTTCGGACGCGCACGCTGTCGCCAGGGACTGCTTCTCCAGATCGCTGAGAGCTGACAAATCCGGCTCGGCCTCTGTGGTCCGCGCCGCCGGCGCGCCATTGATTTGCGCCTCTGGGATTGCCACCATGAGAAATGCCGGGATGTTTTCGGTACTTCCCTCCAATTGCGTATCGGACAATGTCTTGATTTCCGCGGATGAATAATGCGTGCTGCGATCCTGCGGATCCCGCTCCGCGCAGACGCCCTTCCAGCTCTGCTTGTTGTTGTCCGCGCTTCGGTGGAATTCGCAGTGGGTGATCTCGCCAGAGGCCTTTTCGCGACCTTCCACCGGCTCCAGAAACAGCAAGGAACGTCCCGCCCGGGTTCGATAGTTCGAGCCATCGCGCACGCTCTTCCATACTCGGGTGACAAACCCCGGAACATCCGCACCGCTTTCGTCGACGGCCACCACTGTTGCTCCCGGCCCATTTCCACGCGCGGCAGATGTTTTTTTGGTCTCGTTTCCCGGATGCATCGCCGCCGCATCCGCCGCACCCTCTCCCGGGCTCGTAGGCGTGACCACGCTCGACGCCGACGGGAACCAGATCGTGAAGTATACAAACGCGACCGCAAACCCGCCGATCAGCGCCGGAACGATTCCCGTGCGCAATCTCGCATTCGCGCTGGGTTTCAATCCATGGCGTACCGAAAGCGCGCCGAGCCCCGCGGTCAGCAGCGTGATCCACAGTGGCGGCGCGGATTCGGTCAGGATCAACCAGCCGATAAAAAAGATCGCGGCCAGCCCCATGACCACGAACGCAAAGCTAACTAGGCTCGCGCGTGCGGGCTTCCACACGATACGCAGGGGGGGGTGCGCTTTGGCCGTGCGCGCAGCCGGCTTTTGCGCTTGCCGCGGAGCGCGCGCAGCCGCACCGGTTCGCGAATTTCCCGCGCCCTGCGAGGATGACGCCGCTCCCGCCGCGCCTTTTTCCGCCGTCCGCGCGTACTCCAGCTTTGCGTCGTACTTTTCTCGCTCCGTCGGATTCAGCAGGATGGCTTTCGCTTCCGACAAATCCTTAAACGCTTCCGCCGCAACTTGACGCAAGTACGGATTCCCCGGCGCGACCGTGTCCGGATGAACGTCTCTCGCCCTCTTCTTGAATGCGGTTTCGATTTCCTCGGGCGTAGCCTTCGGTGTCACACCCAGGATCTCGTAGTAGTTCTGTGCCATTGTGGTTCCGCAGCGCTCCCCAAGGCCTGCTACATCTGTTATAGCCTGACGAGCCCCCGGAAAGCGACGCGCTTGTTATTGGAAACTGTGCGGCTGTGCCCAACCCTCGGCGGCCCGACTGGGCCCGCTGCTACTGCGGCCCGGCGGCCAATTGTTTCAGCTTACCTTCGGCACTGTCCTGAATTGCCTTGCGCTGCGCCTCTCCGCCAGAGGTATCAGAGGCCAGCAGGTCCAGCGCC
>Ga0134124_10000158_pt1 | contig 62673 bp, 113 predicted proteins | sample KB304_FD_96880 | JGI IMG/M metagenome (GOLD analysis project Ga0134124, IMG submission 96880) | Terrestrial soil microbial communities without Nitrogen fertilizer from Kellogg Biological Station, Michigan, USA - KB3-0-4 | ecosystem: Environmental > Terrestrial > Soil > Unclassified ...
CTCGGCGGAGGTATCACGAACCGACCGTTCTTGAAGAACCTGATGCCGATCAACCTGTCCGAACTCAGCTTCAACGAGCCGGACCTGTCCAACAAGAAGGAGAACGAGGTGGACCCGAAGCAGGCGCGCAAGCGTCGGGCTGGCCGAGGATGCATCGGACGAGGAACTGGCCACCCGGCTTGGCTTGATCAAGCAGCTGGGAGAGGCGTTCCCCAATGGTGCTCCGCAGGTCACGCCCCCGAAGGTCGAGACTCCGCCGGCTCCGCCGGCTCCTGCCTTCCAGCTTACGGAAGACATCAAGACCCTGTCGGAGAACAACCCGCAGGTGAAGGCTCTTCTGACCTTCGTCGAGAGCACGGTGCAGGCCAACAAGGATAACGCGGTCAAGCTGCGCGAGCAGAATGTCGCGATGAAGCTGACTGAGTTCGACAAGAGCGGCCTTGTGCTGACTCCGACGGCTCGCGAGGCTGTGTCTGCGATCATGCTCGATGAGGCAATGACTCCGGCTCTGTCGGAGAAGATCTGGGCGGTCCTGGCTGACGCTCGGAACAGCAACAAGTTCTTCATCCAGCTCGGCGAGATCGGTTCTAGCGCTACCGCGCAGCGCCTGGTCTCCGGCGTGACTGCGACCGACAAGTACAACGGCTTGGTCAAGCAGCTCATGGAGCAGGACAAGCTGGGTTACGCCGACGCTGCAATTCGCGTCTCGCAGGCACACCCGCAGCTGATGGAAGACTACCGTCAGGAATCGTTCGCTTTCAAGGAGTAAGAAGGGAGGGTAGGTCATGGCTGGTGGAGCTAACTACATCTTGGACAAGGGTTTCCCTGTCCTGAAGACGTACAACTCTTCGAGTGTGAACGGTGTTCAGGCTTTCCGTGCGGTCAAGTTCTCCGTGTCCGGCGGTAAAGCAAACATCGACCTGGCCACCGCAGCGACTACTCAGCCGCTCGGTGTCGTTCAGGAAAACATCGATGCGGTGAAGGTCGCGTACGGCAACGCTGTTGCTTCTGTGCGACTGGAAGGCATCACTAGGATGGTGGCTAACGCCACGCCGGGCGCTATCGCTCTCGGCTCTCCTATCATGGCTGGTTCTACGGGCGGTGCCGTTCTGGCTACAACTGGTGGCACCAACTTCGTCCTCGGCCTTTGCGTTGGTATGACCCAGCCGGGTGGTACTGTCCTGGCCGGCGACCTGATCGACGTCCTGCTGACGCCCGGCCCGCAGAAGCTGGCCTAATACACACCTGAGGGGAGTGAAACAGAGTGGCAGCTTACAACCCGTCAGGTGGCGGCAACGTCCACGTCGATCAGATTCTTTCGCAGATCAGCATCGCGTGGCCCAACGCCGGACTAGTCGGTGAGAAGCTGTTCCCGAGCGTCACCGTTCGGAAGCAGACTGACAAGTACTACATCTTCGGTCGTGAAGCATGGTTGCCGGAAGCCGGCGACTACCGTGCTCCTGGCACTGAGGCGAACGAGATTCCTGGTCTCCAGGTTTCGACCGACCAGTACTACGCGGCAGAGCACGCCCTGCAGATCGCGGTCACGGACGAGGAGCGCGAGAACGCAGACGCGCCGCTTGCACCAGACCGCGATGCAACCGAGCTGGTGACTTCGCGCATCATGCTTGGTCGTGAGTTCGCGATGATGACGCTGGCAACCACTGCAGCGAACTACGCATCGACGAACACCGCAACGATGTCCGGTACCACGCAGTGGAACGACTACGTCAACTCGGACCCGATCTCCGCCCTGCGGACCGGAAAGACTGCGATTCACAACCGCATCTTCATGGACCCGACTGTCGCGGTGGTCCCGTACCTGGTGATGGTCACCCTCGAGGACCACCCGGACTTCCTGGAGCGCATCAAGTACTCCGAGCGGGCGATCTTCTCGCCGGAGCTGCTGAACGCGGTCCTGGGCCTCGGCGAGATCGTGGTTCCTGGTGTCGGCTACAACAGCGCACACGAAGGTCAGACTACCTCGCTCGGCTACCTGTGGCCGAAGGACGTCGTGCTCGCATACGTCCCGCCGCGTCCGGGTCTCAAGATCCCGGCGTACGGCTACGAGTTCCAGTGGGGCGGTCAGTTCGTGGATCGGTGGCGTGAAGAGAAGCGCGCATCGGACCTTCTGCGAATCCGTCGTCGTTACGACCTCAAGCTGCCGGCCCAGGGCGACCCGGGTTCTGCAGACGCAGGTCTTTCCATCGCGGGCTACGTCATCAAGACCGCGATCGCGTAAGGAGAGATCATGCCGCAGTTCAAAGCACTCTCGAACATCACCCACGGTGAAGAGCAGGAAGACGGCACTGTCGTCGAGACGCACTTCCCGTACGGTGCTGTCGTCGAGGGCATCAGCAAGGAAGCAATGAAGAACCTCTGGAACGCAGGGGTTCTGGAGCAGGTCGACGAGACGCCGGTTCCGGTTGCCACGTCGACGGTTAAGGCCCCTGCAGCACCGGCCGGTGATGGTGGCTCTGAAACCACTGATCCAGCGTCGGGGTCGGCGGAGTAGGAGTTCGGCTCGTAGAGCGCGGGGATAGGGCGGGCATCTCAGGCACCGGGGTGCCCGCCCACACGCCTAATAGGAGGGGGGTTAGGTTATGGCTCGAATCAATGTCGCTGAGGCGCAGGCCTGGCTAGAGTCGACCAAGGGCAATTTGAACAACGCTCTTGACGGCAACCTTCTTGGCAACCTCGAAGAAGAGGTCCTCGACGAACTCGCTGCCGTCTACGACACCTCCACTTGGAGCGACCCAACCAACACTCCTAAGCTCGTTCGTACAATCATCTCGAAGATGTACGCTGGCTGGTTCTATATGCGCCAGTACAGTGAGGACACCGACGCTAAGAATCCATACGCACAGTCGCTGCTGGACAACGCGCGCATGCTTATGGATGGATTGCTTGACGGCTCGATTACCCTTCCGGGTGTACCGACCGCTATTTCGGGTCAGATTACCTTCTACCCGGATGACGCCAGTAGTGCAACAGATCCTCGTACGTCGGATGACCCTTCAGTTGGTCCTGCGGCGTTCTCTATGACTACGAGGTTCTGATGCCTGGCCTACCTCGTGAGCCTATTACGACGGGCTCAATCTCTTCGGGAATGATCGCCAATGCTATCCGAGGCCTTCGTTTTGATACGATTCGATCTGTCAAGTGGGAGCTCAAGCCTTCGGTAGGTATTGTCGCTAAGGATGTCCAGCGTCTAGGTATGGACATTCGATCTTTCCATGAGCCTCTGGTAAAGATCGTTAAGCTTGTTTTGATTCCATCCATTCAGAAGAACTTCGCCGAGGGTGGACGACCGGCGTGGGAGCCTCTAGCCGAGAGCACGGTACGGGTCAGGCACTACTCCGCTTGGCCAATCCTGCAGGTTACGGGCAAGCTCAAGAAGCGTGCAACACAATTCAACATCTGGGACATCGGTTCAGGCACGGCGACCATTAGATCACTGCCTAGTGATGTGTTCTATGGTATGTTTCACCAAGCAGGTGTCGAGGGTCATGAAGCTGACATGAGCCGAGCACTGGCAGCTAAGCCAGCTAGGAAGGGCGTTGTCAGCGCTGCAGACATAATGCAGGCCTCAGGTGGTGAAGGGTGGAGCCTACCAGCTCGTCCGTTCATCATGTACCAAGAGCAAGACATTCCGAAGATGGAAGCTATCTTTGCTCAGTGGATGGAAGAGCGTGCTATCAGGTCCGGCCGCTTTAGGAGCATGTGATGGCAAACATTGATTCACTGGACCTGGTCGCGCAGGCCTTGGTCAATAAGATCACCACAGCGGCTGCGAATGGTCTGCTCCATGATGCTCTCGGTGACACGATTCTTCAACCGGCGAACGTCTTCTACGGCGACCAGAGTAAGTACCCAGCAGTTCCGGCGGTTGCAATTGAGCCGAATAGTCGTCCGCGGACCCTTAACGGACTATCATTCCGTACGGACAACAACTTCACGGTTTACATCTTGTGCTACCACAGCCAGCTTGATCAGTCAATACAGAAGACACGGCAGCAGATCCAACAGCTGTCCGAGAACATAGAAACACTAATCCACCAGGATCCGCAACTTGGAGGCCTGTTGGTTCATTGTTTCTGTGAGAACAATGAGTCCGGGTACACGTACCGTAGTGGAACGTTGTACAGGAGCAATCGCATCACGTTCAGTGGCTATTCCAAGACGATGCTGCGGAACCCGTAAAGGAGAAGCATGCTAGCGTACACGATCGAGGCGGACCGCAATGCCATTGTGGAAGGTCTGGCGCTGTTCAACGCAGGTGAGACTAAGACGTTCACTGAACAGGATGCCGAAGCCTTCTTCAACTTCCGCGGTCTGAAGCTGAACCAGGGCAACTTGCCGGAGGGTCTAACCCTCACTGTAACCGTTAAGGAGGACTAGTGTCTCTTGGCATTGGTGCTGGTGGGTTCGCAGGCCTGGCCTTCGAGGCTCTGACCCCTCCAACCAACTTCGTAGGTACTCCCGCAGCTGGTGGTGCTCTTACCGCTGGCACGTACAAGTACTACATCACCGCGATCAACGCTGTCGGTGAGACGACCGTCAGCACTGAGGTTACCGTTACCACTTCGGCAGGTAACCTGACTTCAGCCCTCACCTGGAACGCTGTTGCAGGTGCTACGGGCTACAAGATTTATCGTACAGCAGCAGCAGGTGCTTCGAACTCCGAGCTTCTGCTCACCACGCTCGGTGCAGTCACCTCGTTCAACGACACTGCAGTGGGTGCACCTTCTGGTGCCTTCCCGACCGTGAACACCGCATTCACTCCGGGTACCTACACTGCGCCGACTAAGTTCTTCCCGTTCAACAACGAGTCGATCAAGTTCGTGCAGGACACGGTCTGGCGTCGCCCAATCCGGAAGAGTGCCGACGTTGTTGGCGCTAGCCCGGGTAACTCGCACATCGAGGGTGACATCGAGATGGAGGCGTTCGAGGACGTCATCCCGTACTTCTGCTTCGCAGGACGTATGACGTGTGTCAAGAGCGGTTCGAACCCGAACTTCGTGTACACCTTCACTCCGATCGATACGGCGATTCCGCCGCGGACCTTGTCGATCACACTTCACCGTATCGACGTTGGCATCTTCGGCTACGTCGGCTGTGTTGTCTCGGCAATCAAGTTCACGATCGACAACGGTGAGCTCATGTGCACCGTGAGCATCGTGGGCACGGATGAGGCTTCGCAGTCTGATCCTACGCCGACGTTCTCGACGGTTGGTTCGTTTGGTGCTGGTCAGTACAGCATCGAGGTTCCGACGGGTTCTCCGGTCTTCGATACGGATACGTTCGAGTTCACGATCGACGACCAAGCCGAAGCTCAGTTCCGTCTGAAGAACACAGGTCGTGGTGCACAGTTCGTCAAGTACGGCGAGCGTAACTGCACCATGCACCTCGAGCGCGACTTCACCGCACGTACCGACTACGATGCCTTCAAGGCATACACGAGCCAGACGATCACGCTCACCGCAACCAAGGGCGTGAACAACAGCATCTCGCTGCTGGCACCTGTTGCCATCAAGGACACCTTCGAGGTGAACCTGAGTGGTCAGGGCGACCTGCTTCGCGCTCAGATCAACTACCAGAACGTTCTGAATGCGGCTCCGGCTACGTACCAGATCACGATCAAGACGCAGGAGAGCCTCAGCTAATGGATCGTCACCCTAGTGTTGCAGCCATCATGCCGTTCTTTGAGTACGCGCATCTTACGCATCCGATCCTTCGTGAGGTTAGCCACAGGGTCGGAGACGTAGCATGGGCCATGTACAATGATGAGCGTCTTGATGGTGCAGAACTTACCGTAGGTCTGAGGAAGCTTCTCGAGGCAAAGGATTGCTTTGTGCGAGCAGCACTGTCACCGAAGACTCAAGGTAGCTAGTTCAGTTAGACTCAGAATAGACTGTGTCTCTTAGAGTCTAACCGAGGATTCATACAACCCCAATAGAGCTACACGGGCTAGTGGAACACCAAGGTTAGACTCTAAGAGAGACTAGGAGGAAGAATGTCAACGCTTTGGTATAAGGTGAACGGCGGACTAACCCGTCAATTCCAAACAGACCTTGCACCAGAAGACGGCTACTTCGATCTGGTCATGGAAGTAGTGAAGGACGCGACCGAGCCACTCCAGATCGACATCTGGTTTAGTTCGAATACTTCTCTTACACCAGATCGTCGACACGAGCACGGCGGTACTGTCCAAGCATAAACAGCGGCCCTGTGGAATTCTGTAACAGTCAGGGGCCCGGCATGATCAGAGGGAGATCAAATGCCACTCGCAACAGGAGCAGGTGACAACCAGAAACGGTGCGATCTAGTTTCGTGCCCAGGGGGATATGTCGTTCTTCGTCGTATGACGTGGGGCGAGAAGATGCACCGCAAGTCGTTCATGTCGAAGGTGAAGATCGGTCAGGAAGCTGCCAGCGGTAATCGCGCAGAGCGTCGTAGTGGTGCAGCGCAGGCTTTCAGTGCCGAGCTCGACATGATGAACGAGCAGGTGTCCGCATACGAGTTCAGCGTGTCGATCCTCGACCACAACCTCGAGTACAAGGTCGGTACGAACGACGACGGTACTGATCAGCTTGCAAAGCTGGACTTCAAGAACCCGGCTCACCTCAAGATGCTCGACGGTACAATCGGTGAAGAGATCGACGATCTCATCACTAATCTGAACGACTTCGAGAATGATCCTGACACGGGAAAATCATAGCGTCGCTCGCTCGTGTCATCGTCAGCCGGATTAAAGAACCTAAAGACGAATACGACGAAGCGGCGTTCGAGATAGTGGGCGTATTCAGAATGTGTCAAGCACTTAAGACGCAGCCCGTTTCGGGTGGAGTACTTGAACAGGACAGTCTGTTTATGCACTACCTCGGATACATTCTCGAGTACGACGCAGCAAGGGCTGAATTGGATCAAAAGCAAAAGTGAGGTGGGATCGTGGGTATCACGGCGCGCGACCTCTTCTTCGTCCTGAAGGTTCGGGACGAAGCTTCTAGTGCGCTCAACAGTGTTACCCGCGATCTGTTTCGTATTGGCGCCGCGGCCGCTGCAGAAGATAAGAGGGCAGAGGCATCGCGGCTTCGTGAGCTTGCAGGACAGTCTCGACTTTCCGCAGCCGCACAACGCGAACTGGCCGAGCGACAGAAGCTGAATGGTGCCACTAAGCAGCAGATCGCGGCCACTCTTGCAGCTGCTCGTGCACACGAAGATGATGCCAAGCAAACATTTGCAGAGGCAACAAGTCTTGATCGTGAAGCAGCTTCACTAGAACGTTCGGCACGTAGTCACCAGCGTGTAGCCAAGGCTATGTCCGATGCTGGTAAGGCTGCTACGATCGCCGGTATCGCAATGGCAGGCGCAGGCGCACTAGGAGTAGTTGCGCTGTTGTCGACTGCTAAGGCTGCCGAGGAATACGGTCGACAGGTTGCTCTGACGCAGACTCAGATCGATGGCTTCAGTGCTAGTCAGGCACAGCTAGCCAAGATCGGAATTGACACAGCTAATAGTATCGCAGCGCCCTTCGAACAGATGCAGGAAACTCTGTACGACATCTTCTCGTCGACAGATGCTAACCTTGCACAAGGTACTGTTCTGCTTAAGGCGTTCAGCAAGGCTGCGGTTGCTGGTCAGGTCGCCATTCGTGATGCCGCTGACTCGACTATGGGAATCATGAACGCGTTCAAGATTCCCTTCGAAGATGTCAACAACGTTCTAGACGTTCAGTTCCAGTTGGTCCGTAAGGGTGTTGGTACCTACGCACAGTTCTCGAGTGTGATCGGTCGAGCCGTTCCCTCCGCTGTGCGCTATGGTGCTAGCCTTCAGGACCTTGCCGGTTCTCTCGCGTTCTTGACCCGTAATGGTCTCAGCCCTGCAATGGCTGCTGCTTCCGTCGCACGTGCTTTTGATGCCTTGGATAACCCCAAGGCCATCAACAACATGAAGGAACTGGGCATCAATGTCTACGACACAACGGGCAAACTCCGACCCTTCACGGACGTTCTTGGTGATCTGCAAAAGAAGATTCTAGCACTGCCTCCGAAGGACCGACTTCAGGCTCTGACAGATGTCTTCAAGGGTGCTGGCGGCACAATCCAGGCACGACGCTTCCTGGACCAGATCCTCATTGGTAAGAATGCGCCTGCGCAGCTGAAGGCCCTTAAGGGCTTCATTGATGATATGAAGAACTCCACTGGGCAGTTTGGCGCGGCCTACGATAAGATGTCCAAGACTGTCGCGGCGCAGAGTCAGTTGCTGCACAACCGGTGGGAGACGCTTAAGGTAACTCTGGGCGTTATCTTCCTACCGATTGCAGTTAAGGTCATCGGTTGGATCAGTAAGCTCTTCATGTGGTTCGAGAAGTTGTCGCCGACTACTCAAAAGTGGATTGGCTACATTCTGCTCGCCGCAGCTGCACTATCCACGGTTATAGGTTTTGCCGTTGTGCTCGTTGGTGGGTTCCTAACATTGGCTGGAGCTGCTGCGGCCCTGGGCATTGGCTTTACAGAGATCGCTGTTGCTGTTGGTGCCATCGTAGCAGCTATCGCTGGCGTTGTTCTGGGTATCATTTACTTTGCTAAGCACAGTGATCAGCTTAAGGCGATCTGGGCTGTAATAAAGAAGGACGCTATAAGTCTTCGGGACACACTGATTCAGGTGTGGCAGAAGATTACGGATACGTACAACACCTACCTCAAGCCCGCACTTGAAGACTTCTGGCAGTTCCTCCAGAACAAGGTCATGCCTGTTATCATGCAGGTCGCTGGCCAAGCAATTACGCTTTGGAACACCAAGATCAAGGAAGCGCTCCGAGTCATCGGTGACTTCATTGATAAGGGCCTTCAGGTTCTGGCAGACGTTATCACTGGCGTCATCAAGCCTATCTTCGCAGACATCGCAAAGTGGATTAAAGAGCACGGCGATACGATTCACAAGGTCATCACGGTCATTGGTCAGATCATTAAGTGGGTCATGATCATCTTCGGCGCGTTGATTGTACTGATCATCGGTGGCGTTATCGCAGCGTTCGTTGCATTCATTGCAATCGTGGATGGACTGCTTCACGTCATCGACTTCTTGGTTCATGCAGTTAAGCTCGCCTGGAGTTGGCTGAAGGAACTAGGCAGTGCAATCGCTACAGCGGCGAAGGCGCTTTGGAATTGGCTGATGAAGGCCGATGATGCCATGATCAAGTTCGGTCAAGCCATCCCAGGTAAGATCACTGGCTTCTTCAAAGGCGCGGGTACTTGGTTGTACAACATCGGCAAGGATATTATCAATGGTCTGATTGATGGCTTTAAGTCCAAGATGTCGGACCTCGGTAACTTCCTCGGCGGCGTTGGCAGCTTCATCAAGAACCACAAGGGCCCGAAGTCGAAGGACCTTGTCATGTTGAAGCCCCACGGTGGCTGGATTATGTCTGGTCTGATCAGAGGTATCAAGGAGTCGATTCCGAAGCTAAAGGGCGCTGTGGACTCTGTGACAAGGGTGATTAACCCGTTTGCCAGCGGCGTCAGTTCTGCCCACCCTGCATACGCAGGTACGACTTACAAGCCCACGCCGCCTCCATCAGAGTGGCAAGGTAAGACGATCAACAATCACATCACAGTCAATACGCAGGAAGTCAACCCACGTAAGCAAGCAGCTGAACTGGGTTGGGAGCTTGCGAACAAGATGTAAGGGGGCCCGGTGACACTAACACAGGATTACACGTATCAGCTGGGTGACGCTGGTGTGCTCCTGAATTCGGATTTGACCTTGCTCCCGTTCGTGGACATCGACACGATCTCGGGTTTGGATTCGCCTGCCTTCCGGGAGTCGCAGCGCGACCACGAAGGTACCGATGGGGACTTCCTCGATGCCGAGTTCGAGCTAGGTAGGGATCTTCTACTATCTGGGACAATCTATACCGACCCTAATGATCCCGAAACGTACTTGGATGCGCTACGTTTTAATTTTGCGCCCAGTCGTACGTTGGTCCCGTTCTACTTTAAGTCGCCTAACAAGCCAGAACGTGTACTGTTCGTCAAGCCACGCGGTGTGCGCTACGATATCAACTCACTACGTCGTACAGGTCTTAGTGCAGCACAGTTCCAGATGCATGCTGAGGACCCGCGCATTTACACCTCGCTGCTGAAGCAGACAGTACTATCTGCAGGCTCTGCGATCACGTTGGGTCGTGGCTACAACAAGTCGTACAACCACGGCTATGGCACCATCGTTACTGTGCCAGACAGCTTCACTGTCACCAATGCAGGCAATCGTCCAGCGCCTGCAACGATCACCATTACGGGTCCTGTTACTACACCTCAGATCGTTAGTGATACAGCAGGTGCGACGCTCACCTTCAATATCACTTTGGATGTATCAGATGTACTTGTGATCGATCTATTGAATCACACAGTAGTCCTAAATGGGAGCACCAATCGAAGAGGCACGCTCCTAGCTGCGAACTGGTTCCTTCTTCAGCCCGGGGATAACATCATGCGGTACCGAACCGCCATTGGCAGTGTGACCACCGCGACCGTCGCGTGGCGAGACACCTGGAGATAACATGACTGTCGTTGCGCCTGCTGGGTTCTTCCAGAACCTAACAACGCACACTGCCGAAACAGACCGGAGTGTGCCTAACGTACTAACGGTGAACCCGATCGCTGCGAGCTCATTGAAGTCGCAGGGCGGTGTAGCTATGACGCTCGGTGGTGGCTTGAAGGTTACGCAGTCAGGCGCACCAGCAATGTCCGTTGACGTTGCACTTGGTACATGTTTGGTGCCAGGTACAGAAGGCGCTAAGCAGGGACAGTACACGGTTGTGAACGATGCGACCGTCACACTCACAGTCACTGCTGCGCATGCAACGTTGCCTCGCATCGACCTTGTAACTATGACGATTCAGGATGCACAGTATAGCGGCGCAGCTAATCAGGCACTGCTCGTTGTAACTGCTGGCACTCCTGCTGCATCACCTGTTGCACCTACTGCTCCTGCGAATAGCTTGATCCTTGCACAAATCGCAGTTGGTGCTGCTGTGTCGTCGATCGTTAACGCCAACATCACTGACCGTCGTACCCCGATTACAGCATCGGGCGGTCTTCAGGTTGTGTCGAGTGCAAACCGTCCTACGAATGGTTTGTATGAGGGTGAATCACTTTATGTGACCGACCGTGACTGGTATGAAACCTACGACGGCACTGCATGGAAGGTTCGGGGCACTGCAGTTGTTGCCAACTTCGCAGCACTGTCGAACATTACGAGTCCGTATGTTGGTCAGGTCGTAAACGATGCTGCAGGCAACGTCTGGTGGTGGACAGGCTCCATTTGGGCACCGAAGCTTTTGAGTGGTACTGCTTCGCTGTCGTTCACTTCCCTGAACTCGTTTAGTCAGAACGTTTCATTCGCGCAGGCATTCGCTGGCACACCAAACATCATGACCAATATTCACTCTGGAGCCGGCGCTACTGCCCAATGGGGTAGTCGTGCCATCAACGGTAGCACTACCCAGTTTGCGATCTTTGTTTTCGTCGGTTCGGGCACTTCTACATGGGCTGGTGTAACGGTCCAGTGGGTTGCAACACTGTAATAGAGAGGAGGGATCATGACCGCACACATGAACTATGTGTTCTGCAATATCCGTGATGGGCAAATTCTGGCTGAGATCCCTCTTGAGTCTGTGAACATAACGGGCCAGCTAGGCAACTCAGGCAACGGTGAACTACGTGGTTCATTCCATCTTGACTCAACGGGTTTTGATAATGACACCATCAACGTAGCAACCGCGCCCGGACTTCGATTCTGTATTGCTGAACGTAATGGCATTCCGGTTTGGGGTGGATTCGTTTGGTCTCGCACCTATCAGAGTCAAGCCAAGGCGTTGCAGTTCTATTGCAAGAGCATTGAGGCGTATCCGTTCTATCGCTACATGCCTAACTTTGTTTCGCATGCTACAGATCAATTGACAATCTTCCGTAACCTTTGGAATTTGATGCAAGGTGAGGCTGGTAGCGATTTAGGTATTGTTGTTCCTACTTCATTTCCTTTCACACAGTCAATACTTTTGGATGCCGCTGTGCAATCAACGGATTACAAAACGTATGGCGACATGATAGATGATCTGGCGAATGGCGATCTAGGCTTCGATTGGCGAATTGACTGGACACGTGCAGGCAATGTGTACACGCGCACACTAAAGGCCGCTCAACCCACATTGGGTTCGCCCTTCGGTGCCAACACTCTGGTGTTCGATTATCCAGGCAACATTTTGAACTACTGGGAGACGGACTCACTATCCGACGCGGGCAACAATATCATCACACTGGGTGCGGGTCAAGGTGAGAGTGCACTCACCTCAACAGTGTATCGACAAGACCTTATTGACAGTGGTTACATTCGTCTCGACGTTAGTGTGTCGAGCAAGAACACTACTGATCAAACGATCTTAGATGGCTTGGCGCAACGGCAGGCAGCACTTCATGCCGCACCAATCAATACGATAAAAGTTCAGATGAAGGCGGATAAGGATCCCGAGTTTGGCTCCTACGCACTCGGTGACACTGTCACCCTTTCAATTGAAGATGCTTGGCACCCGGAGGGCTTCACCAAGGTCACTCGGTTTGTTGCGTACACCTACACACCCGCACAAGCTGGCGCTGTTGAAGAGACCGAGTTGATCTTTGAGGGATTGCAGGAGGAGGACTAATGGGAGCGCAGCGGTACAATGGCGACGTTCCTGACCTCCTCGATCAGATCAAACAATTAAGAAAACGTATCGAAGCACTTGAACGTGGCCCTCAAGCAGCGTTCACTTCTGTGTCACAAGGTGCAATCAAGGTTTCCGATGGGGCCTCACTTATCATTGGTAGTAGTGTCACTGCCTCTGAAACGACGCCACAGGTGCCGATAGCAATTCTGACGTACTATGCAGGATTTGATATCCCGATCAAATCCATTACAAAGCTCTTTCCCCAAGATGGTGGTTATCATTACGCTGTCGTGGGCATGTTCGATCCCACCACGGAGTTCTACGCCGAAGGTTGGGTTAGCGCAAATGGTGTAGTTAACGAGTTCGTAAACCATTTGAGTGCCTTTGACGGAACGTCTGGTCAAGTTAACTATGGTACAGGACCGACTCCGATCGAGTCCCGGTTCCTTGGCGACGCATCCTTCCAGACTGGTGTATCAATTGAGGCAGGGTGCGTCTACCATATAGATTCGGGCGCACTGTATGACATTGGTGGCGTCTCTCAGGGTCGCGGCTTTGTTGCTCAAACCGTCTTCACCTCCAACATAGTTACGGGCGCCATCAGCGGTACAGAGTACGCAGGCTATGTACTAGGTGAAATAACATTCCTAAATGGTCATGCTTATCGACTTGTAGTTTCTTCAGGTAAGATGCGTTCTGCAACTGCACAGCAGCCAGCGATTAATCTTCGAACCTATACTCCTGGTTCACCACCTACGCCAGGGAACGCTTACGTTGGTGGTACAATACTCAATCAAGGTCCTCGAATGGCTCTCTCATCTACTGGCGTAGATCTATGCTTTGAACCCATAATTACATTCGTGAATAGTAGTGGTTCGGATGTTGTTTCAGGACTAACTATCACAGTTTCGCCCAACGCTGCACAAACTGTTCAACTCAGTGCCGGCGCCGGTGCCCTTGCAGTTGTTGTTGATATCATTGATATTGGTGCTGCTTCGGACTGGACCGGCGTACAGAGTTTGTAGCGCACACACCCAGAACCGGTTGAACACCTACGTCTATAAGAGATGACCAGCCGGGTCTAGAGAAGGAGAGGCAACGTGCGTGAAAATACAAGCCGCGATTACGGGGTTTCGCGACCTGCTGGTCACAGGGGTGGGTCTGTGGGGGGTAATCCACGAGGAGTTGACTGGCCAGGAACGCCCGTACCTATTGTTGCTTTACGCAATAATTCTCCAGGTCCCGGGAGCGATAGGGCTATTCCAAAAAATGGTGGCTGGCAGGCAAGTCATCATGCCACCCGATACAACAACATCATCATCATCATCTCCAGTCTCCTTACCACCGTCGCAATAATCCTAGCCATGATGGGGGAGATGAAATGACCGAGCCAAAAAGGAAGCGGAGGATCAGTCGAGTTGCAGTCCTAATTGTACTCGGGTACGTTCTTACGAACAGTACCGCAATCATGTACACCAACATCGTATCCAATCGCGACCAAGTTCGTGCAGAGCAATCGGCACGTAAGCAGTCACAACTGTTCTGCCAGGTATTTCAAACAATCGATCAAGCCTACCAAGAGACGCCTCCAGCAACGAAGACGGGCAAAAACTTTGCCCAAGCAATTCACCAGCTCGTGCTGGATCTCAGGTGCTTAGGGGGATAGTATGACAATTTTTGCTAGTGACACTAGCCACTACGATGGTGATGTCACGCCTACGTGGGTTCGAAATGCCATGGCCGAAGGCATTTCAATTTTCACCCATAAGCTAGGGGAAGGTACTGGCGGAATCGATAACGAGGCTGCGCAAGCGTTCGCTTCGTTTCGTTCAGCTGGTGCACCCGTCATTGGTCCGTACTGGGTGGTTCGTTCAGGCTCTGTTGGTCCTCAGGTCGATGCCCTGATCAGTGCTATGAACGCTAAGATCCCTGGTTGGAAGGACCTCGACAACTTCTTCATCCAGACTGACCTGGAACGTTGGGATTACGATAACGTTCCTGCTTCGACCGGTATCAGCTTCTCAAACCTAGCTGCACAGGCTACAGGGAAGACTGTTGCGCTCTACGCTTCACATGGTCAGTACGGTGGTCAGCTTAGTACCTGGAAGGGTATGCTTTGGAACGCTGACTACGTTGGTGGTACAGCAGGCTTTAAGGCACTGTATCCTGGCGACAACTGGAAGCCCGACCACGGTAGTTGGAATGGTGGCTGGACTTCCTATTCTGGCCAAGAGCCAGACCTTCTGCAATACACCTCGAAGGCAACGATTGCAGGTAAGACTACTTGTGACGCATCTGCCTTCCGAGGCACACTAGATCAATTCAAAGCACTGATTGGTGGAGACATGGCAGACCTAACTGAGGACAACCTCAACGACATCGCTGACCGGGTGTGGGCGCGTGCGCAGATCGCCAACCCGCCGAACTACAGTAACCCGGGTACCAAGATCCCGCCGTCGCAAAGTCTGGCCTCGATCATGCAGTACAACTACGAGGACGACGTCAACGGTCGCGCGACGAAGGCCGACGTCGACGACATCCAGGCCAAGCAGGCTGCGATGCAGGCGGACATCGACGCACAGAGTGCAAAGCTCGACCAGATCCTCGCAGCACTGAACACGCCTTCGAGTGGTGTTACCGTGGGCGGAGATGTTGAGGTTACTGGCACGCTGCACGTGACCGCCCCTACTGCGTAACAAAGCACCACACCGCGTTGGCGGTGAACAGACTGCTGGCCCGCTAGCCTCGACTGATCTTCCCCCTCAGTCGTCCCTCAGCTAGCGGGCCAGCTTTTTGCTCTACTCACCGTTACGCTTACGCCAGGCCTCTTCCCACCTGGTTCGATGTATGGTGGTGACAATGACGATCAGCTTGCCAACCCATACAAGAGGCCAGAGAAACATTGCAGCCCCAACACCCAACAGGATGTCGTCGTAGTGGGGCTCATCGCGTAGCGAATACTTGGAGTCGGTGTATTGCGAAGGCGCGTCGCGTTTGGACCACCCATACATTAGGTACACGGCGGTCTTGATGGTTAGTATTCCTCCGACCACATATATTATTGCGATCGCTAACTTCATATTCACCCGCTTGAGAATTCCGCACGTAGTGCGTACAGGTAGTACTTGTCGTTCATCTTGAATGTCACGTACTGAAGTAGATGTCGCATAGCGTCCATGGCGTGACGCTTACTCGGGAGATACAACCCGATCTTCTTTAGCTTTGCGTCGGTCCAGAATGCCTTCCCTTCCGCAGCCATCTGCATGTGCAATGGAACTTGGAAGCGCGAGCTGAACAACTTCACGACGCCGACGATCTCTGCTGGTGTGTAGATGATCTTCGTTCTGTCGCGTTCATCCTTACGGAAGTTGAACCGCTCACAGATGATCTCGAACTTCTCCCTAACAACGTTGTCGAGTGTATTACCGTTGACAATGAGATGCTGTCCAACGAGGTAGTCGAATAGGTCACTGTACTGTTGCGGCGTATCTACTGGTAGCTGCTCAAAGGTCCAGATCCGGGAAGGCAAATCCAGAATTGCTATTCCTGTTGTCGGACCTGGATCGAGGGCTATCAGCTTCAAGGAGTACCACGCTATCTGCCGTGATGGAAACGGCCGCCGGAGGATTCACATTGAGGACGTATGCAATGAATGCTTCGAGGTCGTCGACCGCATAGGTGTATTCACCCAGGCCACGTGTGCCGAACTGCCTAAAGGATTGGAAAGGCATGATCGCGTTCATGATCGCCTTCTCAACCACAATCGGGTGCATCGCATTCTTCGATCGACCCACCAGTGGATAGAACGCCTCTCTACCCCTAAGCTTGATCATGTGCTGAACGTGTTTGGCAGCGCTCAAGTGACTTGTCAGGATTACGCGATTCCAGTTCCCATGGGCATTCATGCTGCCTTCGAATAACCAATCGACCAGTTTGGTTGTACGACCAGATCCACGGTCACCAATGTACACCTTCATACCGAGTGACCCTTCGGCCTACGCAGCATGGTGAACTCCTGTCCGCCAGGCGTGATCAAGACGCACATGTGTTCCTCGGTCGTGTTTGCAATGGCGAACTGTACTGCGTCTTCGATTGATGCAAACTGGTGCTGGACCAGGTCTTCCTTCTTAACCTTCCAAGGCTCTCTTACCATGTCAAAGTCCAATCGCCGTGTGGTTCTCTTTGGTCGTCAGGGTGCGTGTGTCTATCTTAAAGTCTAACACGCTTGTCCCGCAGCTCTACCTGCTTATATAGGCTATGCGAGTCAAACGCGTTAGACTTTAAGAGACTCGGTCTAATTACTAGTCTAACTGAAGCTGCTAGTTTTAGCTTTGAAGCTCTTGGATCATTGCGTCTATCTCGGCACGTTGTGCTATCAGCTTTGCAAGTCGTGCACTAGCTGACTTCGTCTTCTTGGGCTCGACTACGATGTTGCTCGGATCCAAGTTAGCTCGATTGCCATCCTTGAAGCGGACGGTTTCCTTATCGGAATCGATTGCTCGTCCGATCATTGCTTCCGCAACTAGGTGATGCGTTAGGCGCCAGCCGGTCTCAGTGCGGGTGTGACTGTAGCCATTCGCATTGATCATCGTGTCACCGAGTTGCGCTTGTTGTCCTCGGGGCATTACAGATCTCCATATGTCTTGCCGTAGGAGAGGTCTACGGCGAACGGAACGTAATCGGTAAACCTTCGACCTTCTTCAAGCATTGACTCCTGCAGGAGTGTTGACACAGTATCTCGATACCGTTCGGGACACTCCACGACCAGGGCGTCATGAACTGTGAGTCTGATCCATCCCATACCACGGAGCATTGGACGCAGACGGATAAGTGCAGAGAGGCAAATATCGGATGCAGTAGACTGCGGCAGATAGGACAATGCCTCGTTAAGGACGTCCTTGCGATTCTCATCAGTGATGAGGTAGAAACGACGCTTGCGCCCGAAGGGGGTGACAAGGTCTTCACCGGACAGTACCCTTCTCTTAGTCTGTTCCTGCCACTTAGCTGTAGCAGGAATTAGATCCATGAAGTCACGAAGGCGCTTCTCGGCTTCACGCACTGTCATGTTATACTCCAGTGCGATGGAGAATGCTTCACGTCCATAGCTCAGACCGTAGAAGAATGCCTTCGTCCGAACACGATCTTCCTTCGTCCAGTTACCTGTGCCGTAGAGCGAATCAGACAACTCGTTGAACATGTCGATGTCCGGGTCGGCAAAGATTTCACGAAGGTAATCGTCCTGTGCAAGTGTTGCAATGACTCGGCCTTCCGCTTGCTTGTAGTCGGCCTGGATGAAAATGTTGTCCTCATGCGTGACGCGGAACTGCTTCTTGATCATCTTGTCACGAACGATGTTCTGGAGGTTAGGGTTGCGACTTGCAAGTCGTCCAGAGGTTGTTCCATGTAGCAAGTACGTAGTGTGAATGCGTCGACGATAAACTCGTTTGCGCAGACCCTTTACATACGTACCGTATAGCTTTGTTTCCTTGCGACTACGCAGTAGTGCCTGAATGAACTTGGCTGCAGTGCTTGCTGGGTTCAGGCGTTCGAGGATTCGCTTCAGTGTGTCTTCGTTGGTCGTACTAACTCGAATACCTTGGTCGTGCAGGAACTCTTTTACTTGCTTGGGTGAACGGGGGTTAAAGGTGGGAATCTTAGTGAGCTCTTGGACAAGAGAGTCGACCTCATCGAGCCTCGTGAGGTAATCAGTTTGTAGTGCATTGGAGTATGCAATATCAAAACCAATTCCGTTGAGTTCCAAGTACATGAGCTGGTTAGATGCTGCGACAAGGAAGTCGTGGACGCGTCGAACTCCGTCTCGATCCAGCCGCTCTTGGAACAACTCAAACAAGTCCCAAGTGCAACTAACGTCATACGCGTTGTACTTGTAGAGTATCGGCCGAGGAATAAGGGCGTAATTTCCTCCGCGTGGCACAAATCGTTGGATCTCATCGTCGTACTTCGGCGCACCAAGAAGTTCGACGGCCAAGACTTTGAGACCATGAAGCTGTCCTCCTACTCTTTCATCCAATGCATAATGTGCTAGCATTGTGTCAAAGAAGAGTTCAAGTCCCCCCAGGTGAGGGAAGAGTCCTGCTAGGTCAAACTTGCCATTGTGTGCGATGATCTTTGTGCGTTGCAAGAACCGCTTGAATACTTCCCAAACAAGACCTTTCTTATCGTCGTCGCTGACTATCTGATCAACGCCGTCGACTTCGATTGTCTTCTTTGGGTTCAGTGCTTCTTCGCCTAGGATGTAGGCGAAGCCTTTCTCCATCTGTAGTCCCACGCAAAGCATTGCGTAGTTGTTCGGATGGTCGAAGCTGATATCCTTCTCGACACCAACCTCGATGTCCACGACTGTGTGTTCAGCTTGCAACGTACTTAGCCAGAGGATTGCCTCGTCGGCATCATCTATAACTCGATAACGTGGCGGCTTCCATCCTGAGCGATTAGAGTCGCGAAGTTTTCCGACATCGTTGAGGAGCGCGGGGAATGCGTCCGCATTTCTAAGACAGTAAGCTGGGTGCCATGACGCGACCACTCCTTCAATGCCTGCTTCGCGAACGTCTCCCAGGGCTGGCTTAGCGGGTCCAATGCGGAGGGTTGAAATCTTCCCTCCAGGATCAATGAGTACTTCTGTTGCAGTTGAACCAAGCGCAAGTGCAGTACTGGCGCCTGATTGCCGTATCTCGTGAAGCAGGCGTCCTCGACAAGCAACTTGTGCCGCCTTAGGAGGAGACGAGTTACCCTCAGGACGACAGAGACAAGCATTGGTGAATCCAATCTCTGATGGTCGAAACTTGTGTGCCTTGAGTACATCCGTAAGCAACTTGCCCGAAGGCCCAACGAAGGGTTTCCCTCGTTGGGCATCCGCATATCCGGGCGCCTCTCCTACGACGATGACCTTCGGTGCAGGAGGGATGTTGCTTAGGACGTAGGCATTCCCGAACAGGGGACAAGCCTCGCAGTTCGCTTCTGGATGCCTACGCTCCACGTTACTCTCCCTTAGCCCAACGCCGAAGCGTCATGATGTTGTCCTGCAGGAAGGGATTCTTGATCAGGTGTTTGTAGTCCCTGATGAAGTAATCCTTCGGTCGCTGAACTGGAAGGTGGGTCTCTGTTGCGACTCGCCAGATGCCCTTGTTCACCATAGCGAGGTTATACGGGAGTGAGGTGTCGATCGAACGGACGAACGGTGCATAGCGTCCGACAGATCGTGTTTCACCATACCACTCGGAGTTCGTACCCAGCAAGTGGATCTCGAAGCGATCGTCGTACCGCTGCTTGACCCAGGTTGCCAGATCGATACGAACTGCCTTGCTGAACTTACTGATCAGCCAGCGAGGAATGCCCAGCGTCGTGATCCATCCGTAGCCAGCGTAGAAGTCCACCATGTCGTACAGCTCGTCCAAGGTAACGCCCTGAACAACAGCCATGTACTTAATGGTCTCGTGAACGTTCTTGAACGCTGTTGCCTTGTCTGCGAAGCACTTGACCTGGTACTTGGTCTCTTCTGCATTCTGCAGAACGTCGGGACAAACAATTTCCGACGGGAGCAAGTCCTTGGCGATTTTGAGCAACGCATCCGGGGTGACCGTAGAGCCTTCGGCTGCACCGTTGTCGAGGATGGTAAACGCACCCATACGACATGCCTGAGTATAGGCCGAGTGGTAGTCGAAGTCACTGAACATGTGTGCGAGGGACATTTGGGGGAACACATGACCACGAGGTCCTCGCATTGGAGTTGCGTACAACCCCTTCGGAGGGATGAGGATCAGGTTGGGCACATCTAACCTTTCATGAACGTGGACGGACCGAGCATCTCCGGCTGGTCGCCAATCAGCTTCTGTATATCGTCATTGATCATACGGAGCTTGATGTACGTGTACATTGCATAGTTGGCGAGGCCGCATACCTGATCCATTGCTTCGATCAAGGTGTTGGAATCGAAGAACTGGAGCTGCCCGTATTCCCGCTCGCCTTCGTCGTGCTTGATCTGGCACTGTGCAAAGAAGTCAGTAGTGTACTGCTGCACACGTGCATGGAGGTCTTGAGCGGCCTCAGCAGCCGCTTCCTCACTCATCGGCCTTACCAAACCTTTCTGCGTTGAACTTACGCTTCGCATCGTATGCAGCTTCGAGGTCGATACTGAACATACCTGCGATGGAGAACACGTACGTCAGCACGTCAGGCAGTTCGTCCTTGAGCTTCTCGATCAGCTGCGTTTGATCAAAGGAACCTCTGTCGAACTTCTTGACGACGTTTGCTACCTCGCCTGCCTCACCTGCAAGCCCTAGAGCATGGTGAATAACATCGTTCGCAAGGTCCGGGAACCAGTCGATGTTATCTGCGAAGGCTTCAATCGATCTATTCTTCAAAGCCTTACCCGTATCAGCAACCACCTGGACAGGTATCGTTGTTACTGCCATTCGTCGTCACCTCCGAGCATGCGAGCGTAAGGATGAACGTCTGTTTGACCTCACGCGTGGTGCTGTCTTGCAGCACCCATTTCATTTCGCCGTCCTGATCGTGCTTGATGAGTTCAACTCTATCGTTGGTACGATCAAGGTATGTGCTATCCAACCACTCATGTAGAACAGCGGTAGCTGTTTCGCGAAACTCGATCGGCGTCATCGGCGTTGTCCGATCATCTGGAGGAACTCAGCCTTCGCCGTACGAGTGTGCTCACCGAACACGCCACGCATAGTACTCGTCGTTGTGAATGTGCCAGGAGCTTGCACACCGCGAATAGTCATGCACTGGTGTTCAGCTGACATCACGATCGCCACACCGCGAGGGTCAAGAGCCTTCTCAAGGTAATCGGCAATGTCAGAGGTAAGACGTTCTTGGACCTGCGGCCGCCGTGCGAAATGCTGAACCACACGGGCTGGCTTGGACAGACCAACGATTTTGCCATTCGGAACGTACCCGACGTTTGCGAGTCCTGTAAAGGGAAGAAGATGATGATTGCATACGCTTGTAAACGGAATGTCTCGAATGATTACCATGTCATCACTGTTGCTTGGGAATGCTTTGAACTTCATGCAGGCATTCGCTGCCAGATCATTTTCCTTTGCGCACGCCGTCAGTTCGCTCAACATGTGAAGGAACCGAGCTGGCGTGTCCTTACCGTGCTCGTCCATTGCAAGACCCGCGTGACGCTGCAGAAGCCGCGCCGCCAGATCCACATCATCATCTTCAATGATCATCTACATGTCCTTGTCGTTCGGCCAGAGGAGTACGTGTAGCCGCATGCTGATACCCCAACCCTCGTGCAGTGCCGCGTTAGCGATGTCGCGCGCTACTTGAGCATTGTTCTCAGCGGTTGTCCCTTCAGGCATGATCATCACATTGGAGGAATCGATTTCGATCTCCTTGACAATCCTCCTGACTTCGTCCAAGTCACTCTTTGCACGAGCGACGAACTTGAACCTAGCCTTGCCTGTACCGTTCAGATCCTTCAACACACGAGGCCGATAACGTAGCGTTCCTGGGTTGCCACTGTGCTGCAGCTTCGGCGACACGTTATACTGTGTCACGTACTTATCGAAGCCCAAGTTCGGTGACAATGTACCAGCAGTCTCGATGTGCATCTGGTTGCCGTACATGTCAAGCTGTTCGAGCAGTGGTGCGAGCTGAGTCTGTTGAAGCATGGGCTCGCCACCCGAAATGACGATCAACGTTGGTCGAGTCCGAATAGGCCAAATCGCGCACAGCTCGTTGAGCACCGTAATTGGGTGCATTTCCTTTAGGCCGTAGACAGGCTCGTTACGATCGTACTTGATTCCCGATTCGGTCTGCGCTGCCTTGTTGTCTGTGTCAGCCCAAGTGTAGGCAGTGTCACACCACGTGCAGTGAAGGTTGCATCCGTAAGTACGAACGAACAAGCAGTGCTGTCCTGCTGCCGTACCTTCACCTTGGATGGTCGGACCGAAGATCTGACTAATTCTGATTGGCTTCAATTCCCCCTCCAATACCAATCTCGGGCGTCGCTGCGCCGTCGCTACCGATAACAACTTCAACACTCCCCTCGTATTCCCATACGACGCTGAAGGAGTTGGTATCGGTCTCGTGAAGGGTGATACTCACGTTCGTTTCGAACACTGCGCTAGCCCACTGTGCAATGAGTCGAGCAATGTTCTCAGTCGTCGGATCGTTGTAGAAGGGCACGAGCCCTGGCAGCATCTGGAAGTCAGCTGCGGTCCAACGAACCTCTGCATCACCGCTTTCCTCGGGCAGAGCGATAAGCGGTCGGCACCACGGATCACGACTGTTCAGAAGCAGCTTGTGATCGAAGTTGGTGTCGAGGTACTCTCGAATGATCTTCTTCGCTGCCCCGAACTCGATGTCACCGATAGGTGTAACTAGGACACCTCGCTCGTTGACCTCACCCTCGATGCCGATCTCGATCGTCATGCAGTGACCGTGAATCTGCTGGCACTTGCCAGGCTGATCAAACAACCGATGTGCTACCTGAACCTGGTGGCTAAACTTGACCACTTCAAGCATTGCTGCCATCGGACTCCTCTTTCTTGTAACGCTGCTTCAGGACCTTGATGTAGTGCTCGGCCTTCTCGAGGTCTTCCAGGCCATTCTTCTTGCTGAACCGTGACACGTACTTGATGACACAACCTTCTGCGAAACCAAGTCCGTTCGCTTCGATGTACTCTAGAGGACTAATTGCCATGTCCTGATAGTGGTCACCTCCGACCTGGCTACCTCGTAGCACGTCATCGGTGTCCGCTTTCAGGCCTTGCATCTCGGTCACTAATGCCTCCAGCTTCTGCAGTTCATCGGCGGTGTGGGGTTCTGGGACGACAGGGTCCCGGGGATGCCAGGGGCAAGGATCTGGCCAAGTGGTCGCTCCTGCGTCACAACAGGACCTTCCAAGAGCTACTTCGATAGGAAGGCGTGGGCGTGGGAGGTTTCCGTCACTCCCCGGCATCAGGAGCCTTTGCGGTCTTCCAGAACTCGGTGTCCATGTAGTTGGTCCCATCATAACGAGGCGCGTCGAATCGGCCAAGTGCCTCGTGAATTGCTTCGAGACGCTCGACACAGGTTCCGCAGGTACCGCAGTGGTACTCACCACCCTTGTAGCAAGACCATGTCTCGTGGAACGGAACACGCAACTCAAGTGCACGATAAGCGATGTCAGCCTTGGTCTTGTTCAAGAATGGTGCGTAGATAGTTCCGATCGCTTCTTCTTCTGGTGCGAAGCCCAACGACTCGGCAGCTTGTGCGTACTCCTGCTCACGTCCTTGTGCAATGTGGAAACCACCACTGGTACGAAGTGTGGCAGCCTCCAGATCGTGGAAGCCTTCGTTTGCAGTGAGGATCGCTTGTTCCATCTGCGAGATGAACTTCGGGCGGCAGTCCGGGTAGATAAAGTGATCACCTGCGTGAACGCCAATACCGATCGTACGTGCCTTCTCATTGACTGCGACGCCTGCTGCGATGCTCATCATGATCATGTTCCGGTTAGGAACAACAGTCGCCTTCATGTTCTCTTCAGCGTAGTGCCCGTCAGGAACTTCCATGTCAGAAGTGAGTGACGAGTTGCTGATCAGATTCGTGATGTTACTCAGGTCGATGATGTCGTGCGGCAGATCCATCTTGGACGCTGTAGACTGTGCGTAGTACAGTTCCTTCTTGTGCTTCTGTCCATAGTTGAACGAGATCATGTGCGGGGTCAGTCCCCGCGAGAGCATGTCGTACACAAGAACTGTACTGTCCAAGCCGCCTGACACAATGGCGACGCTGTCGCTTATGCGACCATCCCTATGCGAGTGCATTGTAAACCAAACCCTTTCCAACTGGTGTCTTTGTAATGAGTCCACGTTGCTCCAGAGTTACGAACACTGCCTCAGCTTCGCGCGCCGAGAGATGGTAGTTGCGCATCAGCAGTGAACGAGAAACACCTGGGTGCTTCCTGATGTGCGTTAGGATCGTATCGATCTGATGTTCCGCTGCGGACTGGCCGATGCCGTTCACCACATCGATAGCGTATTCCAACCAACCTTCTGCGTACTTGATCCCCAACAAGATGTCGTCTACGTCGATCTCGACTTCACCATCTGGGTCGCGTTGCTCACTTGCTGCAAGAAGGATCACTGCCTTCAACATTGACTTGGAAAGTCGGTCGTATAAAGGCGTCATCAGATCAGCCCTGTTACCTGCTAGGGCAAGCTTCTGTGTATCCTTCTCAAACTTGTTGTACCGTTTCCATGCTTCAGGTGTTAGATGCGCCTCCCATTTCGTCTGCATAGGTATCTTAGCACCCTGCGGAGTAACGACGATCGACATTTGGTTGTAGAAGTCGTGCATGTCGATGAGGTACTGTTTGAGTCGATCACGTTCTCTTGTATCAAGGTTAGTCGGGGGTCCAAGTGGTCGAACTTTTGCAAGGTCCGATTCAGCCGTGAGGAAAAGGAACCGAGGGATGAATCCAGAAGAGACGTGGTCAAGCTTAAGAAGTTGCTGCACTCGAGTCTTAATGCCTCCTGCAAACAGGATAAGGTTGGGGTCTCGCACTTCGATAGTTTCTTTGCGTAGCATTCGCTTTTGCAATTTGCCATCGTAGAGCTTGGTGAGGACCTCCGCCATACCCGCATAATAGTCCTTCTTGGTAATCTGCTCGATCAGACCACTGAACTCATCTCGTAGGAAGATCGATGGCTTGCCTGGACGTGTCGATAGTCCCTGCATCAAACCTTCGATCGATCCATCTGTTGCCATGATGCTATCGGAATCCACTTCAGCCAACAAGTCCATTGCAATATCCATCGCGGTTGATTTACGTGTCAACGTCGTATCGGCTAGGATCATGAACCAGATGTTAGGCTTAATGTTTCCGAACGATGTTGGGAGGAAAACGTTTCCACTTAGTAGTGCACTGAGAATGATGAATGCGCCGCCTTGATGATACTGTGTTGCTGCATCACCTAACGAACTTGCCCAGTCAATGTACTCTTCTACGAATGTACGCTTCTCTGTTACTCGTGCGCGCTCTTCATCTGTAAGAAGCTGTGTATCCTCCAGGGGAACAACGATCTGAACCTTTCTTACGTTTTCAAGATGCCTTCCATAAGCTCTGCAAACGTCCTGCCACACATGGTCGTTCCCTAGTCCATTACGTCTGAACTTGTTACAAGCTGCATCGCGAACAACTACGTATACGTCTTCCTTATCCATTCCTGCTTCGTAGCAATCCATCTCAAGTGCAAAGAGCACCTTTGACCAATCACCTATTGGCATCTTCTCGAACGCGGTCCAGGTACTTTCCTTCAGCTTGAGGCGGAAGACCTCCATAGCTTCTCTACCCGTACCGTATCGAGTCCTATCTGGCATCGGGATCTTTTCGTAGTCCGTAAGGCTAACCTCGGGGAATACGGAAAGCTCTTCGACGGAGTATGCCAACCCCGGGGACCCCAACAGCTCAACCACCACACGCCCGGTTTCATTTGCAAGGTGTGTGTACTTGTGGTTCGTAGTCCCAGGGACGCGAAGCAACTGTGTCAGGTCCCAACCTGATCGGTCGGCGCCCTCGTCTGCGTAGTGATACGCAATTCGTTTGCTGATGTCCATCGCTGTGCGAGGGTCTGTTCCACCCTCTACCAACCAAAGGGCCTGATACCGACCAGGCGACGATTCTACTAACAGCGACGGTTGAATTTCTAGGTTGTCTGGACTACATTCATCCAGGTCCGCCCACACCGAAGGACAGATTGCAACGTTGTCCTTCCTGATTTCTCTTGACTTGAATATCTGGGGGCAGTAGTACACATCCTGCTCGCTGTTCTGCAGGCCTTCCATGTAGCGGACGAAGTCCTCCATTTGCCGAGGTAGTTCGAACCACATGTGCGACATACTGTCCTTAGCATCTGTGTTACGCTGCAGTCGAGCTACGACAACCCAACCTGCATTGTTTCCATATGCTAGGCGAAAAAAAGTGTTAAGTGATACCATCTCACCTCCTTCACGGCCTAAAGGGGGAATAGAGAAGTGGAACGCCTCCGAAGGGGTTAAGTACGGAGGCGTTCCACCCGTACTACATGTTACGGCTCGAGCGAGCTAGCCTGGGAGACGATGCCACCCCGGCCACCACCCTTTGCCGGCCAGTAGCCCTTGACGACGGAACGGGCGTCGTAGTCCTTGCCCGTTTCCTTGTCGTGGCGTGCCGGCTGGATGCGAACGTTGATGCCGACAGGCTGGCCGATGATCTCTTCGAGCTGCGGCACACGGACCGAGCCCGCGTTGATGTCATAGCCGAGAGCCTTCATCAGGCCGCTCAGGGAGTACAGTGCGCCCTCGAACAACATGATGTTGTCGAAGATGCTTGCGCCAGCCTGCGGCTGACCTTCCTGAACCTTGAGGCGGAGCTTCCAGTACGGCTTGCCCTTGTTCTTTGCGGACTGCGAGAACGCGACCTCGCCCGAGAAGATGGTGGCGAGATACCGGCCAGGCTTCAGCTCCTCGAAAGAAGCTTCCGCTTCCTGCTGGCTGAAGTTGACCCGAAGGTCGCCGAGGTCGACACCGCCAGTGTCAACATCCTCGTCGGCAGCCCAGGTCTCGCCCTCGGGCATGAGGTCGGTTTCGGTCACGTCGGTCACAGTGAATCTCCGATCATCTTAGTGTACAACTGTTCCATGGTGGGGTCAACTACGATGCGAGGCAGTCTGTCAGTTCGATCCTTGGCCGTGATCCTGTCAGTAGCTGCAGTCATCAAAAGGCGATGTTCTTCCTTGATCTTGTTTCCCGCGTCGTCCTCCTTTTCAATATCCTTGACATACATGTAGGCAACCACGTCGAAGAACCCCGCGATCTGCTTCTTGAGCTTCCCCGGCAGATCGGGAGCCTTCTTGATGATGCCTGTCTTATCATCCTTGTCATCCGCGAGGTGGCAAGTCATGATAAAGCTTAGTGGCAGATCGCGGAAGCCTCGAACAAGGCGACGCACCTGCTCTGATGTGATGCCCCACTCACGAACGCTGGGCACCTCTGGATCACGTTCTGCATCCTTGGCGATCACCTTCTCCATGATACCTGACATGGAGTACTTCTGTGCCTCTGTAGCCGTGTCCAGAACGAGGGTGTTGAAGCCGTGATCTGGATTCGAGAAGAGGTCAGTGTAGACGCTGATCAGATCGGTCCAGGTCGTAACGCGGATCCGTTGAACGTTGGGGTACACTTCCTTTGCAGAAAGGGCACCGCCGTCCACGTCGAGGATAAGCACGTCACGCATTGCTGGGACCTGGTCAGCAGATGCCGCCAACCGAGTCTTACCAACACCGGGGTCACCGTAGATGAGCATGTTCAGATGAGGGGCGAGATCGGCAACCTTGGTGATCTTCAGCCCGCCAATGGAAGTGGGGGTCAACCGGGCGGGAGCAGTCATTTGCGCAGGTCCTCCAGATCCAGAATCTTACGGCGCTCGATATCAATGTTCATAACTTCGGTCACATAGAAGTGCGGACAATCAAACGGCTCTGACTGCTCGTAAGCCGCTTGGATAAGCTCCTCAGGCTGGATCTCCTCGTCTTCGAGTTGCGCCTGGGTGATCTCAGCAGGCGAACCGTTTTCGGGATTCCAGGCCTGTGTGTCGGTCTCATCGACCTCTTGGTACGTGACTATGACGATCTTAAGCATTTGCATTCTAGCCTACCGAGGGTTTGTCAGTGGACGGGAGGGCAGTTTCATAGTAGAGTTTTGTTCGCTTCTCAAACAGAGAATCGAGCGTGAACTGTACATCTTCGCCTCGGTTCATACCAAGGCATGGTTCCCTGAACGCACAAGTCGAACAAGAGAACCGACCGGGGTTGGGATACACCCGGAGATTAGGATCCGTCAGGTCAAGAGCTTCCAGCGCAAGCGTTTGTCCCGCTTGGATCAACTCTTCTTGCGACCGGTGGATGATATGCCTCTTGTAGCTGGTTGATCCCTCCTCTTTAAGGTACTGGAGGAATTCGTCGTACCCACCTTCGGCAAACATACCGGGGTCATTTTCTTCTACGACCTTCTTGTAGGTCTCGTAGTCGAACCCAGCTGACTTGCTCGTGCTGAACAACAAGCCCTTCCGACGATGCTTCATCGGCTCAGGCTCAATGACCATTACCTTCTTGATCTCGTGGTAGATGAACCCAGCAACATCGATGCCGAGCAACCAGAGAGCGTAACAGTATGAAGTGATCTGATCATCGAGATAAAGGTAGTCGTCAGCTGCACCTGGATCACCGGTTGAAAGCCGAGCTGCTGTCTTCCAGTCCACGATCCAGTAACGACCATGACGATCTTGGAAGATGGCGTCGATGCGACCGCCTAGGGTTACTGGAAGACCCTGCCACACCTCTTCACGGTAATGTGCCTCTTCATTGATCGAAGGGTTCTCCGCGTGAATACGTTTCCAGTTAACTTCTTGCCACGTATCATGATGCTTAATGCCCTCTGCTGATGCCTTCCACTTAGACCAGCAGCGGTGGCACTTACACCAGATGACGGTAGCTGAACTGTCAAAAGGCCCATTCGGGGCTCGAAGGACGATCGGGACCTCGAACGACGTCTCGACTCCGACAGGACGATACTCTGCGTCGATCTCGTACGAGACCTTGAACATGTTCTGCAGCATGGCTTGACCAAGCTCGACGCGCTCGTTGTAGTCGGCCTCAACTTCGGGATTCATTTCCTCGAACTCGTTGATGCCTTGAGCACGGATCTTAGCCAGGTACTCCTTCTTCTGCCGTTCACACTCAAGCATGAACACACGAAGAGTTTCCAGCTCGCGGCTTGCGTCGTCAACACCCCATGCATTCGGATCGAACCAATGTTCCATCGCCTTGTGAAAAGCGATACCGAACTCGAGAGGCTTAGCCGTTACTGTTGGGTAGTACAGGTCTCGATAGATCCAAGCCCAACGTCGACGACAACCACGAAAGCTTTTACGTTCCGATACGTGAATACTGTGTACAAGGTCTGCTTCGATATACTGATCAACAGTACTAAGAATCATGTGCACTTCCCGTTATTCTATTATGGCGGCAATTACTTCTATTATACTCTTAGCCACTTAGTAAGACAAGCTGGCAATTTTAGTTTCAGTTGGGTCAATTTTAGTAACCTAGAAACGGGCAAACAGCTGCGCGGGCCCTGTGGTTCCCTTAGGAAGACAGGGTCCGCGCTACTGTCAAACCGTTTCGGGAGTGTCTGGTCCTAGAAGGGCGAAGACGTCCGACATGTAGAAGCGTCGGTGCCCACCTGGGGTCAGAATCGACTTAAGCTTACCTGCAGTCGCCCACCGACTGACGGTCTTCGGGTCGACACGGAACAGTGCAGCCACTTCACCCGGTGTTAGTAGACGATCGGGTTGCATGAGTGCCACACGCTCACTTGCCGTAAGTGTGCTCATTAGTTCCTCACAACTATCGGGTAATGTTCAAATTGGGGTGCTTCGCTAGCCATTCCACGTGTTCCTGAGTTGAGATGTAAACGAATGTACGCAAGTCGCGTGGATGCTTTGCCACGTCAAGAAGGTTGTTCGGCATCTGCTGACGGCCAGGAGCCGGCTTGTTACAGCAAGTGTTGACCCACCAACCCAGCTTTGCGCCTCGAGCAGGTGCTTTTGGGTTAGCACATGTGCAGAATGAAGTCGGGTATGCGTACAAACCCATCACGTCTGCTTTGAGCTCGACCATATGGTACTCGCCGGTCTCAGGATCAGTTGCAGCGAAGACGGTCTTGCCATCGATGATTGACTGAATGTACTGCTCAGCCTGCTTGTCATCCGGAATGGCTAGCAGGACGTATCGTGCTCCCATTGTTTCCCTCCATCCATGGATACCAACCGTCTGCTGTTTCGTATACGTCTAAGCGTTCGTAAGTCGCATTAGGCTTATCAGCGGTCATATTAATGACCTCTTCGGGGTCACGCGACTCACACCACATAGTGCCATCTTCAAGCAGCGATCGATAGTAAGATCGAACTAACTTAAACTTAGACTCTGTCATCCCACCTCCTTATCGATGTGAATGTTATTGACGGTGTGCCCTGTTCTCGACAAACGATAAACTACTACGGCAGCTCCAACGAGGACAACAGATGCGGGCAAGAGCCACTTCATGAATCGACGTGTCATGCTGTCACGTCCGCTTGTGCGACCTCAATGAAGACACCGTTGTCTATGGTGTAGTATTCGTGCTGCGTACCGACACATGTGGCATGGGGACTATGTGACTTGCCTTCCGATACGTTGTAACGAGTGTGGTGGTGAATCACACTCTCTTCGTGTGCGCCGCGAAAGGAGCCAGTGCCATTAAGACGCTGCTGTGCTTCCTCGCGTATCTTCGAAAGGTCGAGTTCCTTCGGATTGCCGTAGTAGTAGTGGTGCATTCCCCAGCCTTTCCCACGATTGGGATCGTACACGATCCGTTGAATTGTGCGTACGCTTACTTCATGCCACGCGGCAAGTTGTTCCACGACTTCTTGTGCCGTAAGCTTGCCACGTCTTTTGAACCTATACCTGATCTGTGCTGCTTGGTGTCGGTCAAGGAGCCTGTACGTCATCAGATCACCACACCGCCTTGGACGGGTATTACTTGCGCTAGCTGTGATATAGCCCGTGCGGGTCTGAGAAGAGCGCAGTGAACGCTTCTGGTACCGAGTGTCCGCCAACAGCGAACATCCCCTGCACTGGTGCCCATGCTTCGTACGCACGTCCTGCCATTACGACCCGAGCGGCATCCGCACCAATTGCGTTGACGCGTGCGACCGTAAGTCCAATGAACGACGATCCGTGGAGCTCCCACAGGATGAAGTACCGGCTCGAGCGCAACCACGTTGGTGCATCCACTGCGATGTTGTGCAGAGCGTTCCCGATCGCGAGATGATCGGGGTGATCCTCCGCGACGGTCTTGTACGTGTGCCCCTTCAGGTCGATCTGTCCACCGTATTGGTTCACGATCGTTTGAGCGTAGTTTTCCACTGCCGTTTGAACGCTAGTTGTGTCCACGCCACCATCTGGCAGTGACAAGTAGATGAACTCATCTACCTGCAGTGTCCGCATGGCGGTCTCGAACTCGCGGCGTCGAGCAGCCTTGATGTCGTCTTGTGTTAGCGGTGCATAGTCCTCTGCGGTTGGGTTGTGCGTGTAGCCCGCCCAACTGGACGTTCCACTACCGTTCAGTAGATCCCGTACACCCGTAGCCTCGCCGTCAGTAACCATGATGACGAAGACCTTCTTGCCGGAGGCCTTCTCCGCAGCGATCGCTGCACCGCCACCGAGCGTATCGTCATCTGGATGTGCCCAGACGAACAGCGAGTGGAACACTGTTGTCGTAGTGGTAGTGGTTGTTTTCGGTTTCGGTGATGGTAGTACCGCAGCAGTAGTCGCAGCAACACCCCCGATTAGCACTGTACGCCGATCCATGTTATGCTTCTCTCGTTGTTTGTACGTTTGGCTCGCTCGATTGTCATTTACTCTTCCTCCGCAGTTTTGATCTGACCCGTCAGCATGAGCATCATGTTTGTGTTGGTCAGGGTGAGCGCTTCGTCTGGACTGAATCCAGCTTCCTTGAACTCTCCAAACAGATCAAAGAGTAGTCCGGCAAAAACCCTTATCGGAGTGCCTTGCATGGCGCCCTCAATAAGGGCTCTTGCCTTGTCGTCGTCATTCAATTTCGTGCCCTTCGTCGACTGCGCATTCGCCGCACAGCATCATCCAACCTGTCCAGTAGGCGTTGTCGCCGTCTTCAATATCATCAGCACACATACCGCACAGGCGATGCCCAACGATCTCGTGCCAACCGACTTCAAGGCTCACTGACGAATGTCCATCCAAATCTGTAGATACGGAACTAGACTCATGCTGTTTGTTGCTTGGACAGACATTTGCTCCCAGGCGGCTTCCTCTCCTGGAAAGCTTTGGTGGATCAACGAACTCAATTCATCAAGGCTGATGTCCATGACGTAGTTGCCGTTTGCTTCGTCGATGATGTCCCAGATTTTGAATTCGTCATCAGATTCGTTTTCGTTCGGACTGAGCTTGTAAACCACTACGCATCCTGGAATGAATCGTGGATGATTGCCTGACGGAAGGCTTGCCACTCGTTTTCGTCGAACTTCAAGATCGGACTCGCATCCCCAAGCTTGGAGTCGCGGATGAGGACCTTGTCTTCCGTCTGTGCCTCTTCGACGCAACCGTCCGAATTGCAGAACGACGACTTCACGAACACAGGTTCAGTCATGGTGCTCCTATCGGGTTAGGGCCGAGTTGCCCGAGTCGCCTACGGTTTGGAGTGCCGTAGACGAGTGCGCACTACTCGGTTATACGTATGCACCTTCCGGTTTAATTTTAGCGTCCTTATCACCTAGCAGGCGCTTGATGAAGTTCCAGCTCGATTCGATCCTCTGAAGACGACCAGCATCGATGGTATCACGTGCTATGATGTCGATGATGTGGACCGCGTTCTTCTGACCAATGCGATGGCAGCGATCTTCGGCCTGATGATTATGAGCAGGTGACCAAGCCCGATCAATGAATATAACCGTGGACGCTGCTGTAAGAGTGAGTCCGACACCTCCTGCGCTGATAGTCCCAGCGAATACACGCAACCTACCAGCCTGGAATTCCTTAACAATTGTACCACGCGCTTCTTGTGAGGTATCCCCAGTAAGAATACCATGCTCGATCCCTTTGTTCTCGAGACGGCGAGCCAGGAGGTTAATGATCTGCTTCGACTGGCTGAAGACGACGAATTGTTTGTCGGGGTTGTCACGTAGAATCTCCATCACGGCATCGAGCTTTGAGCTCGGTTCGATTAGAGTGACCTTGTTGACGACCTTCTCGTCCCAGACCTTATCACAGATCAGGTCGCCATCATCGTTGTAGCACTTCTGTTCGTCCGTATTCTCGTGCTCATGTTTCTTACGTACGAGTGTCGGAGTGAACTGTGCATACGCCATAGCGAGTTGCTGAAGTCGTACGAGCTTCGCAATTGCCATCGGTGCCGGCAATGGCTCGTCTTCGTGTTCGCCGATCCACGCCAACATTTCATCGCGCATCTCATTGTAGACGCGGCGCTGTTGGGGATCAAGCTCGACGGTGATCCTGCTGTAGTACTTCTCTGGGAGATCCGGAAGTACTTCTTCCTTCAGGCGCCTGATGTAGTAAGGCGCGATCTCACCGAGCAGTTCATTCTCGTGTGCAACACCGATGATCACCTTGAAGGCATTCTTGTGTTCTTTTCCGCAGAGGACTCCATTAGGATTAGCCATGCAGAAGTCACTCTTTTGGTGCTGTACATAGATAACGTGGTGATCGAAGAAGCGGTTGTACGAACTGAATCGTTTCTTATCACACCAGTTAAGGAGCGACCAGAATTGCTCAGGTCGCGTAGTGCAAGGTGTACCCGTAAGCAGTGTCAAGTACTGACGCTTGATCTTCTTCGAGCGCATCGTAACTTGTGCTTCACGATTTGCAGCGCGATGTGCTTCGTCAGCGAGGATGTGGAACCAGGGATAAGTAGCGAGCTCAGGCAGGAGTCGCACGACGTCCCAGTGCATGATGTAGACGTCGTGCGACCCAGCCTTTACCTGAGCTAGGAACGAACCTCGGTCCTTCGGGTCAAGTGAGGTGACCTTCAGGTGCGGCTGCCATTCCGCAAAATGTTCAACCCAGACTGGGACAACGCTCTTGGGCGCGATGACCAAAGTCTTCTTAGCACCTGGATGCTTCTTGCGTCGTTCAGCATCTAGAGCCATGCCTTCGATCGTTTTACCCAAGCCCATGTCGTCTGCTACAATGCAGAACGGTTGATCAACGAGTTTGTTGACGCACACTTCTTGGAACGGCAGCAGCTTGCCCATGGTTAGTTTTCTTCCTCCACGTCGTAGAATCGGACGTTACTCAGCGGGATCTCGGTACGCGGAACTCCTCGACCAATCACCAGCAAGTTACGGTTGGGGTCGATCTTCCATCCAGTGGAATGGAAAGTCGGGAAGCGTCGTATATCCCAGTCCCAGTAGGTGATGGTCAGGTAGACGACTCGCTCCGTCATGTTAATCGCTTCGGCGATCTGCTCAAGCGCCGTTACCTCTTCAGGCAACAGGAGCGCCTTGCTGTCATCCTCGACGATGGTGTTCGGGTCACGGCCCTCAGCCAGCGCAACCGCGTCAGCCTTAGCAATGTGCTCCTTGAGGACAGGATTACCCTTGTCGTCCAAGGTGAAGTTCATGCACGGGGTGAACATGCAGTCGTGACCAAACACCTTCGTGTGCTTGCGCTCCTGGTGTCGCGCGAACGCAACCTTAGGATCACGAAGCTTGTAGCCCGGCACATGCTTAGAGGCATTCTTCGCCTCGTTCTTGTGCTTGCGCTGATGTGCGTTGAGTCCGGTTAGGGTTAGCGAGCGGAAGTCGCACTTCTTGCACTGCAGAGGATCGGTCTCCTCTGTCTTGTTACTCTTCTGCGTCGGAATCTTCCCCACCTCGAACCTCACTTCTGGAATCCGCTTCGAACCCGAAGCTTTCGTCTGCCTTGGCAACGTCGATCACTTTCCTTCCACAAAGGCAACGTTCGATTTCCAATTTTCCGTTGCGAATTTTTTGGTAAACGCGCTGAGGGGCTATTCCCCGAAGTTTGCCATAGTCGATTGGTGTCAACTTAGATTCGAGTTCAGCCCTGTCAGCGCGTTCGTCATCTTCGATCTGTTTGAAAAAGTCATCAATCGACGACATGTGCGTTCCTTACTAGCGGGTGGTACGGGTACTCCGCGAAAGGCTCTTGCTAGCGGTCTTCTTAGCCGGCTTCGGAGCCTCGAGCACACCAGCAGCGTTGAAGTCGCTGTCGAAGTGTGCGAGCTCCAGCGCGTCGAACGGAACCGACAGGTTGAAGTCGTGGCCGCTGACGAGCCAGAGCGCGAGGTCCTTCCAGGTGTACTGACGAGCACCCTGGGTCGGACCGCTCAGGTACCAGAGATTGTTAACCTTGATCGCGCCGTAGAGGAACTTGACGCCGTCCTTCTCGAACTGCTTCGTGAACCGGAAGATAGTCCCGTTCGGAAAGTCGTCGTCCGGGTACTCCTCGAGCAGAGCCAACTTGTGCTCGGTCTCTTCCTTCTCCTGCCGATCAAGTAGCATCTGTGCCAGCTTGGCGTCGACATTGGTCATACCCATTGCCTTGTTCTCCCTCGCTCGTTTCATTTCCATTAGGTTAGCCACCTGAGCTGAAGTCAAGCGACCTGAATTCATGAACGCTACAGCCAGGTTCTGAAAGACTTCGAGGCTGTAGTTGTCCATATACGCACGCATGGATTCAAAGACGTTGACCATCTCAGCCATGGCATGAATCTCTGAACCTTCAGGTGCAGTCCAACGACCCTCATGAAGGTTCAGCTCACGTGCCTTACGTCCGCGCACCATACGCGCGTAGTCCTCGTAATGAAAGTCACTACGCAGGTCTTTACGTACGTATTCGTTGAAATCGTCGTAGGTCACGGTTCCACCGACCTTAGACTTGTCTCGAACACAAGCTCGTCCCCACGAACCTTACGTGTGAGGTAAACCGCTCCGACAAGACTCTTGTGAATGCTAGTGGACGTCGTTACCTGTCCAGGATTTCGCGCCTGAACATGATGCACAAGTGCACCTAGCTCTTCGTACGCCTCTTTACGTGTCGTGGCACGCTCGACCTCGGTGGCACGGAGAATTTCTATCTCCATCCGCGCACGCCAACGCTCGTCACGCTTTTCGCGTGCCTTCTTCAAGAGAGCCTTGACTTCGTCCTCTGTATAGAACTTCAGTGGCATGTTACTTGTCCTTCTTGACGAAGAGTGTGATCGTCGTGCCACAGTCCGGGCAAGGACCCTGCAGTGCGTTACGCTTGTTCTTCGTGACGACCTTCTGTCCACGGAAGAACTGCTTCACGTTGCACTTCACGCAGTAGCCCTCAGCCTTAGTGGCCTTAGGCTTGCTCTTTGTAAGGAATGTCATGTTATCCTCCTCTCGATCGGTAACTCCCTAGGGCCTCCGTACAATACGGGCAATACGGGGACCCCAGCCAATCACGGATCTCCACACGGACTGTGTTCAGTCGAGCGGTGTTTCAGTGCCAGGAAGGAGTCCCATGATGATCGACTTGCGGAAGGCTAGCCACTCGTCTTCGTTGAACTGAATGACAGGACTGTTGTCTCCGAGCTTGCTGTCGCGAATCAGTGTGTCAGTGCCTTGCGCAGCTACCTCCACACACCCATCCGCATTGCAGGCGGACGACTTCTTCCACTCTGGCATTACAATTCCCCTGCTAGCACGGCTTGGCGAATTGCGTTGTAGGTGGCCTGCTCGATTTCGATCACTGGACTGTCCTCACCGATCTTCGAGTCGCGCATCAACACGACATCGTCGGTGAAAGCCAGCTCAACACATCCGTCGGACTGACAGAAACTGGACTTAATGAACTTCGGCGCAGTAGCTATTTCCACGCTTCTTCCTCCTCCCGCTGCTCGACATCCTCGGCCACGTTGGCCTTCCATTCTTCCCTCAGGGCGTAGAGTCCGGCGTATTTCTTGCCGAACGCTTCCCGGAGCTGTGTGTACTCCTGTACTGAAAGTTCGATGAACCCGCGCGGCGTCCCGACCGTAATGATCTCCGTACCTGGATCCAGATCACCCTGATCAGAACCACCAACACCAGTAACATCATACAGCACATCGATTTCGCTTCCCGGAAGTCTCATGTCAGTTCCTTTGGCGGTGTGGAGTTTTGTGTTGTAAGGGGCTCGGTGTCTATCTTGAAGTCTAACCTCGCCGGTCAAGCGGGGCTTATAGCTTATGTAGCTTCGCTATTCCAACTGGTTAGACACCGGTTAGACCGAGTCTATTTTCAGTCTAAACTACTTCTGCTATTAGGAGATTCTCGTCCTTCGGGTACAGCATTTCCTTCGACGTCTTCGGACTTAGAACGATGAAAACTTCGTAGCCCATGGCATTGGCAAATCGCGTCAGAGTTGGCAGTTTGATCTGGCTACCACGTGCAATGCACTTTCGCCACTGCGATGCGATCGACCGCTCTGCGCCCATCTTGTGTGCAAGACGGAGATCAGTTATGCCCTTCTGCGTCTTGATTAGATCGAGAATGTGAAACAGTGGTCGAGTGTCCTTAACTGGACCGATCGGAATGTCAATCGGCATCAGCGTCCCCTTACTTCTCGTCCCTCCAGGGATGCAACATGTGCTGCCTCTGCAGCTGCTCGCATTTGAGCTGCAAGTGCCATATCGGGCTTCGGCATCTGCCGTTGACGCGGTGCTTCTGGGTCGGGAATGGTGCCATCCGCGTTGACCTGAACCTCCCACGGCGTGTTGTTCCAACGGCACCGTGGGTTGCGACAGTAGAACTTGTGCAGCTTGGCTCCCTTGGAACCAGACTTGACGGCACGTGTTTCACGTTCGACATGTTCGCCGACCTGGTCGCATCGAGGACAGCGCTTTGCTTCCTCCCAAGTTCCTGCGGGCATTACTTCGCCTCCTCGGCCATCAGGCTCTCCAAGAGCGCGGTCATTTGTTCCTCGAGCAGGTCTACACGCTTAGTGAGATCGTTTACCTGCTTTGTGTTCATTGCCGTCTTGCTAGTGGGCTCTCGCCCTGAACCAATCGCGTCCGCCTTCATGTACAGCTCTTCGGTCGGCTCAGTAATCAGTCGCCACTTGCTCTTCTTCGCGCCACCGCCTCGGGAGACCTGCTCAGCACATCCCATGTTCCGAAGCATCTTTGTTACTGTCGTGTAGTAAGGCGCAGCCATGCCAGCTTCTGAGAAGAGCGAGGTCAGGTAACCTTCGTAGATGGCATACCCGGTAGCCTCTGTTGAGGTACTACCATCCTTACCCAGGACGTTAATGACCTCCGGTGTTGAGTCACGCAGCATCTTCTGGTAGATCGTACTGCAGTGCTCGAACATCGCAGGTACAGGGCTATCTGTCGGGTCAGTCATTATGTGTCACCTCCGTTGCGTCAAACAATTCCTGGAAGAAGCGGTTCTTATCTCTTTGCCGGTGAACCATGCCCGCATTCTTCTCAAGATCGTCGACGGTGGACCAGTCTCGATTGTCCTCAAGTTGCTGCAGTGTAGTTGCACCTTCATTAAGTGCCTGGTCGGCCAGCTCGTTAAGGTATTCCTGTTCATCCGCCGTGAATACCTCATCAAGCCTACCTGTCTTCATTTGTGTCTCCTTTTATTATACTCTGCACCCCTCGTGTACATCACGGGGGCAATTTGTTTAACTACAGCTGGTCAATAAAAATGGGCGCCAGCCCATCCCGTGGTGAGGACTGGCGCCCATGTAAGGTGTCCTTAGGTAAGCGGTTGCGGCCGGCACACCCTAAGTACTGTCGCGACAGGATTATCCTTTGAACACCCAACGTAGCGGCGGTGGGATTTGAACCCACGATCTCTGGCTTATGAGGCCAGCGAGGACGACCGAGCTCCTCTACACCGCAATGACCCGACACCTCGGCGAAGGTGTCGGGCTTTTTTGATCCACCTGAACTTCGACGTGAGGCCACTATCTGAGTGACCCCGTGGAGAAGCAGGGATTCGAACCCTGTGCCTTCGGCTTGCAAAGCCGACGCTCTGCCATATGAGCTACATCCCCTTGGCTGGGGACCCACTATACCATGGCAAGGTAGGAAATGGATCCCCAGCTTTTATCCCTCTGGAGGAAGGGTGGTATTACTCGGTGATGATTCGGACAGCGGCCTGTTCGCCGAACTCGACTTCCAAGTCACCGACCATCTCGGCGAACCACTTCAAGCAGGCATCAAAGGTACCGCGCCAGTGCAAGCTCCACTCACCGGCCACCTCGCCTGCCTGGAGCACCACGTATGACTCCAGCTGGGCATCAAACGCGATGATCATTTCTGCAACGCCGTGGTAAGTAACGACCACTCGGTCGCCCTTACTCTCATCCAACTGCACGTTCACAACGTGCTCCTTTCTTGCATTGAACTCTTCAATGCGTGAAGACGGCAGGATTCGAACCTGCAACCGTAAACCCGGCTAATACACCCGTAGGTGTGCCGCCGCTCTACCAATTGAGCTACGTCCCCTTGGCGGTAGTGGCCGTAGGGATTGAACCATCAGCCGAGTCACTTAAGACTCACCACTACCACTACCTACTTGTTTTTGGCTCCGGCGCCCACCTGCTCGAAGCTCTATGACGCTCGCCCTTTGGTGTGCGGCGTCGCCCTCATCTGAATTACTCCGCCTCGACGACCTCGGTGTTGTCCGCCTCGGCCTCAGCCGGCGCGTCAGTCGACTTCGCGGCCTTCTTGGCGTCCTTCTCGGCGGCGGCGGTGTTGCGAGCGGCAACCCGCTCACCCTTGGCGTCCCACCAGGCCAGCGCCTCGTCCAGGACCAGCAGGTTCACCCGGCTCAGGGCAGCACCCTCGGGCGCCTCGCCGGTCTTGAAGACCTGGCCATCTTTGGTCGACACGTAGGTCGGCATCGGGTTCTTGGAGTTCTTCTGGTTCAGCGTCGAGTACATCTGCTGCGGCGGGATCACGTTACCCGCGTCGCCCTCGCTCGGCATGCGGATCTTGCCGTGCTTGTTCTCGGCGCCCTGCGCCTCCAGGTGCTTCGTGAGCTCCTTGGCGAACTGAACCGGCGTGATGTAACCCTCCGGCGGAACGTCACGGGCCGGCTTCTTCTCGGCCTTCGGCTTCTCGTCGGTGGTGGTCGTGGTGCCCTCGGCGGGAGCGTCGGTCTCGTCGTCCAGGGCCTCGGGGACGTCGACCTCAGGCAGGTCGGTGGTGGCCTCGGCGTCGGTCACGGCCGGGACGTCCTCGTCGAATGGAGTAGTCATTTTGCGGTTTCCCCTCGTAGCTGCTTTGGTTGCCATTGTGCTCGGACTCCTTAAATATACTCGGGTTGTTTGGCTTTGTCAACCGGTCAATTTGAGAATTTTCGCGGTCAATTTTTACCTGTTGTTCAGCTTGCCTGCCCACCAGTCCTTGCGGGACTTCCAGGTCGACTTTTGGTGCTTCCAGGACTCTTTGATCTCGTCCCAGAACGTTGTGGTCGTAGAAGGTGCAAGGATCACACCCGCGGCCGTTAGTGCGCGTTGTTCCATGTGCAACTGCACTGGGTTCTTACGTCGCCCAGCGAGCCACGATTCGGTCTTGGGCATTGCCCAATCGAAGGCCTTGCGGTCGAATTCGGCTGCACGCTTGTTGAACTCATCCCACTTGCTGATGACGACTGCGGCAGCCATTTGTAACGCATTGTCTTCGACGGCCCTATGTCTCCTCACCGAGCCCCACACGGGCATGGAATTGCGTTTGCGGTCGAACACCGTAACAATGGTGCCAACTCCGACGCTCGTATAATTCGATGCAAGGTATGTGGACACATGGACCTCCATTGGGCAACATTTTCCCTGTCACTTTAATTTTATATGGTACCCAATGGTAAAAGCAAGGGGTTTTCTAGGGTCAATTTTTCAGGCACTTCGTTGGGCTGGTACCTCGACATGAGGCCGCTGACTGACGCGCATGTCCCGAATGGCACAGAGCGCGCTAAGCACAGCTGCGTCACGCTGGGCCCAACGATCGTAGAGCTGATTATCGCCGATTGCGAACTGGAGTTCCGGGTCGGCCTTACGATTAGACTGCCAATAAGGATCTGACTCCTGCAACTTGGGAGTCGATGCGACCAACTGGAAGTACCGTGCACTAGCTTTACGTGCAAGGTTCCAGTTCTCAATCATCTCCGCGTACACCAGATGAATCTGTTTGTTCAGTTCAATCTGGGGTACTGGATTGTATCGCCCTTCCTTCGGCGTCGTTCCCTTGACGAAGAGTGGCATTTCCTTACCTCACTTCTTGTTGGCGATGTAGATCATGAACGCCATGATGCCAAAGATAATGGCACCACCGATGATCGTTCTGAGCTTCACGTTCCCTCCTTTGCGCGCTGAATCATCTGCTCTACGAGCTTTTGTCTCTCGGCAAGCGCAGCCAAGCGCCGTTCATGGGCGAGCGCACCTTGGTGCATTTCAAGACTCCACGAACCCATGCGGTGATGCTCCTTGCAGTACTCACACCATCGCTTCCGGCACCACCATCGAGACATCATGTTCACCTCCTTTGCATTCTATTATATAGGGTGGTCGGCTTGATGCCTTCCAACGTATCCAGGCTCAGGGACTGGATACGAAGGGAGCCGTCAAGCTACTTAACGCTGACGTCGATCATTGCTTTTGCTCGTTCGGCCGCTTTGACCAGGTCCGTCTCGGACACAGAGAAGTTGACAACATCAACCTGACGCGTCCGTGAAGGCTCGGTCATCGACGCAAGTGTCTGTGACGGTGTTGCATTACGAATATCCGTTGACTCCATCGTGTACTCAGTGACCTGCCGAATCGTAATGTCGGCGATGTACCGTACGCTTTCTTTCATGTCTACTCCGTGTCTAGTACGTGGCCGTCTTGCGACAGACAGTACGTTGTTGTCATGGTTGAATAACCCGACTGTCCGTTGCTGCCAACGTACCAACCATATGCAGTGATCGAACGAACGTGTCCGTCCATGGCACGGCAGTTCGCCTGCCACTTGTGATCCATGATCACGAATCCCGGAATGGAAATAATGAGGCCAAGCGCCATTACCACGAATCCGGCAACTGGTCCGTCGTCGCTATCCGACATTATGGTGAACACGAACCAAAGGAAGCCAAGGCCGAACACAATCACACCGGCCCAGAGCCAGCTATTCACTTTTGTTCCTTTCTTGTCAGTAGTCTAGTCTGTCCCAGATAACTATACCCCACAAGATCAGGGCAACGATGCCTACGCCGAGGCCCATATTAACTGCGTCAGGGTCGACTGTGAATGCAAGTACCCAGCCGAGTGCAGACAGTAGCGTCACAAGTATGGCTGTAACAAGTATAGTTCGTCTAAAACTCTCGACTGGATCCCTCATCGAGGGCTGTACATTTCGCGGAAGTCGATCTTGAGCTCGCCGCGCTTGGTCAGGACTGCAGTGATGCGGTAACGCCGATACGTACCGTTGGCCTGCTGAGACCACTGGAGCTCCTTGTACATCTTGGTGCCGAAGTCATCCTTCTCGCTCCGCCAGCCTTGCGCAGAGCCCTGAATGTACCGAAGGAACTCGAGCTGCCGACCTTCGTCGATGAGGGTGTTGAGCTCGCCCTCTTCGCCAGCGGCATTCCAGAGGTCTTCCAACGCGCCGTGCAGGAAGTCCAACGTCTCTTCCGTGCAGTCCATCATGATGCCCTTACCGTGGTAGTAAGTGCGGGTGTCTTCTTCAGCCATAGTCATTTCGTCTCCAGAGTAATGATCATTCCCAAGGCACCATAGACTATGATGCCGAAGCCAATGCCGAGGAACACAATAGCGCTAGTTGCACCTAGCCAGTAGCTGATCTGGTCGACAATATTCCAAAGGTAAATGGCACTCCCCATTAGAACAATGCCGAATACGAGTGAGGCGACGTAGCTAGCCATCATGATCCATCATGTCCGCTCACGTACGTGTTGTCCGACGTCAGGCACACTTCGCTGTTGTTGAACTTCACGATGTGATTACCTGCTGCCTGACAGTCGTGCTCGAAGTTGTGCTGCTGTGTCTCGAAGTGGATCACGAGAATCACAGCCGTGACAACAGCAGCGAGGGTAATGAACAGAAGAAAGCCAACGTCTCCGAGCCATTTCCAAACAGCTTCTGGAAATGACCTCTGTGTTTTCAAAGGACACTCCTTCCATGAGGGGTTTATTGTGTCCAGAGTCCAACGGGGGTGTGGAGCTCCGTTGGATGCATTCCCGCGTATTTGCCTACTTGAGACTCACATGCGTGAATGCATCCTGCGCAACCGACACACTAATCTTCGTTGAACGTCGCCTTGATATTCTCGCGGCCGCCGCGCACTCGTTGGTAGCCTTCTTGCCAGTGTTCAATCAGAATGTTGTTCGTAGGCAAGTAGACAACGAACTCGCACCACTTGCACTCGTACTTGTCTGCATAGATCTTGTAGTACGAACCCCAGCTAGCTTCCATCTCGATTAGCACGCCGACGGAAACGCATTCCATCTCGCGGTTGTCCTTGCCACAAAGGACCTTAGGAATGTGCGGCATGTTCTACCCCTAGGCTGTCAGCCATTCAGCATTAGTGACATTGCCACCGCTGAATAGATTTAGGGCGTCGTCGGTGTCGACGAGCACCTCGTTTGGTGGTACATCGAACTCAACGCGCAGGACTCGGGTGTAGGGGACACCGTCCTCCATCAGCGCGAACGTGATTACGGCTTCCATTTGTCGCCCACCTTTACGGCGTCGTAATAGGACTTCTGAACTGCTTCGCAGGTCTCTGCACCACCCTTCTTGGCATGGCACACAAGCCACTGCTCATCGACGCGGCAAACTGCCATCGTCTTGTCATTGCTCGAGACCGTCCATACGCCGTGGTCGATCACGTGACACTTATCTTCATTGAACTGCGTAGTCTTGGCGTCATAAAGCACGGCCTCGACGTGTTCCTTGCGAGTGACCTTGTCAGTCGTCAGGTTACAGGCGCTCAACGTTAGCACGCTGACCAGGGACAGTGCCGCTAGCCGCTTCATCCATTTCCTCCAGGCGCTTACGAATTCGTTCCAAGATTTGCTTTGCGAGTGCCAGCTTCTCGTACAAGTCCTGTGCCAGCCGTTCAGCTTCGGCGAAAGACTCCTTGATCGCGGCAATCTTTTCTTCGGTACTCTGCATGTTTATCCCTTTAGGATTCGAATGCGGTCTTGTTCCAAGTCTTGAGTGTACACGGGAGCAATGTACCTACGCCCGACCATGAGGTTCAAGTAGTGATACGATTGAACCCAACGCTGTCCGGTATTACACTTGCCGCATTCATCTTCAGGATGGCCGTGTAGGAGATAGGCTTTTAGTACTTGCACTTTCTCCTGCGTTGACTTCGGTTTCAAGCCGAGGCGTATCGCTCGCCACGTACCACATTTCCCGGCTGCTTGAATGGCTGAGCGTGTCAGGAGTGCCATTAATCGTCGCCATCGACTTCTGACACCTGCCCATATGCGTCGGGTCGAACGTGTACCCGTTGCAGTACGGACAGCTCAGTCGCGCCGACCTCATTGTCGATCTCACTTTGCGTCCTCCAGCTACAGGGAACGTACTGGCACGTGCAACAGCCACGGCCAGCCGTCCAGTGCTTACAATGCTTGTGCATCGCTAAACCGCTGCTCCATAGTCGTCGATAATCCAGACCTTGTAGTCGTACGGACCAGCGAGTACCTCGTAGTCATCGTCATCGAAGCCAGATTCAGTTCCAATCCAGCTCTTCGAAGAAGTGCCGTGCCACTTAATACAAACGATCTGGCCCTTCAGGTCGCCACCCGCATGCAAGTCGGCAACACAGCCCATCGCGAGGATCAGCTGATCGTCACCGCACTCGCTGCGAATGCCTTCGCTGTTGATGCGCATTCCGTAACGGCGCGTGAGGACCTCGTTCGGAACGAAGTCGAATTCCTCTTTGTCTCTGTCGTTCATTCGTACTCCTTTCCCTAGCAGATTTTGCTGTTACATTTATTATATATGGTAAAACAAAGAAAAGCAAGGAACAGACTCTTGGATCTTTTTACGTCCCTATCGAATGTAGTTGGCAAAGAAGTAGCCAGACCAGAAGTGAGCCCAAGTCTTATCTTCAGGCGACAACTCACTGCTCTCGTCAATGATAGCTTGGGCGCGCCTAACGTCCTCCAAGAAGAATGGATCGAACGAAACGATCTCCTCTTCGGAGTGTTCCTCGAACAGGTAGATCATACTACCGATCTCCTGGATGAGATACCGATCACTTGGCAGGCGTGCCATTTAGACTCCTCAGGTACTCAACGACTTCACGCCGTTGTCCATGTATTGCTATGACATGTGTTGTCAGTTCGCGGTTCGATACGCTTTTCTTCGGATCAGCGGACCTAAGATCGCCCAGGTTGCAGAAGTTACATTCGTAACCCCAGCCACCCATCATGCCAGGCTTCCCAGGTCCGCCTCTCCAACGCGTAATTCCGAACTCTTTCGGGGGATCACCCTCAGCCACGACACGAACCGTCGCAGTAGACAGTTTCGCCCATATGCGCACCATCAAGCGACTCGTGCCCGTCACACTCGGGCTTCTCACCATCAGAGCTCCACACCGCGAAGTGTGCAGCGGCCTCTCTGGCGACGCGACAAGCGAGTTCAAGACTACGAACACTTCGGTCCAGGTAGTGGGCTGAGTCAACCAACTGCAGGACGTCGTACATGAACCGAGCGAACTCTTGCTCCTGTCTAGTTAGACCCTCCATTGCGTTCTTGGCTAGCGGTGACGTGCCCCATTCTCGTTCGTATTTCTGTGCGAACTCTTCACGACTGATTGCTCGCATCCTAACCTCTCTTCTAAACTAGCAGCTACAGTTTAGACTCAAAATAGACTGAGTCTCTTGAAGTCTAACCTATGGAACGTAGCTCTAGCGGGTAGCTCTACGGGCTAGATGACCTACTAGGTTAGACTTTAAGTTAGACTGTGAGTCGATTGACTCGCTATGGCGTCAGACATGGCCTGACGCCATAACGTGCTAATCGTTCTTGTAGCCCCAGTACATCTGTGCAAGCTTCTCTTGATCTTCGGGGTTGGCCGCGTTAAGTTCCTCGACCATCTCGATAATCGCGTCCTTGTACTTCTGATAGACGAACGTTTCGAGGTCGTCGAACGGCACATTGGCCGCGTTGACTCGCTCACCTGCAGGACCGACTTCGATCACAGTCACGTGACCCTTGTAGTCACCATCATGACTGAAGCCGGTCTTTTCGAGAAAGAACGAATGCGACATTAGTCCTCCACATCGCCAACGATGGTCAAGTGGCTTTCGCCTTCGAACCGCTGCCAAGTCTCGATGTGGTTCCGCTCCATGTGAACGAGCATGTACGCCATGGTGCGCGTCTCGTCAGTGTCCTTCGACTTCGTCGCCTCGTCGATCACGAGATCACGAAAGCGATCCAGCCGCGCGTCGTCGTCCTCCGAAATGAAGCTTTCGAAGCGCCACGACTTGTACTCATGCGTCTGCAGAAGCGTGAACGCCGCGAATACGTTAGTTGCCATTACAGCCTCCAAAACTGCATTGTGTCCATGTTCCATGTAAACTGCTGTTGCTTCTTAGTGTTCAGTCCCCGGATGATAGCGGCCCGTCCTGTGGTGTAGTGTATAGCCACCAGGGTCCCGCGTATGGGTTGAATAATTTCGAAGCCTCGCAGTACGTCAGTCAGTGTTTTCGGTCTGACCATTGTCTTTCCATTCCTCGGTGGTCTCTTCCCAAACACTTACGACCTTGAAGTTGAAGAGTTGGTCGCCGTACGTTTCGCGGTTACGGTCGACAGCTTGTTGAGCAGAGTAAGCCTTGCCTCGAGTTGTGAACTCGACTGTGTCGCCTGTGTGATCCATGTACGAGGAGGCGACCAGGTACATTTTCATTTGACCTCCGTAGTCACTTCCAGGATGGCAACGTGCACAGGCCCATGCACGCTCTTTCCGTTGTACGGAATGTCGGTGAGTGTGCCCCACCGGTACATGGTCCTGTCGTCAATGCCCGGGTAGCTGAAGTAGTACAGCATCAACCGTCGATGTGACTTACCCTCGACATGATCCTGCGGCATGTGACGCGACACCGCGATGAAGAGCCCTCGGTCGTCGATCTCCTTGACGTTCAGCTGTTTGATCTCGCGATCATCGACCACGATCTCTGTGGTTCGGACAACTTTGCGGTTCATTACTTTGCCTCCTTCGAGGCGCAGACCTGGCACAGGTCGCGGTAGTTGGTTTCCCAATTGTGTTTCCAACCAGCATGCTTGGCACGCTCGCGCAATGACAACGCGGCCTCGTTATCACGACCACGCATCTTTGTGCGACACACCTCGCACTTGATTTCGATCACAATGGCCATTACTTACTCCTTGTGGCACTTACCCAGATTACGGTACGGACCGGTCGGTACGAAGTGCATGTAGAAGTCCAACTCCGTCGGAAGGAACTCCTGACAGAAGTCGCAGTTCAACTCACACTTCTGCGTTGCCTTCTCTCGTGCTTCGGCGACGCTGAACAGGTCGATGAGACTGCCAGCCGTCGTGTCGGGGATGATCATTTCTCCTCCTAACCTGCCATCACCCAGTGACCGCACTTCTCCAGCTTGTACATCTCGGTCGGATCGACCTTGGTGTTCGTCACCCTGGTCTCCACGACCTTTTGCTCTTCGCCGCCCTTTTCAGGACAGTCCCACTTCTGGCACTGCACCGTCAGCGGCTCTTCCAGCGATTGTTGGTACGCCTCGTACGCTGGATCATAGTCGTACATAACCCTTCCTCCAATCGTAAAGGTCGCACCGCCCACGTCTATGACGTGAACGGGCCGCCCTCGGCGATTAGCTGGTCAAGCCTAGTGCCTTGTCGCCACCTTTGCGAATGACTGCTGCGACGTCGGCGGCGGTGATCTCGCTCTTAGTTGCGAGCGCGTCCAACGCCTCCTGATCGACCTTGCCGAGGCTCACCGTCTTCTCGTACGACAGCGGCTCGGGCTTGCCGATCTGGGGGAAGCACTCGATCAGATTCGAGAAACGCTTCTCGTGCTGCGGTTTGCGGCCCTGCGCTGCATCGGGCTCCACACGGACGTCGGACGGGCGGCGCTTGTTCTTGTTCTGGTTGCGCTCCATCATCTTCAGGTACCGAGCGCGGGCGCGAGCCTTCTTGTTTTCCATTGCGGTAAAACCTCCGTTATCGGGTAAGTGCCTCTTCGGACAGAATGATGCGGCCGTCTTCGACCAGGAACCTCAGAATGCGGTACTGCTGTCGAATTGCACTCGCACTGAGCGGGTACATGTCGACGGTGAGTCGCTCGAACCACTCACGGTCTGCGTGCATGTAGTAGGTAGCGAGAAGTCGAACGATCTCCTCGTTCGGCTCCAGCGTGACTGCTTCCTCGACCATCGATCGAATCAGTGTCACGATCGGCGGCTCAGCATTCACGCTAATCGTGACGTTAGCCTTCGTTGTTGCCACTTACGCCTCCTTGTCGTATGCTCGCGCGAAATCAATGATGTGACGGAATTTCGGTTCCGCTGCAAGCCACTCAGCGGACCAGTTACCGAGAAAGTACGTCTTGCGCCACGTTTCCGCAACAGCCAGGTACATCGCGTCGTTCACAGCTGCGGTCTTTTCGGGAGCCACCTTACGCGGGTGACAGAAGATCCAAACCTCGTCGCCAGAATGGCTAGCGGCGACCATTATTGGCTTGAAGTCTTCGTTTCCCACCACAGTGAGCACGGGCTTGTCGCCACGACCGTGCGCAACGTGCTGCAGAAGTTCGTCAACCAACTCCTTGACCGTCATCTGCTTCGTGGTGCCGTCTGGTTTAGGGGTGCCGCCCAAGAGGTCCAGCACCTTATCCAGGTTCTCTTCGGTCATTTCTCCTCCTACTTTGGGTTCCCAGCGCGAACTACAGAGACCGAAGCAACTCGATCTTCTTCTCTGTTCAGGTACTGTTCGACGGCCTTGATGGCGAAGGCCTCAAGTTCGTCCGTCGTTAGCGGCTCGAGCTTCTCGACCTTCTTGCGCTGCTTCGGAAGTCGCATTTCTTCTCCTACTTGGCGTGGTTGAACGTGAAGCGGAGCATCGGCGACCAGGTCGTGCACTTCGGGTTGTCGCAGCGCCAGAACGGAACAGCTTCGCCGTCCTCGTGTTCGTCGGTGTGCTGCAGAGAGTGCTGAACGTACGTGTCGTTCAAACGCTCGACATCCAGCAGCATCGTACGATCGACGGCACGGCTTCCGCGGCAAGGGTTGTCCCGGCAAATGTCGAACTTGTGCGTGTGACCCTGCTTCACGTGGATCTTCAGAGCGTTGTGCAGTGTCTGAAGCTCGTTGTCGAACTCCTCGTCGGCCTCGCCAACGTAGCCATCAGGTACAGGTGGCTGGCCGGGCGCCTCGGCCTTGGCGTCCAACCTCTCGCGCAGGACCTGAAGTGCTTCCGCACTCCGCCTCTTCTCGGCGGCCTCGCGCTGCGCTTCCACGTTGGGGAAAGCGTCGGGGTGGTCGTCAGGAATTACAGGGATTTCGAACGGCTCGCCGTCGTCCTCCGCCGACATACCCTTGATCAGCGCTTCCTCGCGATCCTGGAAGTCGCGTTCGTCGTGGACCGCGAGGAGCTCCAGCTCCCACTCCTGCAACGGCTCTTCGGCCCGTGCCTTCGCCGAAGCGATCTCGAGATCCCATCGCGTGTTCAGCTCCTCGGCCTGCTTAGCCAATTTCAGCGTAGCAAGCGCCGCTTCGCGATCATCGACGTGATCAGACAAAGCTGTTGCCTCGTCTCGCGCCGCTGACCACCACAAATCGGCAGCCGTAATCAGCGCGCCATGGAGCAGGGTTTCATCCTGCGCCGTGAACTTCATTGCCATTACCTAACCTCCTAGGGTGTACTTCATGATGTCGTACAGGAAGTACATGTCGGGGTCGTACTGCTGCTCGACCTCAACTGCAGTGTAGCCGTTGCCGTCGAAGTACTTGACGAGAGCCTGTACAGCTTTCTCGTCCAGCTCCTCTGGCTCGTTCGGGTTGCTGTCGGCAATCGTTCGCCGCACAGCCTCTTCGAGCTCCATTCGAACCTCCATCTAATAGGGCCAAGGCCGTACGCAATCGATGGTTGATTGCGTACGACTTTGGTTCTACAGCCTGGTAGTAAGGGTGTGCATTTCCGTTCCGACGACTTCGCCGGTAACCTTGGTTACCATGACACTGGCGAGGAAGTCGCCCTCCTCGTGCGGGTTGGACGTGAGCTCCATCTCGTCTGCAGTGCAGTACAGGTTAGCGCCGTCGAGCTCCCAGCCGCCGTCCTGTTCGTTCCGCATGAAGTGGAAGCTCATGCCCTTGTCGCCAGGCGCACCGTCGGCCGAGATAACCTCGGCCTGGTGTCGCTGGCACTCGATGTACAACGTTAGTTCAGCCACTGCTACCTTCCTCCTTAATAGGACCAAGGCCGAACATAAGAACTTGCGTCTTTATGCTCGACTTTGTACCTACACCGGAATTACGTAGGATTCGTGCTTGGCAACGATCTTCACACGATCAGGTGCGAACTGAGGCCGCTGCGCCAACGCCAACGTAGCGTCCGTCGCAACTACGGTCTCAAGGATCTTGGTGTCCTTGTCGTTAAGCTCAAGGAATTCGTCGAGCGTCATACCTGGCATATCGACCGTCACTGCGGTCATTACGACGAATTTCACTGCTTCCTCATGAAGTCGTTCTTCGCCTCCCAGTTGTACGACTTGCTGATCATCTCGCCCAGCAGGCCGTTCAGAATGTGGGTTCGCGCCGACCAGTACAACTGCATCTGCGGCGTTTCCTCGGTCAGCTCCTGGTCGTCCTCAAAAATAGCTTGCCGGCGGCGCTCAGGGTAACTCGCGTAAGCGTTGTGCAAAGCGTTCTCGTGGCAGTACGCTTCGATCTTCGCGTCGTTGTACAGCAGCTCCTGCACGTACTGAACCGCGAGCTCCTTCGTATGCATCGGAAGATTCTCGAGGTACGTTGTCTCCGTACTCACGTCGTTGTCGTTCATGATACCTCTTTCCTCTTTTCGAACACCAACTGATTCGCGGCGGTAAGCGCCATCTCCATGAACGCGAGCTCGCCCTTACTGAGCTCGCCCAGCATCAGATCGATCGTCTGATACGTATGCGGTTGCGCTACCAACTCGACGAGCTTTTGCGTAAGTTCGACCAACTCGTCGATATTGCGCATTTCAGTCATTGGTCCACGATCCTTCGTTCCGCATTGCTAACCTCCTAACGTAGGTACTGATATCCGCCGACCAAATTACCGTCACCCCGCGCTGTGGTGCTCTTCATGGGCTTTACCGGCTTGTTCTCTACGACGATACAACCCGTCTCAGCGGCATGAATCTGCGCCAACATCGCCTCGTACGCATTCCTTCCGCCTCCAGGGATTCCGCGGAACACCCTGTTCGCCGGAAGCATCTTCCGCGTCGACATCGCCTGCTTAACCGAACGCTTCGAAGGATGCGTAGTGTGCTTAATGTCTACACACTCGAATCGAGCTAGCGCGTACACTGTAACGCCCTCAACCTCGATGTCAACGTACTCAGGATCTGCTACTTCGAACGTAGCGCGACCGCTCACAGACCCATTCGACCGGCCCTGCTCAACGCCGCCCTTACGACGGCGGATCTCCACACGGGCGGTTGTACGCTTTGTAGCGGCCGGCATTCCGCCGGAGACCTTTCGCATTGAATTCGCAATAATCGCATCAAGGTCCATGTTTTACGCCTCCTTCGTCTCTTCCGTTACGCTAAATGCGTATTTTAATTGCTATGAAATTATTATACATGAGGACACATTGGAATTGCTAGGCTTGGCCTTAAAGATCTTTGTCCGGCTGCTCGGTCTCTGGGCCTTGAAGGCCTCGTTCGACTGCATCCTCGTATTCTTCCATTGTTTGGCACCAGTCGTACAGCGGCGGGCGCTGTTCGAATTCAATCCGCCGCATCCAGGCTGCGTTCGCTTTTTGCTTCTCTTCCCGATTCGCAACCCACTCAGCGATCATCTGCCGCGTAGGCATCGGTTTGGTATCCTCAGCTGCGTTTGCGACGCCAGTGTACTCCGCCATCTCTTCCGGAAAACGCGCCCAAAGGTCTTCCTTTGGCTTATGCGGCGACGTCTTCCGCGCGAGCAGCATGTATTTCTGCCGACTCTGGGTATCGAACTGCGCCAGGAACTTCACCGCAGCGAAACACGTTCGACACACCATGATGTCGACTTCGTTGCCTGTCTCCGGGTTCGGCAGCAAATCTGCTGTCTGTCCCCGAATTACGCCACCACAGAGTTCGCACGTTCCTGCTGTCATTACTTTTCTCCGGTTCCTGATCGCTTCGTAGGCCTTTTGATACGCTTCTTCGTCCGTGTACCGACTTATGTGGCCGACTGACTTCAATGCGTACCGCTCCGCCATATAATCTGCCTGGCAGTCCTTACACTTACCGGTACCGATCTTAACACACAAGGCTCCGCAGCGAACGCAAGCCGTGAACTGGAGCTCAGGATCGTACCTTAATATGATCTTTCTGTGTCCGATTAGGTCTGACATCGTTAACCACCTCCTCCCTTAATTATAGAGTGTAACCTTCTGCCTACACAAGCCGTCAGTTAGAAGTTAAAAGTTAGGACTAGTCGAAGCAAATGATTTGCCTTTTCAGGCGCCTTGGGAGGCGACTACTTGGAAAACCAAGAGAAAAATGATTCGCCTGATCCTAACTGTGAACTCGTAACTTACTATTAAAACTGATATGGATACTATATATTATGTTATACGTGTATATACGTGTTTGTCAGGTCCTATCCGTATGTCCCTTGGGGGATTTAGAGGGATTTTCCGTATTGCCCACGTGAATTATACCGTGTGTATAGCTGCCTTATTATAAGCTACCCCCTAGACTGGCTTTTATAGGTGACAAATAGACTTTTACAGTTGAAAGTAAGACAAATAGGGGCGAATCCCGGGTTATTCGCCCGAAACTCGCCCCTATTGGGCCCTATCCGGACCGGACTAAATCACCGGTCAGTTCTCGTGGCGGAAGCCGTCTCCGCACACGAGTTCGAACCGGTCGCCTTCGCCCCGTCCGTAGCAGAGGGACGTGAGGTCGATCTGGCCGAAGTCAACGCCGGTACCCTTGAGCTGATTGCGGTTGGTGATCGGAACCCAACCCTTGTTTTCGTAGCAGAAGAACCGGTACTCGTCGTCGGGTCCGGCGTTCGTCAAGTCCAGGAACAGGCACCCGTCGACGTCGGACTCCTTCTGGCACGTGTTCCGCTGAATCGACGGCGTCCAGCCTTCGAGACACGGGACGTGCGTACGCGTCGGAAGCTTCAGGTCGGGCTTCGACGTGTTCGGGTACTTGTTCCCAGCCGGCGTCCGGGTAGCCCCGGCACTGGGCGGTGTGGTGTTCTTGTCGGCCAGGGGCCGGCACGCCGAAAGCGCCGCCACGGTCAACAGACAGACTGCCGCCTTGGCAACGGTAGTGCGTCGCATAGTACCTCCAGGGGTGAGCGACGGATAGGACCAACGGACGGTCCGTTAGCCCTACAGGTCGTTCACTCGCGGTCTTTGCGGTTGCCGACGTAAACGCGGCTGACTAGGAAGTAGACTAGTAGCAGGACGGCCAGCAAGCCGGCCGAGATGTCGGGCATTGTTCGTCTCCTTACGTAGTTCCGGAAGCGGCCACCGGGAGGCACTTGTCGTGCCGCCAGGGCAGACTTTTGGCGGGACGCGAACTATGTCCGCAGGGCAGCCTGAAGCCCGTAACCTCCGGGGAGGTTACCGTACTAGCAGTTGCAGGAACCGTTCACGGAGTAGCGGGTGTAGCAGTCGGGGCAGGTCCGGCGGTCGGTGTAACCTCCGTCGATGCTCCGGTCGGCCTTCTCGTCCAGGTCACCCTGCGGTGCGAACCGGCCCTTCTGGAGGGCGTGGACCGCGTGAATGCGGGGCCCGGACGATCCGGCGAGCGGGTAGGCCGTCGTACTCTTCGCCTTGATGGCGGAGATGTAGGAACGTTTCGCCATTTTCATGATCCTTTCCAGGGGGAAACGATTTTCCGGATCTTGCGTGTGAGTGGAGTTGTGGGCCGGCCCCCGTCCGGTGTTACCGGATCTTGCTGGGGAGGTTACTTGATCTTGCGGGAAGCGATGACGCGTGCGACGAAGGCGGCAACCTCAGCCTCAGTGAACGTCTTGGCGCCCGGGACGCCGTTGATCCGACCCGACTTGCGGTAGCCGTACATCGCCTGCGGCGCGACCGGCTTGACGTCGTACTTGGTCTCGTCGAGCTGCGCCAGCGCGTCGTTGATGACGTGGTGGATCGCGTAGGCCGTCCAGATGCCGTCTGCCCCCGCCTCACGGCGGCGAGCGACTGGGAGCGGCTGAGCGGTCTCGGAGGCCTTCAGGATCTTGTTGATGTCAATAGCCATGATCTTTTCCAATCTACGAATGAGTTAGTAAGTACCTATGCGTAGACGGAGGCCGACTCATAACCCCACTCACACTGTTTAGTTTTCAAGGAACGAGTTATAAATGAATTAATAAATTAATTAAGAATTAATTAATTAATATTTAATTTATTAATTTATTTATAACTATAATATAGCAGCAATTTCAAGATCCTTAAAGGGTCGCTCCGGTCTAAACAAAGGTCGTAGAACCATGCATGTATAACATTGTTAGCCAGTAAGAGAAGTGAAGCGATGCGGGAGAAGACAGTAGCGTAGAAACTGCCCGGTTGACTTCAGCTAGTGTACCAGTTATAATCAAGGTAGGTAGTCCAAGGAGGACATTATGCCCAGTACGCCAGACTGGATCCCAGAGGAAGAGCTTGCGGCTCTTGCAGCGGGACCGGCTCCGAGTACCATGAGCGGGAATACCGCGGAACAGCTCGCCATGCAAATCTTCCGCGATCACCTGCCACTGGCTGCTCAGGTCATCTGTGACATCGCTGTCAACAGCGATAACGAGCGTAACCAGATGCAGGCCTCGAAGTACATCGTTGAGCGCGTCATGGGCCGGACTCCAGATGCACGAGTCGACAACGGCGCTACCGACCCGCTCGCGAACATCTTCACGGACGTGCTGCGAGAGCCTACGGCAGACGAGCGCGCACAAGGGTCGCGAGTCACGCGGCTCAGCACAAGCAAAGAGTAGTAGAAGCTCTTAGGTTAGTTAGACTCAGAAGAGACCGAGTCTAACTAGGGTCTAACTAGAGTTCATACTACCCCCAATAGCTCTATAGGGGTAGCTGGGCTAGCGAGGTTAGACTTGAAGATAGACACGAGTGTAAATCCGCCGTGTGGAGTTCTGAAGGAGGCAGGGATGCCGCTGCAGTCGGCAGTACGGACGAAGCGCCAAGGGCGCACGAATGTAATACTCCGGAATACAAAGGGTAAGACGCGGGCTGGTGTTGTGTTGGCGGCGGCAGCGAATAAGCTGATCCCGACGAACCTGGGTGCGACGCCTGTTGCCTCGGGTGGCACGTTGGCCGATGGCTCTTATTCCTACAGGGTGTCTGCAACTGTCGGTGGCGTCGAGGGTCTGGCTTGCGTTGCGGTCAGCGCGACTGTGTCTGGTGGTGCTGGCGCTGGAAGCGTGCAGTTGTCTTGGACGGCTGTGGCTGGTGCAACCGCTTACCAGGTCTACGGTCGGTCGGGTTCGTTGCTCCAGATCGTGTCGCAGGCTGGTACGACTTACACGGACACGGGCTCGGTGACCCCGTCGGGTGCGTTGCCGACGTTGGCGAAGAACACCGCGACGGTTGCAACGCGGTATTCCAACAACCCGCCGAAGAGCGGTGTGACTGGCGTCGTGCAGGCTACTGCACTTCGCGGGGCGACGACCGTGTATTTCCTGCGGTTTGGTTCACCTGCTGGGTACGCACAGCCGCAGAGGTCGTAATGGCCTGGAAGCCTAAGGTCAATCGACACATGACGGTTCTGGTTCAGAAAACCGTCGGAGGCAACGCAAACTACGTGAAGCGTCGGCCGGCTGTGATCACGGCGATCGTGTCGGGAACTACGGTTAACGGCCGGACGAAGCACGTAGGCATTACCCATTCGTCCGTGACGCAGCTCAGGAATCATGTCGTGACGGCGCGTGGTGGCAACTACTACATGGGTTAGGAGTTCGCATGAAGCTCACCGCAGTGGAGACCAAGGCGTACAAGACCGCGGTCACGTTCGTGGGTACGGCGCTCACGCTGGCGTCCACTCTTGGACTTCCACATCCGTGGGACATTATCGTCGGCCTCGTTCTTGGCGCTGGCACTACCGCTGGCGTGTTCGTGGTGCGCAACCCGCTGACTAGTGCAGTCGTTGAACAAGCGGATGGCACCGAATCTAATCTGTCGGTCAAGTAACGGATCTTGTGAGTCACGTTAAATTCATCTCATGAATTTAACGTGACCACCTATATAGATATATAGGAAAGCAAAGCGTACCCGCGATTATGGTGGAAGGGAATGAGCTATGCCGTTGCCCGCGGATCTCACGGTCGTGACCATTACTGGCACGTACCTTGATGACCTTGGAGCGCCACTCTCGGGTACAGTTACGATCGCAGCCTCACAGGTCCTGCGGAATACACCTGATAACACCTTCGTGGTTATCGGATCGCACACTGCCACGTTGGATGCGAATGGTCACTTCGCGCTAGCCCTTCCGGCGTGTAATGACCCAGACTGGATTCCGCAGGGCTGGACTTACTCGGTCACGGAGAAGCTGAGCGGTCACATCGAGCCGAACATGTACAATGTGATGGTGCCCTATAATCAGGGTTCCACCATTGACCTGACGGACCTTGCACCAGTGCCTGCTGTTACTGCACCGCCGATTTACGTACTCTTGTCCCAAGTGGGACTAGCTAACGGAGTAGCAAGTCTTGACGGTTCAGGGAACGTACCACTGGCCCAGCTCAACAATGTATCCGGTGGTGCGACGCCTTCCGGAACTGTAGTTACTGAGGTTGGATATGGACAGTCAGCAACAGCGGGTGCGCTCGGTTCATACAGCCGAGGGGATCACACACATGGAACAGTCGCAGCACCCACTCCAGGAAGTATTGGCGCTCAGCCAGTCGACGCCGGTCTTACCGCCCTTGCTGGTCTCGACGCGACCGCAGGACTGGTCACCGAAACCGCGCTCGATACTTATACAAAGAGGAGCCTGGTCGCAGGCTCAAGTGCTGTCAGCATTACGAATGGAACAGGAGCGGCAGGCAACCCGTCGATCGATCTAAACACCCTGCTCAAGGCGATAGGTGCTCTTGCCTCGACAGGGTTCATTACACAGACTGCAGCAGGCACCGTTGCTGAGCGGCTTTTCGCGGCATCTAATGACGCGCTGACGATCACTAACGGTGATGGCATTGCGGGTAACCCTACGTTCGCCTCTAACTGGGCAGAGCCGCTTGGCACCTTTGATGCAACCGATCAGGGGCTACTGGCGTGGGCCTTTGACGTTGCAGGCATTGGTGCAGCGTCCGCGAACCCAGGTTCAGGCAACGTTGCAATTGTAAAGGTGCCATGGCGAGGACTTCGTACCATTACAGGTATCTTCCTTGGCATTGGAACTGCTGGTTCAGGTCTTACCGCAGGACAATCACTCGTAGGCGTTCACAACTCCTCCGGTGTGCTTCTCGGGTCCTCTGCAGATCAGTCCGCGTCCTGGGCATCTTCGGGCCTGAAGAAGATTCCACTGACAGGAACTATTTCGCCTGCAGGCAGCACTAACGGGTTCCTGTGGATCTCTATCTTGTCAGTGGGCACCACAACGCCGTTGTTCTGGCGCGCGCCTTCTGGTGGTCCAGGTACCTCGGACTTTTCACTCCAGGCACCAGCAGCTCAATCACGGTTCGGCGTTGCAGCTACTGGCCAGACTGCGTTGGCTAGCTTTACACCATCAGGCATCAACAACAACGCAGCCGGTGGCCTAAGCATTTGGGCCGGACTATACTAGAAGGAGGTGCACATGCTGCCAGTACCGAAGGGCGAACCATTCGGCGGTAAGGTAGTCGATAAGGCTGCATACTTTCGTCGCATTGGATATGCACCTCATCCGAAGCAGGCATTGTTCCACAATAGCATGGCGCGCTTCCGAGCGCCTGTGTGCGGTCGACGGTTCGGTAAGAGCACGATGGCGGGTAAGGATGTACAGCCAGAACTCTTGATCCCAGATCGTCGTGGCTGGATCGTTGGCCCGACTTACGATCTTGGCGAGAAGGAGTTCCGTGTTATCTGGGACGACATGATCATCGGCCTAGGTCTTGGACGCGACAAGAGAATCAAGCGGGCGTACAATAAACGGTCAGGGGAGATGTACCTTGAGTTCCCTTGGCAGACTCGAATCGAAGTTCGATCAGCTGACCACCCAGAAAACCTTGTTGGTGAGCGACTCGACTTCGCGATCATGTCCGAGGCGGCTAAGCATAAGAAGGATACCTGGGAGAGGTACATTCGTGCTGCTCTTGCCGACCGCCGAGGAGGAGCCACCTTCCCGACCACGCCAGAAGGCTACAACTGGCTTTATGACCTCTGGGCACTTGGTCAACGGCCGGACCGTCCTGACTATGCTTCGTGGCAGTTCCCCTCTTGGGACAATCCTGCTATCTACCCCGGTGGAAGGCAAGACCCCGAGATCCTCCTGATCGAGAGCACGACGCTTGTACCATGGTTCTTGCAGGAGATTGCAGCAGAGTTCAGCGCCTTCGTTGGTAAGATTTACGAGGCGTTCAAGGAGATGACGCATGTTAAGGCTCACAAGTTCAATCCCGCTTGGCCCAACTACATCGCCTTTGACTGGGGGTATACGAACCCACTCGCAGCGATCGAATTTCAAGTTGATCCGTGGGATAATATTTACGTCTGGCGCGAGCACTATCGGGCTTACCTCACCCTTGACCAGCACCTCGAGATCATAAAGAACCGCGAGCAGCCAGAGGGGTATCGTCTTGATCTTGCTTTTGGCGACGCCGCTGATCCTGGTGCGGCGATCACGGTGTCGACGAAGCTTGTGCCATGCTTCGCAATGCCGGAAGCAAAGAGCGGTATCGAGAAAGCAGGCAGGTCGGAGTCGGGCTGGCGTGAGGGCGTCGAGCTCGTCAACTCATTCTTGAAGATGCGTCAGATTGGGGAAGCTGATGAGTACGGTACACCGTTGGAAGCGCCTAAGCTCACGGTTGATCACAGTTGCATCAATACTATTCGTGAGTTCAATAACTACCGTACCGCCGGCCTCACTCGTAGCAGCGACCGCAACCCTCGCGAGGCAGCACAAGCTTTTGACGATCACGCGCTAGATGCAATCCGTTACGCACTCATGCACCTTTACAAGCTGGGATGCCGCGGTTCTCTCGCTGACGTATACAGTGTTGAGGACTTTATCACAGCGCCCGGTACCTTCACTGGTAGTGCCGAAGGCACAAGTGGGTACTTCAACATGTCCGATCTCGAGCACTTCTAACAGAGGTCATGATGACTGAGCCGAATGATGACAGCGGGCGTGTGGAGCCTCGTTCAGATGGGGACCCGGGGTCGGTCGCCTTGGCTGAGGTGCTCGCCGAGAACGCTGTTGTGCACATTGACGATGACTTGCGGTACATGGTTGTCACACCTAAGGTGGGCGATGGTACTGCAGGCTACAATGCTCTGGTCGAGGTGTACAACGACGATCAGAGATCAATTGCACTGCGCGATCCTGGAATTAATAGGGGTGTGGCTACGAAGGAGATGGGCTATACTTCGCCATCTCCCTTCACGTCGTGGACCCGTCGTGATGATAATATCAAGTTGCAGGGTCAGCAGGGCATTCAGATCTTTTACAACATGCGCCGGTCTGATGGCGCAGTGCGTGCATCGCAGCGTCTGCTCAAGACGCCTATCCTTGGTGCTCACTGGTTCGTTGAACCGTGGGCAGAGGATGAGCACACACCTCCTACGACGCAAGACAAGAACATTGCCAAGTTCATTGAGCGTAACCTCTTCGACGATTTGAATGTATCGTGGTCGGTCTTCTTGCAGGACGCTCTGCTGATGACTGACTACGGTTACATGGCCTTCGAGAAGGTGTATGCTTACGGCGATGATGGCAAATTGCACCTGACCAAGCTCGGTCCCCGACACCCGTTGGATATCCAGGAGTGGGAGTATGACCCTGAGGGTGGGCCAAATGGCTGCATTATGTATCCCAATCAGTACAGCGGACCTTCGCCAATCAGTCCTGGTACGGGCATGGAACCGTTCTCAGAACGATTCATTCCAATTAGTAAGCTCGTCGTGTTTACTCACGAGCCCGAAGCAGGCGATCTGAACGGTATTTCCGTTCTGCGATCTGCGTACAAGCACTGGTACTACAAGGATACGTTGTACAAGATCGATGCCATCCAGAAGGAACGTCATGGTATTGGTATTCCGATCATCAAGCTACCTCCGGGCTTTAGTACGAAGGATCAGCAACTAGCGGACAACCTAGGACGTAACCTTCGTACGAACGAGAGGGCACACGTCACACTGCCGCCTATGTGGGATCTGGTCTTCGCTAAGCTCGAGGGTCAGCCGGTCGATTGCCTTAAATCGATTGAGCACCACGACATGCGTATCAAGTCGAACGTTCTTGGTTCGTTCTTGGATGCAGAGGGTGGCACGTCTGAACCGAACACTGACATCTTCATGAAGTCGACTCGCTACATTGCTGACCAGCTTTGTGACACGATGAACAAGTACGTGATCAAGCAGCTGGTCGACATCAACTTCACGCTTGGTGTTGGTCGTGGTTACCCGAAGCTTCGCGCACGTCGTATTGGTGAGTGGGACGATCTGCGTACGCTATCCTTCGCAGTTCGTAACTTCATTGGTTCTGATGCAATCCGGGCTGATGATATTCTCGAGGCGCACCTTCGTCGCGAGATGGACCTTCCTGCAGCTGATACTAAGAGTGCACGTACGCCGGTCAACGTTATGGCTCAGCGTGCAATGGCTGCTGGTACTGGTGATGCTCTGGATGGTGCATCGGCTTCGGTTGCAGCAGATGCTGCAAAGCAGCCTAGTGCTTCTGGGGCGCCTAAGCAGGATGCAGCTAACAACAAACCTGGCATGCCTCGGCAGACTTCAAAGGCGAATGTTGGCTTGCCTGGTAAGAATGCCGGACAGGATCGTGCCGGCGGAAAGTGATAAAAATTGCCCCGTTGATTAACTAGTGTGTTCACGCTATAATCAAAGTAGAACGTTCCGGAACGGAGTCAGTACGAATGTCAGTTTACAACCCGACGGGTTCTGGTAACGTTCACACGGACCGCGTCATGAGCGGGAGGAAGCCAGTGGCTAAGGGTATGGGTTTCAAGGCGGCTGCCGCGTCGGTGGCCAAGAAGGGTGTTCCGGCGAAGCAGGCTAAGGCAATCATTGCCGCTGGTGCTCGTAGTGCGAGCCCTGCCGCTAAGAAGGCCAATCCTGCTCTCAAGAAGGTCGCCGGTAAGGCGATGGGTGAGAAGGTTACCAAGCCTGCAAAGCCTAAGGGTGGTCAGCTCACTGAGGTCACGAAGCCGGCCCCGAAGAAGGGTTATGCGGGCGGTGCGAACATGTGCACCGACGTTGAGAAGCCGGCGAAGAAGGGCTTCAAGGGTCCTGCACCTCAGTTCACCGAAGTTCACAAGCCTGCAAAGAAAGGCTTCACTGGACCGTCGTCGCAGTTCGCCGAAGTTACGAACCCGGCCAAGGCGGGTCGCCTCGGTGTGTCGCTGACTGACACTCCTCGGCAGGCACGAGCTGCAAAGACTGCAGCGCAGCGTACCGCTCGCATGCGCTCTTCGGCACCTTCTCGGGAGTACTAATGGCGACGTACACTAACTACGTCGACCTGCGTACGGTCGAACTCGGTGAGAAGACCTGGATTCAGCTCGCGAAGCTTGGCGAGTACAAGCACCCGTTGCACGGTGCGTTGAAGTTCACCACAGATAAGTTCAAGCAGTTCGTGGACAACTTCAAGAAGAACGTCCGCGGTATCGATATCGACATCGACTACTCGCACAAGAACGATCCTGCACACGGACACGAAGCCGCTGGTTGGCTGAAGGACGTGAAGGTCGACGGCGATACGCTCTACGGCTTGGTCGAGTTCACTGACGATGCAGTGACCGATATCAAGGGAAAGAAGTACCGTTACTTCTCGCCCGAGTACGCCGATGAGTGGACCGACGCGAACGGTGTCACGCACAACAATGTTTTGCTCGGCGGAGGTATCACGAACCGACCGTTCTTGAAGAACCTGATGCCGATCAACCTGTCCGAACTCAGCTTCAACGAGCCGGACCTGTCCAACAAGAAGGAGAACGAGGTGGACCCGAAGCAG